>Ga0335075_10018936_pt1 | contig 10200 bp, 12 predicted proteins | sample Lox_Sample_24_FD_206723 | JGI IMG/M metagenome (GOLD analysis project Ga0335075, IMG submission 206723) | Soil microbial communities from Loxahatchee National Wildlife Refuge, Florida, United States - Lox_Sample_2.4 | ecosystem: Environmental > Terrestrial > Soil > Wetlands | place: USA... | reverse complement strand
AGAATCAGGGGGCTGACGCCCCCCGCTCGCCAGCTCTGAAACCGCTTCTAAGCCGCAAGCGGCTGTCGGGTCTTGGGATCAAGGAACGCTTTGAGTCGGGACTCGACGGCGCGCGGCGTTTCACCCTCGACCAGCGCGACGATGCCCTGGATCATCAGCTCGCGCAGCAGCGTTTCTTCTTTGCCGCGATGCTCCAGCTTGCCGGCCAGCGGCAGGAAAATCAGGTTGGCCGCCAGTGCCCCGTAAAACGTCGTCACCAGGGCGACGGCCATGCCGGCGCCGATGTTGCTCGGATCGTCCAGCTCGTGCAGCATCTGGATGAGACCGATGAGCGTGCCGACCATGCCGAAGGCCGGCAGCGACGCGCCCAGCTGATCGAACATCTTCTTGCTCATGGCGTGTCGCTCCTCGATGTATTGCAGCTCGATTTGCAGGGTCTGCTCGATTTTCTCGCGCGGCAGGCCGTCGATGACCATTTCCAGACCGCGGAGGAGAAAGGGATCGTGGATTTCCGCCAGGCGGTCTTCAAGGGCCAGCATCCCGTCGCGCCGGGCCACCAGGGCCAGCTCCGTCAGGCGGCGGATCTCAACGGATGGTTCGGGCAGCTTCTCGAAGATGCATCTCTTGAGCATGCCGAAGCCGCCGAAAACCGCCCTGACGGGGAAGAAGATAAACAGCGCCGAGAACGAGCCTCCGAAGGCAACGAGGGCGCCGGGGAGGTCGAGAAAGTCGGACGGTTTGCCATGCATCAGGATGGCGATCGCTACGCACGAGAAGCCGACGAGAGCGCCGACAATGGTTCCCTTATCCATGGTCCCTCCTTGTCGCCAGGAACGGACACGCGATCTTTTATCGACGCCGCGTCGTCCCCACTTCATCCGGATCTGCGGTTTGAAACGATTCTGTCGATTTTGGCGAGCGGAGGGCGTAAGCCCCCTGATTCTGGTCTGGCGAAGAATCAGGGGGCTTACGCCCCCCGCTCGCCGTTCGGAACGTCTCAAGCTCTGCGCCAACACAACCGATACAACCGTCATGAGCCTTACTATCCCGCAATCCGAAATCCTTTCGCGTCTGATGGACGTGGCCCAGCTGCGCCATCAGGTGATTTCCCAGAACCTTGCCAACGTCAACACACCCGGCTATCGCCAGCGCGTGGTGTCCTTCGAGGATGCCTTCGCGCGAGCTTTGGGCAAGAAGGGCGAGCAGGGCGCTCTGGGCATCCGGCCGCGGGTCGTCGAGGGGCATGAGCATCCGCCGCGGCAGGACGGCAACACCGTCGATCTCGACAAGGAAGTCGGGAATTTGAACCAGAATGCCATGATGTTCGGCATGGCGACGCAGATGCTGGTCAGCCGCATTAACATGATGCGCAGCGCCATCACGGGCCACTGAACGAACGGAGATGCCCATGCACGGAAATCCCCTGTTCGCAGCGGCGAACATCAGCGCGACGGGCCTGGCCGCGGAGCGGCTGCGCCTGGAAGTGGTGGCCAACAACATCGCCAACGCCTTCTCGACCCATTCGCCCAACGGTGGACCGTATCGCCGTCAGGACGTGTTGTTCTCGGCGGTGCTCAAGAGCAGCGAGCGCGGCGCGACGGGGCGTCGCGGCGCTCCGCCTCAGCCTGGTGGCGTGCAGGTACTCGGCATCGTCGACGACATGTCGGCCTTTCACCGCGTCTACAACCCCGGCCATCCCGAGGCCGACAAGGGCGGTTACGTCAACATGCCCAACGTCGATCTGCCCGTCGAGATGGTCAACATGATAACGGCCAGCCGCGCCTATGAGGCGAACCTCCAGGCCATGCGCTTCTTTCGACAAATGACCGAGCAGTCGTACACTCTGCTCCGCAATCAGGGCAGTTAAAGTCATCAAAGGGGATGGCTAAAGTTTATGACCCTTTCTCCATTATCCTTGGTTACGCCGAGCAGCGCTACCGGAGCCTCCTCAACCGCGTTGTCGAACGCGCCAGGGTTGGGGGGCTTTTCGCGCGTGCTGTCTGGGCTTCTCAATGATGCCAACGGCCAGCAGGCCCACGCCGAGCAGGCGGTGCAGAACCTCGCCGTCGGCCGCGCCGACAACGTCCACAATGTCATGCTGTCGATGGCCAAGGCCGATCTTAGCTTCCATCTCGTGCTGGAAATTCGCAATCGTCTCAGCGACGCCTATCAGGAAATCATGCGGATGCAGGTGTGAGGGTGACCCATTCCATTTTGTTTAGCCGCGACCCGAAGGGGAGCGCGGTGGGACCGGCGTCCCTGCCGGTCGCGCGCTCCCCTTCGGGTCGCGGCTAAACGAAGAAGCGGCGAACGGTATGCAATTCCTCCGACAGCTTTACGAGCAGCTGCGCGGCATTTATCAGGGCATGAGCCGGCCGCGGCGCATCTTTTTGCTGGTCCTGACCAGCGTGTGCCTGGCCGCGATTGCCCTGGTCGGCCTTCTCGCGTTTCAGACCGATTATCAGGTGCTCTATTCCGGTCTCAGTGCCGAGGACGCCGGCGCCATCACTGGCAAGCTGCAATCGCAGAGCGTGCCGTTTCGTCTGAGCGCCAACGGAACGACCATCCTGGTGCCGGCCGAGCGCGTGGCGCAGCTGCGGCTGGACCTCGCCGCCGAGGGCGTGCCGAGCAAGGGCAAGGGCTTCGAGCTTTTCGACGAGATGAACGTGGGCATGACGCCGTTTTTGCAGCACGTCAATCTCGATCGCGCCCTGCAAGCGGAGCTGGCCCGTACCATCATGCAGGTTGAGCCGGTCGTGCAGGCCCGCGTTCATCTGGTGCGGCCGGAGCCGACGCCGTTCGTCCGCGAGGAAAAGCCGGCGACGGCCAGCGTCATCCTCAAGCTGAAACCCGGCGCCGTGCTGTCGCGGACCACGGCCCAGGGCATCGTCGCCCTGGTGTCGCGCAGCGTCGAGGGGCTGGCGCCGGAGCACGTCACACTGCTGGACACGACAGGCCGCGTCCTCAGCGACACCCACGGCGACACGCCGGCGCCGGTGACATCGCAAATGGAATATCGCCGCGAGATGGAGACGTACCTGTCTAACCGCGCCGAGGACATGCTGTCGCAGCTGCTCGGTCCCGGCCGGGCCGTGGTGCGCGTGACGGCGGAGGTGAATGTTCAGCACCAAAAAACGAGGAAGGAAAGCTACGATCCCGAACAGCGCGTGCTGGTCAAGGAGACGGTGACGAATCACAAATCCGTGACGGGGACGCCGGCGCGTGGCGGCGCCGCCGGCGTGGCCAGCAATGCCCCGAACAAAAAGACCCCTCCTCCAGCGACAGCCCAGCATCACAGCAACGATAATGAGGAGAATACGGATTCGGAATGGAGAGCAACCAAGATTGAAGAGGAGAAGGAGGAAGGCCGCGGCAACATCGAGCGGCTGACGGTGGCGGCGCTTCTGGATCTGTCGCGCCCGGAAGGGGCGACGGGAGCGGGACTGACTCTCGCGGAGGCCGAAGAGATCATCAAGCAAGCGGTCGGCTTCAAGAAGGGCCGCGATGAGATCAAGGTCAACGATGTCAAGCTGGCCAGCGGCGCGATGTTGGAGAGCGTTGAGGCGGAGTATCAGCAAGCACAGCGGATGCGCTGGTATCTGTCTCTGGCCCGCAATGCCTCGCTGGGCGTCACGGCGCTGGTGGCGCTGCTCATGGGCTTGTTGTATTACCGGCGTTCGCGGCAGAAGGATCAGGAGCCTCCGCCGGCGACGACGGAGACGACGGAGGAGGATGCGCTGGCCTGGCTGCTCCGGGAAGATCCGGAGCGCTTGGCGAAGGTGCTGTCGAAGTGGCTGGATGAATCCGAGGCGCCGGCGGAACAACCCGCGGCGAAGGCAGCGGCGTAAGGTTAGCCGCGACCCGAAGGGGAGCCCGTCGGACTCGCTCCCCTTCGGGTCGCGGCTAACCGAGGAAGTTGTTTGGGTGATGGGTCATTCACATGGCGACACGAACAGGCATCGAAAAAGCCGCCCTCGTGCTGTTTCGACTGCCGGCGGATACGGCGGAAAAGGTGCTGACAGAGCTGGGACCGCCGCGCGGCGATCGTTTGCGCCAGGAGCTGGAGAAGCTGCGGCAGCAGGAGCAGCCGCCGGGCGATCTCGACGACATTGTCCGCGAATTCCGGAATTTGTTGCTGCAATCCAACGATCCACCGCCGGCGCCGACGCCGCAGCAGCTCGCCGCGTATCGTCCTCCCTCCGACACGGACCTCGACTTGCCGGAAGAATCGAGCTTGCCCGCGCTGCCGAGCGATCCGGTTCGCGCTCTCAACGTGCTGCCGCCGGAGCTGCTGGCCACGGTGCTTCAGGACGAGCAGGCACATACCATCTCGCTGGTGCTCAACGCCCTTGACAGCGAAAAGGCCGGCGAGGTACTGCGGCAGCTGACGCCGGAGATGCGCCGCGACGTGTCGGTCCGTCTGAGCCGGCTGACGAGCAGCCCTCCGGAGCTGCTGGCGCGGGTGGCCCGCGCCCTGGTGGACAAGGCCCGCCCGCTCGCCGGCAGACGCAGCGACGCCAGCGGCGACGCCCGCTACGAGAAAATGGCCAACATGCTCCGCTGCCTGGAAAAGGACGAGCGCATGGAAGTCCTCGCCGCTCTGGAAGAGAACGAGCCGGACATGGCCGTCCGCATCAAGAGCTTGCTCTATCAGTTCGAGGACCTGCTGCGCATTCACGATCGCTCGATGCAGAAGCTGTTGTCGGAAATCGATTCCAAGACGCTCAGCGTCGCCCTGAAGGGCGCCAACCAGGAAATCAGCGAAAAGGTGCTGAAAAACCTGTCCAAGCGCGCCCGCGAGACGCTGACCGAGGAGATGGAGTTTCTCGGCATGGTGCCGATCGCGCAGGTGCGCGAGGCGCAGAAGGCACTGGTGGATCTCATTCAGCGTCTCGATCAGGCGGGCGAGCTGCTGATGGAAGAGTAAGGGTGCAAGATAGTTTCTGATTGTATTTTTTCGTTAGCCCAGCCCTTTAGGGCGGCTTTGCAACGCAATTGCCGAATCTGGCAACTTAGTGAAGATGGGTAGCTATCCATCTTGACCAGTTTACCGTTTTCCTGAATTTCGTTGCAAAGCCCTTTAGGGCTGGGAATATGGTGGGGCCATTGCTGTTCAGGGCTTCAGCCCTTTGAAGAAACAGAACCGGGGCTGAAGCCCCTGCCGAGGGGCTAAAGCCCCAAGGGTGTACCTGGGCCTCATCAGATCCCCAGCCCTGAAGGGCTGGGCTAACGAAAAAGAAAACAAGACCAGAAGCGACGAACGTACCCAGGCGGGAGCGGAGGCTCGGCATGCTGGAGCACGGTTCGCCTCGTGTCTTCGATATCTTGTTTCGTTCGGCGCCGCGCCTGCGCAACATCGTTTCCGCCAGTCCGTCTCTGCCTCTGCCGCCGGTGCCGGTCGCTGCGAAAGCCCCTCCACCACCATCCCCGGATCCTGCCGCGATTCAGCGCGAGGAACAGCAGGCGATCGAGAAATCGCTGCGCCAGCTGCGTCAGGCTGTCGAGCAGCTGGGCACACGCTACGACGCGATGGCCGCGGAGATGCGGCAAGCGGCGGTGGAGCTGGCGATCGCGGTCGCCGGCCGCGTCGTCTTCGACAAGCTGCAAGCCGGCGACTTCCCCATCGAGGAGATGGTGCGTCAGGCAACGGCGCGACTGCCGGCAGCCCCGATCGTGACGGTGTATTTGCATCCCGAAGATCTGGCCCTGTTACAGCGACGGCTCAGTGACAAGGAATTGTCACCATTGCATGGGTCGCAGACGCGCTTCGAGCCGGACCCTTCGCTGCGTCGCGGCGGCTGCCGGGCCGAAGCGGGCGAGATCCACGTCCTCGCCGATCTGGCGAGCCACCTGGCCGAATTGCGCCAGCAGTTATTGTGGAGCGCGAGTCATGCTCAATCTGGATCTGGCCCGTCTTCGCCGTGACATCGCGCGGCACGAGCTTTTTCACACCAGCGGCGTGCTGCGCAGCGCGACCGGTCTGCTCCTATCGTGCAGTCTGCCGGCCGCGGTGGGCGATCAGTGCGCCATCGACACCGGCGACGGGACTTCGCTTCTGGCCGAGGCCATCGGCTTTCAAAGCGGCGTGGCCTTTCTCGTGCCTTACGAGCACGCCGGGGACGTGCATTCCGGCATGCGCGTCACGCACCTGGGGCGCGGTCAGATCGCGCCGGTGGGCGAGGGCTTGCTCGGCCGCATCGTGGACGGCCTGGGCCGGACGCTCGACGGCCGCGGTCCGCTGCGTGGCTGCGATCAACAGCCGGTGCAGCGCATCACGCCGCCGCCGATGGAGCGCGCCCGTATCCGTCGGCCGTTCGTCACTGGGCAACGCGCCATCGACAGCCTTTTGACCTGTGGGCAGGGACAGCGCGTCGGCATCTTCGCCGGCAGCGGCGTCGGCAAGAGCACGCTGCTGGGCGAGATCGCCAAGGGATCGCTTGCCGATGTCAACGTCCTGGCACTGATCGGTGAGCGCGGCCGTGAGGTACGGTCCTTCCTCGAAGATTGTCTCGGTCCGGAGGGCATGGCGCGTTCGGTGGTGGTGGTAGCGACCTGCGATCAAGCGCCGCTGATGCGCGCCCGCGCCGCCCAGGTGGCCATCACCATGGCCGATTATTTCCGCATGCGCGGGGCCAATGTCCTTTTCATGCTCGACAGTCTGACGCGCCTGGCGATGGCGCAACGCGAGCTGGGGTTGGCCCTCGGCGAGCCGCCCAGCGCGCGCGGCTACACGCCTTCGGTATTTCAGCTGCTGGCGGACACGGTGGAGCAGCTCGGCAACGCCGCGGTTGGCAGTATTACCGGCATCCTCACCGTGCTGGTGGACGGCGACGATCTCGACGAGCCGATCGCCGACGCGACGCGCGGCCTGCTTGATGGTCATATTGTGCTGGAGCGCCGGCTGGCCGAGCGGGGCCATTATCCGGCCATCAGCATCGCGCGGAGCATCAGCCGTGTCAGCCGCGAGGTAACGGACGCCGGCCATCAGCAGGCCGCGCGCAAGCTGCGGGAAATCCTGGCCGTGCATGCCGAGGCCGAGGACCTCATTCGCATCGGCGCCTATGCGCGCGGCAGCAGCGCGCAGGTGGATTGTGCCGTCGAGCTGATGCCGTCGCTGCTGGCATTTCTGCGGCAGAATCCCGGCGAGCGCGCCACGCTCGCCCAGACGCGCGAGCGCATGGAGAAAATTGCGGCGGCGTGGCAATTTTGAGCCGCCAAATTGAATCACGAAAACACGAAAGAACGAAAACACGAAAAACGAGCAAAACAGGAAGGACGAGAGAGAGTTGTAATTCTTGTCTTTCTTCTTTCGTGTTTTCGTTCTTTCGTGTTTTCGTGATTCAATTCTTTTCCGAAGTAATAGCGAGCAATTTTTTCGACCGCGCTTCGATAATCAGACATGAAGCGATTTCACTTCCGTCTGGAGCGGGTGCTGTCTGTGAAGGAGCAGCGCGAGCGTCTGGCGGAGATGCGGCAGCAGCAGGCGCGAGCGCGACTGGAGGAAGCACACGCCGAGTGTGCGCGGATCGAACGGGAAATGCAGCGCATCGCGGCGGAGGCGGCGACGCGGCTGCGTGAGTCGGCAGCCCTGGGAACGTGGCAGGCCCATTACGAACAGGCGGCCCTTCTGAGCGAGATGCTAACGGCGGCGCAGCGGCGGACCACAGAGGCGGAGTCGCAGTTGCAGGAAGCCAATCGTCTGCGTATACAGGCTTCCCTGGAAGTTGAGGCGCTGCGCGGGCTGCGAGCGCGCGAATGGCAAAGCTACCGCAAGGAGGCAGCCCGGCAGCAGCAAAACAATCTGGATGAGCTGGGATTGCAGCGCTGGCTGGCGAAGCGAGCGACGGGGCCGTTCGCAAGCCCCGATCCGCGCGAGGGAGAGGTGTCATGAAGAAGCTGTTGATTGTCGGCGTGACGAGCCTGGTTCTGTTCGGCGTGTCGGCGTCGGCCTCTTATTTTTGGCAACAGAAGCAAAAAAGCCGCCATTCGGAGAGCGGCGAGCACGTCGATCCACTACACAAGGAATCGGCCCGCCACGACAAGCCGTCCACGGCCAGCAAGACTTCCCATGCGAGCGAAAGCGCCCCTTCTCGCGCCGCGGTGCGGCCCGCTTACAATCCCGGCGCCGAGGAAATCGCTCGTATGACCAACGAGCTGCGGACCCGCCTTACCGCCGTGCGCGAACGTGAGGAGCAGCTGACCGCACGCAAGAAACAGGTCGAGCTGGTTCACGAGGACATTCGCGGCGAACGCGCCGCCCTGGATGAGCTGCGCGCGCAGGTCAAGAGTGAGATGGAGGCGCTCAACGAGGCTCTGCAAAACGTCGAGAAGCAGCGCGGCACGCTGGAGGAGGAACGGCAGAAAATCAGCAAGAACACGCAGGAGATGGAAGGCCGGATCCTTGAAATGCAAAAGGAAGAGCACACCAATTTGAAGAAGATGAGCGGCATGTACAATTCGATGGCGCCGGAGAGCGCCGCGCGAATCCTGCAAAATCTGGCCGACACCGGCAAGCTGGACACGGCGGTCAAGATCCTGGGTTCGATGCAAGAACGCCAGGCGGCGAAAGTTCTGGCGGAAATGACCGACGCCGGCCTGGCGGCGCAGCTGGTCGAGAAGCTCAAGAGCCTGCGCCGCACGCCAGCGAACGCCGACGGCACCAAGCAATAAGCCGCAAGGGCGCGGCGAAATAATCGTCATATCCGGAAAACTCTTCAAGGCTTTCCCCGTCGCGGGACGATAGTCTGCTCACACACGTCTTCTGGCTGTGGACCGTCAAGACGGCGGTCCCACCGGACGGTTCGGAGTAGGCAGATCATGGTCCCATCCGAGATAAACCCAGCGCGCAAGGCCGCGGTGCCGACCTGGCTGGTGTTCGGCGCGCTGGGTCTCGCGGCCACGGCCGGCGGCATATTTCTGCCGCGTAGCATGCGACATTCTTCCGAGCCTCCCACGGCCGCTGTCGCTGCTCCGCCGCTCGCCGCGCCGTCGGCCAAGACGACGGATCCTCTGGAATACACCCCGCCGCCTCTGCCCGATCTCCCCTCGCCGAGCGCAATGTTTCTCCGGCTAGCATTAGGGACTGTATTTGTCCTTATATTGTGCGTCCTCACCCTGTGGATAGGCAAACGCTGGATTCGACCGCTGGCCGGTCCGCAGGGTGAGAACAAGCAGCTGCGCATCATCGAATCGCTGACGCTGGGCGGACGCTGCTCGGTGTATTTGCTTCAGGCGGGAGAGGCCAGGGTGCTGGCCGGCGTCGATGGTGCGGGGATCAAGGCGCTTCTGCCGCTGCCGGCGGAGTTCGCCGGCGCGCTGGCGGAAATGACCGGCGAGGACGGCTGACTCCTCGTTCCCACGCTCCGCGTGGGAACGCACGTCCGGACGCTCTGCGTCCCGTCCGGTGAGGGCACATGACGCGACGCGGAGCGTCGCAACCGTGCGTTCCCACGCGGAGCGTGGGAACGAGGAGCAGACCGATGGGGGTGGTCATGGCGGATCCGTTGTCGGTGGTGCAGCGCCTCGGGGAGTCGGGCGGCCTGGACAAGCTGTCCGCGCCGCTCCAGACGGCCCTGTTTCTCGGCGGATTGGTGCTGCTGCCGGCGCTCCTGGTGTGCCTGACGCCGTTCACGCGCATCATCATTGTGCTGTCGTTCGTGCGGCGGGCCGTCACCTCGCAGGACATCCCGCCCAATCCGGTGCTGCTGGGATTGTCGCTGTTCCTGACGCTGTTCGTCATGGGTCCGACACTCGACGAGATCAATGACAAGGCGGTGACACCGTATCTCGACAAGCAAATCAGCGGCAGTGAGGCCGCCCGCATCGGCGGCGCCGCGCTGCATCGATTCATGCTGCGCTACACACGGCGGCAGGATCTCACGCTCTTTGTCCACCTGGCCGGGCTGAAATCGCTTCAGCAGCCGAGCGATACACCGTGGCACGTCCTCGTGCCGGCGTACGTCATCAGCGAGCTGAAAACGGCGTTCATCATGGGCTTTTGCATCTACATTCCGTTTCTGCTGGTGGATCTGGTGGTCGCCAGCATCCTGACGGCGATGGGCATGATGATGATGCCGCCCGTGATGATTTCGGCGCCGTTCAAGATCTTGCTGTTCGTGCTCGCCGACGGCTGGCATCTGGTGGCGCGAGCGCTGAGCGTGAGTTTTGGGTAACTATGTTTAGCCGCGACCCGAAGGGGAG
>Ga0335075_10018935_pt1 | contig 10200 bp, 8 predicted proteins | sample Lox_Sample_24_FD_206723 | JGI IMG/M metagenome (GOLD analysis project Ga0335075, IMG submission 206723) | Soil microbial communities from Loxahatchee National Wildlife Refuge, Florida, United States - Lox_Sample_2.4 | ecosystem: Environmental > Terrestrial > Soil > Wetlands | place: USA: Florida... | reverse complement strand
TCAGGTAGTCGGCAAGCGCTCCGCGAAAGCTGCGCTGCAGAGCATCGCGAACATCGTCCGGCAGATCCTCCTGAGCGGCCAGGTGGGCGATGCCGACCGGCAGCAGGTTCCCGCTGACACACTCGGCCGTAGGCAGCGTGCCGAGAACGCTCATCAGGAATGTCGTCCCCGACCGCGGAGCCCCGAACACGATCGCGCGCCCGCCGGTCACACGCTCGCCTGTCACGCGGCGCCCTCGCCTCGGTCTCCGTCGATCAAGGCAGAGCCCATCGTGAGGCGACTCTACCAGCGGCCGTGCGAACCCTGGCCGACGCATGGTCCGACGCGGGGCCCGACGCGGGGTTCGTCGGTGCACCCGACTCGCTATCGTTGCTGCTCCCATGGCTGGGAGCGACCGACCTGTTGCGACGTCGTCCTCCTCTGGCGGGTCAGTCCCCAGCTCAGTGCTTCTGGGCGTGCCACGGTGGACGCGCGACGGCGGCATCTCCGCCCATGTCCAGACCAGTGCGGCCATCCTCGCTCGGCACGGTCTGGACGTACGAGTGCTCGCCGCGCGGGTGGAGTCCCCCGGCGACGTGCCGGGCGTGACCGTGTATCGGTGCCCAGACCTGTTCAACACCGGCGCGCCGATGGGCACGCGCATCGGGCATGCCCTGGCGTTCGGTCCAGAGGTGATTCATCTGCACCAGGTCGATCGTCCCGATGTCATCCAGGCGATGCGAACGACCGCGCCCGTGGTCCTCAGCGCTCACGTCTACTCGGCCTGCTCGGCGGGCGTCCACTATTTCCGTCCCGGTCAGGAGTGCACGCGAGCGCATGGACCGGGATGTATTGTCAGCATGCTCGCGCACGGCTGCACGCACACACACAACCCCCAAGCCATACCCAAACGCTACAAAAACGCCTCGCGCCGCACGGCGGCGCTGCGGAGCGCGGACCTCGTCATATCCTACTCCAGCGCGGTGGATCGGCATCTCGCCGCGAACGGCCTGGCCCGGCGCAGGCTGATCCCCTTTCCGGCAACGATCCACGCAACTCTCGGATCTGGTCACGCCGCGCGCCGGCGGGTCGTCTTCGCGGGACGGCTGGTGCGCGAGAAGGGGGTCGACATTCTGATTCGCGCGGCCCGGGAGGTCGACGCCGAGTTCGTCATCTGCGGCGAGGGCCGTCTGTTGGAGGCGCTGCGCCGGCTGGCGCGCCGCGGCGGCGTGGAGAGCCGCGTCAAGTTCAAGGGCTGGCTCGGCCCCGAACAGCTCGCACAGGAGCTGGCGAACGCATCCGTCGTGGTCATTCCATCGCTGTGGCCGGAGCCATTCGGGCTCGTCGGGATCGAGGCGCTGGCCGCTGGCCGGCCGGTCATAGCCAGTGCGACCGGCGGGATCGAGGACTGGCTCGATGACGGGGTCAGCGGCATCTGCGTCAAGCCTGGCGATCCCCACGACCTGGCGCGGGCGCTCAACCTGCTGCTCGCCGACCCCGAGCTGCAGCAGACGATGGGCATGGTCGGCAGACAGGCGGTCGACGCGCGCTTTTCACCGGATCGCCACCTCGCGGCCGTGCTGGAGGCCTACAGTGACGCCCGCACCGGCTGGCGGGCGCGACCATGACGACGAGAGCGCGACCCATGACGATGAGAGCGCAACCCTGACGATGACGAGAAATTGGATTGATCGGAAAGCGATGAACGAGACTTCGGGCTTGTCGCGCATGAGGCCGCTCATCGGCGACCGGCGCTGGCCGATTGCGGGGTTGGCCGTAGCTTCGATCCTCTCGGCGATGGCCGAAGCGGCGACCCTCGCCGTGTTTGCGCAGGTGGCGGCGGCCCTGATCAAGACGAACGGAACGCGTGTGCATCTCGTCCTGCTGCAGATCCATGCCGCCACGAGCACGCTGATCCTCGTGGCGTTCGCCCTCGCGTTCCTGCGCCTGCTGCTGCAGTTCCCGCTGTCGGTGTTGCCGGCCAGGATCGCCGCCGACGCGCAGGCGCGCATGCGCGCGAACCTGTTCGATGCTTTCACCCACGCCTCCTGGGAGGTGCAGTCTCGCGATCGCGAGGGGCAGTTGCAGGAGATGATGACCAGCCAGGCGGGCCAGGCAACCCAGGGTGTGATGAGCCTGATGAGCCTGATGAGCGCGACGTGCGCGTTCGTCGTGCTGCTGGCATTCGCCTTCGCTCTGAACCTGCGCGCCGCCGGCATTGTCGTCGTTGTGGGTATCTGCATGTTCGCGCCGTTACGCCCGGTGCGGGGGATGGGCAAGCGCCGCGCGCGCGCCTTCTCCCGGGCGCAGGTCAGGTACGCCGCCGGCGTCGCGGAGTCGATCCGCCTCGCGCAGGAGACGCAGGTGTTCGGCGTGGGAGCGGCCCAGCGCCGACGGATCGACGGCATGATCGACGCCGGCCGCAAGCTGTTCTTCCAGACGCAGGTTCTCCTGAGGCTCGCCTCCAATGTCTCGCAGAGCCTCATCTATGTGCTGATCGTCGCCGGGCTGGCCGCGCTCGACGCCGTGGGCGGGCATCGTGCGGGATCGCTGGGTGCGGTTGTGTTGATCCTGGTGCGCGCGAGCTCAAGCGGCCAAACCGTTCAGAACAGCTATCAGAACCTCGTGCAGGCGTTGCCGTTTGTGGAGCGGTTGCGGGAGGCTGAGCGGCGGTATCGGGAGAGTGGCGCGCGGGATGGCGTGCGGCGTCTGTCGGGTGTCGGTTCGTTGGTGTTCGAGGAAGTGAGCTATGCGTATCGTGCGGGTCGTCCGGTGCTGTCAGATATTTGTTTTGAGGTTGCCGGCGGGGAGGTTGTGGGTATCGTCGGTCCGTCGGGTGCGGGCAAGTCGACGCTGGTGCAGTTGTTGTTGCGGTTACGCTCACCGGATACGGGACGGTACTTGGTCAATGGTGTCCCGGCACCGGAGATCACGGGAGAGGATTGGCACCGGCGGGTCGCGTATGTTCCTCAGGAACCGCGGTTGCTGCACGCTTCGGTCGCGGAGAACATTCGTTACTTCCGTGAGGATGTCAGCGATGAGGCGATAGAGCGCGCTGCGCGATTGGCGCACATCCACGAGGACATCATGGGTTGGGCTGAGGGTTATCAGACGGTCGTCGGTCCTCGTGCCGATGCGGTGTCCGGTGGTCAGCAGCAACGTATCTGCCTGGCGCGCGCGCTGGTCGCGGAACCGGAGGTGTTGGTGCTGGATGAGCCCACCAGCGCGCTCGATCCCCAGTCAGAGATGCTGATCCAGCGATCGTTGACCGAACTCAAGCACGCGCTGACGCTGTTCATCGTCGCGCACCGCATGTCAACCCTGGACATCTGCGACCGCGTAATGATCATCCTCGACGGCAAGCTCGCCGCGTTCGACACGATCAACCACCTCCAACAACACAACCACTACTACCGCACCACCACACACATCACAACCACCGCGCCGATCGTGGCTCCGAGTGGGGCGCTGCTGTGAGAACCGAGATCGCCCCGAGCCGGTCCATGATGGCCGAAGTTCGCGGCATGCGCGGCAGGGTCCCCGACTTCTTCCTCGTCGGCCACCCCAAGTGCGGCACCACCGCGCTGTACGAAACGCTGAGACGCCATCCGCAGATCTACATGCCCGAGGGCAAGGAGCCGTGGTTCTTCGCACCCGAGCTGCACGAGCGCACGCCGCCGCGACCGGAAGGCACCCCGCACACGCTGCAGGAGTACATGGCCCTGTTCGCCGCCGCCGAGCCGCACCAGCGCGCCGGCGAGGCAACCGCGCTGTATCTGTGGTCGCGGACGGCCGCAGCCCGCATCGCGGAGGTCGCACCCGATGCGCGTATCGTCGCGATCCTGCGCGAGCCTGCGAGCTTCCTGCGCTCACTGCACCTGCAGTTCGTGCAGACCAACGTCGAGACCGAGCCCGATCTGCGCAGAGCGCTCTCGCTGGAGGACGAGCGAGCGCTCGGCAAATCGATCCCTCGCCATTCCTACTGGCCGCAGGCGCTTCAATACTCCAGCCACGTGCGCTATGTGGAGCAGTTGCGCCGGTATCGCGACGCGTTCGGACCCGAGCGGGTGCTGGTGCTGATCTACGACGACTTTCGCGCCGACAACGCGGGCACGGTGCGCACTGTGCTGAGCTTCCTCGGCGTAGACGAGAGCCGGGCGATCGAGGTGCCCGACGCTAACCCCACGGTGCGCGCCCGCTCTCAGCGCCTGAACCAGCTGATGCACGCGCTCTCCGTCGGACGGGGACCGGTGTCGCGGGGGGCCAAGGAGACGGTCAAGACCCTCACCCCGAGGGGACTGCGTCGCCAGGCGCTGTATGCGGCTCAACGCCGTATCGTCTTCGCCGAGCCCCGCCCGGCGGATGAGCGGCTGATGAGCGAACTGCGCAGCCGCTACAGGCCGGAGGTTCTCGCGCTGAGCGAGTACATCGGGCGGGACCTGGTTACTCTCTGGGGCTATGGCAGCGTCACGCCGAGTTGAGGACGGCGTCGCCGTGGGTACCGCCGGGAGCGGTGTGGAGCTCCCCGATCGAGGTGGTCCCCGCGCCGATCATAAGGCGCCTCGCCCCGGTCGAGAAGTCCCCCGCTCCGGTCCAGATGCGCCCCGCGCGCAACACTCCGGTCGCAGGGCGCCCGACTTCTTCCTCGTCGGCCATCCCAAGTGTGGCACGACCGCGCTGTACGAGATGCTCCGACGACAGCCACGGATCTACATGCCTGCGCTGAAGGAGCCGCAGTTCTTCGCGAGCGAGATGCGCGCCGGCCCCCAGCCCGAGCACCTGCCCGGCACGCTCGAAGAGTATTTGGCGCTGTTCGAGGAGGCGCTGCCCGGCCAACTGCTCGGCGAGGCCTCCCCGTCCTACCTGCGATCGCACACGGCCGCCGCTCAGATCGCAGAGATCCAGCCAGACGCGCGGATCATCGCCATCCTGCGCGAGCCCGCAAGCCTGCTGCGCTCGGTCCACCTGCAGTTCCTGCAAGGAGGGATCGAGACCGAGCCCGACCTGCGCCGGGCGCTTGCCCTGGAGGCGTCCAGGCGAGCAGGCCGGAGCCTGCCGCGCAACCGATTCTGGCCGCAGGCGCTGTACTACTCAGACCACGTGCGCTATGTCGAGCAGTTGCGTCGCTATCACGACGCCTTCCCGGCAAAGAACGTGCTGGTGCTGATCTACGACGACTTTCGCGCCGACAACCCGACCACCGTGCGCACCGTGCTGAGCTTTCTGGGTGTCGCGGATCCCGCCCCGATCGAAGAGGTTCAAGCCAACCTGACCGTGGGCGCCCGCTCGCAGGGCGCCCATGACCTGATGTATGCCGTGACCGTCGGCGCAGGTCCGCTCTCGCGCATGACGAAGGCCACCGTCAAGGGGCTCACGCCCGACGGGGCCCGCCGCAAGCTGTTGCGGGCATTGCGGCGCGGCATGATCTACGGTGCCCCACCAGCGATCGATGAGGAGCTGATGAGCGAGCTGCGCCGTCGTTTCGAGCCAGAGGTCGTGGCGCTCAGCGAGTATCTGAACCGGGACCTCGTCAGCCTGTGGAATTACGGCGATGCCGGCTGAGTCAGCCGAGACGACGCCGACCGTGTCGACCAAAGGCCCGGCCGTCGAGACAGTCGAGGCAGTCGCAGGACGGGTGCCCGACTTCTTTATCGTCGGGCACCACAAGAGCGGTACTTCGGCGATGTACGAGATGCTCAGGCGCCATCCGCAGATATTCATGCCCGACATGAAGGAGCCTGAGTTCTTCGGCATAGTTCAATCCCGCCGTGAGCAGGGTGCCTGCACCCTGTCCGACCAGGGCCGACCGGCGCGAACATACGCGGACACGCGTCCGCAGACATACGCGGAGTATCTGTCTCTGTTTGCTCCGGCGAGATCCGGCCAGCGCGTGGGCGAGGCCTCCCCCTCGTATCTGTGGTCCTCCACGGCGGCAAGGCTCATCGCCGAGGTTCAGCCCGGCGCGCGCATCATCGCGATCCTGCGCGAGCCGGCCAGCTTCCTGTACTCGCTGCACCTGCAGATGCTGCGCAACCACGTCCAGCACGAGACCGACCTCGAGCGGGCGATCGCGAACGAGGGACGCGCAGGCCGGAGCGGTCGTCCGCTCGACTACACGGGTCGCGTCCGCTATGTGGAGCAGTTGCGCCGCTACCACGAGGCGTTCGCTCCCGAGCAGGTGCTGGTGCTGATCTACGACGACTTTCGCGCCGACAACCAGGGCTCGATGCGCGCCGTGCTGCGCTTTCTCGAGGTCGATCCGGACGTGCCGATCGAGACGGTGAGCGCCAATCCCGCGCTCGCGGCCCGCTCCCGCCGGCTCGATCGCTGGGTGCGCACGCTGCGCGCCGGGCGCGGACCGGTGTCCGGTCGCGTGAAGTCCACATTCAAGGCGCTCACTCCCGACCGCCTGCGGCATGAGGCGGTTCGCGCGGTTCAGCGCAATGTCGTCTACGGCAGCGCCCCGCCGCCGGACGAGGGCCTGATGGTCGAGCTGCGCCGGCGTTTCAAGCCCGAGGTGATCGCGTTGAGCGAGTATTTGGGGCGCGACCTCGTGAACCTATGGGGCTATGACGGTGCCCAGGACCTATGACTGGGTCGTCCGGGCATGACGACGGTCATCCGGGAGGAGCTGTGACGGCGCCCACTGAAGCCAAATCTCTCGTGCGGGCAACCCGGGCGCGGGAATCCCAGGCGCGGGAATCCCAGTTGCGGGTGCCCGACTTCTTCATCGTCGGCCATCCCAAGTGCGGTACGAGCGCTCTGTTCGAGATGCTGCGACGCCACCCCGAGATCTACATGCCGGACGTCAAGGAGACCTGGTTCTTCGCGCCCGAGCTGCGGCGGACCCGTCCGGGCGAACGGGAGCACGCGGTACAGCCGCAGCCGGCGGAGCGCGCCGAGCCGGTGGAGAGGGCACCGCTGGCGGACACGAACAGATCGCTACAGCAATATCTGTCGCTGTTCGCCGACGCTCGCCCGGATCAGCGCATCGGGGAGGCCACGCCGTCCTACCTGAGATCTCATGCCGCCGCGCAGCGCATCGCGTCGGTCGCTCCGCAGGCCCGTATCGTCGCGTTGCTGCGTGAGCCGGCGAGCTTTCTGCGCTCGCTGCACCTGCAGTTCGTGCAGACGCGCGTCGAGACCGAGACCGACCTGCGCAAGGCCCTCGCGCTCGAGCGCGACCGGCGGCAGGGCAAGCGCATGCCAGCTCACTCGGCCCAGCAGCGGGATCTCATCTACTCGGACATCATCCGCTATGTCGGACAGCTCGAGCGCTACTACGCGGCATTTCCCCCCGAGCAGGTGCTGGTGCTCGTGTATGAGGACTTTCGCGCCGACAACCAGGCGACCGTGCGTGCGGTGCTCAGGCACCTGGGAGTGAGCGAGACCGTCAGGATCGACGCGGTCGAGGCCAACCAGTCTGTGCGAGTGCGTTCGCGGCGAGCGCACGAGCTGATGCACTCGATATCCGTGGGGCGCGGCCCCGCCTCGCGAACCGCCAAGGCCGGCGTCAAGCTCTTCACCTCCCGCCGGCTGCGTCGCCAGGCGCTACGAGTCGCCCGCCGTAAGGTGGCCTTCACCGAGCCCGATCCCGCCGACGAGGAGTTGATGATCGAACTGCGCCGCCGCTTCAAGAGCGAGGTCTTCGCCGCGAGCGAGTACCTCGGGCGCGACCTGGTGAGCCTGTGGGGCTATGACGGCATCGAATAAGGCATCGAGCGCGGTACCGGGTATCGCACCGAATGCGGCGCCGGCTGCGGCGCGAGTCCGCGAACCGCGTGGCGCACCGGCCCCATCGCGTGAACCGCCGGCCGCGACGAATGAGCGCGAACAGAGAACTCCCGAATTCTTCGTCGTCGGCCATCACAAGTGTGGCACCTCCGCTCTGTATGAGATGCTGCGCCGCCATCCACAGATCTACATGCCCGACGTCAAGGAGACGTGGTACTTCTCGCCAGAGCTGCGCTCCACCGGCGAGCGCAGGCGACAGATCGCCGCCCGGCCGGAGACCCTCGAGCAGTATCTGTCGCTGTTCGACGGTGCGGCGCCCGATCAGCGCATCGGTGAGAACTCCCCGGCCTACCTGATGTCAGCGGCGGCCGCCAAGCGCATCGCCGAGGTCCGGCCCGACGCGCGCATCATCGCGATCCTGCGCGAGCCCGCGAGCTTCCTGCGCTCGTTTCACCTGCAGTGCCTGCGCAATCACGTCGAGACCGAGAAGGACTTCGCCAAGGCGATCGCACTCGAGGACGCCAGGCGCGAAGGAAAGCGCATACCTCCCCACTCGCATCGTCCCCACGAGCTCCTGTATTCCAACCACGTGCGCTACGGGGAGCAGCTGCGGACCTACGAGGCCGCGTTCGGGCGCGAGCGCCTGCTGGTGCTGATCTATGAGGAGTTTCGCCGCGACAACGAGGCGACCGTGCGCGAGGTGTTGCGGTTTCTGGACGTCGACGATTCCATGCCGATCGAGGCGATCGAGGCCAATCCTTCGTTCGAGGTGCGCTCTCCGCGGCTGCACGAGCTCGTGCGCTCGGTGTATGTCGGCCGCGGGCCGGCCTCGCGTGCCGCAAAGGCGGCCATCACCTCGCTGAGCACCCGGCGGCTGCGCCATCAGCTGTTGCGCATAACCAGACGGCGCGTGGTCTATGGCGAACCCCGGCGCGTGGACGAGCGGGTGATGCTCGAGCTGCGCCGCCGCTTCAAGCCCGAGGTCGTCGCGCTCGGCGAGTATTTGGGGCGCGACCTCGTGAGCCTGTGGGACTATGACCGGGTCAACTGAGTGACCGGGTCAGCTGAGCCCGAGATGACACGAGCGCCGAGCGACGGGCCGTTCGGGGCGGGATGGCGCGCTGAGCGCGAAGCCGCCCAGGAGCAGGTCCTCCCGAGCGGGCGGGTCGTCATCTCCTCCCCCGCGCCGTTCGGGGCGGGGGGTCTCGGGCGCCACCTGCAGGAGATCACCGACGCGCTCGAGCGACGCGGAGCACAGACGGCCTGCCTGTGCGGCGTGATGCGCGGACACATGCGCTCCTCCCCCCCCACGTGCGCTGAGCGCCAAGAACTGCGCGTGAGCGGGCTCGCCGCCTCGCTGCGTCCGCTGACGCGCTACTCCCCCGCCTGGTCAAACCTCCGTCAGAGCGTGGCGTTTGACGGTTACGCCGCGCGGCGGCTGCCGCCGGCCGAGCATCTGATCGCGTTCAACGGGCAGGCGCTGAAACAGTTCGGCGCCGCCAGGCGGGCCGGCTATGAGTCGATCTCGTTGCTGTCCGCGAACTCCCATCTGCGGCGCGTCGTACGCCAGCACGCGCGGGCGCATCGTCAATACCCGCTCGAGAGCTCGTGGGCTGCGCGGCTGCTCAAGCGCAACCTGCGCGAGTACGAACGAGCCGACCGCATCTACGTCGCCTCCCGCTACACGTGGGAGTCATTCGTCGAGGAGGGCTACGACGAGGACCGTTTGTCGCTGTTTCCGTTCGTGCCGGACCCCCGCTTTCGACCCCACGCCGACTTTCGCCCCGGCGGGCCATCGCGCGCATCCGAGACCTTCGACATCGTGTTCACCGGACGCCTATGCGTCGCCAAGGGCGTACCGCTGCTGATCGACGCCGTGCGCCGCCTGCCCCACCGCGATCTGCGACTGGTGCTCGTGGGCGGATGGAGCTCGCGGGGTATGCGCCGTTTTCTGCAGCGCGCCCAGGCCGAGGATCCGCGTATCGAGATCGGTCCCGGCGACCCTCTGCCCCGCCTGCTGCGCGCGCGCCTGTGCGCGCATCCCACCTACGAGGACGGCTTTGCCTACGCCCCCGCCGAGGCGCTGGCGTGCGACGTGCCGGTGCTGGTCAGCGAGGACACGGGCATGAAGGATCTGGTCAAGCCCGGCGTCAACGGTCTGATCTTGCCGACGGGCGACCTGTCGAAGCTGACGGAGGCGATCGACGCGGCGTACCGCGAAGAGATCCTCACGTAAGCGGCGACCAACCCGGAGCGGGCGCGCGAAACCCGTGGCGGTTGTCGAGCCCATCCGCGCGAGAAGCGCCGGGCAGGAGATCCGGCGCGGGCCGATCCGGCAACGGCATACCGGCGGGCAGATCGGACAGCGGGGCACCGGTGGTTGTGATGTGTGTGGTGGTGCGGTAGTAGTGGTTGTGTTGTTGGAGGTGGTTGATCGTGTCGAACGCGGCGAGCTTGCCGTCGAGGATGATCATTACGCGGTCGCAG
>Ga0335075_10018934_pt1 | contig 10200 bp, 9 predicted proteins | sample Lox_Sample_24_FD_206723 | JGI IMG/M metagenome (GOLD analysis project Ga0335075, IMG submission 206723) | Soil microbial communities from Loxahatchee National Wildlife Refuge, Florida, United States - Lox_Sample_2.4 | ecosystem: Environmental > Terrestrial > Soil > Wetlands | place: USA: Florida... | reverse complement strand
CGGGCTCTCGACCGCTCTGAGTCGGCGGTACTCGAGTCCTCTGGACCCGAGGTGGTGGAGGGCTGCCGGATCGAGCCCTTGGATTGGACTCCTCCACTTCGTCGCCGTCGGACTGAGAAGAATACCGCCACCGAGGCGAGCACGACGACAATTCCGATGAGGGCGAGAATCTCGGTTGTGGTCAAACCGGCGGGCGATGCCGGGGTCGAGGCGGGGTCCACCGTGAGGTTGACAGTCCTATGGTCGACCCAACCGGTCGCGTCAGTGGAGGTAAGATTGACCGTGAAGTTCCCCGACGCGCTTGGGGAACAGGACACTGTCGAGGCGTTCGTGCTGGCACAGCCTGGGGGGAGCCCCTGATAGGCGAACTCGAACGGCATCACGCCTCCAGTGAGAGAAGCGGTGAGAGTCATACTCTGGCCCACGGTTGCCGGCGAGGGGCTGGCGACCAGTGACACAATCTGCGGGTCGTTCACTACGGTAAGCGTGAGGTTCAAGGCGGACGCCCTGTACCCAAGCGAATCGACGATGAAGAGGGAAACCTGCACGGTACCGGTCGATTCAAAAACGCAGGCGAGACTCGAGGCGTTCACAGAGGGGCAGTATTCTGGAAGGCCCCCCCAAACGTACTGATAGACCCCGGTTCCCCCCGATGCGCGGACCGAAAGCGGGGTCTCAGCACCGACGTCGGTCGACTGAGTCGTGCCGCCCACGAACGCGACCGAAGGGAGGACGACGGTCTCCACCACCACCGAGGTCGACGTTGCCACGGACGAGTCGGAGACGATGGCGGTATAGGTGAGATTCCCCAGCGTGCTCGAAGTAGCGTTGACGACTGTGCCATTCACCACGGTGCCGTTGGGGAGCCTCCACTGATAGCTCACAGTCCCCCAGCCCTGTGTCGCGTGGCTCGTGAGATCCAGCTCTGTTCCCACTTCGTTCACCACGCGGCTCAGCGCGACCGACCCCTGTCCGCGTGTGACTTGGACGGTTAGATTGTCGAAGAAGGCCAGACCTCCGATTGTGCCACACCCGACCACGCTGCTCCCGAGACAACCGGCCATTTCCATGGGTATTCCGTCCGGCGCTAGGGCGAAGGCCATACCGAGGCCCGCTTGGTAGTTCTCCTGGGTTTCGGTGCGCGTCCAGTTACCGGACTCGAAAATCCAGGTCTGGTCCGATAGTGCCCCGGTCCCGTTCGCTCCCCCCACAAGCATGATGCGCTCCGCAGTTTGGGCGAGGCTGGAGGCGCCGTACACCCCCGGCGGAGAAGTGGTGGGGTGGACCTGGGACCAGCCGGCAGCCGAGAAGGTCCACGTGTCTGAAAGGCCCGCCTGACCGCTCGCGCCGTAGCCGCCGAACAGAACGAGCTCGTCACTCGCCGCGTCCCACGCGAAAGTGGCTCCCCAACGGGGGGAGGGCGACACGGAGGGACTGAGCTGGGTCCAGGTAGTATTCACGAACTCCCAGGTATCGTCGAGTGCGCCCGTGCCGTTCGTGCCTCCGAACAGGATCAGAGCATTGAGATCGGGATCGTACGCCATTGCCGCTCCCCAGCGAGCCGAGGGACCGGTGACGTTGGCCAACCTCCAATCTACGCTCCCATTTAGGGGCGGAGGAAGAGAGTCGCCCCAGTAGTTGTACACCCAAGTGTCGGAGAGCGCCGTCGAGTTGTGTCCTCCGAACAGCACGATGCCTTCCAACGGAGGATAATAGGCCGCCGCCGCGTCGGCTCGTCCCGACATGCCCCCATCTCCGGAGACTCCCCAATCAGTGGCCTGGTTGTTGAGGGTGCTCGCCGTCTGCTGAGGGTAGACTCCGTTGCTGGTCTCCCCCCCAACGAATATGTCTGCACCAAGATACGTATCCCAGACCAGGTTACTCGCGTTGACGCCCTCACACCCGCATCCCGGAAAGGACGGGATCCAGGCCGGCGGCGCGAGTCCGGCGTCGGGGCTTCCGGTCGTGTTATGGGTCCCCCCCAGGCTGAAGTCTGACCCTCGACCTCCTGCTGTCCCCCGGGTCGTATTCGGCACTCCCGGCGCACTCCTCATCAGGTCCGGCACTGCAAAGTGCGCCTCGGTCGGAGCATACGCAATCCCCGCCGGGGTCACCAGAGCCGCACTGATGGTGAGAATTGCAAGCCCAACCACAGTCATGGAGAGCAGGGAGGAACGTTGAGCTCTGCTGTCGAACATCGCCTCACGGTCCATATTCGCATAAGTTCATATCGCATGCGCTCGCCCCGCCAGCACGATCCGGAACGCCTCCCGCAAGGGGCGACCTGCCTCGGACCGGCCCTAGGCACAGAGGAGTGACCCGGCGATCGCTGCGGCTAGTAGGAACCGGAGCCCGGACCGGGGGGTCTCGAGCGGGGCGTTGCTTCCGCTGGGCCCCCGGTCGAGCCGAAGCCGCACCCCCGGAGCGCTTGGCGATCCTCTGCAGGATGACCGCTTCGAGGGCGATCACCGCCGCCGTCATACTCAGAGGACCGAGCATCACACGGAACGAGTCCACCTGTAAGAGCGTGTCCGGGGTGGTGGCCGCGGTGTAATCGCCGGAGACATTCCCATAGAACGGTGCGCTTCCAGTGCACGTCTCCATGCAGTGGACGCCGTAGGACCCCGTCAGGGGGGTCGACGGCCGATGGTCAATACCGGTCTATCTTTGGACTCTCCGTGATCGCACGTACTTCCGGAACCAGGGTAGATCCTCTCGGAACGCGTTGGCGAAGAGCTTCCGCGTTTGGACCTCGATCTGCTTCGGGGTGAGCTTTGCCGACTTCATCCAGCAAAGCACATCGACCGCGGTTCGCGCGCCCCGGGGGGTGTAGACGAACACCTTGATCGAGCCCGCGAAGGGACCCTTCAGGTCCTCTTGGATCCGGATCGCCGGTCGGATCACCGTCATCCGGCAGGCCCTCTTTCTCCACCGACCCTGTTCGAGCGCCTCGTAGTCCACTAGCGTCGTCGCGTCGGAGAGGACCTTCGAGTGAAAATTCCTCACGTCGGAGGGGTGGGCCTTCGGGTGGTAAGTCTCGTCCTTGAGCCAGAAGTCCCATACCACGTCGAGCGGCGCGTCGTAGACAGCGCCGCGATCCTCGAAGTACACCGTGCTCTGGCGAGTCTTCTCGGACCTCTTCCCCCGGCTCATCCTCGGCTCAATCGCCCGCCCGAATCATAATGGCTCGCGTGGGTCGAAGCGAAGACCGTCGGCTCGACAGAACCGGCGGGGCATGCGTGAGGACTCTGGGAAGACGTGACGACGACAGTAGCCTCGCCGGCGCGCCCTTAATGCCCCGCAGGAACCCCGGAGTCCGCCGGTCGAGGCTCCAGCACGAGCCCTTCCTTGTCCATGAACGCTCGATATGCCCGTACAGGTCTCTGTGCGGGCCCGCGGAGGACTTTGCCCGTCTCCACATCGAAGATGGAGCCGTGCCAGGGACACTCGACCCGGTGGTCGCTCAATTCTCCCTCATCGAGAGGTCCTCCCACGTGCGTGCACTCGGCACCGATCGCGAAGAGCGAACCGCCGAGGTTGAACACCGCCACGGCCTGACCGTTCGCGTCGACACGAACGCCCTTGCCGTCGGGCGGCACCGAGAAGCCCTGGATCACGATCCGGGAAGAAGGTTCCGGCGGCATGCGGGACGCATCCTGTCGGGCCTTATGCGACTTCCGAACTCCTGCCGGTCCCAAGGTCACGGACTTCTCCCTGGAGCCCGGGCAACCGGCGGCTGAGAACCACCGCTTTGCAAGGTGAGGCGAGGTCGGTGTCCGCCCCTGGTTGGGCTGGCCCCGCGCGAGAGCCCGACCCGAGGTTAGCTGAGGGTGCCGAGCCGGAGACCACCGGGCGCTCGCCGTCCGTACCCTCGAAAGACCTCGTAGCGGATCCGGTCCGGGTTGACGCCGAGCCCCTGCAGGTCGCGAACCGAGCCCTCAACCATGGCGGGCGCCCCGCAGACGTAGAAGACGGGCTCGGAGAGGTCTCGCGACGCTTCGCGAAGGAGGCTCGGCGCGATGCGGCCCCGCCTTCCGGCCCACGTGGACTCGGGTGGCGCGCGCGTCAGCGTGTGATAGACCCGGAAGCGGGGATTCTCTTCGGCGAGGCTCTCGAGCTCTGAGCGGTAGGCGATCTCTTCCTCATTGCGGTTCGAATAGATCAAGCGGACGTCGATCGGGAGCTGACGGTCCGTCGCGTACTCGGCCATGCCCTTGAGCGGGGTGATCCCGATGCCTCCCGCGACGAACACCGCGGGGGACGTCTCCTCCAGCAGGAAGTGCCCGTACGCTCCGTCCACTTCCGCCACGTCCCCCGGTTGGAGCGAGGTAAACGCCTCCTTCCACGGCGAGGTCGAGACCCGCGCGCCGAACTCGAGATACGACCGGGTGGGGGAGCACGCGAGCGACATCGGATACTCGATCTGGCCGCCGCGCGTCGTGAGCTCTAGGCCGCAAAACTGAACCGGGGCGAATCGAAATCCGGTCGGTTTCTCGAACTTGACCGCGTGGACCGTCGGGGTCAGCTTCAGGGACTCCAGGACCCGGACTCGAGCGATCACGACGATGTTCCGTGCACGGAACTGGACCACGCTTAAAGTCGAGCGCGCTCGCTCGAGCCACTTGGTTACACTCACGCAAAGGCGAGTCTGGCCCTCTCCCGCGCCGCGGCGAGCGCAAGCCTCGACCCTTCGGATGGAACGGCGGGCTCGAGAGCCCCTCGCGCCCAGTGACTCGTGCGGTCCCGAAGCCGTCCTCGAAGAACCGAATCAGACTCCCCGGAGTGAAATCTGACGAGCGGAGGGCGTGGACGCGTGGGGGGGTCGAATCCCTCTCAGCGAACCGGGGGCTGCGCGACCCGGCGACGAACGAGCTCGGCGGTGTAGCCGGCGAGCGTGGCGAGGGGGCGACGGGATCGCTTGACCTCTCCAGTCAGCCGGACCGTCCGAGGCCGATATTCGATTCCCTCGACCCGGAACCTGGACTCAAACGGGGTCACGACCTCGAGGACCGACAAGCGGTGCGGGGGCCCCCACGGCCCGGTCTCCTCCCGTGCGACCCAGAAGAGGAAGAAGGTCGCATCCGGGCGCAGCACTCGCGCCAGTCCCTCCGCATAGGCGGCCCGCTGGTGAGGGCGCAGCGTGTGGAAGCAGCCGATGTCCACGGCGGCTCGGAACCGCCCGGCGGGCAGCTCGCTGGCCAGGATGTCGTCCACAACGAAGGTCGAGGTGCGGTCGCCCGCGGTCCGTCGCGATTCGGCGGCCGCTATCGCCCCGGGTGCGACGTCCACCCCCGTGACCTGGAACTCCCGAGACGCCATCCAGAGGACATTCGTCCCCACGCCGCAGCCCACGTCTAAGACGGGGCCCGGCGCCTTCAGGCGTCCCGACTCGAGGAGTCGAGCCAACGGGCCGAACGGCTCGTCGGTGAACCAGGGCATATCCCGAAGGGGAGATCCCGCGTAGAGTCGGGTCCACATCGCACGGTCCGCGGCCGACAGGCCCGCACGACGAGGCCCGTGTCTCCGTCGCCTTGGAGCTGGCATTCCGTCTCGAGCACGGCACGGCCGGACCGTACAAAGGGGTGAGCGTCGCCCTTCGCGCTCGCGGAGAAACCTGCGACGATTCTCGGCAGGTCGGGCGTCGCCTGTGAAACGGAGATTCTATGACCCATGACTTCGGAGCTTCGCTCGTGATCGGGACCTGCGTCCGCTGCGGGGTCTGGGGCGAGGTCCATGCCCGACCGATCCCGAGCGGCGGCCAGCGTTTGGCCTGCTACCTTTGTGCGTCACGGGAGGGCCCCTCCGGCGGGATAGGTCCCGGTCGACTTTCGGATCTCGTGGCCCGGTGGCAGATCGGCGCGTTGACGTCGGAGGAGCGCTTCGAGCTCGACCAGACGCTGGCCGCGCTCGTCGCCTCTGCCGCACGAACCGGCGACGCAAGCCGTGCCACGCGCTACGCGCGGGTCCGGTCCGCGTTGAAGGCCGGAGCGACTTAGCTTCACGTAGCAGGTTCTCCGCGAGCTGGAGGACACGACCAGGCCGCGCCCCGAGTGGAGCGAAACGCGGCGAGCACTCCGTCGGGTCCGACTCTCGACGGTGCATCGGGACTAGTCGCGTGCCCAGAACGGTGCCCCCGCCTCGCAAGCTCGCGTCGAGTCTCCCCAGATGCCGGCCTCCAGTACTTCGGCTCCATAACGACCGAAGATTGATGTAGCCCCGGTTGCGTCGCTTTTGGCCGTGGGAGCGCCGTCAACGCCGGGAACGGGGGCCATGCGCGAAGGTCGCCCGACCGCGCCGTCGGGAGACGAACTTTCCGGGGTCGCGCGAGTCAAGTGGGGGGCATTACTCGGCGTACTGGGGCTGGTCCTCTCCATCGGGGGAGTGCTGATAATCCTCTTCGACGTCGGACTGGGAGTCACGAACACCTCGAGCGCGGGTTACGTCTCGCTGCTGCGCACGATTCTGCTCGCCGTGATCCTCGTGCTGGTGGGCGTACTCGTCGCTCTCCTTTCGTTCGTCTTGTACACCGCGGGCTTCGTGGCACTTCGCGGGGCGGATCGGCGATTCCGGACACCGATGGTGCTCTGCGTGATCGGCCTCGTCGGCCTGGCGCTCGTTTTCGGGTTCCTAGTCTTCTACGCCGGCGGGGTGAATTCGGCCCTCGGCTGTCCGTCCTCGAACAGCACGTGCCAGAACAATGCGACCTCCCTCGGGCACGGCGTGGTCGTCCTGGGCTACCTGGGCGGTTTCCTCGGGTTCTTGGGCCTCATCGGCGTGATCCTTGGGTTGTACCGGTTCGGGTCCCGCTACTCGAACTCCCTAGCCAAGGTGGGCGCGATCCTCTACATCATTCCGTTCCTGAGCATCCTGGCCCCGATCCTGACCTTCATCGGGGCGGTTCAGGTCCAGAAGAAGTTGCGCCAGGCGGTCGGCGCCTCGACAGGCGTCCCGCCGACCACTCCGACCTAGTTGTGCAGTAGCAGGACATCTTGCCGCCTGAATTGTCAGGACACACTGCCGCCCCCGGGAAGGGGTGGCCATGGTCAAGGAAGACGTCCGTCTCCGACTACACGCCGTCAAACAGCATCTCGAGAAAGGGGTTCGATCTGCGGAGATCTGCGAACTCTTCGGCATCTCCGCGCGGACGCTCCGCAACTGGTGTCGAAAGTTCCGAGAGGAAGGGGTGGAGGGCCTTCGGGACGAGTCCCGGCGTCCCCACCGCAGCCCGAATCGGATCCACGGGAACCTTGTCAATCACATCCTCCAGCTGAGGCGGAGGCACCCGGCGTGGGGAGCGCTACGGATCGACGCGATCCTTCGGCGGCGGGGCGTGCGGGTGAGTTGGATGACGGTCCACCGCGTACTCAAACGCCACGGGTTCATGGTCCGAGTCGTTCGTGCCCCTCCCCTTCAAGCGGTTCCAGCGACGCCACGTCGACTCTCTCTGGCAGATCGACGTCTACAAGTTCCGCATCGCCGGGGTTCGGGGACATGTCTACGTCCACACCATCCTCGATGATCGGTCCCGCTACCTCGTGATGGCCCACGCCTACCTCCGAGAAAGGGCCCGGGAGGCCACCAACAACCTCTGGTGGGCGCTCAAGGGAGGGCGCTCTCCAAAGGCGACCTACGTCGACAACGGGAGTTGCTTCATCTCGAAGGAGTTCCGAGCGTACTGTGCGACGCACGGTATCCGCGTGATCTATGGGCGGCCCTACCATCCGCGAGGTCGGGGCAAGCTCGAGCGGTTCCATGGAACGCTGACCCAGGAACTGGTGGGTCGGGTTCACTTCCGATCGCTCGCCCACTTCCGCCGCGAACTCTACGACTACCGGGCGCGTTACAATCGCCAGCGCCTCCACGGCGGAATCGGATGGAAGACTCCCGCGGAGATCTACCTCGACCCAAAGCTCATGAACGAGGGTAGGGTCAACGAGTGAAAGCCGGGGCCATATGTGTTGTCAATTCCCGGGGCCACATCTCCTGTAACTACACAGCTAGGGGCTCGATCGACTAGCCCTCGGTACGCTCGTCGCGACCTCAGCATCGTGTCCGGAGTTTGACCCGGGCTGTAGTATCCCTCAACGAGCGGGTTGCATCCGAGAGCGCTTTCGATAGTCCCGTTCCATGGCGCTCCCCAAGTTCCGCCACATCGTGTGCAGCTCGCTCTCGAGGACGGACTTGGGCGGATTCTTCACGCCCAGTCGAGTAGCGCGACGCTTCCCCCGCATGATGAACTCGCTCCGTCCATTCGACACCGGCCGCACGGTGTAGACCAGGTCCCACGTCCGGTAGTTCCCCTCGGCGGTGGCCGTCCACCGGTCGGGTGGGTGGAAGGTCACCGTCTGGCGGCTCCACATCCATCCCTCAGGGGTCGGTGTCAGGTCCTCATAGACCGCTCCGCGAGAGGTCTTACGCAGAATCTGTCGCGAACCCGTCTCGCGTTGGAGCTCCCGGTCGGACTCGGTGTAGTCCGTGCACCAGGCATAGGCGAAGTCGGCGGGCACTCGGAAGGTCCGCTTGATCTGATAGACGGCCACGGCCGACGACATGGTTGGGCCCCTCGCCCGCCCAGCCTCGATCTTCCTATGAACCTTATCCGCTGCCGGCGCGGACCTGAGCGGGATGGACTATCGCGAGCGCGACCGGGAGACGGCCTCGACCTCGCGGAACACCCGCAGGAGGTTGCCGCCCAGAATCTTCCGACAATCCAGGGCCGAGTAGCCCCGTTCCAGGAGCGCGCGGGTGATCTTGGGCAGATCCGCGGGCGAGTTCATGCCCTTCGGCAATTGACCGCTCACCCCATCGAAATCGGAGCCTAGTCCCACGTGGTCGACCCCGGCGACCTTCGCGATGTGGTCGATGTGGTCGATGAGCTCGGAGAGCGGCGGTCGGGTGATCTTGTTCGCGAATCGGATCCGGATCCCTTGACGTTCGCGGAAGGTGAGCTCGCGGCCCTTGGCCTTGGCCCTTCGCGTGGCCTTAGCGATGGCCCGATCCACCTCCGGCTCGATCGCCCTCAGGGCATCGCGATACGCCTGGGAAACGAACCCCGAGTAGAAGTTGACCTGCACGACACCACCCCTCGAGCCGCGCCCGCCGGACCTCGCCGTGGCGACGAGCATGTCGTCGGTCATGTTGCGCGGGTGATCGCAGAGGGCCCGGGCGCCGGAGTGCGAGGCGATCAGGGGGGCGAGGCTGATCCCCTGCGTGCGGTAGAAGGTTCGGTCGGAGACGTGGGAGATGTCCACCATCATCCCCAACCGGTTCATCTCGTGGACTACCGCCTCCCCGAACTTGGTGAGCCCCTGCTTGGTGTGCGGGACCCCGCGGTCGTCGATGTCGCCGGACGAGTCCGCCCAGTCGTTCGAATTCGACCAGGTGAGCGTCATGTACCGCACGCCCAGGGCGTAGTACATTCGGAGCAGGGCGAGCGAGTTCTCGATCGAGTGGCCGCCCTCGATGCCCATCAGCGCGGCGAACCGGTCGGCCCGGAAGGCCGACTCGATCGCGTCGGAGCTGGTGGCGAAGATGACTTTGTCCGAGTGCTTCGCGACTTGGTCCTTGACGGCGTCGATCAGCTCGAGCGTGCGACGCGCGTACTGTCCAACGAAGCGCTTGGGCTCGACCCAGATCGAGAAGAACTCGGCACCCAGATGGCCCTTCTGGATCGAGTCGAGGTTGAGATCGCCCCCGTCGAGCCGGTCGGCCAGATCGAATTTCTCGTCCAAGAACCGCTGCGGGGTGTCGGCGTGGGTGTCGACGACGATCGCAGACAGGTGGACTCGGGCGGCGACGGGAGCCCTGAGAGAGACGTTCGCGCGCACTCGGGGGTCCATACGCCGAGGGGCGATAAGCCGAAGGGCGAGTCTTGGGTCCGTGCGCGAGACACCGGGTTTGCGACCGATACCGGACAAGGGACCCCCTCAACCATCCGGGGAGCCCCCGCAAGCCGGACACGCGGGGGAGGCATCCGCGCAGCACTTAGGGCGCAAGCTCCATTGCAGACCAGCCGGATCTCGCAACCCCCGGAGTCGTAGGGCTGACCGCAGCCGTGGACGCACCCATCCTGCCGCCGTTGCTGTTTCTATTCTGGCCTTCGCTGCCTCGAGTCGGCAGCGAAACGGACCGTTTCGTGACCCCTCCGGCTCACCCTAGTCAATGAGGAGGGGATGTCACTCGGAGTGCAATGGACGCGTA
>Ga0335075_10018933_pt1 | contig 10200 bp, 7 predicted proteins | sample Lox_Sample_24_FD_206723 | JGI IMG/M metagenome (GOLD analysis project Ga0335075, IMG submission 206723) | Soil microbial communities from Loxahatchee National Wildlife Refuge, Florida, United States - Lox_Sample_2.4 | ecosystem: Environmental > Terrestrial > Soil > Wetlands | place: USA: Florida... | reverse complement strand
CTGGGGCCACCGGACGCCTGGTCTGACATGCATCTCGCTCCGAAGATCGTAGTCCCTCACTCGATACGATATGTCGCGTCAGCGAAAAGTCAAGATGTATCGTGTCCGACAGATCACCTGGCGCGCCCTTTCGGACTAGTGTGCCGCGCCGGCCCGGCGGTGATAACTCAACACCCCGCCGGCATGCCTGAGCTTGCCAGGAGCACCAGGCAGGCCCGATCGGTGCCGACCCCGGTGGCGCCCCAGACCGCCGCTGAACCGGCACCCACGTCGACGCTCAAGGGCGGCGACTCCGCCAGCTAGCTTGCGCTACGCGGTAGGCCGGCAGTGTCGCGTGTGCCGAAAGTGCCGCGGACGCTCACTCGTCGAGTTCCCCGGCGTCATCGTCATCATCTAGCCTGGCCAGCCAGCTAGCCAGGCTGTCCACGGTGCTCTCGGCCTCGGGGTGCTCGTCGACGAAGTCACGCAGCCGCTCGGCAAGCCAGCTGACGGCGATCTGCTCGGTGCCGCGCCGCTCCTCCAGCTCCTCGATTCCGCGGTCAGTGAAGTACACGCTCAGCCGTTCCGGGCGAACACAGCGTCCACGATCGCAGCCTGCTGCGCCGCATGCACGCGTGCCTTCCCGGATGCAGGTGCCGAGCTGGCCGGCCTGGACACCAGCGACATGCCCCGGCCGATGTGCTCAGGCAGGTGCAGCGCCATGAAAGGCCAGGCGCCCATGTTGGCAGGCTCTTCCTGCACCCACGTCACCTGGGCGGTCGCCGGGTACTTCGCTAGCTCCGCGGAAATCTGCTCGGCGGGCAGCGGGTAGAGCTGCTCAACCCGCAGCAGGGCGACATCGAAGGCACCGGCCGCCTGCCGCCGCTCGGCCAGCTCGTAATAGATCTTGCCCGAGCACAGCACCACGCGGCTGACGGCAGCCGGGTCGGTTACCCCGGCGTCAGGGAGCACAGGCCTGAACGAGCCGGTGATGAAGTCCGCGGTAGCCGACACCGCCGCCTTGAGCCTGAGGATCGACTTGGGCGTGAACACGATCATCGGCTTCAGCCGTGGCGTCAGGGCCTGCCAGCGGAGCAGGTGGAAGTAGCTGGCCGGCGTGCTCGGCATCGCCACTGTCATGTTGTCCTGCGCGCAGAGCGACAGGAAGCGCTCGACTCTGGCCGAGGAGTGGTCAGGCCCCTGGCCCTCAAAACCGTGCGGCAGCAGCAGCACGACGCCGGAACGCTGGCCCCACTTCTGCTCGCCCGAGCTGATGAACTCGTCCACGATCGTCTGCGCGCCGTTCACGAAATCGCCGAACTGTGCTTCCCAGCAGACCAGGGCTTCCGGCCGGGCCACTGAGTAGCCGTACTCGAATCCGACGGCCGCGTACTCAGACAGCAGCGAGTCGTAAACATGGAACTTCGCCGCTGGAGAGTTGAAGGTCTTCAGCGGCGTGTACTCCGAGCCGGTGTAGCGGTCGACGAGGGTCGCGTGCCGCTGCCCGAAGGTTCCGCGGCGCGAGTCCTGCCCGATGAGCCGGACCGGGTGGCCGTCGATCAGCGTCGAGCCGAAGGCCAGCAGCTCACCGGTCGCCCAGTCGATCTCGTCCTGCTCGACCATGGCGGCGCGGCGCTGCAACTGGGGAAGCAGTCGCGGGTGCACCGTGAAGGCGTCCGGCAGCGATACCTGGGTTTCGATGATCCGCTTGACGGTCTCAGCCGGGATAGCGGTCGGCGTGCTTGCGTAGTCAGCCGGGATCTCGTCGTCAGGCTGCGGGCGCAGCAGTGCGGCGGGATCGGCAGGCCGGGTGGTCGCGTCCTTGGTCTCGGTGAAGGCCCGCTCCAGCTCTTGCTGGTAGTCGCGAAGCGCCTGCTCGGCTTCCTCGAGCGTGATGTCGCCACGGCCGATCAGCGACTCGGTGTAGAGCTTGCGGGTGGAGCGCTTCGCATCAATCAGGTCGTACATCAGCGGCTGGGTGAACGAGGGGTTGTCCGCTTCGTTGTGCCCGCGCCGCCGGTAGCAGACCATGTCGATGACGACGTCCTTGGCGAAGGCCTGCCGGTAGGCAAAGGCCAGCTGGCCGACGCGGACTACCGCCTCCGGGTCATCTCCGTTGACGTGGAAAATCGGTGCCTGGATCATCCGGGCGATGTCGGTCGAGTAGACGCTCGACCGCGACGACTCCGGCGAAGTGGTGAACCCGACCTGGTTGTTCACGACGATGTGCACCGTGCCGCCAGTGCGGTAGCCGCGAAGCTGGGAGAGCTCGAGTGTTTCGGCGACCACGCCCTGGCCAGCGAACGCGGCATCGCCGTGAATCAGCACCGGCAGCACGGTGAAGCCGGGCTCGCCCATGTCGATGACGTCCTGCTTGGCCCGGACGACACCCTCCATGACCGGATCCCCGGCCTCCAGGTGGCTGGGGTTGGCGACCAGCGAGGTGACAATCTGTGACCCGTCCGCGCCGGTGTACTTCCCCTCGGCGCCAAGGTGGTACTTGACGTCGCCGGAGCCGTGCGTGGTGGCCGGGTCGAGGTTCCCTTCGAACTCCTGGAAGATCTGGCCATAGGACTTGCCCACGATGTTGGCCAGCACGTTCAGCCGGCCACGGTGCGCCATGCCGATGACTGCCTCGTGCAACTGCTCGCCAGCCGCCTCGGTCAGCACCGCGTCGAGCAGCGGGATCAGTGACTCCGCGCCCTCCAGCGAGAACCGGCGCTGGCCGACGAACTTGGTCTGCAGGAACATCTCGAAGGCCTCGGCCACGTTCAGCCGCGACAGGATGCGCAGCTGCTCATCGTGGCCAGGGTGGCCGTGCGGCCGCTCGACGCGAGCCTGGATCCAGGCCCGCTCCTCGGGGTTCTGAATGTGCATGTACTCGACACCGACGGTCCTGCAGTACGAGTCACGCAGCACGCCGAGGATCTCGCGCAGCGGCATCCGCGCCTTGCCGCCGAAGCCTCCGGTGGCGAACTCCCGCTCCAGGTCCCACAGCGTCAGGCCGTGCTGCTTGATGTCCAGGTCCGGGTGCTTGCGCTGCTTGTACTCCAGCGGATCGGTGTCAGCCATGAGGTGACCGCGCACCCGGTAAGCGTGAATCAGCTCGTAGACCCTCGCCGCCTTGGAGATGTCGTCCTCGTGGCCGGCCGGTATGTCCTGGACCCACCGGACCGGCTCGTACGGGATCCGGAGCGAGGAGAAGACGTCGTCATAGAAGTGATCGCCGCCGAGCACGAGTTCGTGCATGACGCGCAGGAACTCGCCTGACTGGGCGCCCTGGATGATCCGGTGGTCATAAGTGGAGGTCAGCGTCATCGTCTTGCCGATCGCCAGCCGCGCCATGGTGTCCGGCGACGCGCCCTGGTAGGCGGCGGGGTACTCCATGGCGCCGACGCCGATGATGCAGCCCTGGCCTGGCATGAGCCTCGGAACGGAGTGCTCGGTGCCGATGGTGCCCGGGTTCGTCAGGCTGATCGTGGTGCCTGCGAAGTCATCGACGGTGAGCTTGCCGGTCCTGGCCTTCCTGATGAGGTCCTCGTAGGCCATCCAGAACTGTTGGAAGTCCATCGTCTCGGCGTTCTTGATGCTCGGCACCAGCAGCTGCCTGGAGCCGTCGTCCTTCTGCACGTCGATGGCCAGGCCGAGGTTCACGTGCTCGGGCTGGACCAGCTCAGGCTTGCCGTCTACCTCGGCGAAGGAGAAGTTCATCTCCGGGACGAGGGCCAGCGCCCGCACGAGCGCGTAACCGATCAGGTGGGTGAAAGAGATCTTGCCGCCGCGGCCGCGGGCCAGGTGGTTGTTGATCACGATGCGGTTATCGACCAGCAACTTAGCGGGAACGGGGCGGACGCTCGTCGCGGTCGGCACGGCCAGGCTGGCCGCCATATTGGCCGCGGTCCTGGCGGCCGCGCCACGCAGTCGCACAGCGTGCTCGGCGGCGTCACCGGCTGCTGGGGCGGCCGGACCGGCAGGTCCAGCGCCCGGGCCAGACGGCGGGCCGGTGGTCACCGGTGCCGTAGTTACGGGCGCGGTCGTGGGGGGAGCAGCCGGCAGGGTGCTGGCCGTCACCGAGTTGGCCGGTGCCTGGCCGGCCGCACTGCCGTTCGCCGGGGCCGTCACAGTGCCCACCGGGCCAGCAGCCCCTGGTGCCGGTGGCGCGCCGGCCCCTGCCGCCGCGGCGGGGCCGCCGGCTGAGGGTGCCACGGGTGCGTTCCCGCCGGTCGCGGTGCTTGCCTGGCCGGGCGCGTCCGGCTGCGGCTGGTAGTCGGCGAAGAAGCTCCACCACGCCTGGTCGACCGAGCCGGGATCAGCCTGATAGCGCTGGTAAAGCTCGTCAACGAGCCACTGATTGGGCCCGAAGTCCGCTGGCCCGGCGGAGCCGTTAGATGGCGGCCCGGCGGTTCCCTCCGCGGAGTTAGCTGACGAATTTGTGAGATCCGCGGACCCCCGCGGGGACTCAGCAGACACGGCCGACATCGCCCTCTTCCGGAGCTTGCTTGGTTGTGATATAGGCGCTTACCAAGGCTACCCGTCTGGCTTAACTAGCCCGATACGGCCCTTAATCCCTAATCCGGCACCTGGGACCAGTGAGCGTACTCAGGGGGCCTTGACCGCCCTAGCCTAGCCCCGGATCTGGTCCCGTCCGTGCGGCGCCAGCCAGCTGACGAAAGGCCCTTTCGGGATAATCCCGCTCGGATTGATCCAGGGCTGGGACTGGTAGTAGTGCCGCTTGATGGCGACGAAATCGGTGGTGTCGCCGAAGCCGGGCTGCTGGTAGAGGTCGCGGGCGTAAGCCCAAAGGGCACGGTAATCGGCGATCCGGTGCAGGTTGCACTTGTACAGCAGGTAGTACACCGCGTCGAACCTGGCCAGCGTCGGGAACAGCCGGACATCCGCCTCGGTGAGCTGCCCGCCCAGCAGGAACCTGCGCCTGGAGAGCCGCTCCTCGAGCACGTCGAGAGCCGTGAAGATCGCGTCGAAGGCCTCCTCGTAACTGGCTTGCGTGGTGGCCAGCCCGGCCTTGTACACGCCGTTGTTCACCGTGTGATGCATCAGCGTGGCAACGGCCTCGATCTCGCGGCGCTTGGCAGCCGGGTACAAGTCCGGCGCACCAGGCCGCCAGAAGGCCCTGAACTCCGTCTCCATCGCGACGGTGATCTGAGCCGAGTCGTTGGTCACAATGTGCTGCGCGCGGGCGTCCCACATCAGCGGCAGACTCACCCGCCCCGCGTAGCTGCGATCGGTCGCCAGGTAAAGCTCGGAGACATAGCGGACGCCGGTCAGCGGATCGCGGCCGCCGGCCTGGTCGCCGAAGCGCCAGCCATGCTCGGACGGCACCGGGTCGGCCAGGGTGAGCCCGATGACACGCTCAAGGCCAAGCAAGCGCCTGACGATGAGCGCGCGCTGCGACCAGGGGCAGGCAAGTGAGGCATACAGCTGATAGCGGCCGGGCTCGGCGGTTAGACCGGTCGACCCGTCGCGGCCGACCGGAAGCGTAATCTCGGCTGGCCCCCGGATGCCCTCCTGACCGGGACGGGCACCGGGCGGCGTCGGATAGCCTCCGGTTGCCGGGCCGACCGGGAATGGCTGCGAGGCCTGCATTCCCAGTCCCTTCGGTCCCTCGCTCAGCGACGCATGATTCCTACTAGATCATGACCAGCGGGCGCAAGACCTGGCAAGGCGGCCCCGGTGCAAGCGCGCGCGGCCAGCCGCGCGGGGAAGGACGACCAGGGTGAGCTCTATCGCCAGCGGCCTGGTGGACCTGCACGGCTGGGTTGCTTACCTGGTGATCGCGGCGCTCGTGTTCGGGGAGACGGCGGTTTTCGTCGGGTTCGTACTGCCGGGGGAAATCGCGACCATCCTCGGCGGCGTGCTCGCCAGCCGCGGGCACGTGTCGCTGGCGGTGCTGATTCTCATCGTCGCGGTCGCCGCAATCGCCGGGCCGTTCGTCGGCTACGAGATCGGGCGGCGGACGGGTGACCGGCTGTTCGGGGCCAAGGCCCTGGGCAGAGTCAGGGGCGGGGCCGAACGCGCTCGCTCGGTACTCAGCAGGCGCGGCGGCGCGGCGGTCTTCCTGGGCAGGTTCATCGCGGTTGCGCGGGCGATAATGCCAGCCGCCGCGGGTGCGGCCGGAGTCAGGATCGGTACGTTCGCCATCTACAACGTGGCCGGCGGTCTGCTCTGGGGAGTCGGCTACTGCCTGCTCGGGTACCTGGCCGGCTCCGCGTATGCCGTAGTCGAGGCGCGGGTTGGCGCCGGCTTGGCTATCGCGATAGGCGCCATTGTCGTCATCGCGGTGGCAGTCTGGGCGATCCGCCGCCACCAGGCTCAGTTGGCGCCCGCAGTTGCTGAGCCGGCGCCTGAAGACGGTCAGCCGGCGCCTGCGAATGGTCAGCCGGCGCCTGAAGACGGTCAGCCGGCGCCTGCGAACGGTCAGCCGGCGCCTGCAGACGGTCAGCCGGCGCCTGCGAACGGTCAGCCGGCGCCTGCAGACGGTCAGTCGGCGCCTGCGAACGGTCAGCCGGCGCCTGCAGACGGTCAGTCGGCGCCTGCAGACGCTCAGTCGAAACCTGCAGATTAGGCTCCGTCACCCCGGAGATGGCTGGCTAGTCAGCTGGCGCTGCCACCTCGGTGAGCCAGATATCGGAGCGGCGGCCCGCCAGGGACGGCAGCACCGCCCGCACTCGCGCCGTCTGCTCGGGGTCGACGTCACCAATGCCGAGGCCTTCGGCCGGGCCGAGGTCAAGCCGGACGACTCCCATCGAGTCGACCAGGAGACTGCGGCCGATCCCGGTGGGTGCCGTGGTCGGCGGCTCGGCGGGGTCAGGAACCTGCCCGGCGGCTGCCACCCAGATCGTGTTCTCAATGGCGCGGGCCCGGACCAGAGTGACCCAGTGATCTTCCTTGAAGGGGCCTGCTGCCCATGCGGACGGCAGGACCAGCAAGTCAGCGCCGCCGGCCGCGAGCGCGCGCGCCAGTTCGGGGAACCTCACGTCGTAGCAGGTCATGAAGCCAATGCGCAGGCCTGCGAGGCCAGCGATGACTACCTCGTCGCCTGGTGCGACGGTCTGCGACTCGCGGTGGCCAAGTGCGTCGAAGAGGTGGATCTTCCTGTAGACGGCCGCCAGGCTTCCGTCGGCTTCGTAGCCCACGGTGGTGTTGTAGACACGGCCATCCGGGGCCGGCTCGAACAGGCTGGCTACGATCGCCAGGCCGGCCGAAGCGGCGGCCTCGGAGAGACCGCGGCAGAACGGTCCGTCGAGTGGCTCGGCTACAGCTCGCAGGTCCGCGGAGAAGCGTGCCTGCGTTCCTTCCGGGAAGACGGCCAGTTCGGCGCCCTGGGTCGCAGCGCTGGCTGCGGCCGCGCGCACGCGGTCGAGGTTGACCTGAGGTGTCGAGCTGATCGGGAGTTGGCCGAGGGCGACGCGCATGCTCGCAGCCTAATCTGAGCAGCCGGCGCGAGTCTGCATGCAACCTGCCGTATCAACAGCGACCCGTGTCAACAACGACGCTGTCTTCGGTGCGTCGTTCCGTCCCTGGCGAACCGAAGAGCGAGCTAAGAAGGCTCGCTCCGCGCTGGCCACGTCTGCCTGACACGCTCCTTGGCCCCTGGCGGGCAGCCGCGGACCCGCGGACGCTGAGTCAGCTGCGGACGCTGAGTCAGCTGCGAACGCTGAGCCAGCGACACGAAACGGCTGACCCAGGGCCCGCGTCTTCACGGAGTGCGTGACGGCGCCCCCAGCAAACGCTCATACCTCGCAAAGCGGTCGGCGTTGGCGCGGGCTCCGTCGACATTTCATCCCTGAAGGAGCGGGCCGGGGTCAAGGGGCTGCTGGCCTGCGGTTTCGCGTGGGCGCACTGTTTGCAGGGCGTGCTGAAATGACCTCGTGGCTGTGCCTTTCCCGTGGCTGCCGGTTTGGTGCGAGCGGGCGGGCCCGGGTCAGGGACCGGGCCGGCGGCCCGGCCGCGGAGCGGCGCCGGAGGCGTCCTTGACGCGGGTCCCGCGAGCGCGATGATGGGCAGCGGAGGAAGGCTGGCCAGGGGGTGGCGGGGCGGGGTTATGTGGTTGTGGCGCGCCCCATTGCCGGGCTGTCCCGGCTAGTCCTTGCTGGCTGCTTTCATCCCTTCGGGTGTGCCCCGGCCTGGCGTGGTCCGGGGGGCATGGGGCGGGTTCGCGGTCAGCAGCGGGCGGGGCCAATCACAGCCACGTGCGCGCCGGGCCGGTCCCGGGAGGGGCCGGGGTGGCGGGCTCAGAAATGTCCACGGCCGGCGGGAGCGGGCGGCGCGGCGCGGACGGCGCGGGCGGGAGCGGGCGGGGCTGGGGCGGGTGGTGCTGGGGCGGGTGGTGCAGGCGGCGCGGCTGAGCGCGAGTGGGCGCGGACGGCGCGGGTGTGCGCCGGCGGCGCGGGTGTGCGCCGGCGGCGCGGGCGGGGCGGCACCGGGTGGCCACGAGCGGGTGCGGGCGGAGCGGCGGGAGCGGGCGGGGCGGCACCGGGTGGCCGCGAGCGGGTGCGGGCGGAGCGGGTGGGTGCGGACGGTCCAGCGGGATTGGGCGGGCGCGGCGGCGCGGCGGGAGCGGGCGGCGCTCGGCAGGTGCGGGCAGGAGCGGGCGGCGCTGCCCCTGCAAACGCCGCCCGGCATGGTTACCCCGCGTCCTTGCGTGCTGCGCGGCTGCCCGGGAGAGCGGATCAGGGTCGCGGCAGCGTGAGCGTACGAGTGCGATCGGGTGGAAGCTCTGCCTCCGGTCCCGGCATGGGGGATGTTGAGCAGCGGGCAGTGCGCCACGGGTCGGCAGTGCGCCGTGGATGGGCGCTGCGCCTCGGGTCGGCAGTGCGCCGTGGATGGGCGCTGCGCCGCGGGCCGGCAGTGCGCCGTCGGGAGGCAGTCCGCTGCGGATAGGCGGCACCGCCGATGCTCAGGCGGAGGAGTCGGCGTGAGGCGGCTGCGAGCGGGCCGGGCGGGCGCCCGGCGAGCGAGTGAGCGGCGTCCTCGCGGAGGCTGGCGACAGTTACGAGCACTGCCGCTCCTAGTGGCGCCCCCACGACAACAGCCACCACGACTAATAGGACGATCACTTGCCCTCCTCAAGATCTCTGCCGGTGCGCACATTCGCCCTCCTCGGGCGTGTTCGTCCTGTGCGCCCCCGGCGGGTCGCGCTTTGCCGCAGCGTCAGCAGCGTTACCCTTCCTATAGTTCTAGACATCTGACTCATACCAATGAGTCCAGTGTTTAAAACAATCGGAATGGGTAATTCTTTCGGTAGTCAACCGGGTGAGGAGGGTGATGTTGGCGCATCCCAAGTACCAGCAGATCGCCGACCGGTTGCGTACACAGATTGCCAGCGGTGCTCTTGAGCCAGGCGAGCGACTGCCTAGCGAGCCTGACCTGGCCACGGAGTACGACGCATCCAGGAACACGGTGCGGCTGGCGATCGCGCTACTCATCAATCAGGGCCTGGTCGTAAGCCGACAGGGGCTGGGCACGTTCGTAGTCGAGCCGACCAAGCCGTTCACTGCGCTGCTGTCAAGGATCCACGCACCGCCCCGCGAGCAGCACGCGTCCATGTCGCTGCCAGTTGTCAGCCCGGCTGCTGACGAGTCGGAGATGGTCAGGCTGATCGTGGAGACGGGATCGGCAAGCCCCAGCGTCGCTGAGAAGCTTGATATTTCGGCAGGCGACTCGATAGTCGTGCGGCGCTCGCAGTACTTCATCGGCGACGTGCCCTGGCAGCTGATCCACTCCTACTACCCGACCGACGTGGCCAAAGGCACCGCACTCGAGCAGGCAGGCGAGATCGAGTCAGGGAGCGTCGGGCTGCTGTCCGAGCTCGGCTACCAGCAGGAAGGCTTTGTGGACGAGATCGGCGCCCGCATGCCGAACGCCCGCGAGTTCGACTTCTTCAAGCTGGTCAGCGGCATCCCGGTGATCGTGGTGAACCGGACTTCGTACACAGCCGACCGGCCCATCCGGCTCACCAGGTACATCTACCGGGCTGACCGGGTCAGGCTGCTGCACGTCGAGGGCGGCATCCCTGAGAGCTACCGGCATCCCTGAGAGCTACCGGCACGCCTGAGAGCTACCGGCACGCCTGAGAGCTACCGGCTGCACTGGCGCCCGCGCGCAGACGGTAGCGGCGCGTGGCAATGGCCGGCTGACGGGCTTGGGTATCAGCCGGGACCGGGCGAAGCTACGGTGGCCTCGTGCTGGCCTTGTTCGTAG
>Ga0335075_10018929_pt1 | contig 10201 bp, 6 predicted proteins | sample Lox_Sample_24_FD_206723 | JGI IMG/M metagenome (GOLD analysis project Ga0335075, IMG submission 206723) | Soil microbial communities from Loxahatchee National Wildlife Refuge, Florida, United States - Lox_Sample_2.4 | ecosystem: Environmental > Terrestrial > Soil > Wetlands | place: USA: Florida... | reverse complement strand
CGTTGAGCGCGCGCGAGACGGTGGAATGCGAAACGCCGAGCGCGGCGGCCACGTCCTTGATCGTCGCGGCTCCACGCACCGACTCGTCGCGTCTCGTCTCTTTCAATCTGATCTCTTTCGTCGACATCGACATGATCATGAGCGGGCGGGAGAGGCTGCGCAAGCGACGCCGCCGGCCATGCGCAAAGGGCTGGAAACGCGTGCATCCAAGGTCGTTCAAATGAGATTAATCTATAAGCGGACACGTGTGCAGTTTCTAGGTTCCAATTTGAGTTGGAGCATAATAGAGTAAACTCTGACGGGTAAAAGCCCGCATCGACCATGGGGAGGTTTGAATGGACCAGGCTTCGCGCGTTGCGATCGCTTTTACGCTTCTTTCCGGCCTGTTGGCTGCCGGACCGGCTTTTGCCCAAACGACCGAATCGCCCGCCGCACAGGGCGCTGGCCAGACCGATCCGGCTGCACCGGCCGCCAACGCTCGCGACCTGGATGACGGTCAGGCGATCGTCGTCACCGCGCAGCGGCGCGAGGAGCGACTCTCCGACGTTCCGATCTCGGTGACGGCCTTGGGCGGGGACACGCTGCGACAGAATGTCATTGTCAGCACAGCCGACCTCACTGTCGCGGTGCCCGGGCTGAACTGGGGCCGCTCGACCAATTTCAGTCAGCCGACGATCCGCGGCATCGGCAGCCGCAACGCCTCGTCCGGCGACGAGCCGAACGTCGCGACCTTCGTCGACGGCGTCTATCTTCCGGACATGACCGGCACCCTGTTCGAGCTGTCGAACATCGAGCGGATCGAGGTGCTGCGCGGCCCGCAGGGCACATTGTTCGGGCGCAACGCGACCGGCGGCGCGATCAACGTGGTGACGCGCGCGCCGACCGACGATTTCCGGGTGGGCGCGGCGGCCACGGTCGGCGAGTTCGGCTATTACCGCTTCAGCGGCTATGTCAGCGGCCCGATCGTCGAGGACCTGCTGGGGGTCAGCCTGTCGGCCGTGACCTATGACGACGACATCTACAATGGCGAGACCCAGGGCTCTTCGGGCGGCACCGCGGTGCGCGGGCGCATTCGCCTCGAGCCGACCTCCACTCTCGGGCTGGAGCTCAACGGCTTCTATTCGAAGTCGAACAACAACGTCCTGATCTCGGGTTATGCGATCAACGGCAATACCCAGGCGCGCAACTCGATTCCCGGTGGCCCCAATGCCGGGGCGCTCAATCCGGGCGGCATCCCCGCCGACCAGATCATCGCCGACGAACCGTTCACGACCGCGACCTTCTCGCGTCCGTTCGGCGAGACGCGGCAGCGCTTCATCGACACCCATGTCGATTGGGACATCGGCTTCGCGACGCTGACGGGCACGGCCAGCTGGGGCGACACCCAGACCGACACGCTTTCCTGGACCGATGTCTCGCCGCTGCGGCTGTCGCAGACCGAGTACAATACGTTCAACGATTTCAGCAATCAGGAGCTGGTGCTGACCAGCAACCCGAACCAGTTCGGCCGCTTCAACTGGCTGCTCGGGCTGACCCGTTTCCAGTCGGATGCGCAGTTCAATCCGCTCGTCTCGACCGGCCGCAACGCGACCACGGGCGCCTTCGTGCCGACCCGGACGATCTACGGCCAGAGCACGCGCGCATTTGCCGTGTTCGGCGAGGTGACCTGGGAGGTCGTGGACAGCCTCTTCCTGACCGGCGGCCTGCGCTACAATCGCGACGACAAGAATGCGTTCAACATCAACGCGCTCACCAACGTGACGACGAGAGGCGAGGAGCGCTTCGAGAACACCTCGCCGCGTGGCGTCATCCGCTGGGAGTTCGCGCCCAATTCGAACGTCTACGGATCCTATACGCGCGGCTTCAAGAGCGGCACCTTCAATGCCGTCGCGGCGGCGGGGACGCAGCTTCCCGCCCAGCCGGAAATCGTCGATGCGTTCGAGGTCGGCGTGAAGGCACGGCTGGCCCGCGGCATCAACCTGGAGGCGGCGGCCTTCCGCTACGATTATCAGGATCTGCAGGTCAGCACCCCGGTCGTCATCAACGGAGTGTCCGCGACGACCGTCCAGAATGCGGGCAATGCGCGCATCAACGGCTTCGAGGCAACGCTGACCGCCAACATCACGTCGAACTTCAGCCTGAACGCCACGGTGGCCTTGCTCGATACCAAGATCTCCGACTTTCCGAACGCGTCGGTCCAGGTGCCGCGGACGGTCAACGGGGTTCCAACCAACAACGGCAACGTCAATGTGGTGGTCGACGTCAGCGGCAACGAGCTGATACGTGCGCCCGATTCCACTTTCTCGTTCGGCGCCACCTACAGGCATCCGCTGTTCGGCGGCGAGATGACCTACAACGCCACGGCCTTTTTCAGCTCGAGCTACTTCTTCGACCTCACCAACCGGCTGTCGCAGCCGGCCTATGAGGTGGTGAACGCCTCGATCACCTGGCGGCAGAATCCCGACGAGCGCGGTTTCTACGCCTCGGTGTTCGCGCAGAACCTGACCAACCAGACCTACGCGGCGGGGTTCATCATCTCGAGCTTCATCGACGGTACCCAGGCCAACAAGCCGCGCTGGTTTGGCGCGACCGTAGGCTTCGACTTCTGATCCCCCTTGGGCGCCCGGGATATGGGCGCCCATTTTTTTGGCTGGCGACAACCAGTATACTAGTAAGGCAGCTCCATGACGATCGCACAGGAACTCATCGACAGCTTCGCCCGCATCGTGCGGAGCGACGGCGGAACGATTGGCATCATCTCTGCGACGGATGAACGCACTGAACTCGCCTACATGCCGGGCACGGACCCGGACTGCGCCGACGGCGCATGTGTCCTCCCTCATCTCGAACTTCAGGAAATGATGCGCGAATGGCTGGCGCGCAGAGCGCCCGGCCACGTCCTCGTCATCCGTCTCGCCGCCAAAGGCAACATCGCAGCAGGAGAGCAAGCATGAACAGCCCCGCAGAGGTCGGCACGCGCCTCACCATCGTCAATCCGATCGCGGAATCGCAGATCGATCTCGATCCCTCACTGCGCCACCCGCCCGCGCCGCGCGTCGGCGATCTGGCTGGCAAGCGGATCGCGCTTTACTGGAACGGCAAGCAAAATGGCCCGGCCGCCCTGGATGCGGCACGCCGGCTCCTCTCGGAACGCTTTCGCGATCTGACCTTCGTCGATGTGACCGGCGAGATGGGCGGCACCAACCGTTATCTGTCGCCCGACCAGCTCGATCGGCTCGCCCAGGATGTCGACGCCGCCATCTGCACCAGCGCAGATTGCGGGAGCTGCACATCGTGGCTGATGCGGGACATGTGCGAGCTGGAGCGCCGCGGCGTCCCGGCGGTCGGCTATACCGCGGCGATCTTCGATGAGGATTCGCGATTCTCCACCAAGACCTTCGGCGTGCCCGAGGCGGTGCCACTGATCGTGCCCCATTGCTTCTCCAACAAGACGCCGGATGAGGTGGAAGAGATGGTGGCCGACTCACTCGACGCCCTGGTCGAGGGGCTGACGGTCGATCGCAAGGTTGAAGAGGCGCTGCCCGAATTCGATCAGATCGTGCGTGAACCCGCCCCCGAAATTTCCTTTCTCGGCGCCGATCTGCTGGAGGCCTTCGACGAGATGCAGCGGCGCTTCGTTGCCAATGGCTGGAGCGACGGCCTGCCGCTCGTCCCGCCGACCCATGCCAAGGTGGAAGCGATGATCGCTGCCTCGGGTCGCGATGGCAGCGACGTCGTCGGGCTGTTCGCGCCCGGCATGGGTGTGGGAACGGTGCGCAAGATCGCCGCCAATGCTGTCATGGCGGGCTGCCGCCCGGAGGCGATGCCGGTCATCATGGCGATCATGGAATGCGTGCTCGAACCCTCGATCGGGCTGCGCACCTGGGCGATGTCGACCGGGCCGCAGGCGCCGATCGTCATGGTCTCCGGCGACATCGCCGACGAGATCGGCATGAACCGCGGCATCTGCGCTCTGGGCCCGGGCTCGATCAGCCAGGTCAATGTCGCGATCGGGCGTACATTGCGGCTGGTGATGATGAATATCGGGCTCAGCTATCCCGGCATTTCCGACATGGACACGATCGGCACGCCGATGAAATTCTCGGCCTGTGTCGCGGAAAATGAGGAGCGCACCCCGTGGGACAGCTGGCGGGTGCAGCAGGGCTTTTCGAAGGAGGAGTCCACCGTCACCGTCAACGTGCCCTACGGCATGACCGAATTCTTCGATTTCAAGAATTCCAATCCCGAACTGCTGATCGAGACGCTGTCGACGCTGACCGCCAATACGTGCGGCGCGCCCTCGCACGGCGCCTGGCTTATCAAGAGCAATGCGCCGCTGTCGGAGGGCTATCCGTTTCACGGCACGTTCGGGAATGTGCTGCTGATGGCGCCCGATCATGCTGCACGCTTCGCCCAGGCGGGCTGGGGCCCGAAGGAGATACGTGAGGCGCTGCACAAGCGGACCCGGCTGCCCTTCCGGCAGGTGATGCTGAATCAGGAATATGACGGCTTCCGCTTCGCGCATCCCGAGCTGTCCTGGCTGGAAGACGCACCCGAGACGATGGTCAGCGTCATGCCCAATGCCGAATCGTTCGAATTCTTCGTCGTGGGCGCGGCGGCCGGACGCAGCCAATATTGCTTCGGCGGCACCAACAGCGTGACGAAGGCGGTCCGCCGGCCCTAGACCGGACCGCGAGGCAGGGAGACCGATGGGAAAGGGGAAAAAGGGTGCGCGGGTCGCGCAGGAGATCGTGCAGACGATCTACGAGGAGGGGCTCAAGCCGGGCGACCGCTACCTTTCGGAAGCCGAGGCGCTTGTCCGGCACGGCGTCTCGCGGGCGACGTTCCGCGAGGCGCTGCGCTTCCTCGAATTCCAGGGCGTGGTGCGTGTGCGTGCCGGGCCGGGCGGTGGCGCGATCGTCCAGAAGCCGCAATGGTCGAACCTGACGTCGACCTTCGCCCTGCTGCTCCAGTTCGCCGATGCGCCGCTCTCCTCGGTTATGGCCGCGCGCGCCATGCTGGAGCCGTCGATGGCGGCGCTCGCCGCGCGCAATGCCACGCCGCCGATGATCGAGCGGCTTCGCCGCGATCTGGATGATGCCGAAAGGCGCGTGGCGGACCACGCACGTTTCATTGTCGCCTATCGCGCATTCTGGGCGGGCGTGGCGGAGGCGACGGGCAATGCCCTGATGGCGATGCTTTGGCCCAGCCTGCGCGCGCTTGTCGACAGTGGCGGCTTCGTTCCCAGCGAGGATTATCGACGCTCGCTGATCGGGCGGATGCGTGACCTGCTCGCCGCTTTGGCGTGTCAGGACGAAAGCGCAGCCAGCGCGCTCGTGTCGCAGCTCGATCAGGAGTTCGCGACCCGTTTGAGTGAACTTTACCCGGAACGCGTGGCCCGCACCGTCGCATGGATCGATATCGAGCCGCCCGCGTGACGCCTTGCCTTCTGCCAATAGAGTGATATGAATTCCGCTTCCGGATAAGAAAAATGGGAGCGGGGTGGATGCGCGTGAAAAATTGGGGTTACTGCATGGCTGCGCTGGCTGTTGCCTTGGCTCATCCGGCTTGTGCACAGGAACTGCCTCCCGCCGGGCCTGATGTGGCGGCCGGGGATCAGGCGGGCGATGGCGAGATCGTCGTCACCGCCCAGCGCCGCGAGCAGCGACTCAGCGACGTGCCGATGTCGGTGACCGCGCTCAGCGCCGAGACGCTTGCCAACAGCGGCGTCGTCAGCACGCTCGATCTCGCCGCGGTGACACCAGGTCTCCAATTCCCGGTCAACGGCGCCTTCGCGCAGCCGACGATCCGCGGCATCGGCACGACCGTCACCTCGGCCGGCAGCGACGCCAACGTCGCGATCTATGTGGACGGCGTCTACATGCCGAGCCAGGCCGGCAACATCTTCGACTTCAACAATGTCGAACGCATCGAAGTGCTGAAAGGACCGCAGGGCACGCTCTACGGCCGCAACGCCACCGGCGGCGCGATCAACGTCACCACTTTCGAGCCTTCGTTCGATCCACTCGCCCGGCTGAGCGCAAGCTATGGCAGCTTCGACGAGATCCGTCTGAACGCCTATGTCAGCGCGCCGCTGTCCGACAATGTCGCCTTCGGCATTGCCGGCATGTATGTCGACGACAACGGCTATTCGCGCGATGCGCTGCGCGACGTCGATCTCGCGACCACCGACGAACGCGCCATCCGGGGACGCGTTCTGATCCGCGCTACCGACAATCTGGAATTCAACATCGGCGGCGACTGGTCTCGCCGCAGCGATACGCGCGCTTATTCACTGAAGCCGTTCGAGGGGAATACGGCCCAGGCCGCAGCAATCATCCCGGACGATCCATTCGAGGCGGCTTTGACCTTCACGCCGACCTTCGGCACCGAATCCTATGGCGGCAGCTTCACCGGCCGGCTCGACATCGGCGACTATACAGTGAGCTCGATCACCGCGCTGCGCCGGGTCGATGCGAGCTTCGTTACCGATCTCGATCGCACGCAGGTCGCCGCGCAGCGTGCGGCCTTCGATACCCGCCAGCGGACCTTCACACAGGAACTGAATATCGCATCGGGCGACAGCGGCGACGTCTCGTGGGTCGCCGGCGCCTTCTATTACAATGATCGCGCTGAAAACCTGAACCTCGTCATCACCGGCGTGCCCGGCATTTACGGGCGGATCGATAGCGAGGCGCTGGCCGGCTATGCCGAGGCGACTTGGGACGTGACCTCGCGTCTGAGCCTCGTCGGCGGCCTGCGCTACAGCACAGAGGATCGCCGGTTCCGCGCACGCCGGCCGAATGGCGAGGCGCTCGACACCAGCGTGCGCTACGACGCCTGGACTCCGCGCGCGTCGGTTCGCTACGAGGTCGCGCAGGGCGCGAATGTCTACGCAACCTTCACGAGCGGCTTCAAGAGCGGGACCTACAATATCTCCGCGTTCAGCACGACGCCGGTCCGCCCGGAATCCGTCGATGCCTTCGAGGTCGGTTTCCGCTCCTATCGCCGGGGCGTCACCTTCAACGCCGCCGCTTTCTATTATTCCTATGACGATATCCAGGTTCAGGCGCTGTCGCCGACGACAGGTCTCACCGCGCTCACCAATGCGGCGAAGGCCGAGATCTACGGCGCCGAGTTCGAAGGGCAGGTGCCACTCACCGACACGCTGACATTGCGCGGAGGACTCGCCTGGACGCACGCTACCTATGTCGACTTTCCGGGCGCCCTGCTGACCTTCCCGCGCACGACCGACGCCCAGTGCGGCGTCAATCCGAACCGGCCGTGCGGCAACATCCAGACGCCGGCGGACGCGAGCGGCAACGACATGGTCCGTGCGCCGCGCTGGAACGGCAGCATCAGTCTCGACTATCGCGGCGAGGTTGCCGGGGGCGAACTCGATGCGTCGGCGACGGCAAGCTACAATAGCGGCTTTTCCTGGGATGCCGGGAACCGCCTGCGCCAGCCCGATTTCCTGCTGGTCAACGCGCGGGTTTCTTGGGGGCCGGATGGTTCGCCATGGCGGGTCGGGCTGTGGGGCCGTAACCTCACGGACGTGACACATCAGCTCTATGTCACCGACACGACCCAGGGCGACAGCGTCGCTTATGCAAGGCCGCGCTCGGTCGGCGTTTCGCTCGAGCTCGACTTTTGAGCGGCCCGGCCGCCGGGGGGAGTGAGGGAGGCGCCGACAACGAGGCACGCGGCGGCTATCTCTGGTGGCTGATGATCGTGCTGCTGCTGGTCAACATCCTCAACTTCATCGACCGGCAAAGCATCTTCATCCTCGCAGAGTCGATCAAGGCGGATCTCGGCCTCAGTGATACCGATATCGGCCTGCTCGGCGGCGTCGCCTTTGCGATCGTCTATTCGACGATGGCGGTGCCGCTGGCGCGCATGGCTGAAATCTACGGACGCAAGCGGATGCTTGCGATCCTGCTGGCGAGCTGGAGCGGACTGACCGCCCTTGGCGGCCTCGCGCAGAACTTCACCCAGCTCGTCCTCGCCCGTCTCGGGGTCGCCGCGGGCGAGGCGGGTGGCACGCCGACGGCGCATGCGATCATCTCCGCGTCCTTTCCCGAGCGGCGGCGGGCGATGGCAATCGCCTTCTATTCGCTCGGCGTGCCGCTCGGCACGATGACCGGGCTGATCCTGGGCGGATGGATCAATGAAGTGGCGTCCTGGCGCATGGCGATGATCGCCCTGGGCTTGCCGGGTATCCTCCTGGCTGTGGTGGTCTGGTTCACGATCCGCGAGCCCGCACAGACGGCGTCGCCGGCCGACAAGCTCTCGATGACCGAGACGCTGAAGATGCTCTGGCAGCGCAGAAGCTTCCGTCAGACTGCCTACGGCCTCGCCGTCTATTCGATGGGCGCCAATGCCGCGATCGTGTTCGGGCCGGCCTTTCTGATGCGCACCTACGGGCTCAATTCGGCCAGCGCCGGGCTGTCGCTCGGCCTGGTCTATGGCGTGATCGGCGTTGCCGGTACGCTCGCGGGTGGATGGCTGGGTGACCGCTTCGGCGCACGCGACGCGCGCTGGCGGCTCTGGCTCCCGGCGATCGTGCTGATCGCCGCCATGCCGGTCACGCTCGGCGCCTGGTTCGCATCGACCGCGACATTGTCGGTCGCGTTCATCGGCGGCACCAAGTTCGCCAATCTTTTCTATCTCGGGCCGATCTTCGCCGCGATGCACGCCATCGCGCCGCCGCGCGCGCGCGGCACGGCGTCGGCGGGCCTGTTGTTCTTCAACAGCCTGATCGGCGCGTCGCTCGGGCCGCTGATCACCGGTGTGCTCAGCGACTGGCTGGAGCCGGCCCACGGTCCGTTGTCGCTGCGCTACGCGCTCTGCTTTGTCGTGCTGACCCAGATCTGGGCGGCCGCGCATTTCTTCCTCGCCGCGCGCAGCGTAAGGGCCGACGCGGAGCTGGCGAAATAGCTCAGGCCGCCTGCAGCCTTTCCATGGCGTCCACCTCCGCGCGCATCGGGCCGCAGCCGGCGCGGAGCAGCAGGGAGGCGATCGGCATGAAGATCGCGAAGGTAATCACGATCGACCATCCGACCATCGCAGGATCCTCAAAGGCGTAGGTGGTGAGGAAGGCGACGACCGACGGGCCGAGGCCGAGGCCGAGAATGTTGAACATCAGCAGGAAGGTTGCCGAGACCTGACCGCGATATTCGTTGGGCGTGACGAGATGGAACGCCGCCGTCGCGACCCCGGTGAACGACGACATGACGTGATAGCAGCCGTAGAGCGCGAGGAAGAGATACGGATTGTTCGCGGTGATCGCGAAGAAGACGATCATTGGCTGGATGAGCGCCGCGATCGAATAGAGCCTGAGATGCGCGTCGCGTGTGCCGCGGGAGAACCAGCGATCCGCGATCGCGCCGAGCGCCGAGCCGCCGAAGACGCCCGTCATCATCATCAGCGCCGTGGCCGGGCCGACGACGATCATCTCCCAGCCGAACACACGGTTCATATAGGCCGGGGTCCAGATCATGATGCCATAGCCGCACATCGAATAGAGACCGAAGCCGAGGAAATGCGGGCCGAAGAAGCGCCAGCGCTGCAGCATGAAGCGGCCCGCGCCGCTGCTCTTCGCGGCGGCGCCGAGATTGCCGCGGCGCAGCGGATTCACGGTTGTGAAGATCAGCCAGCCGAGCAGCAGGCAGGGAAGCCCGGTGACCACATAGACGATCTGCCAGCGTTCGAGGCTGCCGAGCAGCGGCACCGTGAAGCCCGCCTGGGGAAGGATTCCGACGAGAACGCCACCGATCGCCAGCGCCAGTGCCGACCCGATGGCGGCGCCTGCCGAATAGATGGACAGAGCGAGTGCGAGCCGGGCCTTGGGGAAGGTGTCACTGATCAGGGAAAAGGCCGCCGGCGACAGGGCGGCCTCGCCTATACCCACCCCGATCCGGGCCAGGAGCAGTTGCCAGTAATGCTGTGCAAGTCCGCAGGCCGAGGCCGCGAGCGACCACAATGTCACGCCGATGAAGATCACCTTGTGGCGTGAGAAGCGGTCGGCCGCCCAGCCGAAGGGCAGTCCGAAGGCGGCGTAGAAGAGCGCGAAGGTGATCCCCTGCAGCAGGCTGATCTGGAAATCGGTGATCACCAGAGCCGCTTTGACGTCGTCGATGATCAGCGCGAGGATCTGGCGGTCGATCGTCGAGGCGACGTTGAGCAGGGTGAGCACGACCAG
>Ga0335075_10018928_pt1 | contig 10201 bp, 8 predicted proteins | sample Lox_Sample_24_FD_206723 | JGI IMG/M metagenome (GOLD analysis project Ga0335075, IMG submission 206723) | Soil microbial communities from Loxahatchee National Wildlife Refuge, Florida, United States - Lox_Sample_2.4 | ecosystem: Environmental > Terrestrial > Soil > Wetlands | place: USA: Florida... | reverse complement strand
CTACCTGTCCTGCGAGTTGCAGATACAATATTTCAATCAACTGAGACACTTATTGGGCAGATTGACATGTCAAACGTCAGTCCTGGCTTCCAACAAAGATTCTACCGCCGGCTATCAAAAGTGATATTTCAAATTTGCATCATTCTTTCTGAAGATTGTCCTACTTCGCTACGAATAATGCGATTTCTTTCAAGCCTCATAGAGGCTATAGAAATTTTACTGGATTGCCTGAGCATCGATAGAGCAACCGAATGGACAAGGGCATATACGCCGACGCTGTGGCTAGACATCATCGAACGTGAAATCAACGCGTTGCGATTGCTCCTTCCAGAGGATACACCTGTCTTCACGTGCCCCTTTCCACTGGCCGGCTGCAATTACCAGACCACAGATATGCAGAAATGGATTCTGCACAAGGACCAATGCGACAAGCAACGTTCAGTTTCAAGGTCTGCTGGAACTCCCAAAAAGAAGGGAAACGAATTGCTCGGTTCACGTTACAGGGTACGCCCAGACGCGGAAAAGTTTTTCACAGTGGGAAGAGTCTTCGCATTACTTTGGCACGAACGCGCCGCTACGACTCGCCCAGCTCTTCGGGAGAGGGCCTGGAATATCACCAGATCCATTTTGCCGTCTTTCATTCAAACCGGCGCGTCCCCACCACACAGGGAATGGTACGAAGGGCGCTTTTCTGGGACCGGGAGGGTTACCGTGGTAATCTACCGCATCGTGTGGCTTGGGTTGCTCCGACTGTCTGGGCTCTGCATGCTCTCGGCATTGCCGGCCTGTACGAACATGTTGGGATTCGTGGTCTGTTGGCTTACGATATTGCAATCGATAAATACATGGAAGTGCACAGGCAGATCTTTGCTGCTGATGTGATTTGCTTGTGCTGCGGGTTTGAGCGCTGGCGTCGGGAGTTGGGGCTGTTTCATTTTGCTTTCCCACTTAGGTCTTGAATCACGCTCTGATTATTATGAACGTACATGTTTCCTAGTCGTAGCAAGAATACATCACTTTAGCATTGTAGGGTTGAGACGCTGTCTATGAATGACCATTTCCGCATGCTGCAGCCCGCAGCCCACATTTATTCTGCAGGCTTTCTCCAAGTGAGAATACAGACTAGGCGCCACAGCTGTCTTATCCATTCATAGCAGTTTCTGCACGCCGAAAAAGTAGTTTCCATAGCCGATGCTCGAGACCATCTTCCAGCCCCACCCAGGTACATAGATTATGCCCTGCTTCCTGATTGGCGCCCATTTCCCACCTCCGCCGTCTTTCTCAAACCAGTCCGCCAGCTCATCCGGATTTATGTATTTATTCCAATCGTGGGTGCCGCGGGGTACGATACCGATCAGAGGCGCTTCGGCGATGACTTTGGTGGTGAGGAAGCTCAGGGGAGAGCGTGCGATGGTGGAGCCGAAGAGCCAGCCACCAGGTTTCAGGTGTGGGATTGTTATCTTGAGGAATCGGGAGGGTGAGTCGATGTGTTCGAGGACTTCGAAGAGGGTGATGATGTCGGTTCCTGCGGGTTCTGATGTGTTGTTTGCAGAGGGAGAGAGGGGGAGGTCTTCGATCGCGCAGTTCAGATAGCGGAGCTTTGGTTCGGATAACGCTGGGTCTGAGCGCTGGTACGCCTTTGCAATTTCTATAATTGCTGGCGTCGGGTCGATTGCGGTGACGGATCTCGTGGACGGGAGACGGGCTGCGGAGGATGAGAAGATCCCGCCACCGCAGCCGATGTCGAGGTATGTGTATTTTCTTCCCGAGTGGGTGGGTTCGGGCGAGGATTGAAGACAGGACTTGATGAAGTCGTGGCGGAGCGGGTTCATGAGGTGCAGTAGGCGGGATGGGCCGTGTGGATCCCACCATGAGGAGGCGAGGCGGGAGAAGTGAGATACTTCTGTTTCCGAGACGGAGGAGGTGGAAGAGGGGTGCACATCCTGTGGGCGCGGCTGTGTCGTTGAGTATGGTCTGCGAATTGTGGGAGCGGGTGCTGAACGCGACAAAGGAATATGAGCTGCCGTTGGTCGGAGGAGAGATGCCAGTAAGCGGAGGTTCAAGTTTCTGGCGGGGCTGGAGATTGACATGTCGTGCGGTGTAAGCGGAAGCAGAAATACAAGTTTCAGCTAATGCTACACTCAGTGCACAACTTTTCCAACACGCCAACAAAATTGTTCCCAGTCGCAAATGTTTGGAGAGATCTTTGGAAACACTTAATCTGTACTAAGACCTTGCCGTTGAATCAGCGCTAGCATTCCGCTGCAGGACGTAGGCTTGTCAAGGTTACACCGACGCGCATGCCCAGCTACGCGATCTGATGAAGCGAGACCTGTCAATGCTCCGCCGCGCGATGCCAATGCTGAGGTGCTTGGCGAGGAACATTCCGATTTGCCGCGCCGCAACTGGCCAAGACTTGGCGAAGGCGAAAAGTTTCTCTTTGCCAGATCGTTCATGCTTATTAGAGCTTATCTAAAAGGCGCGTAGGAAGGGCCCTTAGCCTCACACATCCAAGGGGTCCCCTCACTGCAACCCTCCTCAACATCAATGGCTAGTGACGTGCTTTGAGAGTCCTATCGCCAAGAGCATGTTTCTGGAATTCAAGAGGTTCGCCTTCCTTGGTTCCGCCTTTAGTGCGGATATTCGGCAAATCCAATACTGTGGTTCTCTAGACATATAAGCCCAAGGCCAGCCCCGGAAGGTTTCTTTATGTACACTTCTCGATTTCCTTATCAGAACAAATCTGGCCTCTTCTCAGGACCCATACCTCTTTCTAGATTTCCAACAAGAAATCTACGTTCATCTATTTCACTTATATGCTTACCACTGATCTACCTACCATAGCCTTAACTATTCCAAATACCGATCATGGGCAAGAAAATTTCCTCCATCGAAGCCCAAAACTACACCGAACAACCGTTTCTGCTCCCGGTCGATGAGGTCGTCCAATACTTGGAGACAAATCAAGATGCTGGTCTCAGCAGTGCCCGGGTCCAACAATACAGACAGAAATATGGCGAAAACAAACTTGAAGGCGAGGGAGCTGTCAAATGGTATTCTCTGCTCGTCAAGCAAGTTTCAAACGCAATGGTTCTGGTAAGCTCTGTCTACGCACATGGTTCCCTCCACAGCCTAATGTTTCCCGCAGGTCCTCGTCCTTGCCATGGCCCTATCTTACGGCGTGACGGATTACATTGAAGGAGGTGTCATCACCGCAGTCATTACACTCAATGTCATTATCGGGTTCTACCAGGAATTTCAAGCTGAGAAAAAGATGGACGCGCTTCGTTCGCTCTCATCGCCCTCTGCCACGGTTTTTCGAGACGGTAACGAGACGACGATTCCTTCCGCGGAAGTTGTGCCTGGGGATATCGTCTCAATCAAAACCGGAGACACAGTACCCGCCGATCTGAGACTGTTTGAAGCTATGAATCTCGAATGCGACGAGGCAATCCTGACGGGCGAAGCACTGCCAGTGGCAAAAGCGGTTGAGTTTGAAACGAAACAGGGTAATAAAGAGAACTGCGGTCTTGGTGACCGTTTGAACATTGCATACTCTTCATCCGTCGTTACAAAAGGTCGAGGTCGAGGTATAGTCGTATATACTGGCATGTCCACAGCCATTGGCGGTATCGCCGCGTCGATGCAGGGAACCCAACGCAAACCAAACCGATCCATCTCTCGAAAACATGGCCTGATGCAGAATTTCAAAGGTGTCGGGCTGCGCATTTGGGACTCACTTGGTAAATTCCTTGGTCTGACAGAAGGAACACCACTTCAACGCAAGCTGAGCAAACTGGCGTACATTCTTTTCGGTTGCGCCTTGGTCCTTGCAATCATCGTCTTCGCCGCGAACAGATTCAACGTCACAAACGAGGTGGCAATTTACGCCATTTCTACTGGTATTGCTATCATACCAGAGTCGCTCATTGCTGTCCTGACCATCACCATGGTCGTGGGTATGACTGAAATGCGCAAGCGCAAAGTCGTGGTGCGGCAATTGGCCGCTCTCGAGGCCTTGGGTGGCGTGACAAACATCTGCTCGGATAAAACAGGAACCTTGACACAAGGCAAGATGGTCACTCGCAAAGCTTGGATTCCCGGCATAGGAATCTACGGTGTCGAGAATTCAGATGATGCGTCCAATCCAACCCGAGGCACCATTACTCTTAGTACTGCACCTCCCTCAAGGAAAGCCGCTGAAGCTGAGAGGGAAGCCTTAGCTGAGCAACGTGATCGTCAGAGAAGCGTTGCGGGAGTGACTTTCGATGTCCCTAGCCAGAGATCTGAGAAGGATAACGAGAAAGAGGCGGACACCTTGGAAATTCGGGAGAATCCCGAGGTGACGCCTGAATTTGGTGCTTTCCTTGAATCCGCAGCTTTGTGCAATTTGGCAACAGTTCGACAAGTTCGCGAAAATGGTCAAGATAAGTGGAACACCACAGGCGATCCCACCGAGATTGCTCTACAAGTCTTTTCACATCGATTTGGTTACGGCAAGAAGAGTCTTGAAGGAGAACAGGGTTGGAAACAAACGATGGAATTCCCCTTCGACAGCGCCATCAAGCGGATGTCTGTTGTATACAAGAGGGACGACGAGCCAAGATCCGTTATTTTCACCAAGGGTGCAGTCGAGAGAATTATCGATCTATGCACCTGCGTTGGTGTTGGCAAGCATGAAGAAGTGATGACTGGCGAGCTAAAAGAGAAGATCTTGGAGCAGATGGACCTACTCGCTGACCAAGGGCTACGAGTCCTTGCCATCGCGCGGAGATTCAGCAGCGAAGATATCCAGGAGCATTCTGAGATTGATCGAGTCGAAATTGAGAAAGACCTTTGCTTACTTGGACTCGCAGGACTCTACGACCCTCCTCGTCTTGAGACCAAACAAGCAGTGCAAGCCTGCACCACTGCCGGCATATCCGTACACATGCTTACAGGTGACCATCCTTCGACAGCCGCAGCAATTGCAAGAGAAGTCGGCATCATCCCCAAGAATATAGCCACTTTCCCACCTGATGTGGCCGCCGCTCTGGTTAAACCTGCATCAGAATTCGACACCATGTCGGATGCTGAGATTGACGCTCTGCCAACGCTGCCTCTCGTAATTGCACGCTGCGCACCAGAGACAAAAGTCAAAATGATTGAGGCCCTACATCGGCGCAACAAATTCGCCGCCATGACTGGTGACGGCGTCAACGACGCACCATCGCTTCAACGAGCAGATGTTGGCATTGCAATGGGCCTCAATGGATCCGATGTCGCCAAGTCCGCCTCCGATATCGTTCTTACAGATGATAATTTTGTCAGCATCGTCAATGCAATCGAAGAGGGTCGGCGGATGTTCGACAACATCCAGAAATTCATCCTCCACCTCCTGGCCTCCAACGTTGGTGAAGTCATCCTTCTCGTCTGCGGCCTTGGATTTCAGGACAAGCTCGGCTACTCCGTCTTCCCCTTGTCGCCCCTCTCTATCCTTTGGATCAATATGTTGACTTCGTCGTTTCCGGCCTTCGGCCTTGGCAAGGAGAAAGCTGCATCCGACATCATGAGGAGACCGCCCCACGACAACAAGAAGGGCGCCTTCACTTGGCAAATCATTACCGACATGCTTGTATACGGAATCATCATGGGCGCTTGCACCCTAATGACGTTCATCTTCATCGTCTATGGCCCCGGTCAAAATGGCCTCGGCGACGACTGTAACAAGGGCTACAACGCGTCCTGCGATGTTGTCTTCCGTGCGCGTGCAGCTGTGTTTGCAGAGCTGACTTGGATGATCCTCATCTCAGCTTGGGAGTTCAAGAGTCTCCGACGGAGCATGTTTGCACTCGACCCGGAAAATACGACTAGCAAGTTCCCCTTTTTCCAAGACGTCTATGCGAACAGATTCCTGTTCTGGTCTGTTGTCATTGGTGCACTGAGTGTCTTTCCTGCGGTGTATATTCCTGGGCTGAACATGGCGGTGTTCAAGCACAAAGGGATCAGCTGGGAGTGGGCGGTGGCGATTACTTGTGTTGTTATCTACGTAATGGGGATTGAGACGTGGAAGCTCGTGAAGAAGATTACAGGATGGTTTGCGGATAAGGAGACCGAGATGGACGGCGTAAAGGGGAGAGGCATGAGTGGAGGCCTGGGTTTGAAGCAGGGGTTCTTTACAGTCGCGAGGACGTTGACGAGAACGAAAAGTGAAGAGCATGATGCGGGTGAGAAAAGGGAGTTCCCCTCGAGGGCTAATGAGCCAAGCAGGACGGTTGAGGAGGAGGTTTGAAGCTGAGTTGGTATACTCCTGATGTGCCTATATTCTCAAAGGCTGGATATTCTATGACAGGAATTTTCTTACTCGTATTGACCTCTACCATTCAACATGTGGCGATACGATTTGTGTACTAGTATGGATAGTCCTCAAACGGAAGAATAGTTGCATAGTCCACCACTTCTGAGAGAAAGATACGTTTCTCTGCGTTGCACGTGAAGGGCGATAGATGACTGCTCTCCAACCGCTGCGATCATTTCTCGCTACAACAGCGATATGGATTCTCATGCGCAGAATACCAGTCCAGAATGGTCATCTTCCGTAGCGCTTGGCCTATGGTTCTTCTTCGGCCAGCATCCGGCTCTCAAATATGATGCATGCAATGCCTTCTGCGAGTCTTCTCCACTTCCTAGGCGGTACCCAATCGCAACGAGGCGCTGTATACCGTCAGATTCCTCTAGAGGCTGTCTTCTGAACAGAGAATGGCCCAATCGCAGGCACGATCGGCTAGCCGGTCAAACATCCCACCATGGATGCTTTTGGGGCTATGGAGAGAATGCGATCTTTGTGGAGAAAGCTTTTGCTCACGTCCGGCAAATGACCACTGTACTTTTTATGGACGAATTGCTGGGGAAAGTGGAAGCCCTGAACTCAATGAGGTGGCTGACGTATGAGATCGCCGTTATCCTAGACTTTGGATTCAGATATCGGAGCTGACCCTGGCCAGCTGTGCAAAATCGAGAGGTAGCCAGAGGAGGTCCCCTTTGGGCCGTGACACCAACAAAATTAGCTTGATCCTAATTCCATCACAAATCTCACTCACTTCATGAGCGTGAATAAATCGTAGTAAAAAAAGGTCACTCTGAGACTGATAAGGCTTCTAAGGTCTAAGACTGATGGACAAACACAACATGCAAAAAAGGTGTGTGGCGGTGTGGATAGGGTATCTCTGAATTCCGAAGGGCTATCTTCGACTGCAATTTAGCATTTATTGCCCTGACTGATTCTCCAATGAAAAATGATGGAATTACAACATAGGGTGGATTTACGGCATGACACCACTTGCGAAGCCTAGAAGATGCATGAAAGAGACTGGCATGCTGGACAAAGCCCGTTTCGTCCAGCTGTAGCCAAGCGAGAAACAATGCGCTGCTTGAGAGGCTAACAGTGAAATCTCGAACGAAAGCTTTCTGAGATGAGCATGTTGTATGAGCTTATAAGGCTATAGGAAATCAGTCATATTATGCCTGTTAGAGAATGAGATAGCATCTAAAGAGATAGAAACACGGGCTTATGGAAGCTCCTCCCAGTCGAATACCTGCTAAACCGCATTAGACCTAGTCGGTTTCCAACCGCTGATTCTGACTTTTGGTCTCGAGCAATTCTATAACCTAGACCTGCACAATTCTCTGACTGACTGACACTCAAAGCCCTATTTACTCATATCAGACGCTTGCGAGTATATTTACCGCTGGAAAGTATCTCGCACCCTCTGCGAAGCGCTAACCAGCAAAGATATTTCAGGATGTCAGAAGAGACAGGTAAACGCAAAAGACCCAGTAAGCTTATTACCTTTCTCCCTCTTGCCGGCCATTACTTCGTCCTCTGCTTTGAGGACTTGAAGTATTCCTTTTTCGTTAGCAGCACACAATCGACTGTTCAATCCTAGAATGGTTGAGCTTGCACCTCTGGCGAGTATAGGCAGAAGTCGCATGTTTGCCGGGATCTGTACTGATGTGATCTTTCCTCTTGCTTTTCGGCATTTTTAATAGCACGTACAATCTCATCGTCATCGACATGAAAAGTACAGCAAGCCACATCGGTTTCAAGGAGCGCCAAAATCATCTAGGGAGATGTTTCTCAAGGTGCCTTCCATGCTGACAAGGTGCTCTACTACAGGAACCCAATCTCTCCCTCCTCCCGAACTGCCTCGACTTGTCGCGGAGCAACATGTTCCCATCCCAGCAAACGATAAAAACTCGCAAAGATTGATCGTTGTGCTGTCGAATGCGAGTCTCGAGACGTACCGGGCTGCTCATGGAGGCCGAACCGGCGGAGCTAGAGAGGAGAAATACTCGTTGCTTAACAGTGACGAACATATTGGAGTCATGCGGAAAATGAATCGAGACATCAGTGACGCCCGTCCAGATATCACGCATCAGGTTCTCAGCCCATATGCGCAGGACAAGTGCCGACCCTGGATGAGCTACCACTGACCGATTTTCTCCTACAGTGCCTGCTTACTCTTCTGGACTCGCCGATAAACAAAGCTGGAAAGCTTCAAATCTACATCCACACCGCGAAAGGAGTCCTCATCGAGGTCAGCCCTACAGTGCGGATCCCTCGTACCTTCAAGCGCTTCGCTGGGCTCATGGTCCAGCTTCTCCACAAGTTGTCCATACGATCTACAAACTCCCAAGAAAAGCTCCTCAAGGTTATCAAGAACCCTATAACCGACCATCTTCCGCCCAATTGCCGGAAAGTCACGTTGAGCTTCAACGCTGAGGTTGTCCGAGTCAAAGACTACATTCAAGGTCTTGCACCAAATGAAAGCATCTGTGTCTTCGTTGGTGCCATGGCCAAAGGCAAGGATGACTTTGCCGACGACTTCAAGGACGAGTCCATCAGTATCAGCAATTATAGCCTGAGTGCTAGTGTCGCTTGCAGCAAGTTTTGTCATGCGGCGGAAGACGTTTGGAACATCATTTGAGCTGTACATCCACAGCATCAGGTACCACCCCTCTTTGCTGACCATAACTTTTTCAAGATCATCACCCCAAAAAGTTTTTCGTTTTGGAGAATCTGCGGGAGCTGTGATCATAACATCTATGCTTCTTGTGGAGGATCTTTCTGTATCGGCGTTGAGCATTCTGCTGGATCTGGCACTGTTTTCATAACAAGACACACATGGTTCAACAGGCTCAAGGCGATTCTTTCGTCAGGCTCGTGGCGGCAATTTCAACCTGCCCCACACTTTAGGATCTCCTATGTTAGGGCTTCATCACAGACAGCGATTCGGCGTTTGCGGGTGCATGGAATAGTGATGCAATATGCTTGACATGAAGGGCAAGATTTCAGCTTTGGCATGAGTGAAAACACCAGGATGATGATAAAAGGGAGCACCGGTCACGGCCAGATGCGTTCCGAGGCAAATGGCTCAGCCTCTGCTTCACATGCGGCCAATATATTGCTTTGCATGTGTACCGAGAAGTAGAGAGAATGCCAAATTCAACCCAGAAACCTGTTGGAGTTCCTTCATATCTTCAACGTTAGTGATACTCTGATCATATCAAGGAGCTTGCCGCTCGTTAGTCAACTTCACACCAGTCCCAACGCAACCTTCACCAGACCTCGTTTCCGGGAAGTTCGTAAAAGCGTTTGTCACCAGCCCTTTTATCGCACAACACATAAGAATAGCGCTCAATGTTTGGCACAGCTCGAGTGGGTCCTCGGGACCAAGAGGAATCTCAACGTAGAAATAGCACGTGTTAGTCAAGATTATATCTCAATAACAGCATTCATCTGGCGCGCACATGCAGACTGGGCGTCGTAGTCACAACGTCGAAAATCCCCATCCACATTTTACAGCACTATGTCAGATAGATTTCGGTTGACTTTGTCCAAACTTTTCCTCCATTGATTTACAAGGCAAGTCCCACCAATACTGCTGGATCAATTCACCATTAAACTGCTATAACAATGCTGGGTGGTGTACAAATGGTCCTCCCAATTAACCTATGCCGCGCCATGACATAAGTGTAGTGAATAGATGCGCCTTTTTCAATCAGAATGCCGACTCGACCTTCGTGAGGGCTCCAACCTATGCTTCTTAAACGCCATGAATGATGAAAGCCAAACCCTCGCTAAACCCAGAAAATTACCTCGCCTTCAACGCCAAACAATGCTCGATCCTTCTTTTAGTAGTTGTGTTACCTCCACTTTTTA
>Ga0335075_10018927_pt1 | contig 10201 bp, 12 predicted proteins | sample Lox_Sample_24_FD_206723 | JGI IMG/M metagenome (GOLD analysis project Ga0335075, IMG submission 206723) | Soil microbial communities from Loxahatchee National Wildlife Refuge, Florida, United States - Lox_Sample_2.4 | ecosystem: Environmental > Terrestrial > Soil > Wetlands | place: USA... | reverse complement strand
GACTCTTGGCCGAAGATGGTGTTCTGCGGCACCGTATCTTGCATCGCGTTCATCAGCATCTCGAGAAAGACGCCTTCGAATTGCGTTGCCACGTCGTGCAGCTTCGCAAGCGCCTCTTTTTGCACCACGGTGAGCGGCTGCGACGACTGCGCCTGGGGATTGCCGCCGGCCGGATCGATGCTCACTAAATGATCTCCAAGTCTGCTTGCAGCGAGCCGGCCGTGCGCAGCGCCTGCACGATCGCGATCAGGTCGCGCGGCGAGACCCCGAGCGCGTTGAGGGCACGTACGACGCTCTGTAGCGTGGCGGCACCCGCGATGAAGGTGAGTTGTTTGCCTTTTTCGGATGCGTTGATCTGCGCGTTCTGCTGCAGCGCGGTGCGTCCGTTCGAGAAGGCATTGGGCTGAACGATCTGGTTCTGGGTCGTGATCGTGATCGTCAGATCGCCCGACGCGATCGCGCAGGGTGCAAGCCGGATATCGCCGCCGAACACGATCGTCCCGGTGCGTTCGTTCATCACGACCTTGGCGAGCTCGTCTTGGCGGAACTGCAGATCCGACGCGTCGGCGAGAAACTGCACCGGATTATTTGCGTACTGCGGCGGCAGGTTCACGTGAACCGTCTCGGCATCGAGCGCATCCGCCGTGTGCGCACCGAAACGTCCGTTGAGCACGGCCGCGAGGTTGGCGGCGGTCCGAAAGTCCGGCGTCGTGAGCACGTAGTTGAATCCGTTGGGCGAATTCTCGATCGGCGTCACCATGTCGCGCGCGATCACGGCGCCGTTTGGAATCCGTCCGGCGCCGGTGAAGTTTTTGTTGACCGTCGACCCGGCGAAGCCGGCAACGAAGCCGCCCACCGAGATCGGCCCTTGCGCGGTCGCGTAGACGAGATTGTTCGCCGCTCGAAGCTCGGTGAGCACGAGCGTACCGCCTTGCAGACTCGTCGAGTCGCCCATCGCGGAGACGTCGACGTCGACGTTGTCGCCCGAATGCGCGAAGGGCGGAAGGGTCGCGGTGACGATCACCGCCGCAACGTCGCGCGTGCGTACCGCCGTTTGTGCGACCGTGAGACCGAACGACTGCAAGATATTTTGGATCGTTTGGCTGGTGAAGATGACCGACGTCGAATCTCCGGTGCCGTTCAAGCCCACCACCACGCCGTATCCGACGAGCTGGTTTCCGGTCACGCCTTGGACGTGCGCGATGTCTTTGACGAGCACGGGTTTGCCGGTGAGGACCTGCGCCCATGCGCACGAACTCGCGCAAGCGAAGGCGAGAATCAGCGCGGTTAGAGAACGAGTTAGAATAGCCAACTCATGATCCTCGCTAGCAGACCCTTGTTCTTTTGATCGTTGCCCTTGAAGGCGGCCTGCACGTTCGCCACGTGCGACGCGAGCACGGTATCGGTGTTGTCGATATCCTCCGGACGAATCGTTCCGGTGATATGCAGCGTTTGCGCTTGGCCGTTGACGGTCATCGACTGGTCACCCGCGATCTGCAGCGCGCCGCTCGGAAGCACGCCGGTCACGGTCGCCATCATGAAGGCGACGAAAGAGTTCGAGCCCGTCGCCGTTTGTGCCGTGCTGGTCGTCGATTGCCCGGAGACGTTGTTGTTCAACCGCACGAGGGGCAGATTGAAGACGCCCGTACCGCTCCCACCGGTCATCGCGACCTGTTTGTTGCTCGAGTAGTTGTTGACTTCCGAGTTGGTGTTGGCGATGTCGAACTGCACGTAGACCAAATCGCCGACCTGTGCGGCGCGATGGTCGTTCATGAGCGAGAGCGGATGGCCCGGTGCGGCCGGCGGTGGCGCCGCTTGATACAGCGTGTCCGCAGCGGCGAACGCCGGAGCGAGCGCGAGCAGCACGGCTACCACGAGAACGTTGTGCCTCATTGCATCTCTCCCGACAAGTTCAGTTCGACGCGATCCGGTCCGACGACGGTTCCGGTAAGCGTCCTGTTGGTCTGCGGGTTGTACACGCTCACCTCATCGCCGAGTCCGCCGCTGGTGCGCGCGACCACGTCGGCCACCACGCTCACGCCGTCGTCGTCGACGATAAGGGTAACGGTGTTGCCCGCCATGACGATCTGGTCGACGCTCGTGCATTCGATCGTCACCGGAGCGCCGGCCCGGACGGCGGCGATCACGCGCCGCCCCACCAGCACGGCCGTCCCGTTCGTGCGCTGGCCCATGTAGAGGACGCGGGCCATCGCGAGGTCGGATGGTGCAAGCACGGCGCCGGGAACCAAATCGTGCGTCGCAACCGCCGTTTGCACGTAGCGCTGCACGCGATAACCCACGAAGATCTGACGCAGAAACCGCCCGTCGAGATCGATCTGGACCGGCACGTTCACGTAGGTCGGCGTGACGATCGCGCTGAGGACGGCGAGGCTCACCTTCCCGGCCGGAACGATTTGATCGGGCAACGGAAACGCTTGCACGAGCACCGCGTCGCCGGTCAGGTGCACGCTCTTGCTCACCGGCGCGGCGAGCGCCTCGAGACGCGCGCCTCTGATGACTTGCGTCGGTGCGAGCGCAAGCGTGAGGAGCAGGACGGCGGCGGCGGCGAGCATGCGCATCATCGATCAGCGGCCTATTGGAACGGCGACATCCCGATCGCGGTTTGCAGCATCTCGTCGGCGGCCCCGATGGCTTTGGAGTTCGCTTCGTAGGCACGCTGCGAGACGATCATGTTGACCATCTCGTTCACGACCGAGACGTTCGAATTCTCGAGGTAGCCGTCTTGAAGCGTTCCGGCGCCGTTGAGACCGGGCGTCGTCACGATCGGCGGACCGCTCGCCGCGGTCTCCACGTAGTAGTTGTCGCCGGAGGGCGAGAGACCGGCGTTGTTGACGAAGCGCGCCAGCGAGATCTGACCTAACGTCTGCGGCTGCGCGCTCCCGGGAACCTGTGCCGTCACGGTGCCGTCCGAGCCGATCGAGACCGAGATCGCGTTTTGCGGGATCGTGATCTGCGGCTGCAAGAAGTAACCCTCGGCGGTCACGATCGAACCGTTCGCATCCTCCTTGAACGAACCGTCGCGCGTATAACCCGTCGTGCCGTCCGGCAGCGTGATCTGGAAGAATCCGTCGCCTTCGATTGCGGCGTCGAGATTGTTGCCGGTGCTGACGAGCGATCCTTGGGTGAAGACTTTCTCCGAATCGGAGACTTGCACGCCCAAGCCGACCTGCTGTCCGACGGGAACGATCGACGAACCGATCGGCGCGCCGGGCGCTTGTATTTGCTGGTAGACCAGATCCTGGAAGCGCGCTTGATTGCTCTTGAACCCCTGCGTATCGACGTTCGCGAGGTTGTTGGAAATCGTATCCATGTTGTACTGCTGGGCGACCATTCCGGTTGCGGCAGTGTAGAGTGATCTCATCATGGCGGTGTGCTAGTGCTCCTCGCTTTTACGTCTTGCCGACCATCGAGATGGCCGCGTTCGTAGCGTTGTCTTGCGTCATTACGGATTTCTCGTTGGCATCGAACCAGCGCTCGGCCGTGATCAAATCGACCATCGATTTCACCACGTTGGCGTTGCTCGTTTCCAGCGCGCCCTGCTGAATCGTCGCCGTGCCGGTGGCGGCGCTCGGCCCCGCGTTGCCGGTGATGGCGTAGTTGTTGACGCCTTCCGGGCGCAGGTTCAGCAAGCTGTTGAACTGCGTCAGTCCGAGCTGCGCGACGGTGGCACCGTTCACCACGATCGTGCCGTCACTCTCGATCGTCGGCGTCGGTTGCGAGCCGGCGGCCACCGCTTGCAGGGGGAGTTGGATCTGCTGACCGTTGGTGTCGAGCACGGCGTTTCCGTCGCGCGTGCGCAAAACGCCCTGCGAATCGACCGAAAACTCGCCGTCGCGCGTGTAGCGCACGCCGTTGGGCGTTGCAATCGTGAAGAACGCGTTGCTCGTGCCGGTGATCGCCACGTCGAACGGATTGCCGGTGACCTGCACCGAGCCCTGATCGAAGCTCGTCGGCGTATCGTAGATCAGCGCGCCGGTTCCGAGCGGACCAACCGGCTGCGCGACGGGAACGCCCGGGAGCGGATTCCCGGCCGCGTGACCCGGATCGGTTTGGAACCGATAGAGGTCCATCGACGGTGCCGACTGGATCTGGAGCAGCGTCTGCTTGAAGCCGGTCGTATTGACGTTGGCGAGATTATTCGCCACGTTGTCGGCCATGCTCTCAGCCACGAGCGCTCCGCTCGCAGACGTGTAGAGGCCACGTACCAAAAGTAAAAACCTCCGCACGAACGGGTTTGTTGTCGCGGGACCCTCAATCGGTCAGGTCTCGCGCGGCCCCCGCCTTTCGTGCAAAGGTCGTCCAGGCCGCGAGCACCGGCAATCCACTGGTGCTCAATCTCAGTTTCGGCGTGGGTTGAGGGAAATTTTAGGGCCCTCCCATTTGAAACGAGAAAGGGCCGCGAGCGCGGCCCCGTCTTGCCTACGCCGGCGAGATCTCGATCAAAACTGCATCTGAGAGATTTCGGTGTACGCCTGGAGGATTTTGTTGCGAACCGACATCGTCATCTGGAGGGCGAGTCCGGCCTCTTCGGTCGCTTTGACGGTCCCCTCGAGATCGTTGCTCTTACCCAGCGCGTAGTCCGCTGATTTCACCTGGGCATCGAGCATCTGCTCGTTGGTATGCTCGAGCATCCCCGCCAGCGTGTCCTTGAACGACACGCCGCCCGCGCCCGCGGTGCCGCTTTGGTCGGGCAACGGCTCGGATTGCGGTGCCTGGGGAGCGATATCCGGAACGAACGTGCCCGGCACGATTTTGCTCACTGCGTCGCCGTAGTTGTTGATGTCCATCTATCTCTTCCGTCAGCTCTTGAGAATCGAGAGGTCGGAGGCGCTCATGTTCTGCGAGGCCGTGATGGCGGCGACGTTGGCTTGATAGGCGCGCGACGCGGCCATCAGGTCGACCATCTCCTTGACGATCTCGACGTTGGGATAGTGCACGTACCCGCGGGCGTCAGCCTCGGGGTTGCTGGGGTCGAAGACGAGGCGATCGGGGCTCTGATCGTCGGTGATGCCGAGGACCTGCACGCCCTCGACGTTTGCCGGCGTCGATTGACCGGGATCGAACGGGTCCGGCGGTGCAAAGGGGTCGTCGTCTTGCGAGGCGCCGATCTGATCGGAGCCGCTCGGCGCGGCGGCTTTCTGCGCGAAGATCACGAGCTGGCGCTTGAAGGCGCCGCCCTGCGGCGTACGCGTGGTATTGGCGTTGGCAATGTTGTTGGCGATCACGTCCATGGCCAGACGCTCGGCCGAGAGCCCTGACGCGCTGACCTCTACCGAATCGTAATATCCCATCTATGACGCCGACTCCGTCGCGGCTTCGCGAATGAATTTGTATTGCTCTTGCAGCAGCTGCGAGACCGTCTCTTGGTAGCCCGTGTTCTCCGAAAGCTCCGCCATCTGCTGATCGATATCGACGTTGGACTGATCGACGCGCATCTGCGTCGTCGTATCGACCACCGGCTGCGGATCGTAGGGCACCGGCGGCGACCCGTCGCCGATCGCGAACTGGCGATCGCTGTCGGTGGCCATCGCGAGTTCGTCGGGATCGGGCGGCACGCCCAAGCTCTCTTGCAGCGCGGCCTTGAAATCCACCGACGAGGTGCGGAAGCCGGGCGTGTTGACGTTGGCGATGTTGTTCGCGATCTGGAGGTGCTCCATGCGCGCGCCTTTGGCGGCCTCGCCGAGCAACGTGGTCGCTTCCCCAAGCGGAAGTATGCTGAAATCGTCAGCCATCTCTCACTCTATCGGCGTTTTAAGCGGAAAATTGCGCGGCGTGCAGGCGAGCGTAGGCGCCGTTTCGGGCGAGCAGCGCGTCGTGGGTGCCGGTCTCCACCACCCGACCTCCTTCGATATAGAGGATGGTCGTCGCCCGCCGGATCGTGGAGAGCCGGTGCGCGATGATCAGCGTCGTTCTTCCCGGCAAGAGCCGGTCGAGGGCGGACTCGATGAGCGCTTCGGAGTGCCGGTCGAGCGCGCTCGTGGCCTCGTCGAGGATCAAGATGCGCGGGTCGCGGACGATCGCACGGGCGATGGCGATGCGCTGGCGCTCACCGCCTGAGAGACGCACGCCGCGTTCGCCCACTTCGGTCTGGTACCCGAGCGGGAGCAGCCGGATGAACTCGTCTGCGTTGGCCTCGATCGCGGCAGCGCGCACCTCGGCGTCGCTTGCGTCCAAACGGCCGTACCGGATGTTCTCGGCGATCGAAGCCCGGAAGAGTTGCGGGTCTTGCGGGACGATCGCAATCTGCGAGCGCAAGTCGGCCAATCGGACCTGCGCGATATCGGTGCCGTCGATCAGCACCCGTCCGGCCTGCGGCAGATAGAAGCGCGGGATCATGTTCACGAGCGTCGTCTTTCCCGCACCCGAGGGACCGACGAGCGCCACGATCGCACCCGCGTCGATAGACGCGGTGACGTCGTCGAGCGCCGGCACCTCTTGCTCGCCGTAGGCGAAGCGCACGCGATCGAAATCGATCCGCCCCGTGATACGCGGCATCGGCCCCGGTGCGGCGACGGTTTCTTCTTCCATCGACAAGTCGAGCAGTTCGTAGGCACGCCCCGTCGCTACGAGCGCTTTGCTCAAGTCGCCGACGAACGCCGCCATCCGGTTCATCGGATTGACGAGGTTGACCACCAGCATCCAGTAGCTGAAAAGCAGGCCGCTATTCAGCCGGCCGACCAGCACCTCGCGAACGGAGAGCCAAATGATCGTGATCACACCCAGCGACAAGATCGAGGAGATGACGACCGGCTGCATGTAGATGAATTGATTCACCTTCATGAAAGCGCCGAAGTAGTCTTCATTGCGATGCCGGAAGCGACCCGACTCGAAATCCTCGCGGCCGAATGTCTTGACGATGCGTTGCGCCTGGAGTATCTCGGTCAGCGTCGCCGAAAGGTTGGCGATCCGCGACTGCGAGCGTGACATGCTCGTGGAGATCAACTTCTGAAAGCGCGAGACGGCAAACGACATGAGCGGCGCAATGACGACCAGCACGAGCGTCAGCAGCCAATCGATCCATACCATGGCGCCGAACGAGCCCACGAAGGTCAGCGTCGCATTGATCAGCTGCGGCAGCGAGACGCTCACCGCGTCGCTCATAACCTGGAGATCGCTGTTGAAACGGGCGATCAGCTCGCCCGGACGCCAACGATCGAAACTCTCGAGCGGCAGACGCAGCAACCGCTCGAAAAGCTCCTGGCGCAACTTGGCGAGGAAGCGCTGACCCGACCAGGTGGTGATGTAATTCGTCCCGTAGGTCGCGAAATTCGAGAGCACGAGCGCAACGTAGGTCGCGCCGAGCGCGATATAGAGTGCCGCAAGATCGGGCTGCCGGTGGTGCGACGCGGGGTCGATGACGCGGTTGATGATGATCCCGAGCGCCGCCGGGCCGACGAGCAGCAAGAGACTGTTGGCCCCGCCCAAGGCGATCGCCAGGAGTAAACGGGGATAGTAGGGACGCCCTTCGCGCGCCAGCCGCGTCAGCGTTGTCTGCGTCATCTCGGGACTAGCCCTTGACGGCGGTCACGCATGAAACCTGCCCCGGTGCGCAGCAGTAGACCAGGGTGTAGGATGGGAGCAAGACGCAACGACCATGGACTGTTATTTTCACTCAAACGTTCCTTCGATAGCACCGTGCGCGCACTGCGCAAAGCCGATCTGCGCGACGTGCCGCGACGAGCAAGGCGGATGCCCGAGCTGCCGCCTCGCGCAAAAAATCGAGGCGACGGTCGGCGAGCGCAAACAGCTATGGGGCCAGGTGCCCCCGCACGCGAGCAGCGCGCCGGCCGCGGCGCCCAGGGCGAGTGTGACCACCCTCTCCAACGACCCGGTCGAATCGCGCGCGCTCGCGGCGCTCGGCTATCCCCTGTGGCCGCTCGCGCTCCTCGCGCTGCTCGATTCGAAGAAATCGAACTACATCAAACGTCAAGCACTTCAGGCGCTCGGTTTCAACGTCGGCTTCGCGGCATTTTGGGGGTTGCTCCAGCTTACGAGCAACATCCCGGTGCTCGGCTGGTCTTCCAGCTTCGTGCTCCTGCTGATGCTGCCGTTGTTCTTGGTCTCCAGCGTCTTCTTCGGCATCAAAGCGTGGCACGGCGATCCGGTTCGCATTCCGATCATCAGCGATTGGCTCGACGAGAAACTGCCCGCCTGAGGCGCTGACTTCGCCGCTTGTGCGCTCCTGCGCCGGACGGCGTCATCTCCTCACGTAGAAACCCTTGACGTGTAGTCTTTGTATTTTTCGAGGAATCTGCGCGCCTCGAGTTCGTGATTGACGACCGGCCGCGGATAGACGTCGGACGCGAAAAGCGCCAGCGTCAGTTGCGCTTCGTCGCGCCCGCGCGTCTCCCACGCGCTCATCGGCAACTGCGCAAGCTCGGAAACCCACCGCCGTACGTAGGCTCCGCCGGGATCGTAGCGCCGCCGCTGCTTCTCGGGATTGTAGATCCGCGGATACTGCGCCATGTCCGCCCCGACGCCGGCGATCCACTGCCAGTTGCCGCTGGCCAGCACCGGATCGTCCTCGACCAGCCAGCGCTCCCATTCATCACGTCCGATACGCCAGTCGACGCCGAGGTCGAAGCACAAGAACGACGCAACCACGGCGCGCACGTGCGGATGCATCCATCCGGTCTCATGGAGTTGACGAATGCCGGCGTCGACGAGCGGGAACCCGGTTTTGCCGCCGCGCCACTTGTCGAGTGCCGGGTGCGATCGCGCGAACGGAAAACCGCGCATCTTGGGCTGCAACGCTTCGTCGTCGATCGGTCCGTAAAAATGTCCGAGCTGAAGGAAGAAGTCACGCATGGCGATCGATCGCAGGAAGAGCCGCAGCGAGAGCCGCTCTTCGCTGAGCAAGAACGGATCCTCGAGCCGCGCGAGCGTCGCACGCACGACCGTGCGCGCAGCGATGGCGCCGAACGAGAGGTGTGCCGCAAGGTGCGATGTGCAATCGTCGCTTGGAACGTTCATCGCCAGGGCGTATTGCACCCCGGCGCCGCCCAGAAAGCGCTTGAGCGCGGCAACGGCCGCCTGCGGACCCGCCTCGATCGCGCGCTCGCCGGCGCCGAACTCATGCGGAACGGGAAGCGCCTCGCTTTGCAGCTCGCTCGCCGCAAAACGGATAAGCAGCGGCGCGTCGTGCGACGCCGGCCGCAGGGAACGCCACACGTCGTAGTACGGCGCGAACGCGCGATAGCCGTCGCCGCCGCTGGGTCGCGCTGCCGCCGTTTCGTCGGGCGGAATCGCCGGCGCATCGTGCACGAGCAACGCGCGCAGTCCCGTTTCTTCGAGCTCGGATTGCAAGCGCGCATCGCCCGCGGCGCCCGTACCGTCGTAGTTCACGCTCCACGCGACGCCGTGCGCGGCGCACGCTCGCGCGATGTTCTTCAGCGTCGCTCCCGGCGCGCCACGGCGCACGATCAGACGCGCGCCGCGCTCGCGCAAGGCCTTATCGAGCGCACCGACCGCCGCGCAAAAGTACGCCGCCCGGCGTGGTGAACGCGCGAGGCGCGACTCGATCGCTCGATCGATGACGAGTACCGGCAGTACCTCGCCCTGCGAGGCAGCTTCCGCCAACCCTGCATGGTCGTCAACGCGCAGATCGTGCATGAAACGATAGATGAAGCTGGCGGCCATCTCCTACTCAGCCTAAAGGGTCTTCACGTAGGCGGCAATGTCGAGAACGTCTTTTTCGGACAGCGTGCCCGGATAGAGCTTGGGCATCGGCGGGTCGGGCGCTTCAATTGCCAGCGTGATCTGCGCAAGCGTTCGCTTGCGGCCTTCGCCGGTGAGCGCGGGACCGATACGCATCGCATCAGGCGTCGCGCTGTGACACACCTGGCAGTTTTTTGCAAAAAGTTCGGCTCCGCGCGCACGATCCGAGCTCTCCGCCTCGACACGCTGATGCGAACAGCCCGCGTTCAAAAGTCCCGTAAGAATCAGGGCGGCAATAGCGAATACCGGTCGGCGGTGGGTGTGCATTGCTGGGCGGGCGTTTCGTCTAAGGGGGCCCGTTCTCCCCATCCGGGGAATCGAAAGGCAGCGTGGCCCGAAAGATCTTCCTCCGCTTCGCGCAAGCGAACGACGTCGAACGCCTTACAAAAGACGGCGTGCTCACCGGTGCTCCCTCGCCGCGCGAAAGCTGGACGAACCGCATGACCATGTGCCTCGGAGAGCA
>Ga0335075_10018926_pt1 | contig 10201 bp, 9 predicted proteins | sample Lox_Sample_24_FD_206723 | JGI IMG/M metagenome (GOLD analysis project Ga0335075, IMG submission 206723) | Soil microbial communities from Loxahatchee National Wildlife Refuge, Florida, United States - Lox_Sample_2.4 | ecosystem: Environmental > Terrestrial > Soil > Wetlands | place: USA: Florida... | reverse complement strand
GGCGAGACGCCAACCGCGATTCTCGTCGAGCCTGACCATACGCAGTGCACCCTCGCCTTCTCCAGTTCGGGCACATCGCCATCCCCACCTACGGAGCGCTCACCGCGCTCGCCCTCGTCATCGCGCTAGCCGCAACCGTCCACTTCGCCCGCCGCCTCTCGCTCGACCCCAACAAGATCTGGACTCTCTCGCTCACTGCAATCCTCACCGCCCTCATCTCTGCGCGCCTGCTGCTCGTCGCCGCGCACTTCAGCATCTTCCGTCAGCATCCGTTCTGGATCCTCGGCCTCACCGGCGAACGCGATTGGTGGATCGCCCCCGCCAGCGTCGCGCTCGGCATCGCCGCCGCGGTCTTATATTCACTTTCAGAAGGGCTGCCCCTGCTCCGCGTTGCGGACGCGCTCGCCCCCGCCGCCGCCCTCGCAGTCGCCATCAACCGCATCGGAGCCTTCCTCGCTGGGCTCGACTTCGGCACGCCCGCAGCGCTGCCCTGGTCGGTGACCTACACCAGCCGTATCGCCGCCCTCTGGTACCACACGCCCCTCGGCATCCCGCTACATCCCGTCCAGCTCTACGAGGCCGCCGCCGCTCTCATCACCTTTGCCATTTTGATCTCCTACCTCCCGCGCCACATCGCCGATCACAGGCAGGATGGAGAACTCGCCGGAGCGGCGCTCTTTCTCTTCGGCGTCAGTAGTCCATTGCTCGCCCTCTATCGCGCCGATCAGGCTCGTCCCGCTTTTTCGCTCGCTCTCTCCATCGCCGCCGTCCTCGCCGGAGCCGCGCTCTGGCTCGACCGATCCCCCAGGCCCCGCAGCGGTATTTCCAGCGCTCGCGGCTATACTGGCACCGATGAGTCGCCACCTTCTCCCTAAACTCTGCTCCCTGTTCGCCCTTTCTTTCGCTCAACTTCTCCACGCTCAGGCCGGAGCCGCCACTCCGCCCCCCATCTACCTCTATGAAGGCGGCCTCTATCTCCACGGAGCGCCCGGCGCGCTCGGCGACAGTGAAGCCGACAAGCCTCGCATGTACGCCTTCCTGCCCAAAACCCGCTCTACCAGCGCCGCCATCCTCGTCATTCCCGGCGGAGGCTACGAGCACGTCGCCATGGGCCATGAAGGCTTCCAGCTTGCCACCTGGCTCAACGCCCAGGGAATGGCCGCTTTCGTCCTCGACTACCGTGTCGCCCCCTATCGCTATCCCGTCGAGATCGACGACGGCCGCCGTGCCATGCGCCTCATCCGCGCTCACGCCGTCGAATACGGCATCGACCCTAATCGTCTCGGCGTGTGGGGATCATCCGCCGGAGGCCATCTCGCCTCCTCACTCGGCACGCACTGCGAATCTGTAACTATAACGGAGACGAATTCGCCGGCGCCCGTCGACCCCGTCGATTTGCAATCCTGCAAGCCAGCCTTTATGGTCCTCGCCTATCCCGTCATCAGCATGGAAGGCCCTATCGCGCACACCGGCTCCCGCAACAACCTGCTCGGACCCGATCCCGACCCCGCGCTCGCTCGTGAATACTCAAACCAGTTCGCTGTCACCGCGCAGACGCCGCCCACTTTCACCTGGGCCACAACCAACGACCCCACCGTGCCCGTCGAAAATTCGCTCGACTTCTACCGTGCCCTTGAGCGCGCTCACGTTCCCTCCGAGCTGCACATCTACGACTACGCCAACCACGGCTGCGGCCTCTGCGGCTCCATAGTCCCGCTCTCCACCTGGCCCGGGCTCCTGCGCAATTGGCTGCTGCAGCATAGCTATCTGCCGCCCAACGCGCCGCCCATGCCCGCAGCCGAGCCCAACTCCACATTCTGGCCGCAGGGACTCGCCGGCCCCGGCAAACCCAAGCCGTGAACCCAACGATCCACACCGTTCCACCCAAAGCGGCCGGACAGCGCCTCGACGCCTGGCTTGTCACGCAACTCGAAAACGTCAGCCGCGCCCGCGTCCAGTTACTGCTCTCTGAATCGAAAGTCCTGGTCAACGGTGCCCTCGCCAAACCATCCCTCAAACTGCGCGGCGGCGAATCCATCGAGATCCTTGGCGAAGCCGCGCCCCCACCCCTGCGCGCCACGCCCGAAGACATCCCCCTCGACATCGTTTACGAAGACGCTGACCTCTCCGTCATCAACAAGCCCGCCGGCATGATGGTCCACGCCGGTTCGGGAGCCACCGACGACGCCCGCAACCGCGGAACATTAGTCAACGCGCTACTGAATCACTACCGCCAGCTTTCCACCGCCGGAGGCCCGCTCCGCCCCGGCATCGCCCACCGCCTCGACAAGCAGACCAGCGGTCTGATCATCGTCGCCCGCAACGACGCCGCGCATCTCAAACTCGGCGAAATGTTCTCCCGCCGCCAGATCCGCAAAACCTACCTCGCCCTCGTCCATGGCAATGTCAAGGCCGAGCGCGGAACCATCTCCGCCGCGATCGCCCGCGACGCCATCCGCCGCACCCGCATGACCACCCGCCGCGACGCCGCCTCGCCAGATTCAGGAGCCCGCACCGCCATCTCGCACTACACCGTCCTCGAGCGCATCACCTCACGCTTCGGTGCCTTCACGCTCGTCTCCGTCCGCATCGAAACCGGCCGCACCCATCAAATCCGCGTGCATTTGTCTTCCATAGGCCATCCCGTCGTCGGAGACACCCTCTACGGAGCTCCCGCGCGCATCGCCGTCCCTTCCACGGCGCGCCGAAAAAAATCCGATCCTGAGCCCGAAGCCATCTCCCTCGATCGCAACTTCCTTCACGCCGCCGAGCTCCAGTTCGCCCATCCGCGCACAGGCAAACCCCTCGACCTGAAGGCCCCGCTGCCGGACGAACTGGAGACGTTTCTCACAGAGCTCAAGCGCCAATGAGCGTTCTATCTATGTTCCCTATACGCTTGACCGTCCCCTCCCCACATAGATAATCCCTCCATGGCCGAATCCACCTCCGGAGCCGCCGACTCGCTCATCCGCGACTTCTGTTACGGTGTCCGCACCCTGACACGCACGCCCGGTTTTTCCATCATCGCCATCCTCGTCATGGCGCTGGGTATCGGAGCCAATGTCGCCCTCTTCACCGTCGTCCACTCCGTGCTGCTCAAACCCCTGGACTATCCCCATTCCGAGCAGCTCGTCCGTATCTACGAAGCTGACACTCACGACCTTGTCAATCGCCGCACCATCTCTGTCTCCGGAGCCGACTTCCTCGACTGGCGGAAGCAGGCGCGCAGCTTTGAGCAGATGGGCCTCTTCAGTTGGGACAGCTACGGTCTTTCCGGCGCCGGTGGCCAGCTTCCCGAGCAGGTCATGGCGCAGGTCGCTACCGCCAACGCCTTCGACATCCTCGGCGTTCGCCCCGCTCTCGGTCGCCTCTTCACCGACACCGACGATCGCCCGGATGCGCCGGCCACCGTCGTCCTCAGCTGGAGCCTCTGGAAACGCCGCTTCGGCGGCGATCCCGGTATTATCGGCCGCACCGTCCAGCTTGACGCCAGGCCCTACTCCGTCATCGGCGTCCTGCCCGCCTGGTTTAACTTCCCCAACCCCACCGTGCAGTTGTGGACTCCCATGTTTCACGAAGCGCCGCCGCAGATGATGCGCTCCCACGGCGCACACAACTTCAGCGTTGTCGCGCGCCTCAAGCCCGGAGTCTCCGCCGCCCAGGCGCAGGCCGACGTCAGCTCCATTCAGGCGGCCATCCGTAAGCAATTCCCCGAAGGGCCGGTGTTCGACGCGGCCACCGCCATGCCGCTGCTCGAGTCGCGCACCTTCCAGATCAAGACCGCGCTCTACGCCCTGCTCGGCGCTACTGGATGCCTGCTGCTTATCGCCTGCCTCAACATTGCCAACCTGCTCGTTGCCCGCGCCGCATCGCGCCGCAAGGAAGCCGCCATCCGCACCGCCCTTGGCGGCAGCCGCGGCCGGCTCATCCGCGAGCAGGTGGTAGAGAGCGTCCTGCTCTGTGTGGCCGGCGGCCTCTTCGGGCTCATGCTCGCCGCGCTCACCGTCCAGTGGCTTGTTCACGTGCGTAGCGACATGCCGCGGGCCGAGGAAATTCACCTCGATGGCGCAGCCATCCTCTTCGGTCTCGGCATCATGCTCGTCTGTGGCCTCATCGCCGGCCTCATCCCCGCGCTCTCCATCGACGAAAAGCAGCTCCTGCGCACCCTGCAGGAATCTTCCCGCTCGCACAGCGGCAGTCAGGCGCGTGTGCGCCTCCGCCGCATCCTGCTCACCCTTGAGGTTGCCCTCACCATCGTGCTGCTCGTCTCCGCCGGCCTGCTCGTCAAGAGCTACCAGCACCTTCATTCCGTCGACATCGGCAGCACCACTCGCAACGTCCTCACCATGGACCTCAGCCTGTCGGAGGCCACCTACAAGACGCATCCCCAGGTCGTCGCCTTCTACGAACAGCTCACCGACCGCATCCGAGCTCTTCCCGGCGTGCGTGGCGTCACCCTCGCCAGCTCTCTCCCCGGCAATGGACACGGCAGCGACCACGCCTTCACCATCCACGAGAATCCGCCCCTGCCGCAGGGCAAATTCCTCGACGCCACCATCCGCCAGGTCGACCCCGGGTTCTTCTCTGCGCTTGAAATCCCGCTCATCCGCGGCCGCGTCTTCCAGTCCTCCGACCGGCTCGACAAGTCGAGCTTCGCCCTCGTCACGCCGTCCTTCGTGCGCGCATTCTCCCCCAACTCCGATCCCATCGGGAAGCACATCGACGACGACAACTTCGACGGCCCGCACAGCTTTGAAATCGTCGGCATCGTCGGCGACACCCGCGAGACCGTGGCCCAGGACATTCAGCCCTCGATGTACTTCCCGCTTTATCGCGGCGATCGCAACGATGTCTCCCTCGCCATCCGCACCCGCTCCGACGCTCCCGGATTCGCCCTGCCTGCGCAGAAGATCATCGCCCGGATGGACCCCACCCTGCCCGTCGCCAACGTCCTCACTATGGACCAGATCATCAGCAAGTCCACCCTCGACGCCAACTTCGACGCCACGCTGCTCATGGTCTTCGCCGTGCTCTCGCTGGTCCTCGCTGCCGTCGGCTTATTCGGTGTACTGTCGTACATCGTGGCCCAGCGCCAGGCTGAGATCGGCATCCGCATCGCTCTCGGTGCCCAGCGCGAACAGGTCATGCGCCTCATGCTCGCCGACGGCCTTCGCCCCGCGCTCTTCGGATTGGTCCTCGGCCTCGTCGCCAGCACTGCCGCCACTCGTCTCATCGGTTCGCTTCTTTACGGAACCCAGCCGCTTGATCCCATCGTCTTCATGATCGTGACCGTCGCGCTGCTGGCCGTCGCCGCCGTTGCCTGCCTTATTCCCGCATGGCGCGCCTCCCGCCTGGATCCCATGGAAGCCCTGCGTATCGAGTAGCGAAGGCTCTGCATACGAATAGTCCGTCCAGCCATGTAAAATGACCGAAGCATTATGTTCAAAGGCTTTCCCACGATCTTTCGCACTCTTGCCCTTCTGCCGCTCGCACTTCTAGCCGCATCTGCTACCGCACAAACCACGCCGGCCAAGCCATCGACCGCTGCCCAGCCCGCCGACGCACCTCCGGCTGCACAGCAGTCCGCCCCCGCGCAACAGCCGGCAACCGGCCAGCAGCAGAACGATCAGCAGTACACCATCACCCGGCAGGTCAACGAAGTCGATCTCGTCTTCACCGTGACCGATAAGCACGGCCGTTTCATCTCCGACCTCAAGCAGAGCGACTTCGCCCTCCTCGACGACCAGCGGGCACCGGAACGCGTTTACAGCTTCACCCAGCAGACCAATCTGCCCCTGCGCGTCGGCATCGTCATCGACACCAGCACCTCCATCCGCACGCGCTTCCAGTTCGAGCAGCAGGCGGCTATCGAATTTCTTCTCCAGATCCTCAAACCCAGGTCCGACAAGGGCTTCGTCATGGGATTCGATGTCACGCCCGACTACAAGCAGGATTGGACCAATAATCTGGATCTTCTGACCACCGGCATCAACGCCCTGCGCCCCGGCGGCGGAACCGCCCTCTTTGACGCCGTCTACAGCGCCTGCCGCGACAAGCTGCTCGACGCCTCCCGCGGGCAGGAACCCGTCCGCAAGGCCATGGTCCTCATCTCCGACGGAGACGATAACCAGAGCCACGCCTACCTCGACGACGCCATCAAGGAGTGCCAGCGCGCTTCGACTATCGTGTACGCCATCAGCACCAACACCAGCCCCAGCCGGGACCGTGGCGACGACACTCTGCAGAAGATCGCCGACGCCACCGGTGGCCGCGCCTTCTTTCCCAAGCGCCTCGAAGAGATGCCAGTCAGTTTCCAGGACATCACGGACGAGCTCCGCAGCCAGTACGCAATTGTCTACAAGCCTGCGGACTTCAAGAACGATGGAGCCTTCCGACCGATCTATCTTTTCTGTCTCGACCGCCGTTACGTGGTGCGCGCCAGCAAGGGATACTTCGCCCCCAAGGGATAGTCACCGGGCCCAATCAGTATTTATTTAGGATTCGCTTTTATTTGGAAGGCGGCGACTTAGCCACATCGCGGGTCGACTGCCAGGCGATCTGCTGCCAACGGCCGTCGCGTCGCGCGTAGGCAGTCAGAATGAAGATGCTGATATCGAATGGCGCCGGCTGCACCCGGGAATCTGTCACCCGCACCACGTACTCGCCATCGATAACCGCGGCATCGCCCATCGTGCGCACGTTCAGCGCAATGGGCTTCCACGAAATGTAGTGCAGCTGGCCGGAGCGAATCGCATCGAGGTAGCTCTTCTTCGTATCGACTTTGCCGCTGGCGTGGACGTAGGTCACATCGTCGGCCATGATCCGATCCAGAGCCGCCACATCGGATTGATCCAGCGCAGCCGTGCGGGCCTTTTCGGCAGCCAGCACCTCTCTCGCTGCCGGACTCTCAGCAGACGGCGTCTGGGCAGCCAGCATCGAGATCGCTCCCAGCACAAGACTCAACAATATCCAAAGTCGCTTCATCACCCGCTCGCCTTCGCCGACATGTTACGCGAGCCAGCGACGCCGTGTCGCTTTAGAACCGCCACCACCCCGGCGGGAAGAGGGCGTGCTTGTCTGCGCGGAGAAGCGCAATCAGCAGAATGATAGCCGCGATGATGAGCAGCCCCGAGATCTGCCTTCGGAACAGCCGTTCGCTGGCAGCCATCTTCAGAGCTATTGCTGCCCCAGCGGGATGTTGTACAGGAAGAAGAAACGCAGCTCCAGGTACTTGCCTTTGAACTCCTTGGGCAGCGGGGGATAGGGTGAGGCTCCGGTGATGCCTCCCCAGGCCGCCCGGTCGAGCGATACGTCACCCGAAGGCAACTCGAGAATCATCTCCTTCACGCTGCCGTCGGGCAGAATCTTGAACCGGATGCCCACCCGGCCCTGCTTGAGCAGCGGCGGCTGCGCCGCCTCGGGAATGATCGGATACCAGGCGCGCTTGGTGTCGAAGATAACGCGCTGCATGTAGGGGCCAAAATCGACGCCCATGGTGTCGGATAGAATCTCGGCCCCGCCCTGCAGGCCAGAATGCTGCTGTGGCGCATTAGCTCCCATGTCGCCACCGAACTGGCCGGCTCCGCGAGCCTGGCGCGCCATCTGCTGGAGATCCTGGCCAATGGTGCCGTGGCCGGTGTCGAAATTGGGCTTGGGGGCGGGCCGCGGCGCTTCAATCTGGCTCTGCTGATTCTGCGGAAGCGGCTGCGCGGGCGGCTGCGGTTGCGCGGGTGCCTGGGCAACCTGTGGAGCCGGAGGCGCGGGGGCAGGCGGCGCGGGAGTCTCGGGCTGGGGCGTGGGCGGTCCGGCCCGGCGCATGGCCTCCAGCTGCTGCAGCGTCTTCTTGTCCAGCGTGGGCTTGCGCGTCTCAGCGATGCGGTTCTTGTCCGAAAGCGGCGCCGGCTTGGGCTTTACTTGCTTCAGCGCATCGGGCGGCAAGTCCAGGTAGGTCAGCTCTTTTTCGCGCTGCTTGAGCACCACCGAAGGATCCACAACCTTCACATTAAACAGGTACTTCGGGCCGTAGGCGATGTACCAGAAGATGATCAGGTGGATAATGAGCGCGATCCAGACCTTCTCGCGCAGGCTGGCCCAGTTGCGGCTGCCCTCCAGTTCCTCGATAACATTGAGCAATTCGTGGAATTCGTAGTCGTCATACCGATTGGGACGGCGAAAACGTGGCGCTTCGGGCGGAGTGCTCGGAGGACTGGGCGGGACTTCGGTGATCGGCATTCTAAGACTGTTTGGACGCTTTGTGCACGGCAGGGACTCGCACTCCGGCGGCCGGCACACTGTTGAAGATCATCTTATTCTCTCATTCTTTGACGCTTTTCCGCAGCCCTCTTTTGCCACGGATATCGGCACATTCAACTGGCCCTACAGGCGGGGATTTCATCCTGATCCCCTACAATCGTTAAGAATGACTCAAGCGGCGGTAATTACGGTAAGCGACTCATGCAGTCGGGGAGAGCGCGAAGACCTCTCCGGACCGGCTGTCGTTCAGGAACTCGAATCCCAGGGGTTCGACGTGCAGCCGCCGATCGTAGTTGCAGACGAACGCCAGGCGATTGAAGACGCACTTCGTTATGCGGCCGCCCGGGCGCGGCTGGTGATCACCACGGGCGGAACCGGTATCTCGCCGAGGGACGTCACTCCTGAGGCAACGCGGGCGGTATGCGACCGGCTGATCGAGGGCATACCGGAACTGATGCGCGCCGAGGGACGCCAGAGGACTCTGCGGGCGCCGCTCAGCCGGGCAGTATGCGGCACAATCGGTACCACGCTGGTGCTGAATCTGCCCGGGAGACCCGGCGGCGCCGTCGGATCTCTAAGGTCTGTTCAGGATCTGCTGCCTCATGCACTGGATCTTCTGGAGGGCCGGACGAGGCACGCTGACACAGAGGACAAGGAAGAAGAGGATTGAAGCGTCTCGCCGAGCTCTCCATAAAATACCGGGCGCTGCTGCTCGGTTTCCTCAAGCCGCTGGGCTTCTGGGGCGTGGGCGCAGTGGCCGTGCTCGACTCCAGCTCCATCCCCGTCCCCATGGACCTCATCGTCGCCGGATACGCCTGGAGCAATCCCCATCGTTTTTATCTCTACGTCCTGGCGGCAGCCGTCGGATCAGCCGTTGGAGGCCTGGCCCCCTACTGGCTCGGTCGTGCCGGCGGCGAAATCTTCCTTATGAAGCGCATCGACCGCGCCCGTTACGAGAAAATGCGCAATCGGTTCGAGCGGCAGGAATTCCTTGCCCTGATGATTCCGTCCATGATGCCCCCGCCGACTCCATGGAAGGTGTTCGTCTTCGCCGCCGGAGTCTTCGAGATGCGCGTCGTCAACTTCATGCTCGCCGTCTTCGCCGGCCGCGTCGTGCGCTTCACCGTCCTCAGCCTGCTGACCATCCGCTACGGCCCCCAGATCGTCCACGACCTGACCATCCTGATGCGCCAGCACATGCTGGCAGTGCTGATAGCCCTGGGAGTCATTCTGGTCGTGCTCGCAGTGCTGGCCCTCCGCAAAGGCATGAGCAAGCGGGTGGCGTCGGCGTAGAGGCGCGGTTCAACACTAACCGCGGATCAAGGTGTTTAGGCGCTCTTCTTGTATCCACTCGAGCAGCGCCGCGTCGCCAGGTTCGGCTGGGGAGCGCCGCTCATCAGGGCGAGATGCGAAGCTGGCGGCGACAGCGCCTCCTCTGCTTGGCGCGTCACAGCCAGACTCTTCGCAACCGTGGCGGTGCGGAATGGGTGACGCAGGCATTCCGGTTTCAGTCCCATCCGGCAACTCTGAGTCGCACCCCACAATGTAAGCGTGCCACCGCTGCGCTGGACGCGTGTCCGGGCATAATCCGGAGCTTGTCATTCGATTGTCAGATCAGGCAACTGTCAAAATCACGGGATCGACCACGGTGGCGATTCTCGCCACAAATACCTTGGAGAAGAACTATTCAAATTTCGGGAAAACACCAGTGAACCGACGAGGCTGGCGCCATCATCCCTTCTGCGGCGACATCAATACCGCCTTGTCAATCCCGGCGGGACCAAAGTAATCTGGCTTCCCACACCTGAAAGCGCGAAAAACTGATGAGAGGCCGGATGATGACGGTGTGTCGAATAGCGCTGATCTGCTGCCTGGCGGCAAACCTGCCGGCCATCTCGCAAAGCACCCAGCAACAGCCCACCGCCCGACCAGCGCCGGGCAGGCCGCC
>Ga0335075_10018924_pt1 | contig 10201 bp, 10 predicted proteins | sample Lox_Sample_24_FD_206723 | JGI IMG/M metagenome (GOLD analysis project Ga0335075, IMG submission 206723) | Soil microbial communities from Loxahatchee National Wildlife Refuge, Florida, United States - Lox_Sample_2.4 | ecosystem: Environmental > Terrestrial > Soil > Wetlands | place: USA... | reverse complement strand
GGACCAGCTGTCGGACCGGATCGCCGTCATCGACCACGGCCGGATCGTCGCCGAAGGCACCCCCGCCGAGCTCAAGTCCTCCGTGGGCTCGGGCACCCTGCGTGTCCGGCTGGCGGACACGAGCGACGCACGCCTCGCCCGGCAGGTCCTGGGCGACGTGCTCGGCGTGCCCGTCACCCAGGACGCGGATCCGGCGGTCCTCACCGCCAGGATCGACGGGCAGGGCGCCGCTGAGGCCGCGGCCCGCGGCCTGGCCGTGCTGGCCCGCGAGTGGACCCAGGTGGCCAGCTTCTCGCTCGGCCAGCCGAGTCTCGACGAGGCCTTCCTCGCCCTGACCGGCCACGCTGCCCAGCCTGCGGACCACGAGGAGCCGGCATGACCGCCACGATCGCGCCGCGGACGCTTACCCGCCAGGGCCGCGATGCCGTGCGGCGTCCGCGGATGCTGCGGAACACGCTCACGATGGCGTGGCGGGCGATGCTGCGGGTCAGGCGCGAGCCCGAGCTGGCGACCGACGCGATCTTCATCCCCGTGCTTTTCACGCTCATGTTCACGTACCTGTTCGGCGGCGCGCTGGCCGGGTCACCCCGCGAGTACCTGCGGTTCCTGCTGCCGGGAACGCTGGTGCTGACGGTCCTGCTGATCACGGTCACCGCGGGCGTGAGCCTGAACACCGACCGCGCCAGAGGCACGCTTGACCGGTACCGGTCGATGCCGGTCTGGCAGCCTGCCGTGGTCGTCGGCGGGCTGGTCGGGGACATCGCACGGTACGTGCTCGCGACGTGCCTGGTCCTCGGGATGGGGCTGCTGATGGGCTACCGGCCGCCCGGCGGCGCCGGCGGCGCCGTGCTCGCGGTGGCGCTCATCCTCGTCTTCGCCTTCAGCGTGTCGTGGATCTGGACCGCCCTCGGTCTCGCGCTCCGCTCCGCCCAGGCGGTCACCGTGCTGAGCTTCGCGGTGCAGCTCCCGCTGACGTTCGCGAGCAACGTCTTCGTCAGCCCGGCCACGCTGCCCGGCTGGCTGCGCGCCTTCGTCAACGTGAACCCGGTCAGCCACCTCGTCACCGCCGAACGAGCGCTGATGGACGGGACGCCAGCGGCCACCCAGGTCGGCTGGGTGCTGTTGGCGTCGGCGGCCCTGATCGCCGTCTTCAGCCCGCTCACCATGCACTTGTACCGCAACGCCAGCAACTTACTTCCCCCGTCTCCCACCTGGCAGAGGCGATGGCCATGATCATAGGTCGCAGGTAGTCGTATATGGCACGAACAACCCGTGATCAAGAAACCGTACGTTGAGGCTGCCACCACTGGGGATGCTGATGGTTAATTCTCCGGCTTGGATCCGGCGAGCCAGGGAGCGGCGCGTATCAGCTTTATCTCCCGTCTCTGAGGCCACCACCAGCGGCAGTCTAGGAGCTGTTTTCGAATATAGGGGATACTTATGGCCCCTATAGGGGCTATAAGTATCCCCGCTCTTCAAGATCCGGTGCTGAACGCACCCATGGCAGCGGAATTAGCCACCCCCGGCCTCGTGCGGCGAAGACCTCGGCCCTTCAAGTTCCATAGGGGATCGGCGACGTACATCACGCTCGATTGTCAGCGCTTAGAAGCGCCAGCCGAATCCTCGCGGTCCCGGGAAGGTGAAGCCGCCGGGCCAGCGGTCGCGGACGCCGTGCCACGGCGTACGCCCGCTGGGGATCGTGTACACCGAGGCGGGCGTGTCGGTCGGCGGGGCTGACGGGGCTGACGGGGCTGGACTGCCCGCCTGCGCCTCCGGCTGTCCGCCAGCCGGCTGCGGGGTTGTTGTGCTGACCGTCACGGGCTGCTGGGTCCTCGGGTGCGCCTTCGGACGTGGGCTCGCCTGCCGGTGTCCCTGGGTGCGCGGCGGCGCGGCCGCGGCGGGCACGGTCCGGGTCGTCACCGGTGCGCCGCTGGCGCTCGCGACCCGGGTGGCATTGCCTGCCGGGCCGCCGTGGCGCAGCACGAACGCGTACACCGTAACCGCCGCGATGGCGGAAAGAGCGACAAGAGTGATCGTCACGGCCAGCAGGCCCGCCCGGAAGCTGATCTCCTCAAGGCGGGCGTTGACGGCCGCGCGAAGGCCCGCTCGAGCGCGGATCCCCTGATACCCGCTCACGCTCACACACAGGACGATACAGATAAATGTGAGCAAGTGGACCATTACCGGGAATTACCGGCTCAGTCTGGCCATTTGTGGCGGCCGTGAATTCGCCGTCGGCTGGAACCTTTGTGCCCCGCTCTTCGTGCTTGGTTTGCGAACTGGGAGAAAACCCGGATGAGGAGACCGGATGGCAGCCGAGCGGAGCATAACTGAGCTCGAGCGCTTTCTCGCCGAGCGCGCCGATCATCTGCTGCGCACGGCTGTGCTGCTAACGGGCACCAGGGAAACCGGCGAGGATTTGCTGCAGACGGCGGTCGAGCGGCTGTTGCGGCGCTGGCGCCGGTTTGACGGGGACCCCGAGGGATACCTGCGCCGGACGCTGTGCAACCTGGCGATCGACGGCTACCGCCGCGCGGGCCGGTGGCGCCAGCGGGAACGCCTGCTGCGCACGGGACTGCCGCAGCCCACGGACCCGGCCGGTGACGTGGACTTGCGCGACGCCCTGGTCCGGCTGCTCTTGCAGCTTCCCGCGAGACAGCGTGCCGTGCTCGTGCTGCGGTACTGGGAGCAGCTGACCGACGCCGAGACGGCCGCGGTCCTCGGCTGCTCCGAGGGCACGGTCAAGTCAGCCGGCTCCCGAGGCATGACGCGGCTGCGGGAACTCGCCGAGAGCTGGGACGAGATGGCGGCGATGAGCGGCCGGAATGGAAAGCGATCATGAACACCGATGTCGAGGTCCTGCTCCGCGAAGGCATGGAGCGGTTCACCGCTGACCTCCGGGCGCCCGCCGGATTGACCCGCTGGGTCGTCCGGCGGCGGCGCCGGCGGCTGGCATTGCGCGCGACGGGCGGGCTGGCGACGGCGCTGACCGCCGGCGCCGTGGCCTTGGTGGCGGTCGTGGTCCCGAGCGCCGGGCACGGCGGCAGCGGGCCGGCCGTCCTCACCGCGGATGTCGTCAAGCGCGTCGACAGCGCGCTGACCACGGCCGATCCCGGCGACATCGCGCAGATGACGGTCACGACCCAGCGCCCCGCGCTCCCGGGCGGCACGGCCACGACGACCACCTCCGAGGAGTGGTCCTACGGCGACCAGTGGCGCTCGGTCACGAACTCGTCGTCCGGGCATCCGGTCGACGACGAGGGCTTCAGCCCCTCGGCCGGCTACACCCTGGTCAGCTACCTGAAGCGGGAGTGGGCGCGCGTGCCAGGACTGGGCCGCCCGGCCGGACTGGCAACTCCGGTGCCCAGTCCGCACGGCTGTGAGCCGGTGGTCGCTACTCTCCCGACACTGTTGCATCCCGGGCTGCCGCGGCAGCCCGGGATCGCGGGCCTCGGTTTCGCCGCCGGCTTGTTCTCCGCCAGTTCGCCGCCCGCGACGGTAGCCAGGGCGCTGCACACCGCGATCTCCTGCGGAACCCTGACCGAGGACGGCCGGCAGAACGTCGACGGGATCGAGGCGATCAAGCTCACGAGCCGCGCGGGCAGCCCGATCTCCGAGACGATCTGGGTCGACCCGGGCACGTACCTGCCGGTTCGCGTGGTTATCCGCTCGGCTGGCGGCTTCCCCGTCACCCAGCAGACAGCGGACATCACCTGGCTCCCGCCGACCGCGCAGAACCTGGCCAAGCTGACCGTGGCTATCCCGGCCGGATTCCGCCGGGTCCCGGTCGTCCAGGCCGTCCTGCCGCTCCTGCAGCAGGCCTTTGCCAGGTCGCTGCCGGCTGTCGGCGCTGGCTAGCCTCCCACCAGCTTGCGCGCCGCGGCGGCGATGTGGTCGGCGTCGATTCCGGCCCAGGCCAGCAGTTCGTCGCCGGACCCAGAACCGGGCATCTCACGGACCGCGAGGTGGGTGAGGTGCAGGTTCTGCTGCCCAGCGGCCAGCAGCGCGTCCGCGACGGCCGAGCCGAGCCCGCCTTCGGGGTGGTGGTCCTCCGCGACCACGATCCGCCCGCCGGTCGCCTCCGCGGCGGCGACGAGCGTCTCGGTGTCTATCGGCTTGACTGAGTAGCAGTCGACGACCCGCGCGGCGATGCCCTCGCCCGCCAGGACGTCGGCGGCGCCGAGCGCCTCGTGCAGCGTCACGCCCGCGCCGATCAGGGTGACCCGGTCGTTGTCCCCCGAACGAACCAGTTTCGATCCGCCGATGGGGAAATTCTCCCCGTCGGGGTACAGGCCAGGGAAACTGCCGCGGGTGGTGCGCATGTAGCTGATGCCCGGCGTGCGCGCCATCGCTTCGACGAGCGACACCGTGCTGGTGCCGTCGCTCGGGTACAGCACGGTCGACCCGTGCACGGCCCGCATCATGGCCAGGTCCTCGAGCCCCATCTGCGACGGGCCGTCCGCGCCGATCTCGACACCCGCGTGCGACCCGCACAGCCGCAGGTTCACGCCGGAGATCGCGCCCATCCGGATGAAGTCGTAGGCACGGGTGAAGAACGCGGCGAACGTGGACGCGAACGTGCGGTACCCGCGGACGGCGATCCCGGTCGCCGCCGCGACCATCACCTGCTCCGCGATGAACATCTCGAAGTAGCGCTCGGGGTAGGCGTACGTGAACTCCTCGGCGAACGTCGAGTTGCTGACTTCGCCGTCCAGCACGACGATGCGGTCGTCGCGCGCGCCCAGGGCCACGAGCGCGTCGCCGTAGGCCTTCCTGGTGGCGATCTTGTCGCCGACCGCGTACTGCGGGGGTGTCGAGGGGGGCTTGACGGCCGCGGCCGGCTGGGGCGGCACGGTCGAGGGCTTTTCCGGCACCGGACCCGGCTCGGCGGGTTCCGGGCGCGGACCGCGGATCACCATGTTGCGGACGCCGCCCAGTTCGGCGATCGCCCGCTCGGCCATGTCGGGCGGGAACGGCCTGCCGTGCCAGCCGTCCTTGTTCTCGACCTCGGAGAAGCCCTTGCCCTTGATGGTCTTGGCCAGGATCACGGTGGGCTGGCCGCCGGAGGTGTCCTCCGCGGCGGTCATCGCCTTGTCGATGGCGGCCAGGTCGTGCCCGTCGACGGTCAGCACCCGGGCGCCGAACCCCTCCATGCGGCGCTGGTACTCCTCGATGTTCCAGCCGACGTCGGTCTGGCCGCGCTGGCCGAGCCGGTTGATGTCGGCGATCGCGATGAGGTTGGGCAGCTTGTAGTAGGAAGCCTTGTCGAAGGCCTCCCAGATGGAGCCTTCGGCGAGTTCGCTGTCGCCGGTCAGCACCCAGAGGCGGTACGGGAGCCGCTCGAGGTACTTGCCTGCCAGCGCGACGCCCACAGCGTCGGGGAGGCCCTGGCCCAGCGAGCCGGTGGCGACGTCGACCCACGGCAGTATCGGCGTGGGATGGCCCTCAAGCCGCTGGCCGAAGCGCCGGTAGCCGTTCATCAGCTCGTCTTCAGAGACGACTCCGGCGGCCTTGAACACCGAGTACAGCAGCGGGGACGCGTGGCCCTTGGAGAAGATCAGGTGGTCGTTGACCGGCAGGTGCGGCTGATCCCAGTCGTAGCGCAGGTGCCGGGTCATGAGCACCGCCAGCAGGTCCGCCGCGGACATGCTTGACGTCGGATGCCCGGACCCGGCGCTGGTCGAGGAGCGAACCGAGTCGACCCGCAGCTGCGCGGCCAGTTCCGCGACTGTGTCGAGGTCTATCGTTGCGGCGGATTCTGTCGCGGTCATGTGCAGACTCCCGTCGTTAGCGTTCAGTCAGCGCTACTTCCAATCTGAACACACCCCCTGCCGGCAGGCGCACGCGGGATGGCCGCGCTGATAAGACACAAAGAAACGGCCGTACCTGAACAGGAGAACTTCGGGTGATTCTTGACCAGCTCAGCATTCCGATCGTGCTGGCACCGCTGGCGGGCGGAGGTTCCACGCCCCGGCTGACCGCCGCGGTGAGCGAGGCGGGCGGGTTCGGCTTCCTCGCCGCCGGGTACCTGACCGCGCCGGTGCTGGCCGAGCGGCTTGCCCAGACGCGGGCGCTGACCAGCGCCCCGATCGGGGTCAACGTGTTCGTGCCCGGCAGCCCGGCGGCGCCGGGCATCGTCGAGGCGTACGCGGCGACGCTAGCCGACGACGCCCGTGAGGCGGGCGTCGAACTCGGCGTGCCGCGCTTCGACGACGACGACTGGACCGCCAAGATCGACCTGCTGCTCGAGGCACCTGTCCCGGTCGTGTCGTTCACCTTCGGCTGCCCGGACCGGGCCGTTATCGACGGGCTGCACGAGGCGGGCAGCGAGGTGTGGGTCACGGTCACCACGCCGCCCGAGGCGCGGTACGCGGCCAGCCAGGGCGCCGACGCGCTGGTCGCCCAGGGGATCGAGGCGGGCGGCCACCGCTCTAGCTTCCTCGATGACCCGGCCGGCGCCGGCGACGGCCTCGGGCTGCTGTCCCTGCTGCAGCTGGCGGGGGCCGACGCGAGCGTCCCGCTCGTGGCGGCCGGCGGCATCAGCACCGGCGGGGCGGTCGCAGCGGTCCTGGCCGCGGGCGCGGCGGCGGCCCAGATCGGCACGGCGTTCCTGCGCTGCCCGGAAGCAGGCACGGCCGACGTGTACCGTCAGGCGCTCGCTGGCACCGGAACGACGGCGCTGACCCGTGCCTTCACCGGTCGTCTCGCCCGCGGCATCGGCAACCGGTTCCTCGACCGGCACACGGCCGCCGCGCCAGTGGCCTATCCGGAGATCCACTACCTGACCGCGCCGCTGCGCGCCGCGGGCCGCGCGAGCGGGGATTCCGGACTCGTGAACCTCTGGGCCGGGCAGAGCCACCAGCTGAGCACGGACATCCCGGCCGGCCGGCTGGTGCGAGAGCTCGCCGCGCAGGCGCGCACCGCGTGCCAGCGGGCCGCGGAGCGGCTCGCCGGCGGCGGGCTCGGCGGGTGAAACACGGTCCCGTTCGGGATGAAATGAATTTTTTCCGAACGGACGCGTGGTGACTCCCTCGCAGTGTGCGTAGCGTCAGCATGTGGAATTGCGCCAGCTAGAGGCATTTGTGGCGGTGGCCTCCGAGTTGCACTTCGGCCGGGCCGCCGAACGGCTGCACCTCGCGCCCCCGACGCTGAGCGAGCTGATCCGGCGCCTGGAGCGGGAGCTCGGCACGCCGCTGTTCACGCGCACCACTCGCCGGGTGGCCATCACGAGCGCCGGCGCCGAGTTGCTGGCGCGGGCAAAGGTCATCCTCGACGAGGTCGCGGCGGCGGATGCCGCGGTCCGGCGCGTCGCGGGGGGAGACGCGGGCGGCGTGCTGCTCGGCATTACGCCGCCCGTGGCCCCGGTCCTCGCCCCGCATCTCATCGACCGGTTCGCGGCGCAGGCGCCGCACGTGACCGTTAACCTGCAGCGAATGTGGCTGCCCACGCTGACCGGTGCGCTGCTCAGCGGCCGCATTGACGTGGCCATCACCTGCGGCCTGCTCCCGGCGCACGACGGGATAGCCAATGAGGTGTTCTGCGCCGAGCCACTCCTCGTCGGCCTGCGGCCCAGCCACCGGCTGGCCAGCCAGGCCTCGGTCACGCTCGCCGACCTAGCCGGCGACGTCCTCGGCGCAGCCCCGGCGGAGCTGTTCCCCGCCTGGTCCCTGAGCCAGCGGCAAGCGCTCGAGCAGGCGGGCATCAGCCCGCCAACCGTGGATCTCGCCGATTCCGAACTAGCCGCCACCCGGTGGGCGCAGCAGCAAGACGTCCAGTGGATCCTGCTCATCCCCTCGCTGGCGCCCGGGCATGACGGCACCGTGATCCGCCCGGTCGAACCGCCTCAGCTCGTGCCGTTCACGTTGCAGTGGAACCCGAGCCGTGCGCAGACGACGGCCGTCGCCCGTTTCGTGCATTCCGTTCTCACTGCCGAGCTTCCGCCCGGGTGGCTGACGCAGCGCGATCACCTCCGCCATCGCTCCTAATGCAGGCCGTTGCCGTTCGCTTGGGGTGAATGGCGCCCATGAAGACGCCGGCCGGGCGGCCCAGGTAGTAGGCGGGCGCCGCGTTCGGGCGGTGGCGTGTTCGCTCCGGCGCGCCGAGGGCTCCCGCGGAGGCCAGCAGAGAATTCATGGGTGCTCCTGTTGATGAGGCCGAAGGCCGCGGTTGGCGGCCGTTCACGCCGATCACGCTAGGTTCGCTGGGCGTGGGTTCGCGTCCGCCGCGGTTAATAGCCGTGGCCCGCTGGCTGATAGCCAGCCTGATAGGCCGGGGGCTGCCGGGCTCAGCGGCGCGGGGCGGCCGGCGATGCCGTGCCGGGCTGCGCGGGTACCAGGCCGGCGAGTTCGCCGCGCGAGTTATGACCTGCTGCCCGCGTCGGCGCAGCGGATGCTGGCCCGGCTGTCGGTATTCGCCGCCCCGTTCACCGCGGCCGCCGCCGAGGTGGTCGCAGGCGCCGGCGCCGCCGACGCGATGCAAGACCTCATACGTGACCCAAGAAGAACGCGCGACCCGCGACCAGGTTGCCGCGCTGCTCCCGGACGGCGAGTACGACGAACAACTGGCCGCAGGCCGCGGTCAGACCCTCGACGACGCGCTTATCGCGGCCGGGCCGATCCTGGAAGGGCGGCCGGTGCCGGTCAGTTCGCCATGAGGTCGTACCCGCCGGGCTCGTAGGAACCCCCCAGGTTGTTAAAGATCACGCCGAACCGGTTGGCGGCGTTGATCTGGGCGATCACGGAGACCAGCGCGGCGATCTGCTCGTCGTCGTAGTGCTTGCGCACCTCGGACCAGGTCTCGTCGCAGACGCCCTGGTGGGCGTCGGCGAGCCGGGTGCCCTCCTCGGCGAGCGCCAGCGCGGCCCGCTCGGCCTCGGTGAACACCGTGGCGTGGCGCCAGGCGGCGACCAAGTGGAGCCGGACTGGGGATTCGCCTTCGGCCTCGGCCTCCTTGGTATGGATGTCGACGCAGAAACCGCAGCCGTTGATCTGGCTGGCGCGCAGCGCCACCAGTTCCTGCGTGGACCTTGGCAGCGTTGACTGATGGATCACCAGGCTGGCGCTGGCGAACCGCTTGAAGAACTTCGCGCCAACCTCGGTGCCGGCCATGTTGAAACGGGGTTCCATGAGCTCGTCCTCACTTGTAGTGGTGCACTGACGGACACGAGATGCCGGCGGCACGATTCTTGTGACAGCTGTCACAAAACAGTGCAACCCGGCGTCTGGTGGGTGTGAGCCACGACGACCGCCCAGACCCCGCCACCGAGGTGTTCCTCGGCCACCGCAACCTGCTGTTCACCGTCGCCTACGAGTTGCTCGGCTCCGCCGCCGACGCCGAAGACGTCCTGCAGGAGACCTGGCTGCGATGGGCGGGCGTCGACCTCGCGGCGGTGCGCGATCAGCGTGCGTACCTGGTCCGGATCACCGCCCACCAGGCGCTCGCGCGGCTGCGGACGCTCGGCCGCCGCAAGGAGTCCTACGTCGGCCCCTGGCTGCCTGAACCGCTGCTTACCGCACCTGATGTCGCCGAGGACGTCGAGCTGGCCGACAGCGTCTCGATGGCGATGCTGCTGGTGCGCGAGGTGTTCGATCTGACCTACGACGAGATCGCCGAAGCCGTCGGTAAGAGTCCCGCCGCGGTCCGCCAGGTCGCCCACCGGGCGCGAGCGCACGTTGCCGCTCGCCGGCCCCGGGAAGTCGTTTCCCCGGCCGAGACCCGCGAAGTGCTCACGGCGTTCCACCGGGCGGTAACAACGGGCGACCTGCAGACCCTGCTTGACGTGCTCGCGCCGGACGTCGTCTTCCTTGGTGACGGGGGCGGAGTCGCGCAGGCCGCACTGGCGCCCATCGTGGGCGCCTGCACCGTAGCCGGTCGGCTGATCAGGATGCGCGCCGCGGAGTCGCTGCGGCCGGCGCAGGTCAACGGCTACCCGGCGCTGGTTCTCCGGCGAGGCGGTGAGGTCGACACGGTCATCTCGCTACGCATCGACAACGGCCTGATCACCGGGCTCTACGCGGTGCGCAATCCCGCGAAGCTGTCCCACATGGAGCGCGAGACCGCGTTGCGCCGCTGAGGGTCAGCGGGGCGGGGCCGGGTCACGGGGGCTGACCAGGCCGGCCTGGTAGGCGAAGACCACGAGCTGGGCGCGGTCCCGGGCGCCCAGCTTGATCATCGCGCGGCTGACGTGGGTCTTGGCGGTGGC
>Ga0335075_10018923_pt1 | contig 10202 bp, 14 predicted proteins | sample Lox_Sample_24_FD_206723 | JGI IMG/M metagenome (GOLD analysis project Ga0335075, IMG submission 206723) | Soil microbial communities from Loxahatchee National Wildlife Refuge, Florida, United States - Lox_Sample_2.4 | ecosystem: Environmental > Terrestrial > Soil > Wetlands | place: USA... | reverse complement strand
CCGCTGCTTGGGATATAGGGCCGAACTGTCCTGGCGAATATCATAGGAGTCACTGGTATCCCTGATTTTCCCTGCCTTTAGGGACAGAAGCCAGTCTCTTTTGTTACACAGAATATGCAGCACGTGAAATGAAAGAGAAGATACCCATGAAAGGAAAGAAACACAGTAACTTTATTCCATCTCCCAGAGATTATGATATACTGCTCATGCTATCCAACCATCTAGCTGCGAACAAACCCTTGGTGGCAGGTAGGTGGTGAAATGCCTCAGCAGAGAAACTACCTGCTCGAGAAAGCCGCCTAAGTAAACAAGCTCTTTGAGAAGCACTCCGTGGTAAAAGCCACTGAGAAGGCAAAGCATGCTCCAAGCTACCAAGAAGCGGCTTTAGGCATCGCACCGATTGCCATGGGCTTCGTGCACAAGCGACATGAGACATACCTCTCCTTAAGAGTTTGCCTGGGACAGCTTGAGATACCCATGTTTCGCGAGAAGAGTGATTGCTAATCAGGTACTTGATGTCGCTGGTGATTTTGCTCTTGTGATTGCAGCAGTTCCCGTCGCTTTTTGCGTTCTTATTATTTTTTGCTTCTAGTGATGGCATGACTCGAAAAAGTTCTGACGTTCTCGTGTAACAGTCATCCTTGTAAGGCATGTCCTCACATCTATCCCTTTTAAAGGAGGCGTAGGTACCATTATCAGTGACATATTTGCTTAGCAAGGTGCGCCCGTGCTTCATTAGAACATCCTTACCAATCCATTCTTTTGATGACAACTTTCAACTGTGAAGAAGCCAGTACAGGACTTGTCTGTTGACTGGTTGCTCAATGAAGCCATTACTAATACTTCCCCAAGGTGTTCCGAGCTCATAGTATTTACTGGGTTCTCCGAGCAACCACTGCTCTGCGACTGGCTGGGTGGCAGCGGTGGCGTCAGCCGGAAAGAATGAATTTCGTAATCTGACTCTGATTGTGAAGATACTCGTTCAGTACCAATAACCTCGCTGGCTTATCTGGTCAACACAGCCATCGAGAACACACTACTCTTAGTTGTGTATCTCATTTATACAACAAATAAACGCCAGGGCCTCAATCTCCCTGCGTCATTCCCATACTTATTTGATGCTATTCTACTGCAGCAGCGCCCTTCCCTTCCCTCAGTATCTCTTCCGAATCCAATCTCATCTTCACCTCATATTCAGCCTTGAGTCTGATATCCTGTTCATTACACAAACAGCGACAATCCGGAGCAGGACATTCATTGTGGCGCGAGAACCAAGCTCTGGAGTGGTCAGCATGGCAGGCGTGGTCGCATTTCAAGCAGAAGGTCATGAAATTTGCGAGAGCGCTCCGCTTCTCAGTTGAGAGCTCAGGTCTGTCGGTGCGTGGCATGCCAAGTGTCTGGAGGCATACAGCGCAGCGCCCAAGGTGGCGGCCGCACTTGGGGCAGCTGATGCCAGCGTGAACACCGGTTGGGTAGAGAGGGTTGCGTTCGCCGGATAGACAGTTTGCAGTCGTGGCCGTTGGAGGGTTGGCGGTGTTGGATAAATCATTGGTTAGTGCTGTATCACAACGGACACAGCGGAGAGTAACTTGACGAGGTGGAGGTTTGATGACCGTTGTACCATCGCGTTTACGGCTCTTTCTGGTTGAAGCAACGTCGAATCTGCACCTGTCTATGAAGTACTTGTTCGTGTTCAGGAGGTCGCGGTACGCTTCACGCCATTGAGAACAGCGAAAGTCATCGATATAGAGTGGGGCTGCGTAAGACATGATCAGAGTTGCGGATTGGTAGTCGCCGTATTTCTCGATATATTTGGTCAGAACGTCAACCATCCTGTCCGTCACTCCAGCCAAGACTATACCCTCAATATCTCCAGTTTTGATAGCCTCGCTCATCTGCCTCTCGAGCCAATTGCTTAATTCAACATCATCAAAGTTTCGGATAGCTACCCCGACACGATCTCGTAATGGCAGAGATGTCTCGTCTGCTATGGTTTTCCAATCACCTGTGCTGATTAGGGCGTAGATTGCTCGAAGGTAAGGATCAGCTGCCATTTGCGGATGGTCCTGCAAGACATTATCCCAGTCTTTCTTGTCAATTGCTTGTCCGCCTTTCATTTTTAAGTCGAGAGCCAAGCCAATGAATAACAGATCTTTCCCGCCTCGTTTCAAGATCTCAACAGCACGTTGCGGGGCTTTCTCATAGAGTGCCCAAGCGGCCGCTTTGGTATACTTGCCTTGTGTCTCCAAATCTTTGAGTGACTTTTCGAATTCAGAGCTGGATTTGGCCAAACCACAGATGGCAAGACAAAGCTGCCGATGATGCGGCTTTTCAGTTTTCACGCCTTCGAATCTGGCACGTTGGGCTTTCTTGTTGATATCCTCAATCGCGCGCTGCCAATCAACACTACTAGGAGCATCCGCGGTATCGATGAGTCGAGACTCAAACTTGTTCCCTGGGAGCGTTAGTAGAATGAGATTGCAGATGGAGGCTTGATTTACCGAGGTCATTCTTCCATATGCTACAAACCCCCATGTAACTTAGGTCAAGTGAGCCAGAGACCATGCCATCATCTTTTGCGATATTCTCTGCACCTGTGGTCTTGGGTGAGCATGGAACTATTGAAGCTACGCAGTCCAACGAACCTTCGATCCATAGCCAGACATCTTGTAGCCAAGGATCATCAATGAGTATCTCTCGATTCTTCTCGCAGTCAAATAGGTAACGTTTCCTGCAACGCTGCAGCATAAGCGCATTCAGCATAGCATAAGCAGTATTTGCGGAGATAAAACTCTTGAGTAGTACATAGTGAGACTTCTCATGGCGCTCCCGACTAGAGAGAATCTTCTTCTCTGTGATTGAAAGATCCTTCGGACTTATCAGAGGGTCGGGAGCTACTGGCTCCTTCGCAATCCATTTAAGGCTGTTGATCGTCCAATCGCGCAACTTTAAATCTGGATGCGGTTCACCCGGTGCAGGAGGCATAGCTGTGGTGCTTGTAGATTGTGGGGCGATAATTGTATTGCGGAAGACGGCGTCACGTTGCGCTGCTATTGAAGCTATAGGACCAAGTGCGAATTCGGCCTCTTCCGGATCTGCAAAGCGTGGAAGCGTTGTGTATTCGCCGTCTTTTGGAATGTTAGTTTTTGTATTAAACCTGCGTAAGATGAACGGGGCTCACGTTTTGCTTTTCCAGAGAAATTTACGAGCGTAAACGCTACGTGGTGCATCGTCGCCGGCAACATCATCACGTCTAATCTCTGATTACCTCTTCTGGTAACAAGACGGGGCACCACATCAGGAGATCCTAACGTCGCCCAGTCGGACGATACAACACGGTCATCGTGTGGACAACCAAAATTGTCATCAAAATACGGGTATTGCAAAGGGTATGATCTTCGGACCTCCAATAACTCCGGTGTATCTTCGACATCGTTCTCAGATGAAGGTTCTACGAATTCCTTCTCTGTACAGAGAACCTGCAGTTCGCCAGCAGTCGACAGTACAGCCAAAAGGCCTCGCTGATCATGACAATATCGAAGAGTACGTATACTTGTCTGATTACGAGACTCGATCACATTGTTAACCTTTAGAGCGCATCCAAATGGTACTTCGCCAGCTTCAACACTGTCCTGGTACATCTTCGATGCAGAATTCCGCGAAGCTGCACGTCGGTCCCATATCATGACTGTGGGGTATTGATAATCCAGTGTGGATGAAGCAAAGTAGTTGGGATCAGCATGATCAATAGCTATGTTATTGTTGCAACGTGTTTGAAACGTTATAACAGCACCGTGTGGGTCTGGTGGTAGCATCAGAACTGCAACTGAATGATGGAGGGATAGGAAACGCACCTCGTAGGTCATGTATCCTCAGACTCTGATTCTTAATCCCTACGACCAACGTTTGCGGCTGATCTTTCCAAAACTTTACACTTGTCACAGACACACTGGGCTCCAGCTTATACACAGGATCTATTGAAGCAGTAGGCGATGACTGCCAGCCCTTCTTTGAAGGGTCCCACTTCGACAGGCGTTGGTCAATATCCCATATCTGAAGACATTGGTCATTCCGAACTCGGTCAAGACCCACAGCTAGCAAACCTGTGGTATTAAAGGATAACGCCTGGCAATTTCGCTGCAGCTTTAAGGGAAGAGTAATATAATCATTCGAGTCATCGTCAATACGAAGCAGTTGAACTTCTCCTCCTTTTCCTCCTACTGCCACGAGGCCGCTGATCTTGGGGGACCAATCGATAGCCGAAACGCTTTGAAAATCATTGTGCTTCGAGATCGGCTGATAGTCAAAACGCTCTGGAAGAGCATGTCCTACAGCCTTATACCGTTGTATGATGTGATAGGTCAACTCAAGGGTGAAAAATTCATCGCGATCTTTGCTGGGAGACCACCTAATGATCCCATCGCCCCGATCCATATTGCTGATGGCCTTGAGAGCTTCTTTCCGAGCTTTTTGAGCTCTTCCCTTTGCTCCTAATAAGTCTCATTAGTCATGTATGTCTCGTACTCTCTCATGATTGCATAACGGGCTTCTGCCCCTAGCTAAGCATGCCTTGTGGGCGCTCTTCGCTGTTATTCAATCCCTCACTATTTCTGGCTGCCCAGATCTTCTCAGCAGCTGCAACTAGCAACTTCAGGTACTGTGTAGACCACAGCTGGAGAAGGAAGAAGTATCACGAGGGCACGTGCAACTAATCTATTTCGGAGGCGGCCGGACTTCGGCGGAACTTTCATCCGTTTTAGAGACATATGAAGCGGGCTTGGGATATTTCAGTACAAGATGTATGAAAGGTCTGGAGCAAGTTGAAATCCTAGTGTTTGTTGCCTATGAAAATTAAGAAGTGCGTTTTTATTTCATGTTCAGGTCAAACACGAAATTATGGCCACCAAACGACCGCATTCAGTAATGGACGTGGTCCATCCATCGCGACAAGCGCAAGTGCCTGGCAGTGCGAGGCCGTCGAAGAAGCCCCGCAGAATGCAACCACCAATTTTTAAAAAGCAAACACATGCTTCGAGTGTCAATGCTATTAAGAAGCGTATTCGTGATGTTAAGAGACGACTTGAGCGGTCTCAGAACCTGCCGGCTACCATCCGTGTGGAAGATGAACGTGCGCTTGCTGCATATGAGCAGGAACTTGCTGCGGCAGATGGAGAGAAGACGCGGCAGAAAATGATCAGGAAATACCATATGGTCCGCTTCTTTGGTATGTTATATTTCTCAGGTGTCATGCTATAATGCTTACATTTTATAGAGCGCCAGAAAGCTACGAGACAACTCAAGAAGTTACGAAAACGTCTACTTGAAGCCGAATCCGAGGAAGAAGTTACGGCGATCAAGGCCAAGATGCATGTGGTAGAAGTGGACCTTAATTATACCCAGTACTACCCGCTCTCACAACGTTACATTAGTTTATATCCTCAGAAAGACATCGCTAGGAATGAAAAGAGCAGTCAGGATGAGCACATAGATGACACGACTAAGAAACCGCCAATGTGGGGGGAAGTGGAGAAAAGGATGGTTGATGGTACTCTCGATCAGCTACGGAATGGTGCAAGTGCTACAGTTGTCAGCCAGGGAAAGAGTCGAAGTTCAAAACCCACACCAGTGAAGTCAAAAGCAGGGTCGACGCAAGCAAAGGTCAATGAAACTTCAACAAAACATTCGCAAGGTCTTACCAAATCAAATAAGGAGTTAGCCAAATATCCAATGTCCCAGTGTTCGAATCGTAGCGAACGACGAGCGGCCATGAAAGCCATAGAAGCTAGTGGGGAAGATGGGGAGAGCGATGGAGGTTTCTTCGAATAGTAATCCTACCATTCTAGGGATGGACTAGTCACCTCAGCATATCCTCAAGCTTCAAAAAACTTGCGCTTCTTTATTGCTTCAAGTAATGATTAATACAGCCATTGAGCATGCTACAGCATGAAGGACTCAACGCGACAGGGATATTCAACGAGAATCTGATAGGTCAATAGGCAGAATGGGGAGAAGTTTCAGCACCCCTAGTGTCAGAAAGCTGAACCTCCTGTGGCCGCGCTATTCAGATCATCAGATGTGAGCTCTGAAGCGGTGCTAGAACTACTGAAGGTGAATGAGGAGCCATTGCTCGATAACTTTTATCACTTGGTATTAATTCTACGATGAGAAGCTGCAACCAGTACGAAATACAAGAGGAATTATGATCATTAGGAGGCAAGAAGAGAGGAACTTGCCCAAGCCCGGAAGGTGTAACTAGAAGAGACCAAAGCAACAGGTCACTTGTGACTTGGAACTAAGAATCTTCTCCAGCTCGCCCCTAAACGTATTACTTTGAGTGACGGTCATGCAATGTGTAGAATGGGGCATTGAATTGCAAGCTTTTGCTGTTGCCAAATTTCGATGAGGACGGATTTCACACTAAATCTTTGCCTGCATATTTACCATGCATCCACACGTATGACTTGAGTGGTCGCTCTTAGCACTAGCTCCCATTTTCCACCGCATCACAAATCGTAAATGCGGACAAAACACTGGTAACATCGTAATATTATGGCTCAAGTAAAGGTCGAAACCCAACTCGAAAGCCCCCAGAAACGCAAGGCTGGCGGTGACGGCTTAATCGACCTCACCGATTGGCTCAAGGCGGGAGAGAAGGCAGAAGAGGAGGCGGAAGCCCAGGGTGGAGCCGCAAGGCTGGCTGAGGAATCACCGAACAAGAAATCAAAGAATGGATTTAGTAGGATAGAGGCGACTACTATAGTGACCGGAAGACCAACCACAAATAACACAATTGGTCGTAATGATCTCCTCTCACTAGACGAGCCCCGTCTACCCGTAGTGGTCGACCTCGGCGGAAAGAACTGGGTTGGCCATCTGTGGGGTACGCAATTCCAGAAGCCTTGCAAAAACCAAAAACGTCGATACTGACGCCAGCCCAGAATACCGCCAAGCCCACCCCTTACAAACAGGCCCCGACTACCAAGAATCCAGCCCTAGCCTAAACCTCTTCACCTGCTTGGTCACTATCGGCGAAAACCCTTCCCCGCTCGGCGACCTGAGAGCCATCTTCTCCCGTAAGAAAGACGCCAAACAATACGCCGCCAAGCTCGCCGTCGAATGGCTCATTGAAAACCTCCACATGCCCTCCAACGGCGCCGTCTCCTTCCCCAAACCCCGCCCACAGCAGCAGCGGCCCACCCCCAAACCCTCTCCCGTCCCAGGCCCAAAGTCCAACCCATTCCGAAGCGCCAGCTCCCCAAGCAATGATGTGGCCAGCAGCAGCGCCGCCGACACCCCGTCGTTCGGCCAGAGAGTGGCGGAACTCTGTGCCAGGCTGGCCATGTCTCCCCCTACCTACATGATAACGGCGAACGCCGAATTCCAAGCTATGTATTCCGGGTACGCGGTTTTCGAAAACAGCCCCGTGGTGATGGGCAAGGTAGGAGAGGTTTCCGATGTGTATGGGAGGAAGAAGGCTAAGGAATCGTGCGCGGAAAAGGTGTTAGAGGTTTTGGAGGGCGTGGCGAGAGATAGGGTTGCGAGGGGTACGGCGGAGAGAGTGGTGAGAGTGGAGAGGGTGGGAAGTTTGTTGGATTAGTGAGAGAGTTGGGGCGGTGGAGGAGGTTGAGGAGTTAAGAGGTCTGAGGGATAGACATCCTGTGGTCCATGGCATAGCTCAGGACTAGAGGGATTCCTGGACGAGCTGGAATACAGTGGTGGGGGGAGTCGGTCACCGGTAAGTTAATGAAACGGTCTATGAATGAATGAATGAATGAATACGTTAGCATTTCAAAACCACTATCTCTCCAATCCAGTTCCTAACCCCCCCCTTCCTCTCCCTCCACCGCGTTTAACTCCTTCGTCCCCCTTGCTCCATCCCTCCTGACATTCTCCTTCCCCTTCAGCTTCTCCCCCTCCCTCTTCCCTTTTGGACTCTTCCCGCTCGGAGCCTTCCTGCCCCTCACACTCCGTGGCAGCTCCGCGACTTCAACCCCATCCTCCCATAAAACACCGACATCTTGCCTCCTCCCCTTCACGAGCTTCCAATACCGCGTCGGTACTAACCCATTCTCATCTCCCTCCGTCAACACAACCCCGTTCTCACTCAGCCACCACTGCAACGCGCCATCTTCAAGACTCTTCTGGATATCGATGTAGATCAATACCTCTGCATCAGCTCGCATCCCGCTGATGACACCCGAGTTCATGTCCTCGGGTAAACCGGTGCTGCAATGCACATGGTTGCGCATCATACGCTTGAGGCCGCCGGAGGCGAGGATCGAAGGGTAGAAGGCGTAGTAGGTGCCGTGGACGACAGTGGAGGGGACGTTACCAGCTGCGATAGTGATGGGGGTGAGGAGGGCAGCGGAGGAGATGACAATGCTGTGGCCTTGGTTGGCGCGGATGAGGTAGTGGGAGGGGTCGGTGTCTTTAGTGGGGTCAGGGAGGGGCGTGATTGACGGATTGGGTTTCAGGGAGAAACGCTGTTTGGAGTTATCTGTTACGGCGGTTTGGATATCGGAGAAGGTGACTTTAAGGGATTGGAGGCGTCGCCATTTGAGCTGTGGGTATTTTAGTCAATAAGTTCTGAAAGACAGTAAATGAAAAATAGAAGTGAATTGGCCATGTGACTAGTATTAACGAAAAGCTCCCTAAGACTGCAAAGTAATGGGATATTCCCTCAACAAGAGATGACTATTTCAACCCGGAAAGATACCCTGCTTGAGCCATTATTGAAAGAGATTCACCTACCACCTGGTCCACTTTCGCAAAGCCTTCCCCATCAAGCTCCAGACCTTCCTCGACAGCAGCATGTCTCAGGAGTTTTGAAAGCGCCTTTGAGATCTCTACATCTCGGCCCTGACCTGGTCTTCCGCCGGCACTCCCACCACCTCTTCCTTTTCCTCTACCATTCCTCTCTCTTCTATTGGACAGGGATAATTCTGCTATTTCTACCTGATCGTCCAATGAATCGTCGGCCATTGTGTGTTCCGAATTGCTGTAGTCCCGGGAAGATTGTGATATATGAATTCTTGAAATGGAGGGAAATGAATAGGGAAATGAATAAGATAAATAAATAGCTTTGAAACTATTGCGATGTGGTGATGCTTCGCAAGCTGAATGAGAATTCGCCTGATGTTGGTGAGGTTCAGCGGTTTGACTCAATTAAATTTGAGCATGACTCATACAAAACAAAAGTGCCTAACCGTTTCGAATAGAGCAATCTCCTGGCATGATCTCCATGAGAAGGCATCAGTACATTAAAGGGCTCTAAATAATTTTGGAATATCAAAGGCACTCATTGGAACTTATTTTTAAATCGAGTAAGGTCACGGAGATCCTCACCGCTTTCGGATCATTGTTTATCCTCAATAGAAGTTGAAGCCGCGTGGCCAAATCTCCATGTTATGTATTTTATCTCCGTACACGAAGGAATAGATCTATTTTCTCACATTTTTCTTTTTCTTTTACATCCTGATAGTCCCTTGTTTATTTTATTTTATTTTTTTTAGATCCCCAATTTCCCAATGGGCCGTCAAAAACAAGCTACGCCTCTCCGCCGCGAGGTCTCTTCCGAATATACCAGCGCAGCCGATCGAACTCCTCGACATCTGGCTAGGGGGACTGATGAAATGAGGAAGAATGTTACTCTTAATGGTCATGCAAATGGCAAGGCCATTTCAGGCGTTGCTTTGCCAGAAAAGAAGCAAGCTGGGCTTCCACAGTTGATCGTGGCAGTCGGGGGGATATATGCGTCATTGTAATTCTTATCCACCCTCACATCCAGATAACATGATTGACTAACCCATTTCAGTATCACCTGGGCCCTCCTGCAAGAACGCCTGACCACCACTCCCTACGGCCCAGACAACGAGCTCTTCAAGTTCCCCGTCTTCCTCAATACCATTCAATCCCTCTTCGCCGCCTTAACCGGGTACACCTACCTCCTCCTCTCTAAACCCCACAATTCCCCCATCCCCTCCATCTTCCCCAGCCGCCAGATCCTAGGACCCCTGCTCCTAGTCTCCCTAACCTCCTCCCTCTCCTCTCCCTTCGGCTACGCCTCCCTCTCCCACATCGATTACATAACATTCATCCTCGCGAAATCCTGCAAGCTACTCCCCGTCATGTTCTTACATATCACTCTCTTCCGACGCTCCTTCCCACTGTACAAGTACCTCGTCGTCCTAGCCGTCACTGTC
>Ga0335075_10018921_pt1 | contig 10203 bp, 9 predicted proteins | sample Lox_Sample_24_FD_206723 | JGI IMG/M metagenome (GOLD analysis project Ga0335075, IMG submission 206723) | Soil microbial communities from Loxahatchee National Wildlife Refuge, Florida, United States - Lox_Sample_2.4 | ecosystem: Environmental > Terrestrial > Soil > Wetlands | place: USA: Florida... | reverse complement strand
CGAGCCGGCCGCGGCGGACGTCACGAAGTCGAAGAACTCGTTGGCTTCGTCGGGGCAGGCCGCGACCCAGAGGGCTTGGATCGTGAAGGAGGCGTCGCGCACCCAGGCATAGCGGTAGTCCCAGTTGCGCGGACCGCCCATCGCCTCGGGCAGTGACGTGGTCGGTGCGGCGGCCACGGCGCCGGTCGGCGCGTAGGTGAGGGCCTTCAGCGCGATCCCGGAGCGGCGTGCCCCGGGCTCGTCGCGCGAGTCGAGATGGAGCGGGCCCGCCCACTCCTGCCACCAGCGGATCGTCTGATCAAGGAGTCCGTCGAGCGAGCGGGCCTCAGGTTCGACCGGCGGCTCGGCATCGATCAGCTCGGGCGAGCGGTAGGTCACGGCCAGCCGGATTCGGTCCCCCGGCCCGACCGAGAAGCGTCCCGCCAGCTCGTGCTGAGCATCCTCTTGGAGTTCCTGGTCGCAGTACACGAGCAGGGCATCGTTGCCGCCGATCGTCGAGTGCAGACGGTGGCCGTGGCGACGGATCCAGGGACGAACCTGGCCGTAGTCGAAGCGTGGCGCCACCGCCACCTCGAACTCGACCGATCCGCGCACGCCCTCGATCACCCGGAGGATCTGGCGCTCTTCCGTCTGTTCCGGGCTGCCCTGCAGCGTGAAGCAGTCCAGCAGCTTGGCCTCGCCGGTCGGGCCGAGCAGCGTCGTCTCGAGCACCAGCGTGTCCTCCACGTAGGAACGCGTGTAATCCCACGGCCCGTCACCGACCGGCTTCACCGAGCAGTGTCCGCCTCCGTGGCGGTCGAGCAGGCGGCCGAACGCGCTGCCCGAGTCGAAGCGCGGCAGGCAGCACCAGTCGATCGAGCCGTCGCGCGAGACGAGCGCGGCGCTGTGGCAGTCGCCGATCAGGGCGTAATCGCCGATCGCCGGATATTGATCCTGACTCACTGGTCGGCAACTACCCCGAAGTGAGGGGGCGGAGCCACCGCTTCGTTTGTTGGGCGGGCACGCGGGTAGCGGCGGTTAGGAAGACACGACTATGAGAGGAGTCCGAAATGGGTCTCACTGACAAGGTCTCAGGCAAGGTCAAGCAGGCGGCCGGCGATCTGGCCGGCGACTCCGACCTGCGCCGTCAAGGCAAGCAGGAGGAGCGCAAGGGCGAGGCCAAGGAGGAGCTGTCGCGCGATCAGGAGCGCGCCGACCGCAAGGCCGAAGAGGTGGCGAACCTCGAGAAGAAGACCAGCTAGTCCCGGGGCGCATCCCCGCCCGGCTGCCCCGGCGCGCTTTCCAACCTGATTGATAGGCATCTGGATCGGGCGCGACGGGCTCCCGGGCGGGGTCGCGCCCCGTTAAAGCAGCTAGCGCCGGCCGGGGTCGCCACGGCGGCCGCCGCTATTGTCAGCGGCGTGGTCGGTCGTCGCGCCAGCTCTCAGGCCCGCCCCTCGCGCAGGAGAAGCCGGGAGGGTCGGGGGGGCGAGGCGGTTCCGAGGGAAGCGTGGACAAGGTTGTTCGCGTGCACCGGCGCGGCCGCGTTGTTGCAGCTGGACGGCACCCTCATCACGGTGGCGCTGCCCTCGGTGGCGCACGCCCTGAACGTCTCGAGCGCGACAACGGCCGTGGTGCTGAGCGCCTACTTCGGCGCGTATGCGATCGTGCTGCTCCCCGGCGGAGCGCTCGTCGATCGGTTTGGGGCACGCCGGCTGTCACTGGTCGGCCTCGCGCTGTTCGGGCTGGGTGCCGGCCTGGGTGCAGTGACGTCAAGCATCGACGCGCTGATCGCCACCCGCGTCCTCCAAGGGGTCGGCGCCGGTCTGGTCAGCCCCGCGGCGCTGGCCGGCGCGGTCAGCGGCTTTCCCCCTGAGCGCCGCGGCAGCGCGCTCGGAATCTGGGGCGCCAGCGCGGGCGTCTCGAATCTGATCGGGCCGTTGCTTGGCGGGCTGTTGACCGTAACGCTGGGTTGGCGCGCCGCCTGGTGGGCGCTCGTGCCGCTCGCCCTGATCTCGGCGGCGACGATCGCACGGCAGCTGCCGGCGTCACTCCACGCTCCCGAGACGGGAAAGCGAACCCCAACGCTGAACGGCGTGGTGCTGGCGGCCACGCTCGTGGCCGCGCTCACCTTTGCCGTGATGATCGGCTGCTTCTACCTGGCCTCCCAGTATCTCCAGCGCTCCGCGGGCTATTCGGCGCTTGGCGCCTCGGCCGCGCTCGTGATCGTCGCGTTGCTCGTCGGCGCCGCCGCGCCCCTGACCGGCCGCCTGGTCGACGAGCACGGGGAGCGGCTGCCCGCGGTGCTCGGGTTCGCTCTTGCGGCGGGAGGCTTGGCCGTGCTGGGGATCCCGGGCATGCCGCTGTCCGACCTGGTCACGATCCTGCCGCTGGTGCCGGTCGGGCTCGGGCTCGGGATGCTGTTCGTGCCGACTTCGCGGGCCGCGCTGAATGCCACGCCGCTGGTCTCGCACGGGCGCACGTCGGCCATCCTCTCGGTCGGCCGGCTGCTCGGCGCCGGGATCGGCGCCGGCCTGGGTGGCGTCGTGCTGTCGGGCGGCACCGGCGCCTCGACCGTGCACGGGGCGATGCTGCTCGGATGCATCCTGTGCCTGGTGGTGGGAATTCCGGCGGCCACGCGGCTGGGCGTTCCCGGCGGCGGGATCGCCAGCGGCGCCGAGGCGAGCACTTAGTAGCAGCACTCGGTTTTTCGGATCGCCACGGAGGGAATCACTTCAGCATGGTTTCGGGACGGCCGGGAATTCTCAACCTGCGGGTGAACAGTCGCCGCGACAGCGCCGGGTTGGTGCGGGCGGCGCTGGGCGCGCTGGCCAAGCCGCTCTTCCTGCGCGCCGAATTGCTCGATGACGTCAAAACGGCGGTCAGCGAGGCATGCAACAACGCGGTCGATCACGCCTACCGGGGCCAGAGCGGCGCCATCGCGGTCGGTGTGGACGTCGGGCTCGACAGCGTCGAGGTGAGCGTGCGCGACTGGGGCGGCGGGTTCCAGCAGCTCGCGCCGGACGGCGAGCGGCTCCGGGTCGGCCTGCCGCTGATCAACGCGCTCGCCGATCGCGCCGAGTTCCTGACCGCACCCGGCAGCGGAACCGAGGTGCGCATGGGTTTCGATATCCGCCACGATCAGCGCCGGGACGGCCTGCTCGCCCATCTGGAGGAGAGCGACGACCTCGAGGCGTGGACGCCGTGGCGGCGCGGCCTCGCCGGGGACGTGGTGGTGACACTGCTGCCGGACGACTTGCTCGCCGCCGTGCTCGAGCCGGTCACCAGCGCGTTGACCGCGCGCTCGCGCTTCTCGCTCGAGCGCTTCTCCGACGTCTTCCTCGTCATGCGTGAGATCAGCGCGTTCGTCGAGTGGGCGGCGTCGAGCGAACGGGTCAGCTTCGCGCTCAGCGCCGGCTCTCAGCAGCTCGAGTTGACTATCGGCCCGCTACGGGCGGGCGCCATCAACGAGCTTCACGGGATGGGCGAGTCGGTAATGCTGAACCTCGCGGACGAGGTCGCGTGCGAGACGCTCGAGCATTCCGAGCTCCTGCGCGTGGTGGTGGCAAATCACCAGCACGATCGCAGCGCGACGACAGACTGAGCGAGCCGGGCCTATTCCTGACCCGGCACCGTGCCTACCGGCGCCTCCGTGGCGGGAGGGACGATCCGGTCGGGACTGTCGCCGAGGACCTCCAGCCCTCCGTCCGGGCGCCGGCGCACGACGTTGCCCTCCCAGGCCCGCAGCGGGTGCGCGCCGCTGCGCTGCAGTGACCGGCACGCGCTCCGGGTGGCGAAGAACACGACGAGCGGGATGACCCAGACGCCGACCCGCCAGACGTGGATCTGCGTCGTGTAGGGGATCCCCAGGCGGTAGAAGATCCGGTCGGTCGAGCCGACCGCGAACACGATCACCACCCAGGACAGGAACGCGGCGCCCACGGCGGTCCGGATCGGTCGGTCGCGCGGACGGTCGAGCAGATCATGGCGGCGGGCGTCGCGGGTGATCCTGCGCTCGATCGCGGGCCACGCGAACAGCACGCCGAACACGACCAGCGGGAACGCGGCGCCGCCCCAGAACGGGTTGGGGATGACGGTGCGCCCGGCGATCACAAGCTCCCAGTTGGGCATCAGCCGCAGCGCCCCGATCAGCCAGCCGATGTACCAGTCGGGCTGGGCGCCGTTCTCGGACAGGTACGGGTGGTAGGGCCCCCACTGCCAGATCGGGTTGATCTGGATCAGGCCGCCGAGCAGGAAGAGCACGCCGGCCACCGCGAACAACAGGCCGATCGAGCGAAGCGCGTAGGCCGGCCACATCGGCGTGCCGACGACGTTGCGCTCGCGCCGGCCGGGCCCCGGGAACTGCGAGTGGTGCTGGCGCATGATGATGGTCAGATGGATCGTGATCAGGCCGGCCAGCGCGACGGGAATCAGCAACACGTGGACGATCTCGAGGCGGGCCAGGAAGGTGTTGCTGCCCGGGAACGGGCCGCCCCAGATGAGCGTGGCGAGTTGGCCGCCGACGAACGGGATGGACATGGCCACCGAGTAGGCGATCGCCAGCCCCATGCCCGAGAGCAGGTCGTCCCCCAGCGAGTAGCCGGCGAACCCCTCGAGGATGGCCAGCATCAGCATCGTCAGGCCGATGAAGTAGTTCAGATCGCGCGGCTTGCGGTAGGCCCCGGTGAAGAACACCCGCACGAGGTGCAGCACGATCGCCCCGATGAACACGTCGGCGGCCCAGTGATGGACCTGGCGGAACAGGAGACCGGCGGGCACGTTCAAGCTCAAGCCGAGTACCGAGCGATAAGCCTCCGACATCTGCGTGCCCTGGAGCAGCGGATAGGAGCCGTGGTAGACGACCTGCGCGTCGCTCGGGACGTAGTAGAGCGTCAGGAAGATCCCGGTCCCGACCAGGACCATGAACGAGTACAGCGCGATCTCGCCGAGCAGGAACGACCAGTGGTCCGGGAACACGTAGCGCAGGGCCCACCGGATCCCCGCCGCCATGCCGACCCGCTGCTCGGCGGTCCGGCTGGCCCGCTCGAAGCGGCGATGGGCGTAACGCTCGACGACGTTCACGACTGGGCCCGGTGCACTCCCCACCAGGAGGGACCGATGTCCTCGTGGAATTTCGCGGCCGCGCGCAGGTAGCCCTCCGCGTCGATCATCAACGGCAGCTGGGGCAGCGCCCGGCCGGCCGGGCCGAAGATGACCCGCCCGCCCTCGCCGGGCAGGAAGGTCGAGTAGTGGCACGGACAGGTAAAGGCCGGCTCCTGGCTCGTCGGCGCGTAGGTCGGGTAGCGGTAGAGCGAGATCGCGCAGCCGGCGTGGGGACAGATCTTCGAGTAGGCGAGGATCCCGTGTGGCGCCCAGTCACGGCGGGCCGCCGGGAGGTGGATGAACCCGGCGGGCAGCCGGACGACCAGCAGGCCTGCCCCAAAGGACTCGGCATCCTTCCCTTCGGGCAGCGCCGTGTAGCACGAGCCGATCTGGATCTCGTCGGCCAGGTAGGGCCGTCCCTCGTCATCCACCAGCCGCACGCCCCGGGCCCACGGCGTCTCGTGCAGCGCGCTCAGCGTGGGTCCGAGCGAAGCCAGCGGGGTCGCCGCGGCGGTCAGCAGCGCGGCGCCGGCCGCCCCGCCGGCCCCGAGCAGGATCGCCCGGCGGGAGATGCCCTGTCCCCCCGCCTCGATCAGCTCGATGACCTCCTCGGTCTGCTCCTCGACGAGGAGCGGGCCACGATCCTCGACGGCCGTTTCCTGCGGGACGACGAACTTGCCCGCGACGATGCATGCGACGGCCAGGAGCAACAGTGCGCCGCCGAGCGCGACCCCCAGCAGCTGGGTATCGCCGGAGGAGACGATGTAGATCACCGGGAAGGCGAACGCGAACAGCGCCGCGATGAGGAGCAGCAGCGCCACCACCCCCTCGGCTCGGCGACTGGACGGCACGACGCGCCTGCGCGGATCGACGTCCGACTCGACCGTGACGGGCGGTGGGGCAGACCGGCCGGCCGCCGCCCTGAGTGCCGTTCGCGCTGCCACCAGCAGCCCGAGGAGCTTTGCCAGCCGGCTCATACCGGCTCGTCCATTCTCTCTCCGATCAGCCGCGCCACCAGCACGAGCGCGGCCAGCCCGATGAACCACGCCACCATCCCCTCGGGGATCGGCCCAATGTTGTAGATGGCCCATCCGCCGGAGTTGTCCGGGTGCCGCGTCCACAGCACATAGCGGGCGATCGAGTCGAGGTCCTGCTGGTCGAGTTGCCGCGAATCGAAGTGCGGCATCAGGTAGGGCCCCATGCGCACCGCCTCGGCGATCTGCTGCGGCGTCGCCTCCTGGAGGTCCGGCGCCTGGGCGCCGACCGTGATGCCGCCGCGGGCCACGATCTGGTGGCAGCCGGCGCAGTTCAGCGTGAACTTGCGGAACCCGAGGGCTAGGTTCCCGTCGGCCGGGTCGGCGGTCGGCGCGGCCGGCCCGCCGAACGACGCGACGTAGGCGATCAGCGCATCGATCTGCTCGCGCGTGAATGCCGGGGAGTTTCGTTGCGGCTCCTCGCGCGGCTGCTCGAGGGGCATCCGGCCGGTCGAGAGGTAGAAGTCCACCGGGCCGGCGCCGACCCCGCGCAACGACGGCGCGACGCGCGGCGTGCCCTGGAGCGCGATTCCATGGCAGGAGGAGCAGCTCGCCTGATAGAGCGTGAATCCCTGGGCGCGCAGGGCGGGCGAGTCGGGAAAGCTCCGGGTCGGGTTGCCGGCGCCGGGCGGCTCGGGCGACTTCGTGGGTGAGTTGGGCTCCGGAAGCGGTCCGCCGGCCGTGGCCGAGGTGCTCGACTGGCCCTCGGACGTGGGAGCGACCAACCCGACGACCGCCATCGTCGCCAGGACCACCGCGAGCGACAGGCGGAGCGCCGGCGGGATCCGCGAGCGGTGGGTAAGCCAGCGGCGCAGCGCGCGCTTCATGCCAGGGGCCTTCCGTCAGGCCTGACGAGCGGGACCGCCCGGGATTCCCGCGCCACCTGGCGGCGCTCCTCGGCGACCATCGCGGCGACCGCCGCCGACAGCCCGACGGCGACCATGATGCAGCCACCGACGACCCACATGATCGCGCCGGCCTGGGCTTGATCGTTCAGTGCCGAGATGCCCAGCGCGTGGGCCGACGGGCCGTAGGCCGGATAGAACAGTCCGCTGTCGCGGTTGAGGTAGGCGCCGATCAGCGCCATCGGCATCATCGCCACGACCAGGTAGACGAGCTTCCCGATGCCGCTCAGGCGATGGCGTGGAAGCGGGTCGCCGTCGAGGAGCGGTGACCACATGAGGACGCCGACCGTGAGGTACAGCGCGTGCTCGGCATCGTGCAGCAGCGCGTGACGAAGCGTGGCGTCGTAGAAGGAGGGCAGGTGAGTGAGCAGGACCGCCGCGGTGAACAACACCAGCGACTGGACCGGACCGGTAAACCGCCGGCTCCAGTCCAGCCCCCGGGCGAACGCGGCTCGCCGAGTCGGCGGGAGGGACCGCAGGGCCAGGATCACCGGCCGACCGCCGAGCAGCAGCGGCGGCGCGACGAGCAGCAACAGCAGGTGCTGGACCATGTGATCGGAGAGCATCCGATCGTCGTAGCTATCGATTCCGGACTGCAGGGCCAGGACCACGGCGCCGATGCCGGCCAGGAACGCCGACGTCCGGCGCACCGGCCACCGGCCGGCGGCGTGGCCGACAGCGAGCAGGTAGAGGACGGCCGCTCCAACCGCCGGCACCGCCACCGACGGGTTGAAGATCCAATGCGAGCCGGGCAGAGAAAGCAGCGACGGCGCGCTCACGGCCGCTCCGACTCCTCCAGCACCGCGGCACGGCTCGCGCGCTCGGCCCGGATCTCGAGCGCCAGGCGCCCAACCGACACGATGAACAGTGCGATCCCGAAATCGAGCAGGAACTTGGCCCAAGCGAGGCCGAACAGCGCGCAACCAACGGACAGGCCGATGCCGACGGCGGCGAGGCTGGCCTGAGGGACGGACTCGGGCTCGGCGCGCGCTTCCGGAGGGCCGCGACGGATCGCGTCGCGACGGGCCAGCCAGACGGCCAGGCCGAACAAGTAGATGATGGCGACGGCGCCGCTAGCCGCGAGTCCGCTCACGGTCCTGTCGTTCCACACCCAGTTGCCGACGGCGAGGACGAGCAGGATCGTGCCCCAGCTCAGGATTGGGATAGCGCCGCCCCGCATCAGCTTGCGGTTAGCTCGGCGCGCTGGCGGGCCCGGTCGATCTGCTCGTGGCGCAAGTCGAGCAGCGGCGCGTAGGAGCGGATCGGTGGCAATGGCGCCTCGAAGTTGAGCGGCGGCGGCGGCGACGTGGTAGCCCACTCGAGCGTGTGCCCCAGCCACGGGTCATCGCCCGCCGGCACGCGCCGGCGCAGCGACACGAACACGTTGAACAGGAAAGTGAGAACACCGAGCGCGATGATCCCCGCGCCGATCGTCTCGAGCTCGTTCAGCGTGCCCCACCCCGGATGCGTGGGATACCGCGAGACCCGCCGCGGCATGCCGTCGTTGCCCAGGAAGAACATCGGGAAGAACGTGAGGTTCGTCCCCACCAGCATCAACAGCAGCTGGAGCTTGCCCAGGCGTTCGCGCAGCAGCGCGCCGGTGATCTTGGGGAACCAGTGATAGACGCCGGCGAAGAAGCCGAAGATGCTGCCGGCGAACAGCGTGTAGTGAAAGTGCGCGACGATGATGTACGTGCCGTAGGCCTGGTAGTCGAGCACCGGCGAGGCCACGAAGATGCCGCTCAGCCCGCCGATCAGAAACTGCAGGAAGAACGCCAGCGCGAACAGCATCGACGTACGCAGCACGATCGAGCCGCCGATCAGCGTCCCGACCACGTCAAAGTACTCGATCCCGGCCGGCACGAGCAGCGCCGTGGAGGTGAACGCGAAGTACTGATTGGTGACACCGCCCGTCACGTACATGTGGTGCGACCACACCGCCATCGAGAGCGCCGCGAACACCATGATCGAGATGACGAACGCGATGTAGCCGAACCAGCGCTTGTGTGAGTTCACCGCGACCGCCTCGGCCGCGGCACCCAGGTAAGGGAAGAACATCACGTAAACGACCGGGTGACCGAAGAACCAGAACAAATCCTGGTAATCGATCGCGCCGGCGAACCCGGTGAAGATGTGTCCGCCGTGCCGGTCGATGTAGAGCAGGATCATCACCAGCACCAGCATCGGGAAGGCGCCGACCACCATCAACATGCTGACCAGCTCGGTCCAGGTGAACACCGGCATGCGCAGCAGTGACATGCCGGGCGCGCGACGGCGGGCGATCGTGGCCACGACGCACGCCGCCATCACCAGCATCCCGGCGGCGGCAAGGATCACCCCGATCACCCACAGGTCCTGCCCCACCCCCGGCGTGTTCGTCCCGTTCGACAGCGGTGCGTAGGAAGACCAGCCGGTCCGGCCGGCACCGCCGGAGGCGAACCAGCCCTGCTGCATCACCAGCCCGCCGCACAACCACGTCCAGAGTCCGGCCAGGCACAGCCGGGGAGCCGACAGCCGCGTCGCGCCGATCTGCAGTGGCACCAGGTAGACCGCCATCGCGATCGCCATCGGCGTGACGAACAGGTAGATCATCGTCGAGCCGTGCATCGTGAACAGCTCGTTGTAGGAGTTGTCCGAGACGAAGTGCATGTTCGACTGCGCCAGCTGGGTACGCATGAGCAGCGCGAACACCCCACCGAGCAGGAAGAAGAACAGCGAGCACACGCCGAGGGTCACCCCCATGCGCTTGTGGTCGGTGCTGGTCACCGCGCCGAGCCACCCCGTCATGCGGGGGACGCCGGCCGTGCGAGCGGTGGCCATGCTCATGGCGTGGGCCCCGTCCCTCCGCTGCGTGCCCAGGTGGCGAACGCCGTGGGACTCACCGCGCGCGCAGTGAAGATCATGTCGGCGTGGCGGAGCCCGCAGAACTCCGCGCACTGCCCGGGGAATACTCCCGGCCGGAACACGAGCGTGGCGATCTGGGTCGAGCCTGGGATCGCGTCGCGCTTGTAACGCAGGGCCGGAATCCAGAACGAGTGGATCACGTCGGCCGAGGTGATCTCGAAGCGGACCGCCTCACCCGCCGGCACGACGAGCGGCTGGTGATCGACGGTGCCGCTGCGTACCGTGAACCCGTAGCTTGGGTAGGTGAACGCCCACTCCCACTTCGACGCGGTCACCTT
>Ga0335075_10018920_pt1 | contig 10203 bp, 7 predicted proteins | sample Lox_Sample_24_FD_206723 | JGI IMG/M metagenome (GOLD analysis project Ga0335075, IMG submission 206723) | Soil microbial communities from Loxahatchee National Wildlife Refuge, Florida, United States - Lox_Sample_2.4 | ecosystem: Environmental > Terrestrial > Soil > Wetlands | place: USA: Florida... | reverse complement strand
CATCTCTCGCAAACCGGTACAAACCGGGCAAGCAAAGCAGAGGTGGTCCATCAACTGGCAACCGGGGTGGTCCCATCCCCCTGGCAACAACCCTCAGCAGGTGGTCCCATGCTCATGGCAAACGACAGCTCTGGCGCTAGGCCCGGCACTGGCCCTGGCACGGCAACCGGACAAAGAGGCAGAGAACCACCCGCCCAAATCGTCCTGCCCCGGGGGCACCCGCGGCTAGAAACGTTCCGTCCCCGGGGCACCCGCAGCCAGAAACGTTCCGTCCCCGGGGCACCCGCAGCTAGAAACGTTCCGTCCCCGGGGCACCCGCGGCTAGAACATGCTGGCCCCGGGGCACACAAGGGTTGATCTAGTGGCCTTGTGGCACCCCGGCGCGAGGCGATGTGGCCTTGGGTGCCACCGGGCCAGGTGGCGTTTGGTCTATTCACGTCACTCTCGCCCCGTTCGGCCCTTCCTGGCCAGCTTCGCGCGGCGCGTCCCTATGCTTGGCCGTGAGCGGTACAGCGGGGACGGGGGCAAGGCCGTGGGTGATGAGGCGCTGGGGGCCGTCGCGCGCGCCTACCGGGCGTTCGCGCGGCGGGAGGCGCGGGGGCGGTCGGCGGCGTACGAGGCGCTGGCGGAGTTCGTGGCGCAGGACGCGGCGATTGCCGGCTTTATCGCGTCGCTGCCGGCGGCCAAGCGGCAGCCACAGCTCGTCTTCGCGGCCGCCCGCTACCTGCTTGACGCCCCGCTGGACATCGTCGGGCTGCGTGACCTGGCCGTCCGGTCGCCGGCCGAGCTGACCCGGGTGATCGCGGCCAGGGGCACGCAGACCAACGAGCCCGCGCGCTGCGCCGTCCTGCTGCCGGCCCTGGCCCTGCTGCCCGAGCCGCTGGCGCTGATCGAGGTGGGCGCCAGCGCCGGCCTCACGCTGCTATACGACCGCTACTCCTACGATTACGGCGGTCACCACCTGGCCGGCAGCGACCCGCGGGCTCCCACGCTGCGCTGCTTCCCGAGCGGCCCGGTGCCGCTGCCCGACCGGATTCCCGCGATCGCCTGGCGAGCCGGGCTTGACCTCAGCCCGCTGGACGTGACCAGCGACGACGACGTGCGATGGCTGTCGTGCCTCGTCTGGCCCGGTGAGGGAGACCGGGCGGAGCGGCTGCGGGCGGCGGTCGCCGCGGCGCGCCGCCGCCCGCCGGCCGTGCACCGGGGCGACCTGCGGACGGACCTGCCCGCGCTGGCGGCCCAGGCGCCGGCGGGCGCCACCGTGGTCATCTGCCACTCCTCCGTGCTCTACCAGATCGCACCGGACGAGCGGGAGCGGTTCGCCGCCACCGTTCGCGGCCTCGGCCTGGGCTGGCTGTCCAGCGAGGCGCCTGGCGTCGTCCCCGGCACGGCCATGCTGGCGGCCGACGACCAGATGTGCGTGCTGGCCAGGGACGGCCGGCCGGTCGCGCGGGCCGACAGCCACGGGACATGGCTGAACTGGCTGCCCGGGCCGGGCGACCGGCGACCGCCCCCGTAAATGGGTCGCTTTCCCGCCGGGCCGGCTGGGTACAGTTGACCGGGTGCCCGAGCTACAGCAGCTACGCCCCGACCACGGCCCGGCGGTCCTGGAATTTGAGCTGGCGAACCGCGCCTACTTCGCCGCTTTCATCTCCGACCGCGGCGACGACTTCTTTGACCACTTCACCGACCGGCACCGCGCCATGCTGGCCGAACAGGAGGCCGGCCTTGGCGCCTTCTACGTGCTAGTGGCGGCCGACGGCGCCGTCCTTGGCCGGTTCAACCTGTACGACATCAAGGACGGTTCCGCGGAGCTGGGCTACCGGGTCGCGCAGGACGTCGCGGGCCGCGGCGTGGCGACCGCGACCGTGCGGGAACTGTGTCGTCTGGCGGCGACGCGGCACGGGCTGCACTCGCTCAAGGCGGCCACCAGCCATGCGAACGTGGCGTCACAGAAGGTGCTGACTAAGTCCGGATTTGTGCCGGTTGGCCCGGCCGACCCGGCCGACATCGGCGGCCGGCCGGGCACCCGCTACCAGCGCGAGCTGACCGCGGCTGACCCTGGCCGGCCGCTCCCGTGACGGACTTTGGCGGCGTCGGTGGGATTGCATCGGGGATCTCAACTTGAGACAGTGCGAAGTAGCAGCAGGTTTATGTTTTGTGCAACGCGGGCGTTACGTAGCGCTCCGCGCAGGTGGTCCTCCGACTGGGGCGAGCAGGCAGGAGGCGATATGGGACGTGCATCAACGAGGCTGCACCGCGGTTCGCCGGATGACGGCGCGCTGAGCGTTGCCTTGCCCGAGCGAGGGCTGCCCGGCGGGCGAGACCCGCTGGCCGAGGCCAGGGACCGGTTCCTAGCCGCCGAGCCCGTGGACAGGAAGGTGGTCAGGGAGCCGATCCTCGCTTCCTGGTGGCGGTCGCGAGAATGGCGGATCGCCGCCAACCGGCTCGACCTGAGCTACCTGGGCGCGCCCGACCTCAACACGACGCTGGCGCGGGCCGCGGAGCCCGTGCTGCGGCACCTGCACGAGCAACTGGACGGGCAGCCGATCAGCGTCATCCTCACCGACGCGACGGGCCTGGTGCTGCGCCGGCTGACCGGCGACCACGACCTCGAGCGGCAGCTTGACCGGATCATGCTCATCCCCGGCTTCTCGTACGCCGAGGAGGTCGTCGGCACCAACGGCATCGGGACCGCGCTAGAGTCCGGCGGCCCCACGCACGTCTTCGGGCACGAGCACTACGCGGAGCGGCTTGAGGGCATGGCCTGCGCCGGGGTGCCGCTGCGCGACCCGGTTTCCGGCAAGACCATCGGCGTGATCGACCTGACCTGCTGGCGCAGGGACGCCGACCCGCTCATGCTGTCGCTGGTCAGGTCGACGGCCGACCAGATCGGCCAGTCGCTGACCGAGACGAGCAACGGCAGGGACCTGCGGCTGCTCCAGGAGTACACGCGAGCCTGCCGGCACACCGGCGGCATCGTGCTCGCGGTCGGCAACGACGTCGTCATGCTCAACGACCACGCGCGCAGGGCCCTGTCCCCCGCCGATCAGGCGGCGCTGATCTCGCAGGCGACAGAGACCCTCGCCGCCCAGGCGAACGCCGCCGAGGCACGGGGCCGCTGGGCGCGCGCGTCGCATGGCGCGGTCACGGTCGACCTGCCGAGCGGGGCGGTGGCCAGGATGTTCTGCCGCCCGGTCGGAGAGTTCGGCATCCTCGCCGCCACCAGCGAGGCGGGAACGCCCGCCGACGGTGTCGTGCACGTCAAGCTGGTCGCCCCCGCGTCCACCCCGGCCGCGGAGGCGATCACCGCGCGCGCCGCGATGGCGCTGCCCGGCCTGGTCGGCTCGGGCGCGGCCTGGCGGCGGGCCTGCCGGGCAGCGGAGGCGAGCTACGAGCGCGGCGAGTGGCTGGCGCTGGAGGGCGAGCGCGGCGTCGGCAAGTTCGCCCTGGTCCGGGCGGTGCACCAGCGGCGCAGCCCGGCGGCACCCTGCCACGTGCTCGACGCCGTCGACGCCGCCCGCGAGCACGACTGGCTCGCCCGCGCCCGCACCGAACTGCACGAGGGCACCGGCATGCTGGTGCTGCGGCACGTGCACCTGCTCAACGCGCGCCAGGTGCGCACGCTGGCGGGCGCGCTGCAGGAGGTCAGGGACGCGGACACGGCGTCGGCGCTGGGGGGCACCCCACCGCGGGGCCTGCGGGTGGCGGTCACCCTCGACCGCGATGCCGCCAGGGCCGACCTGACGGGCCTGCTGCGGCTCTTCCCCGGTTCCGTGGCCGTGCCGCCGCTGCGGCATCACAGCGAGGACCTGCGCGAACTGGTGCCGTTCTTCCTCGGCAAGCTGAGCCAGCAGGGCCGCGTCACGTGCTCACCCGCCGCCATGCAGCTGCTGCTGCGGCACACCTGGCCGGGGAACGCGGCCCAGCTCTGGCAGGTGCTGAAGCGGGTGGTGCAGCGCCGCCGGGTCGGCCAGGTCACGCCCGAGGACCTGCCGCCCGAGTGCTGGACGGTGTCGCGCCGGGTGCTTTCGCCGCTCGAGTCGATCGAGCGCGACGCGATCGTGCAGTCCCTGCTCGACCATGGCGGCAACAAGATCCGCGCCGCCCGCGCGCTCGGCATGTCCCGCGCGACGATCTACCGCCGCATCCGCGAGTACGGCATCGTCACGCCGGGCGCGGGCTGACCCCCGGCTTCCGACGCCGAATGGAACGGGTCGGCGGCTTGGTATTCAACGGACTCGCGGCCAACCGGCCGGTGGACCGCGGCACCGAAGGCGCTATTTCGCTGCCGCACCCGGGCCGGGCACCGAGCGGACGTTGCCGGCCGTCAGCTCGCCGCGGCAGTGCGGACAGGTCTGGACCGGGTGCATGGGGTGACCGCAGGGCTCGTGCACGAGCACGACCGGCGGGCCGGAGGGCCCCGGGGCCCACGTGTCGCCCCAAGTCAGCAGCGCCGCGACCACCGGGGCCAGCGCGCGTCCCTTCTCGGTCAGCGTGTACTCATAGCGGGGCGGGTGCTCCGAGTACGGCCGACGGCTGAGGATGCCCTGGTCAACGAGTTTACGCAGGCGGGATGAGAGAACCCCGCGTGCCATCCCGAGGCTCTCCCTGAACTCGTCAAACCTCGTGGCTCCGCGTAGTGCGTCCCTGACGATCAGCAGGGTCCACCACTCGCCGACCACGTCCAGGGTCCGGGCGATCGAGCAGTTCAGGTCGGACAGGCTAGTCAGCCGCATGCACCCAGGGTATTGAGCAGTAAGTCCCTTGACAAGACCAACTACCGGCGCCGATTGTTAGTCCTATGAAAGGACCAACCGGTGACGGCTCGTTCCGGGTCCTGGCCGCCCTGTGCCTGGGTTCCTTCGCCATCTTGCTTGACACCACGATCGTCAACGTCGCGGTGCCCAGCCTGATCGACACCCTGCGCGCGGGGCTCGACCAGGTGCTGTGGATCAGCAACGCGTACCTGCTGGTCTTCGGCTCGCTGCTGATCACTATGAGCCGGCTGGGCGACATCTTCGGGCAGCGGCGCCTGTTCATACTCGGGCTTGCCGTGTTCGGGGTGTTCTCCGCGCTGGGCGGCGCCGCGCAGAGCCCGGCCGAGCTCATCGCGGCGCGCGCCCTCCAGGGTCTCGGCGCGGCCATGCTCGCACCCCAGCCGCTGGTCATCATCGCGGCGACGGTCCCCGCGCAGCGGCGCGGCGCGGCGCTCGGCGTGTACAACAGCATGATCATGTTCGCCGCCGTGATCGGGCCGACCATCGGCGGCGTCCTGGTCACCTACGCCGACTGGCGCTGGATCTTCTACGTCAACCTGCCGATCACGGCCGTCGCCATCGTGCTCGCCTTCCGCGTGCTGCCTGACCTGAGGCTCGGCCGTCGGCACCGGCTTGATGTGGTCGGCGTGGGGTTGGCCACCGGTGGGCTCGCGGGCATGGTATTCGGCCTGATCGAAGGTCAGCGGTACAGCTGGGGCACCATCGGCGGGGGGCCGGTCACCATCCCCGAGGTCATGATCGCCGGGGCAGCGCTGCTGGTCGCATTCGGCCTCTGGGAGCGGGCCAGGCGAGATCGGGAGCCGCTGCTGCCGGCCGCGGTATTCCGCGACAAGACCGTCGTGCTGCTCTGCGCCCTCACCTCCGCCGTCCAGTTCGCGCTGATCAGCGTTATGATCCTGGCCGCGATCAACATGCAGTCGGTGCTCGGGTACAGCGCGGTCGTCTCCGGCCTGACCGCGTTGCCGCTCAGCATCGTGCTCGCCGCGCTGGCGCCGTTGGCCGGCCGCCTGTCCGACCGCATCGGCGCACGGCCCATCCTGGTCACCGGGTTCACCGTGTACGCGGCCGGCCTGACCGTGCTCATCCTGGTGCTGTCTACGCGCGCCACCCCGGTCACGTTCATCCCGCCGTACATCCTGATCGGCCTGGGCATGAGCTGCCTGTTCGCGCCGTTGACAACCGAGGCCCTGCGGCGGGTCCGGCCAGAGTTCACCGGTGCCCTCGCGGGCACGCTAAACACCGCGCGGCAGCTCGGCTCCTGCGTCGGCAGCGCGATCGTCGGCGGAGTGCTTGCCACCCTGCTGGCCGACAACATGCGAGCCAAGGCGGTCGCGACGGTCGGCCGGCTCGCGGCGGCGGACCGGCCGTCGTTCCTCGGCGGCTTCGCCCGCCTCGGGCAGACCGGGCTGGCAGTGGGACGCGGCCAGTCCGGCGGCGCCGCCGTCCCCGCTAGCGTCCCCGAACCGCTCCGCACGCAGCTGCAGCAGCTCATCCACGCGATCTTCACCGCCAGCTACGTCGACGCCATGCGGACCACCCTGGTCATACCCGTCGCCCTCCTGCTGCTGAGCGCCGTTGGCTGCGCGCTGCTGATCAGGCCGCGGCGGACAGGCACGGACCAGGTCGTGAAGCAAGCAAGAACGGTGAAATCGGCGGACGCGTGAACGGGAAGCCCGAACTCCAGCGGGCAGATCGGCCGGTGGTGACTCAGCTCTTGCGCAGCCGCCGTCCGATCGCGGCGAGATCCTCGTGCAGCTTGCGCAGCGTGGCGATGCCTTCACCGCGGGCCCGTTTCCCGCGCTGGGCGAAGCTCGCCTGCGCGCTCTCGACGAGCGGTATGGCCCGCTCAACCGCGCTCGCGGCGGCGGCAAGGGCTTCCGCGCGCTTGCGCTCGGCCTGCGCGTCCGGGGTGTCTCCCTGCCAGCCGCAGTGCGCGCAGCGGTAGCCAAGTAGCCGCGGGCTTTCGTACACCGGCTCGGCCGCCGCCCCGCAGCCCGCGCACGCCAGGTCGTTGCCCGCGGCCGAGGCCGCGCGCACGCCCGTGCGAACCTGGTCCGCCTCGAACATCCTGGTCATGACGTGATCGAGCTCGGCGTGACAGCGCAGCACGGTCTCGTCATCGCCCGCGCGATCGGCCTCTTGCAGCCGGGCAAGCACGTCGGCCTGCAACCGCGCGAGCTCCATGGCGTCCACCAGCGCCCGCTGCACCACCTGGTGCCGTTCGGCGCCGGGAAGCCGGTCGGCCCCGGGCAGGTGACCTTCCTCCTCATCCGCTTCGGCATCGGCGGCCAGCGCCGCCGGTCCCTGGTCTGAATGCATCTGTCGAGATCCCTTCCGGTCGCCGAGCGCCCAGCGTCCCGCGGCCGCCTGAACGCAACCTCCGGTTGTCCTGCCCGTCATGTCAAAGACGAACGATGCGGCTACAGGACACCGCGCCGCTGGAGCACCTCGTACGAGATCCAGCCAACGGGGATGGGCAGCCAGAAGGTCGCCATGCGGAAGAGGAGCACCGCCGGTATCGCCTGGTGGGCCGGGATGCCGATGGCGGTGAGCCCGGCGGCCATGACGGCCTCGACTCCGCCGAGCCCGCCGGGCGTCGGGGTGGCCGATCCGACCGCGTTGCCCGCCAGGAACACGACCGCGGTGGCCAGGATGGCCGGGCGGGCGCCCACCGACCACAGGACCGCGATGAGCGCGAGGGAGTAGGCGGCGGACAGCAGCAGGTTCGCCCCGGCGGCGATGGCCAGCCGGAGGGGCTGGGAGACCGCGTCAAGCAGCCGCGGCCAGATCTGGCGCAGGTGCGGCCACACGGCCCCGGTCACCTTCCTGCGGGTCTGCGGCACAGAAAGCACCACGATGATCGCGACGGCGATGACCGCCAGGCCGATGATCACGTCGGCGCCCGGCGCGATCTTGAACTTGCTCAGTCCCGAACCGGTAAGCACGCCGAGCACGATCAGCAGGAGCACCGTGGTGACGACGTTCACCAGCTGTGACACCGTGACGGAGGCGGCGATGGTTCCCTCGTCCACATTCTGCTTGTGCAGGTAGCGGACGTTGACCGCCACATGGCCCACGGTCGCGGGCATCGCCACGCCGACGAAGGCGGTGGACAGCTGCACGAAGAAGCCGCGCCAGATGGACAGGCGCCGCGGGATGAACGCGGCGATGCCGATGGCCGCCCCCAGGTAGGTCACCGCGGATGCGAGCACCGCGACGGCGAGCCAGCCCGGATTGGCCTGGCTCAGCGTCCCGAGGACGTCGACCCCGGATATCTCGCCGACAAGCAGGTAGGCGGCGACGGTGAGGGCCACCGCGGTGACCACGGTGCGCCAGCGGAAGCGTTGCAGCCGCAGGGCGGCCGGCGCCGTGTCACTGTCGCCGAGCAGCTGGTGCCTGATCTGGCTGAGCGAGCCGGCGGCGGCCCGCGCGGCCCGCCAGCCCCACGCCGTGAGGGCGACCGGCTGCACCACGGCCGCGACGGCGACCTCGTCCACCGGCCCGTAACCGGCCCGCAGCGCCGCCACGGCGCCGGCCGGCTCGCAGGTCACCGCCAGCGTCGCCAGCGCCTGCACCAGGTCAAGGCGGCGGGTGAGCTCGCTTGAGCCCGGCTCGGCCGCGTCGAGCGAGCAGAACCCCGCCCGGCTGCCGGACATGAACACGTTGCCTGCCCGCACGTCACGGTGCGCGATGCCGGCGTCGTGCAGGCGGCGCAGCGCCGCGAACAGCGACTTCGCGCCCGCGAGCTGCGTCGCCCCCATTTCCTGGCCGCTGTCCGGGATGGTGGTGACGAGCACCAGGGTCTCGCCGGGCATCTCGCCGAGCAGCCGGACACCGGGACTGGCGACGCCGGCCTGCTGTGCCAGGGAGCAGGCCAGGGCGAGCTGCTGGACCTGGGCGCGGGAACCGAGGGCAATGTGCCCCGCGACCGCCGAGCGGAGGCGGGCCAGCGCCCAGAGCCGGCGGGCGGTACCCGACCCGCGGGTGTCGCGGCCGGACAGGTGAACGCGGATCCGGGTGCCGTCGGCCAGCTTCCCCTCCAGCCGCGCCCGGCTGGGTCCGGCGACCGCCAGCTCCGTGACCTGGACGCGCTGGCCGGTCAGCCAGCCGGTGAGTTCGGTGATGCCTGGCAGGACCGAGGCCGCGCCGAGCAGCCAGCGCACCACCCAGCCCGCCAGGAGGCCGCCGGATGCCGCGATCACCACCGCGAACGGCGTCAGCGTGCCCACCGCAAGGCCGCTGAGCAGCAGCGCCGCACCCGCGCGGGGCCACCAGCGCTGCCAGCGCGAAAGCCGGGACAGGTCGGTCCCGACCACGAACGCCACGAAGGCCGTGTCCACGATGAAGATCGACGGGTTACTGCCGTGCAGGACCGCACGTTCCACCGTCGCGTTCTCGATCCGCCAGATGACCGTTGCGACAACGGCCGCGCAGGCGCCGACCAGCCCGGCGGCGGCCGCGTTCACCGCGTCCCGCCACTGACTGCGCACCAGCAGGACCAGGGCCACGACCGCGAGGACAAAGCAGGTCACGCCGGCGATCACCGCGGCCGCGTACGCCAGCCAGCGCGGGATGTGCAGCAGCCAGCCCGAGACGTCGTCGGCCGCCTCGGTGCTGCCGAGGGGCAGGGCCTTGATGGCGCCGAGGACCACGGCGACGACCACGAACGCCACCACCGCGAGCAGCAGGTCGGCCGGGCGGCGCACCCGGCCCGTGCCCGATCGCCGGCGGGCCGGGGGCATCGCGTCGCCCACGGCCTCCGCGGGGACGGCTACGCCAGGCCCGCCGCGCGGTTCCTCGCCCGTGCCCGTCACCATGCCACGCCACTACCCCCGGTCACGCAGGGCAATCCGGCAGGCCCGCCCGCCGCCTGCACTGTCACTGGTCAAAGCGTACTGCGCCGGTCACGGGCCGGCCGTTGGCGGCGCTGGCCGGCCGTTGGCGGCGCTGGCGGGTCGGGCGGCGGACGCGGCCGCCACCGGGCGGCCCGCGGCCCGCGGCCCGGGGCGGTCAGGCCCCGACGGGATGCCAGACGGTCTTGGTCTCGACGAAGGCGCGGAGGCGGGACAGGTCCGGGGCGGCGGCCCAGTCCGCCGAGCGCGGCACGTAGACGCGCTTCACGGTTTCCGCCGCGGCCGCGCGCAGGTCGCCGCGGTCGGCGGGCGCGGCGCCGGTGAGGTCAAGCGCGTTCACGTCGCGGTGCGCGGCCAGCCAGGGCGCCAGTTCGGCGGTGAAGCCGGTGAGCACGTTGAGCACGCCGCCGGGGACGTCCGAGGTGGCCAGCACCTCGGTCAGTGACACGGCGGGCAGCGGGCGGTCCTGCGCGGCGATGACGACGGCCGTGTTCCCGGTCGCCAGCACCGGGGCGACCACGGAGACGAGGCCGAGCAGGGAGGAGTCCTGCGGGGCGAGCACGCCGACG
>Ga0335075_10018918_pt1 | contig 10203 bp, 8 predicted proteins | sample Lox_Sample_24_FD_206723 | JGI IMG/M metagenome (GOLD analysis project Ga0335075, IMG submission 206723) | Soil microbial communities from Loxahatchee National Wildlife Refuge, Florida, United States - Lox_Sample_2.4 | ecosystem: Environmental > Terrestrial > Soil > Wetlands | place: USA: Florida... | reverse complement strand
TCCTTCACCCATGGCCCGAGCAACGCTTCGCCGTCAAACACCCAAGGTGGGAGCCGTATGCGGGAATGCCGCACGTACGGTTCTGTGCGGGGGGCGCGCAGTAATGCGCGTCCCTACCGCGATTAATTTGCGGCGTTTGCCTTTGCCTTGGCGCGCATGAGGCGCAAACCTGCATCATGTTCCTGATGGGGAATGAATTGGCAGCGGCCCGCCTTCTGCCGCCCGGCATCAGGCCGCCAGCGGCGCCGCGCTTTCCAAGCCGCATTCCTGCGCCAGCAGCGTATAGGACCGCCGCCGCGCGGACGGATCGTGCAGCGTGGTCAGCACTGCGATTTCCTCCAGGCCATGGGCCGCGGCGAGCGCGCGCAGTTTCGCCGCGACGACATCGGGCGTGCCGTAGATCGCGCGTGCACGCAAGCGCTCGATGCGCGCTTGCTCCGCCTCGCTGTACGAATACGCTGCCGCTTCCTCGGGCGACGGCAAGGCCGAATACACACCGCGGTCCCGGCCAAGCCGCCACATTTCGCGCGAGCGGAACAGGCGCGCCGCTTCCTCGGGGGTGTCGGCCGCCATCGCCCAGACGCAGATGCCGGCATGCGGCGCAGGCCAACGCTCGCTGGGGCGATAGGTTCCGCGATAGATCGCCAAGGCTTGCTCCACGCCGCGGCCATCGGTGATGAAATGCGCGAAACAAAAGGGCAGGCCGAAATACGCCGCCACCTGCGCGCCGTAATCGGAGCTGCCGAGAATCCACACCTCCGGCACCGTCGGTCCGTCTGGCTGGCACATCACGTCGCGGAACGGATGGCCTTCCAGCAGTCGCTGCCCCGAAACCCACGCCAACAGGTCCCGGACCTGCGCCGGGAAATGGTCGGCGGCGGTCTCGGCCAGCGGGTTCAGCGCGAAGGCGGTGCGGCCGTCGGAGCCAGGCGCGCGGCCCAGGCCCAAATCGATACGCCCGGGCGCGATCGCTTCCAGCACGCGGAATTGCTCCGCCACTTTCAGCGACGAATAGTGCGGCAGCATCACGCCCGCCGAGCCGACGCGAATGCGCGAGGTGGTGGCGGCGATGGCGCTGATGAGGATCTCCGGCGCGGTGCCCGCCTGGCTTTCGCTGGCGTGGTGCTCGGCGCACCAGTAGCGGTGATAGCCGAGGGCCTCGCAATGCCGCGCCAGCGCCAGGCTTTCCCGAATCGAGGCGTCCGGCGAACGGCCGGTCACCACGGTGGACTGGTCGAGGACGGACAGGCGCAGCATCGGGCGGGCTCCGCAGCGTTGCGTGAGATTAGGGGATGCGCGCGGCGGAAGGCGAGGGGAGGGTGTTATTGCTTGCAGGACAGGAATGACATGGGCGGGGAGCGGTCGGCGCAGCGGCGCGAACGTGATGCGCTGTGACAATCTTGCAAAGCAACCGCCACCTTCCTGCCGGACTCGGGGTCGATATAGCCGGCGTCGAAGCAAAGGGGTTGCGGCAATGGATAAGCATACGGCGTTGACGCCCGAGGATCGTGCTCCGGTGACCGGCACGTACGAGTTGCTGAATCCGGCCGGCGTGACGCCGACCCCGGTGCGCGTGCCGGTGTTCCAGGGTGCCGCGTTTCCGCCCGTCCCGCCGGGCTGGTTGTGGCGGCTGGCAGGTACGCGGCTGCCGGCGGATTGACGTTGCGATTGCGGCGCGATGGCGTCGGGCGCGGGTCGCGGGTGATTGTGGCGGACGGACTTGTGGTCATGGCCGGGGTTGACCCGGTCATGCGGGCACGGTCGGTCGGGTGGCATTTCAAGCAGACGCGCCCGATCCGTTCGGGTAGATGGCCGGGTCGAGCCCGGCCATGACGGGCAGGGTCCGCCGGCTCACGCGGGCAGATCGCGATCACGCGGGCAGGTCGAGATCACGCGCGCAGGTCGAGATCACGCAGGCAGGTCGAGATCACGCAGGCAGGTCGAGATCGCGCAGGCAGGTCGAGATCACGCGGGCAGATCGAGATCACGCAAGCGGGTCGAGATCACGCAGGCAGGTCGAGACGGATAAAGGACTCTTGCGGGGCGTCGGCGCCGCGCATCAGTTGGCGCATCAGCTCAGCCATTCGGTGCTTTTCCGTTTCGTTCGCCAGCGGCTGATGCTGTCCGGGATCGACGGCGAGATCGTATAGCCGGGTCTCGTTCTCAAGCAGCGCGCCGGGGCCGTAGTTGTTATAGATCGGCGACGTTTGCAGCACGGGTATTTTGAGAACAGGCGTGTTCCTGGTGAAGGGCATGGGCGGGGCGAGCTGCGCCTGGCGTAGTTCTTCCAATGAGAATGGCTGCCAGATGTGCTGCGGCATCAGCGTGTACTGAAAGATGTTCTGCGACGCGAGGTCGCGCGGATAGCGGTGGTAGACATAACGCCCGTCGGTCACGTTCACCGCGCCGCCGAAATAGCCGAAGATGATGCCGGGACGTTCGGGCGCCCGGCCTCGCAGGATCGGCAGCATCGAGCGGCCCTGCATGGTGTCCGGCACGGCGGCGCCGAAGATGTCGAGGAATGTCGCGGCGAGATCCATCGTCTGAGTCAGGGCCGTGGAGCGGGCGCCCGGCGTGCCAAATTCAGGATGATGGAAGAAGAGGGGAATGTGCGAGATCTCTTCGTAGAGGCTCATGCGGTTCTTGGCCCAGAAATCATGCTCGCCGAGCAGGAATCCGTGGTCGGTTGAAACGATCAGGGCGGTGTCGTCCCACAGATTCTGGGCATCGAATTGGTCGAGCAATTTGCCCAGCAGCGCGTCGCAGAAGGCGACCAGGGCGTAGTAGTTGGCGCGCAGTTCCTCGCATTCCTCGGGGAGTTCGTCCACCTTGCCGTAACGCGGCCAGTCGCGGATCGGGCCGTTCCAGGCGGTGGGGAAACGCTCGCGGAACCGCGGCGGTGCGTAGAATGGTTCGTGCGGATCAAAGGTCTCGATCTGGAGGAACCAGCCGTCGGCGGCGCGGTTGGCGTTCAGGAAGTCGAAACCGTGTGCGAAGCAGCGGGCGGAGGGGAAATCGTTCTCCTCGCGGATGTATTCGCGGTTGATCATGTGGCGTGCATGGTAGGAACGGCGCGCTTCGGAGTACTGGCGCGGATGGTATTGCTCGCGCAACCGTTCCCAGGGCGGCTGCACCATCGCTTTCCATGGATCGCCTTCCTGGCCGCGGACGAATTCAAACGTGTCGTAGCGGGTGTGATAGGTGGCGCCGCCATCCTCGAAATAATGGGCGTGATCGGTGATCAGGTGGCTGTAGATACCGTTCTGAAACAGCAGCACCGGGAAGGAGTCGTCGAACGGTTCCAGCGGTCCCCAGCTTCGATGCAGGAAGGAAAGCCGGCCGGTGTGAAGGTCGCGGCGGGCGGGCATGCAGGGCAGGCTGCCGACATAGTGCCTGTCAAACGTCGTGGCGCGCGCCGCCAGCCGGGTGAAGTTCGGGGTGGGGATGCGCGTGCCGCCATAGGGTTCCAGCAGGTGGCGGTTCAGGGAATCGAACAGTACGAATATTGCCTTCATGATGGGTCCTTCCGGCTCCGTTCGAGAGAGTTTATTTGACGGCTCCCACGGTCAGGCCCTTCACGATCAGGCGCCGTGCCGCCAGCAGCAATGCGATGGCGGGCAGGATCGACAGCAGCGCGGTGGCCGCCATCTGCGGGTATTCGATTTCGGCGTCCTGCGCGAAGGATGCGACGCCAACCGGCACCGTCGCGGTGGCACGCTGGGTGAGCGTGAGCGCCACCGGGAATTCGTTCCAACTGAAGATGAAGGCGAGCACGGCCGCCGCGCCCAGTCCCGGGCGGATCAGCGGCACCACGATGCGCCACAGCACCTGGCCTGGCTGCGCGCCGTCGATGCGGGCGGCTTCAAGGATCTCGCCGGGAATGTCGGCGACAAACGCCAGCATGAGCCACAGCGTCAGCGGCAGGTTCATGGTCGCGTGGGCGAGGATCATGCCGAGATAGCTGTTGTCCAGCCCCAATGGCCGGAACATCGCATACCAGGCGGAGGCGAGCGTGATCGGCGGGACCATGTGGAACACCGCGGTCCAGCCGATCACGGCGATCGTGCACCAGGGCGGCCAGCGCATCCGGTTCAGCGAAAACGCGGCCAGCGTCGCCACGGCCAGGTCGAGCGATGCGCTGCCGGATGCGATGACCAGGCTGTCGAGGCACTGATGCAGATAGTCCGAGGTGCCGGAGAAGAGTACGTCCTGGAAAGCGTGCAGCGTGGGGTGAAAGACGATCCTGCTGGTGAGCAATGCGATCTGGGTCTTGAAGGCGGCGAGCGCGATCCAGACGAAGGGTCCGAGAAAGCACAGCGCGGCGAGGGCCAGCACGCCATGCGGCAGCAGGGCAATCCGCAGGCGCCGGGTCATCGCGGCTGCTTCCTGCGGATCACCTGCATCGCTGCCAGCGTCACGGCGCCGAGGACGAGGAACGCCACGATCGACATTGCCGCGCCGCTGCCGGCATGGTCCTCGACGAAGAATCGCCGGTAGATCGTCAGGCTGACGACCTCGGTCGATGTTCCCGGGCCGCCTGATGTCAGCAGGTAAACTTCGTCGAACACCTTGAAGGCGATGATGGCGCGAAAGGCGAGCACGACGAGGATGGCGGGCGCGAGCAAGGGCAGGGCAATGTAGCGGCAGCGCTGCCAGGCGCCGGCGCCGTCGATGCGGGCGGCTTCGAACACGTCGGTGGGCAGCGATTCGACTGCGGCGTACAGCAGCAGAAAGCAGAACGGCGTCCAGTGCCAGACATCGACGGCGACGATGGCGCCGAGGGCCGTGGCGGGGTTGCCGAGCCAATCATGCGGCGGCAGGCCCAGCGCGCCGAGGCTGGCGTTGATGATGCCGAAATCCGGATTGTACATCAGGGCCCAGATTGCGCCGATGACGATGCCCGGCAGCAGGATCGGCAGCATGAAGGCGGTGGTATAGAAATCCTTGCCGCGCCGTACCGCTCCCAGAGCGAGGGCCAGCGCGAGGCCAAGCACGATCTCGATGGTGACCGCGGCGGCGGCAAATACCAGCGTGTTGCGCACCGAGGTCAGGAACAATGAATCGTGCAGCAGGGCGGCGAAGTTCGACAGGCCGGCATTGGTCAGGACCGGCCGCGCATTGCGCCACGCAACGTTGCTGAAGGAGAGGAGCAGCAGCGCGCATAACGGCAGCAACGTCAGAGCGATCAGCAGTGCCAGGATGGGCAGCATCATCGCCCAGCGCCACACCTGCTCTGCGTTCGGTCGGCGCCGTGCGCGTCGGCGGAGGCGGCTGGCCGGAAGGGCGACGGCGGTTGGGGTGGTTGTCACGGCGACGGCCGGTTGGGCTGGGGCGTCGGCGGGCGCGCTATGTTATCGCCGGGCTTGACGGGGTAATCTTCGCACGGCCGATTGGGCTGTTTGTTCGGCGAATGCGCCCGATCTGCCTGGGAAGATGGCTGGGTCAGGGCGGGCCATGACGAGGTGAGCCGGGGCAGCCGCGCGGGGTTCGCGTCTGTGGGCCTTGGCTCGCCGTGACGCGTTGGCGGTGCCGACCGGTCGGCGCGAAGGGGCGCCGGTGTCATTCCTTCAAATCGGGAAGAGTGCCGGTCTTGTAGCCGTCCTTTTGGAGAATGTCCTCCATCGCATGTGCCGCCTGGTTCAAGGCCACGGCCGGCGACAGCTCTCCAGCCAGGGCCTGGTTGAGCTTCAGGTCGAACACCGCGGCCAGTGCCGGTGCATCCTTGGTGAAGAAGGGCTGCCGCGCGTGCTGCAAACTCTCTGCCAGCGCGTGCATCCAGCGGAAATGCGGATCGTTGGCCAGACTGGAGGTCAGCACGTCGCGCCGGACTGGCGGCGAGCCGGCGCGGGCGTAGTCCATCTGCGCTTTCTCGGTCTGGAACCAGGCGAGGAAGGCGAGCGCCGCCTTCTGGTCCGCTGCGGGCAGGTTATGCGGGATGCCGCCGAGCCAGTGGCCGAGCGGCGGCACGGAGTCGTGGCCGGCGGCATGGGGTGTCTCGGCGTAGGCAATCTTGCCGACGACGGCGGACTTGTCGGGATCGTCCATCTGGGCGGCGCCCGCGACGGTGATCATGGCCTGGGCGGCGCGGCCGGTGACCAGGTCCTGGATGACCTCGGCCTGGGTGACCGACGCGGGGTTCGGATGACCGGCCTCATGCGCCAGCTTCACGTAGAACTGCAACGCGGCCAATGCCTGTGGACTGTCCAGCACGACGGTGAAATCGCCCTGCTTCTGATTGCCCAGGATGTCGCCGCCGAAGCCATAGAGGTAGGGCAGGAAATCCCATCCGATATTGAGCGTTCCGCGGTCGCCGCGCTGGACGAAACCATAGATGCGGGGCGGGGCATTGAGTGATTTGGCGTTGGCGAGGAGCTGGTCGAAGGTCCGCGGCACCGGCAGGTGGTGCTGCGCGTAGAGATCGGCGCGGTAGTAGAGCACCGGAACGTTGGGATTGACGGGAACCGACATCAGGATCCCGCCATCGCGTTCGCAGCGGCCGGTGGTGGGGTTCCAATACACGGTGTCGTCGAAGGTATAGACCTGGGGGTCGAGCTGGAATTTCGGATCGATGGCGGTGAGCGGCTGGAGGAAGCCGCCGGCATAGAACTCGACGAAGTTCTGCACCTGGAAGATCAGGATGGCGTAGGGGCTCTGGCCGGACCGGACGGCGGCGCGTTCCTTGGCGAGGAGGCCGTCGAAGGGGCTGACTTCCAGATGGACGATGTTGCCGGTGGCTTGCTGGTATTCGTCCACGATCCGGTGGAAGCCGCCGAACCAGGGGGTTTGCGGGGCGGCGATGGTGATCGGCGGTTCGGCTGCCAGGGCGGCGGTGGACAGGCAGGCGAGCAAGGCTGCGGCGAGCAGCTTCAGCATGGCGTTCGGTCCTCCCTTCGGGGCGCCGCATGGCCGTGGCGGAACGGGATCCGCCGCGTGCGGTGCCGTGTTGTTCGTGGGTTCGGGGCAGGCTGACTTGGGCGGCGCCTGCGAGGTGAACCTTGTTCGGTTGTGCTATTGGAACAGCATGGCGCGATCGGCAAGAGCGGATTGGGGGGCGGGCGATAACGCGTGGTTAGCGGGGGCTGGGTCGGCTGGTTGTTGCGGATTTGGTAAGAACGTACGTCGTGGTGGCTGGGGGTGATCGGCCATCTGCTGGTGCCGATGAGGGAGCGTCGCAACGCGACCCGATCCATCGTGCGTAGATGGCCGGGTCAAGCCCGGCCATGACGGGGGGTGTAGGGGTGTGGGGGCGTGTGGACGCGCGCCACTCGCTTGCGTGCCGATCGCTTCAGTGCGCCGTTGCCGTTGCGGACTGTTGCCATGCCGCCCTGTTGCCTGCATCTTCCGGCCGTCATCCTTGAGCACACGGCACCTGTCACGCATGGGTTCCATCTGCCGCGAGGCTGACGATCGGCGCGGGCCGCACTGCATTGGGCCATAGCGGCGCGTCGCCTGGCGACAAACACTCGGAGGAAGCGGATGCGTGGGCGCATGGTTATCGCGGCACTCGGTCTTGCGATTGGGCTTGCCGTCAGTCCGGCGCGAGCGCAGGTGCTGGAGATTGCCACCGACCAGTCGCCGGTCGGGCTCGATCCGCATGTCGCGACGGCGTTCTCCACGACGATGGTGCTCAGCACGATCTATGAGGGGCTGACCGCGATCAATTCCGATCTGCACGTGGTGCCGGCGCTGGCGGAATCGTGGACCGAGTCGCCCGATGGCCTGAGCTATACGTTCCGGCTGCGTGCCGGCGCCACATTCCACGACGGCAGGCCGGTGACACCCGGCGACGTGGTCGCCTCGGTGGCGCGGGTGCGGGATCCGAAGACCGGTTCCCCCTATGCGTCGCGATTTGCGGCGGTCGCGCATGTCCAGGCCGATGGGGACCACGGGGTGACGTTCGTGCTGTCCACGCCGTCGGCATCGTTCCTGGCGCAGCTTGCCAGCCTGGCGATCGTGCCGGCGGGCGATGCGGACCTGGCGAAGCAGCCGGACGGCACCGGCCCGTTCCGGTTCAAGGAATGGCAGCCGAATACGTTCATCGCGCTCGACCGCAACCCGGCTTATTGGCAGCACGGCCATCCGGCGCTGGCAGGGATCCGGTTCGACATCGTGCCGGAGGCGACCACGCGGCGGCTGGGCCTGACCGGCGGGACTTACCAATTCCTGCCGGCCGTCGATGCCGCGACCGCGACGGCGCTGAAGAACGCTGCGGGCGTGCGGCTGCTGCAAACGCAGGACCTGGCGTACAGCCTGGTCGGCATGAATGTTTCGAAGCCGCCGTTCGACAGGCCGGCGGTGCGCGAGGCATTGAACTATGCGCTGAACCGCGCGCAGATCGTGCAGGCGGCGTATTTCGGCCAGGCGACTCCGGCGGGGCCATTGTCTCCGGCGTTGAAGGACTGGGCGCTGCCGGTGTCGGATTATCCCTGCTACCGGCCGGACGCCGCGAAGGCGAAGGCGCTGCTGCGGCAGGCGGGACTGACGCTGCCGGTGAAGGTGACGCTGAACGTGCTGGGCAGCCTGCCGCTGGTGGTGAACATCGCGCAGGTGGTGCAGGCACAGGCCAACAAGGCGGGCTTCGACGTCACGCTGAATGTGCAGGAGGCGGGGCAGTTCATCCAGGATTGGCGGGCCGGCAAGTTCGAGGCGTTTGCCTCGCTGAACAGTGGCGGGCCTGATCCGGATGATTATTTCGGGCGGACGTTCCAGACCGGCGGTGCGACCAATGTTTACAAATACAGCAATCCCGCGCTGGACCGGATTTTGAATGAAGCGCGGGGCGCGGCGCCGGCGCGGCGCAAGGCACTGTATGACGAAGCGCAGCGGATGCTGGCGTGCGACGGGCCGGTGGCGCATCTCGCGTATGGCACATTGTTCGCGGCGGAGCGCAGCAACCTGCAGGGTTTTCGACTTAACCCGACGCGCTCGCTGCTGGGGCTGCGGGATGCGGCAATGACAAAGGCGCAATGAGGCGGGTGTGAGTGACCGCTTGCAAGGGAACCGGTGCCGGTCAGTCTCCCGGCCAATCTATGGAAACGATTGCGGCCCGATCAACCGAAACGATTGCTATAAGTAAGGATCTCTCCGGCTCGCCTCGTCATGGGAGTGACAGGATATGGCAACCTTGCCTGACGACCCTGCGCGGGATGCAACAGGCGATCCCGCGCGCGGTACAGCAGACGATATCGTTCGCCTGATGCTGAAAAACCAGGAAGCACGGCTCACGAAGCTGGAGGAGGACAAGAAGGGACCGTTTCGTAAATTGACCAGCAGCGCCACCACGGCAGCGCTTTTCCTTGGCCTGGTACTGTCGCTCCAGTCGCTCTATGATGTCTTTGTCAGCAAGCCGGAAGCCGACCATGTTGAGCGGCTCAGCAAGTTTAATGATGTGGTCAATTCCGTGGCAAAGACGCAGCAGGGGGCGATGCAGCTCATGACGCAGGCGACCGATCCGAAGTTGAGGCTTGCGATCGCCAGCGCGACCACGCCGCAGATCCTGAGTGATCTATCGACCGCGCAGGCAATGCTTCAGGACCTCCATGACAAGGATGTAGGCATACCGCAACTCACCGTGCTGATAAATGCCGCGTCGTCCGAAGGTGACTGGCCGACGGTCAAGAATTTTGTTGATCGCGCCGTGAACAAGGCAGATGTCAGCCCATTCATGCATTCCGAAGCAAAACGCTATGAGGGAAAGTACTGGTTCACCAGCGGCGATCCTGAACGTGGCCGCCAATCCTTTCAGGCTGCGGAAAAGTCTTTAGGTACCGCACCGGTTTGGGCCGCCGCCCGTGCCTTCGTACTGGGCGACCTGGTTTTGACGGAATACGCGGCCGCAGCCTGCCAGCACACCGCCGAGGATTTCAACGCGCTGGTCGCCAGCATCGCCTCGCCATACGTTGGCGCGCAGGCCCGGTCGCAAATCGCCGCGTCGGTGTTGGCGCAGATAACGTCGCCCGGCCAGCCGTGCCCTGCCCCCGCCAATGTCCGCGCGCTCCGCGTCGAGTGATGCCCATTCCGGCAGCTTTACACATTAAGGCAGGCGCCTGCATCTTAGGCCAGGCGCCTGCATCTTTCTCGTCATGGCCGGGCTTGACCCGGCCATCGTGCGTCCGTGAGCGTGCCTTGTCGGGATGGTGCAAGTCCATCTCGGGCCTACCGACCAAGCCTGTAGCTGAAGGTAACTGCGTCATCGCGAGGTGG
>Ga0335075_10018917_pt1 | contig 10204 bp, 7 predicted proteins | sample Lox_Sample_24_FD_206723 | JGI IMG/M metagenome (GOLD analysis project Ga0335075, IMG submission 206723) | Soil microbial communities from Loxahatchee National Wildlife Refuge, Florida, United States - Lox_Sample_2.4 | ecosystem: Environmental > Terrestrial > Soil > Wetlands | place: USA: Florida... | reverse complement strand
CATTTTCTCGCAATTTGTACCGTTGGATCTTGCCGGTCGCGGTTTTTGGCAGCGCGTCGACGAATTCGATCCAACGCGGGTATTTCCACACGCCGATGCGGTCTTTCACCTCGTTTTGCAGCGTCGCGGAAAGCGCCGTGCGGTCTTCGCCAATCGCGTTTTCCTGCAGCACGACAAAAGCCTTGGGCTTGATCAGCGTGTCGGCGTCGGGATGGCCGACGACCGCGGCTTCGAGCACCGCGGGATGTGCGATCAGCGCTTCCTCGACCTCGAATGGCGACACCCAGATGCCGCCAACCTTGAGCATGTCGTCCTGGCGCCCGCAATAGCGGTAATAGCCATCCGCATCGCGGGTATAGGTGTCGCCGGTATGGGTCCACTCGCCGCGAAACGTGCGCCGCGACTTGTCGCGCTGGTTCCAATAGCCCTCGGCGGCGCTGGAGCCGCGCACGACCAGTTCGCCGCTCTCGCCGTCCGTCGCGTCGCGGCCGCTCTCGTCGAGGATGCGCAGCTCATAGCCTGGCACCGCCTTGCCGGTCGCGCCGTAACGGATATCTCCCGGGCGGTTCGACAGGAAGATGTGCAGCATCTCGGTCGAGCCGATGCCGTCGAGAATGTCGACGCCCACCTTGTCGTGCCAGCGCTGGCCGACATGCTCGGGCAGCGGTTCGCCGGCCGAGATGCAGGTCTTCAGGCGATCGGAGCCGGCACCTGCCCCGAGTTCGGGATGCGCCAGCAGCGCGGCGTAAAGCGTCGGCACACCGGCGAATAGCGTCGGGCGATGGCGGCGGAGGATATTGAGCACCGCATCGGGCGTGGGCCGGTCCGGCAAGAGCACCGTGGAAGCGCCGGCCGCCATCGGAAATGTCATCGAATTGCCGAGGCCGTAGGCGAAAAACAGCTTCGCCGCCGAGAACACCACATCGTCGGTATCGAGGCCCAGGATGTTGGCGGCGTAGGTGTCGGCGGTAGCCTTGAGGCTCGCATGCACGTGGCGCACGCCCTTGGGCGCGCCGGTCGAGCCTGATGAGTAGAGCCAGAAGGCGACCTCGTCAGGCGAGCATTCGGCGACCGCTGTCGGCGGCCCGCCGGCGAGGAATTGGCTAAAGCCGCAGGCGCTGCCGTCGGGGTTGCTGACAACGGTGCGGCCGACGCGCCGCGCGGCCGCGCGCAGCGGCTCCAGCAATGGCGCGGAGACGAAAAGCGCCGCGGCGCGGCTGTCTTGCAGGATGTAGCCGGTGGTATCGGCGGGGAGCAGCGTGTTGATCGGGACCGGGATCACCCCAGCGCGCAGCGCGCCCCAAAAGGCGACCGGGAAGTCGATCGTATCGAGCATGACCAGCGCGATGCGCCGTTCGCGCTCGATGCCGGCGGCGGCGAGCCCGGCCGCGAACCGTGCCGAGGCCGCGTCGAGCTCGGCATAGGTGAGCGTCCGCCACGGGTCGGCGAAGGCAACGCGGTCACCGCGCCCCTCGCGCAGATGGCGCTCGACAAAATACTCGTAGGCGTTGCCGTTCGGCTCGCTCACGCTTCCTCCCAAATGTGCTGGGCCTTAATGTAGCGCGAAATTCACGCGAAATTCACCTGGGAGAGAGCCATGCCGAACCTGCACCCGCAAATCCAGAAGGTGCTTGAAAACATGGCGCGGCTCGACCTCAAGCCGATCGAGGCGATGACCCCGGTCGAGGCGCGCGCGCAGATGGAGATGATGGCCGCCTCGCGCAAGGCCGAGCCGCTGCCCACCGCGCGGATCGAGAACCGCACGATCCCCGGCCCGGCGGGCGAGATTCCGGTACGCATCTATTGGCCGTTGGCGCAGGGCGTGCGGCCGGCGATCGTCTATTTTCACGGCGGCGGGCATGTGATCGGCAGCCTCGACAGCCACGACCTCATCGCGCGCAATCTGTGCGGGGGCGCCGAGGCGATCATCGTGTCGATCGATTACCGGATGGGGCCGGAGCACCGCTTTCCGGCGGCGGTCGATGATTCCTTCGCGGCGCTCGAATGGGCGCACGCCAACGCCGCGAGCCTCGGCGCCGACCCCGACCGGCTCGGGGTCCATGGCGACAGCGCCGGCGCCAATCTCGCGGCGGTCGTCGCATTGATCGCGCGCGACAAAGGCGGCCCGAAACTGCGGCTGCAATCGCTGGTCTACCCGGTCGCCGATTTCCGCATGCAGACCGAGAGTTACCAGAAATACGCGACCGGCTGCGGCATCCTCACCGCCGAGGCGATGAAATGGTTCCGCGGTCATTACCTGCGGACCCTGGACGACGCCACCGACTGGCGCGCCTCACCGGTGCTGGCGCCGAGCGTCGCCGGGGTCGCGCCGGCGATCGTCATCGCCGCCGAATGCGACGTGCTGCACGACGAAGGCCTCGCCTATGCCGAGCGGCTGAAGGCGGCCGGCGTGCCGGTCGACTACCAGCGCTACGCCGGGATGATCCACGCGTTTTTCGGCATGATGCCGGCGGTAGACGACGCGATGAACGCCCAGCGCGCGGTATGGGCCGCGTTCAAGCAGGCGTTCGAATAAAGGACATTATCAGATCTAGACGAGTCAAAAGAAAAGCGGCGTTCTAAGGCGCCGCTTTTGCTCAGCTCAAGTGAGATGACGCGCTAGGCGACCTTGCGCCGGCGTCGCCGGAGCGCACCGTACCCCGCGATGGCAGTCCCAAGAAGCGCGAGCGAAGCAGGCTCGGGTACCGGAGTTCCGAGCGGTCCGTTTGTCGTGACGGTGACGTCCGTGATCCCATAATACTCGTTATCGAGCGCTTCGTTCGTATCACCATCAAAGGAAAAGGTGATTGAGCTGCTACTGTCAGAAATGGGCCCGAGCGAGATACCGAAGATCGCGTCCTGCACGCCGGTGCTCGGGAAGCCAGAGTAGCCCAATGTATTGGTGGCAGTAGCCCCCGTATCCGGGGCATCTGCATTTACCCCGACAACTGTGGTGCCATAGTTAGTGTTAATTGGATAATCCGGATACGCTTGCGTATTACCACCGGCGTAATTCGCAAAGTCGGTGGCGAGAACCGTCTGAGGGCCGGATGAACCTGTAAACGTTACGTAGAATGGATCGGCGCCACCGCCAGCTGGGCCGTTCCCGTCAAGACTGCCGATTGCGTAAACTTCAAAGCTCAAGCTCACCGTGGTGTGAGGATCAAGACCAGAGAGAGTAAGCGTCGCAGTGCCGCCATTGTACAGAGGACCCAGAAACGTTTGCCCGTTTGGCGTCGTGTCAGTCGAACCCGCCCCGCTAAAATCAGCCGCGTTGCTGCTGAAGTCATTGGAATAAACAATTTCATTGGCATGCGCGCCACGGCTGCCGAACGTTGCGGCCATCCCTAGAAGCGCCAGCCCGACCATCTTCCGCATCTGATCCTCCTTGCACGCTCGTGCGTTACGTACAGCAAGAGAAATGCCAGGATCATATATTAGCAATTTCAATGGGTTAATGGAATTGGGTGACTAAATCGTAAAATATGCCGACATGAACAAGGACCTGAAGACAAAATAACGAAGGACTAGCGTGGAATTTGTGTTCGCTAGTAGACACAGCAATCCTGCTCCCTGCGGAATATTTGTACGCGAACATTTTGAAACGAATGTCCGTCCAAATTATAAGACGGTGCCGCTGGCGTTGCCGAATCCCGGGATGCGGTGGAGCACGGCCTTGACGTAGTCCGCGGTGATGAGCCGGGAGCATTCGAACTGGCGCGGGGTGTCCTTGTGGCGCGGGCAGCGCAGGAAATCGCCTCCCGTGAGGAGCAGGCGCGGGTCGTTCCAGCAGCTGTTGCAGACGTGATAATTGATGATGCGATAGGGCGTGTTGAATTCGTTGATCGGGTGGGTGAAGCCGCTGATCATCACCACCGGCGTGCCGACCGCCCAGGCGAGCCATGACAGGCCGCTCGACAGGCCGATAAAGAAATCCGCGTGTTTCAGCCAGCGCGCCCGCTCCTGGAGCGGGCGGTCGCCCGTTTCGTCCTCGGCCTCGGCCGGGATGCGGTTCCAACTGCCGCCGTGACCATGCAATGCCGACTGATCGATACAGATCACCCGGTAGCCGCGGCTTTTGAGGTAAGGGACGATCTCCGCCCAGCCCGTTGGGTTGTTCCAGTATTTGCTCTGGCCGGTCGCCTGGGTGGCGATGCAGACATAAGGCTCGGCGATCGGTCTTGTGTCGTCGTCGAACGCGATGCGCGGCGGCGTCTCATCGGGGTCGAGGCCCAGGATGTAGGCGGCGTGGCGATGCAGCCCGACGAGCCGTACATCGGTCGGCTGCAGCACCGTGCCCAGCTCGTCAAAAAACGCGCCGACGATGTAGCTCGCGTAGAAACGGCCGGTATCGACCGCGTCGTGGGCGACGAGCTCGACCTGCGGATAGGCGTCGCGGAACAGCGGGATCAACCTTTCGTTCATCGCGCAGGTGAGCCGGCAGCCGTGCCGCTCCTGAAAACGGACCGCGTTGGGGAACCAGCCGATCCCGTCGCCCATCGTGAACGGGTAGAGCTGAACCAGCACGTCGCGGCCGCTGGCGTCGTAATCGTGGCTGAAGGCCAGTTCGCCATCTCGCCACGCTTCGACCCGGAAGCGGATGAAATAGCGTTTGGCGCTGCGCACCAGCCCGGCGCGGAACTCACCGCTGGTTTCGAACAGCGTGTTGCCGGTGTCGAGATCGGCTAGGCGCACGCGCCAGCCGTGCCCGTCATCCGGCGTCAGCACCCGGCAGCCTTCGTTGAAGTCAAAGCGCAACCCCGCCGGCCCCTCCTGGGTCGGCGTCGGCACTGCCGGCTTATAGGGCAGCTTGAACGGTTCGCTCGGGCGGGCTTCGTCGGGCATCACGGGATATTATCGCCGGTGCGTTAAAAAATCCGCCGCACCATTCGACCCGCGGCGTATCGATTGTGCGGTATTTTCGCCGCGATACACGGTATGAGCCTGAGAATTGCATCCGGCGTCGGGACGGATGGCAGCAAGCGACGGAGGTCCATCATTTCCGGCCGGATCATCTACGAAGCGCCGCGCCCGGCGCCCGCGCCCGGCGAGCGTGTCGTCACCAGCACCTGCGCGCATAATTGCGGCGGGCGTTGCGTGGTCAACGCGCATGTCCGCGATGGGCGGATCGTCCATATCTCGACCGATCAGCGGCGCTGGAACCCCGAGCTGCCGCCGCTGCCGGCTTGCGCGCGCGGTGTCGGCACGATCGAACGCACCTATCACCCCGATCGGCTGCCATACCCGATGCGCCGCACCGGGCCGCGCGGATCGGGGCAGTTCGAGCGCATCTCCTGGGACGAGGCACTCGACACTGTCGCGCGTGAGATGCTGCGGGTGCGCGCGACCTATGGCAATGCGGCGATCCTCGACGGCTCGCGCACCGGCAGCCAATCGATGCTGCACGGCCGCGTCGCGGCGCAGCGTTTTCTCTACATGTTTGGCGGCTGCACCGAATTGTGGTCGAACATGTCGGCCGAGGCCGAGGTCTTTGCGGTCCGCATGACCTATGGCGCGGCCGCCGATTACAAGACCTCGGGCCGCGAGCCGAGCGATTACGCCAATTCCAAGCTGATCGTGATGTGGGGCTGGAGCCCGGGCGACGGCACGTTCGGCACCGGCACGATGTCCTTTCTCAAACACGCCAAGCAGCGGGGCGCGCGCATCATTTGCGTCGACCCGCGCCGCACCGAAACAAGCCGCCAACTCGCCGACGAGCACATCTTCATCCGCCCCGGCACCGACGCCGCGGCGCTGATCGCGATGGCCTATGTGATCGTGAGCGAAGGGCTGCACGATCAAGCCTATTGCGACCGTCATGTGCTCGGTTTTGACGAGGCGCATCTGCCGGAGGGTGCGCCGGCGGGGGCGTCGTATCGTGCGTATCTGATGGGCGAGACCGACGGCGTGCCAAAGACGCCGGAATGGGCCGCCGCGATCTGCGGCATGTCGGCCGAAATCATCCGCCGCCTCGCGATCGACTACGCGACCGCCAAGCCGGCGGCGCTGCAGACCGGCTACGCGCCGGGCCGCACCGATTTTGGCGAGCAGTTTCACCGCGCCGCCTATGCGCTCTGCGCGATCACCGGCAATGTCGGCATCCCCGGCGGCAATTCCGGCACCAGCAACGGCACGACCGGCCGTTCGGGGATCAAGTCGCTGGCGATCGGCAAGAACCCGATCAACGCGCGCGTCTCGTCGCCGCTGCTCGCCGATCTGCTGACCCGCGGCAAAGCGGGTGGCTACCCGGCCGACATCAAGCTGATCTACGCGGCGATGGGTGATCTCTTCAACCAGGCGCCCAATATCAACAAGATCACCGGCGCGCTCGACGACGTGGAATTCATCGTCGGCCAGGACAATTTCCTCACGCCGACGACGCGCTATGCCGACATCGTGCTGCCGGCGACGACATTCTGGGAGCGCAACGATGTGCACACGCCCTGGGCCGGCGCGCTGCACTACGCGATCTTTATGCGCCAGGCGATCGAGCCGATGTACGAGTGCCGCAACGACCTCGACATCTTTACCGACCTCGCGAAACGCGTGGGTCTCGAAGGCTACAACGACAAGACCGAGACCGAATGGCTCCGGGAGCTGACTTCCCCCGCGGTTGATGATTTTGACGCGTTTCGCGAGCAGGGGGTCGCGCGCTTTCCGGCGCCGGAGGATGCGGTCGCCTTCGCCAAGGAGATACGCGACCCCGACAACCACAAATTCACGACGCCGTCGGGCAAGATCGAGATCTACTCGATGGCGCTTGCCGCCAACCCCGATCCTTATGGGCTGGGGGTCATCCCGCCGATCCCAACCTGGATCCCGCTGGCCGACGAACAGAAAGGGTTTCCGCTCGCCTTCTGCTCGCCGAAATCACGCGCGCGCACGCATTCGATCCACGGCAATCAGCCTCATCTCGCGCGGGTCGATCGCGACAACATCTGGCTGCACCCGGACGACGCGGCGACGCGCGGCATCGCCGATGGCGACGAGGTACGCGTCTTTAACGCGCGCGGCGCGACGATCATCCAGGCCCGCGTCACCGACCGCATCGCGCCGGGCGTCGTCTCGATCAAGGAGGGTGCCTGGCATACCCCCGGCCAAGGCGGCACCGATACGCAAGGCTGCGCCAATGTGCTGACCGCCGACCGTTCGGCGCCGTGCGGCGCGACGACCTACAACACCAACGCTGTCGAAATCGAAGCCCTCGAACCAAAGGCCGCGCCCGCCATCAGCGGAGATTGAGCGATCTCGGGCCGCTGACGAAGGGATTGCCGGCCAGGTAAAATCGCAATGGGCGATCCGCATCGCGCGTGATGCCGATCCGTATGCCCTGAGCGATTTCGCCGGGTTCGTGGTCATCGTGTCCCAGCCAGAGCGGACCTTGCCGGCAAAGGTCGAGCCCGTCGAGCCGGCGGTCGATCCGCAACGCCGCGGCGAGCCGTCCCGGTCCACGCGCCAGGTCGCGCAAACGATCGGTGCCGCGATTGAGCCGCATGATGGGGATGCCGTCCAGCGGCTCAAGCGCCCGGATGAGGACACCGGCGCCAACCCCGGCCGGTTCGCTCGAGATGTTGAGCATGGAGGAGATGCCGTAGGCGAGATAGACGTAGGCGTGCCCGGGCTCGAGGAAGAGCGAGCGGTTGCGCGGGGTCATCCTGCGGTAGGCATGTCCCGCGGCGTCGCCAATGACATATGCCTCGGTCTCGACAATGCGGCCGCTGACTATGCCCTCGGGCAAGTCGCGCATCAACAATTTGCCGATCAGATAGCGGGCGAGGGCGGCCGTATCGGTCGGCAGCTCCGCGCGCGTGAGCGGCCGAGGTTTCAGGGCATTTGCTCGACCCATTGCGCGCGTGACGACCCCGGCTCGAAGGGATCGCCAAAATATTGCGTTTCGCGGGCCACCTTGCCGTCGACGAATTCCATGATGCTCACGGTGAAAGACGGCCGCCCGTCATAGCTCAGGACATATTCGGTGATCCAGAGGTCGCCCGAGCCGACGATCCGCCGCACGGTAAAGCGTTTGCGGTTGGGCTGCGCGGTGCGCGATGCCTGGATGTGGCGCCGCCCGCGGATGCGCTCGCCCGATTGCGGGTATTCGAGCACCGCGTCATCCCGGTAAATATCGTGCTCGGTCTCGAAATCGTCCGCGTCGGAAGCAGCCCAGTGGCGATCCAGCGCCGCGCGAATTTCCCGGTCTTCCATGGCAAATCTCCTCGGCAAACCCACTCGACCGGCCGGTGTCAAAGATCGATCACGATATCGGCCTCGGGCTGCGAACAGCAGATCAGCACGTTGTCGGCGGCCGGGGGCTCGATCGGAGCGACCTGATAGCTGACGGCGCCGTTGACGAGGGCGGTCTCGCAGTTGTGACAGACACCGGTACGGCATGCCCACCGCACCGGCACGTCGCACGCCTCGGCCAGTTCGAGCAGGCTGTTGAACCGTGTCCCCCAGCGGACGTTGAGACCGCTGCGGGCGAAGGACACGAGCGGCCCCGAGTCGGCTGGCCCGGCTGGCAAATGCGGCGGCTTCTGCGGCACTGCGGCAATACCGGGCGTCCGGGATGGCCCCGCCCCAAACGTCTCGGTGTGGATGCGGTCGCGCGACACTCCCCAAGCGGCGAGGCCTGCCGGCAAATCGGCCATAAAGGCCGGCGGCCCGCACAGGTAGAAATCGGCATCGCGCGGCACGCCCAATTCGGCCAGCACGGCGACGCCGAGACGACCCGGAGCGTCAAAATCGACACCAAGCCGGTCGCCAACACCGGGCGTGCTGTAGCGGATGTGACTGTGAGCGCCGGGCAAAACTTTGAGACCGGCGCGCACCTCTTCGGCAAACGCATGCTCGCCACCGTTGCGGGCGCCGTGCAACCACCAGATCTGTCGCGGTGATTTTGCCGCCGCCAGCGCATGCAGCATCGCCAGCACAGGCGTCGCGCCGATACCGGCACTTATCAGGACAACCGGCCCATCACCCGGCTGCAACGTGAAGGCGCCGCGCGGGGCGGTCATCTCGATGATGTCACCGGGTCGGACCCCATCGGCGATAAAGGCCCCGGCGACGCCGCCGTCATTGCGCTTCACGCTGATGCGGTAATAAGCGTCGCCCGGGGCGCCGGAGAGTGAATAGCTGCGCAGCAGCGGCGGCTTGTCGGGCTCCGCCCCCAGGCGGAACACCGCGAACTGACCGGGCAGGCCGGCGGCCAGCGGCTTTTTGTCGGTGGGCTCAAGCCGAAGCGAGGTCACGTTGCTGCTCTCGCGGGCCTTCTGCGTCACCCGCAGCGGGCGAAACCCCGTCCATGCCGGTGTGGCGCCGGCGGCGCGAGCGAGCGCGACATTGCCGGTCGTCGCGGCCGGGCTCCGCGCCTGTTCCAGCAGCGCCTTGAACGAGCCGTGCCAGCCGCCGCTCAAGGCGGGAATGCGCAAGGCTCGCTCCAGCCGGTCGGTCGGGTGACCGGGCTTGTAGAGCAGTGCGTTGACCTCGGCGATGGTCATGCCCTCGGGGCCGCGCATGACCCGCACGATCTCATCGCCGGCCTCGACCTCACCCTCTTCGATCACGCGAAAATAGAAACCGGGCCGGTCATGCGAAACGACCAGTGCGGGCATCTGCGGCTCGTTCATCCGAATGCCGAGCCGGTAGCAGGTGACGCGCGGCTGGGTTACCTCCAACAACGCGCCCCCGACCCGATAACGATCGCCGACACACACTTCATTGTCGGCCAGGCCGTCGACGGTGAAGTTCTCGCCAAACTGCCCGTGCGTGAAGTCGCCGCGGCCGAGCTGGTTTTGCCAGTAGCGATAGGAGTCGATCTGATAGACAAAAACGGCGCGATGCTCGCCGCCATGTCCGGCCAGATCACCTTGAGCATCGCCATCGATGTTGAGCCGCCGCGTCATCCGCCGGCCGTGGACCGGCTCCTTCCATATCGCGGTGCGGACCGTCCGTCCCTGCCAGGCGACATCGCGGGGCAGCCCGACATTCAGCGACAAAAGGCGCGCGGTCACGGTCAAGCCTCCCATATCCGGGCGGGTATCTGACATCGCTCCATCTGCACGAGTTCGGCCGTGGTGATGCGGTCGATCAGCTCGCTGACACCAGCCCCGGTGGCGTGGTCGGTGACGTCGTCCGCCAACGCCTTGACGGCCGCGCCGGCATTGGCGACCGCGACACCGCAGCCGGTAAACTCGAACAAGATCGT
>Ga0335075_10018915_pt1 | contig 10204 bp, 11 predicted proteins | sample Lox_Sample_24_FD_206723 | JGI IMG/M metagenome (GOLD analysis project Ga0335075, IMG submission 206723) | Soil microbial communities from Loxahatchee National Wildlife Refuge, Florida, United States - Lox_Sample_2.4 | ecosystem: Environmental > Terrestrial > Soil > Wetlands | place: USA... | reverse complement strand
CCGTTGCCCAGGTACATGTGCACGCCGCAGGGCAGGCACGGGTCGAAGCTTCGGACGGCGCGCATGATGTCGATGCCCTTGAACGTCTCTGGCGGGTTCTCCTCGAAGATCGGCGTGTTTTGCACCGCGTCCTCGTACGGGCCCGGCGTGCCGTAGCTGTCGCGAACGCTGGCGTTCCACGGCGTGGGCGGGTACGGGTGATAGTTGGCGATCTTGCCGCCCCTGATCACCATATGGTGCGACAGCACGCCCCGAACGGCCTCGGTGAAACCGCAGCTGTTCGCCTCGTCTGGCACGTTGAACGGCTCCCAGGTCTTGGTGTGCCCTGCGCGCAGCTCGGCCAGAGCCCGCTCCATGAAGTGCAGCGCGCACGCGGCAGCGTAGGCCTGGAAATAAGTGCGGGCCCGGTCGCGCTCGATCGCGTTCGACAGCGGCGCGCCGTTTTTGTCTGTCGGAATCTTCCACTCGAAGGTCGCCTCGGGCTTGGTGACGGTACGCGGCAGGTTGATCAGCACGCTGTGGCCAGTCGACTTGACGTAGCCAAAGTCGACCAGGCTGCCGAGCGCGGTAGCCCACAGCCGGGCGATCGGGCCGCCGCCGGTGTCGGCAGCCAGGTAATTCTGGCCGTCGTACCATCGCGGCGACATGACCCAGCTGTACTTGTCATCGAAATCGCGCTTGGCTGGCCGCGGGATCGTGTGCTGGTTCCAGGGATGCCTGCGGTCCACCAGGTTGCCCAGCGGGTCGCGGGTCACGAACATCTCCTGGTCTTCCCAGTCCTCGTAGTAGGAGCTGCCGAGCAGGATCCGGATGCCCAGGTTGATCTCGACCAGGTCGTTGGTCAGCAGCTGGCCGTCCCTGATCACGCCGGGGCTGACGAACATCTTTCGGCCCCAGCCCGTCATGTGGTCGTAGCGGAAGTCGCAGTGCTCGGGGTCGTTGAGGCTGCCCCAGCAAACCATGTCGGCGCGGCGGCGGCCGACTTCCTCGTAGCCCGGCAGCGCCTGGTAGAAGAAATCGAACAGGTCATCGTGCATGGGAACGACGCGCTTCATGAACTCCACGTAGCGCATCAGACGGGTTAGGTAGTCGGTGAACAGCTGCACGGTCGGCGTCGTGCCGACCCCACCCGGATACAGCGTGGAGGGGTGCACATGCCGGCCCTCCATCAGGCAGAACATCTCCCTCGTCGAGCGGGATACCTGCAGCGCCTCTCGGTAGAACTCACCCTCGAGCGGATTCAGCGAGCGCATGATGTCGCCGATGTACTTATAGCCGTGATCGGCGGCGTGCGGCGCCTCGGTCCGCTTCGCCAGTTCGAGCACGCCGGGGTTAGTCTCGCCGACCATCCGCTCGCAGAAGTCAACGCCGACCAGGTTCTCCTGGAAGATGTTGTGGTCGAACATGTACTCAGCGGCCTCGCCGAGGTTGATGATCCACTCACCCAGGTGCGGCGGGCGGACGCCGTACGCCATGTTCTGGTTGTAGACCGAGCAAGTGGCGTGATTGTCCCCGCAGATGCCGCAGATGCGGCTGGTGATGAAGTGGGCGTCCCTGGGGTCCTTGCCCTTCATGAAGATGCTGTAGCCGCGGAAGATAGACGATGTGCTGTGGCACTCGACCACCTTCTTCTGGTTGAAGTCGATCTTCGTGTAGATGCCGAGGCTGCCGACGATTCTGGTGATCGGGTCCCAGGCCATCTCGACGATGCCTGTGTTGTCCTCAACCGCAGTCATATCCAGTTCCTTCTTCCGGGTGCGGAGCCGCGAGCCAGGCATGCCGCCCGGGAGCGCGGTGCGTCCTGAGTCACCAGGTCTGCTTGTAGCCAGTCAGGAGCTCGTCGCCCTTCTTGCGCCACTTGGGCTCTTCGTCAGCTGTCTTGGCGGTAAAGCCGCGCAGCGCGCGGATGACAGTCCCGTACAGGCTGCTGGCGGCGGTTGATACTCGGGCGCCGGGCGGCTCGTCCATGAACGGCATGAACTTGTCAGGGAAGCCGGGCATGGTGCAGGCGATGCAGATACCGCCGACGTTCGGGCAGCCGCCGACGCCGTTGATCCAGCCGCGCTTAGGCACGTTGCACTTGACCACCGGACCCCAGCAGCCGAGCTTGACCAGGCACTTCGGTGAGCCGTACTCGCCGGCGAAGTCACCCTGCTCGTAGTAGCCCGCCCGGTCGCAGCCCTCGTGCACCGTTGCGCCGAACAGCCATGTCGGCCTGAGTGCCTCGTCCAGCGGGATCATCGGTGCTGCGCCGGCAAGCTGGTAGAGCAGGTAAAGAATGGTCTCGGACAGGTTGTCGGGATGGATCGGGCAGCCAGGGACGCAGACGATCGGGAGCCCGGCCTTCGACCGCCAGTCCCAGCCGAGGTAGTCAGGCACGCCCATCGCGCCAGTTGGGTTGCCGGCCATCGCGTGAATGCCGCCGTAGGTCGCGCAGGTTCCGACGGCAAGGACCGCGGTGGCCTTTGGTGCCAGCCGGTCTAGCCACTCGTTCGTGGTCATCGGCTGCCCGGTGGCCGGGTTGTTTCCGAAGCCGCACCAGTAGCCCTCGGGCTTGATCGCCTCGTTGGGAATGGAGCCTTCGACCACGAGGACGAACGGGTCGAGTTCGCCGCGGTCGGCCTTGTGCCACCACTCGATGAAGTTGTCGGCGCCGGTTTCCGGCCCGCACTCGAAGTCGATGAGCGGCCAGTGCACGGCGACCTTCGGCAGTCCTGGCAGGGCGCCGAGTGCGATCTCCTCGATGCTCGGCTGAGTCGCCGCCGTCAGGGCGACGGAATCTCCGTCGCAGCCAAGTCCGCCGTTCATCCACAGGATGTGAACGACTGGCTCGCTGGTGCCGGCTGGCGAGCCAGCAGATGATGCGTCAGCCTGTGTCTCAGTGGTCATGACGAGGCCACCTCCTCGCTTCGGGGACGGCTGAATGCTGACCGGGATCGACCCGGTGCTGGTGATAACGACGAGAGCTGCGGTGACGACGAGGCATGCTGCGCAGGCAGCAGAGAACGGGAGCTTGCCATGCCCCTGGCAACCGGATCCGCCCCCCGCGGTTTCCCCCTGCCGGGGAGCCTAACAGCGTGACTGGCAGCGACGAGGACGCGACGAGCGCCTCGGCACCAAGCGACAGCGCGGGGACGCAATGGCTCACAACGCACCTCGCCTTCGGTGCTGAGCGGACGGTGGCAATGCTAGACCCGGCGTTAACCGGCGACAAGACGGAAGCGTCAGTTCACTGGACATAAATGTCTGTGCAGCTTAGGTACGCCCGGTCAAAACTGGCCAATTGCACCCAGTCCGTCGAGACACATTCGCCAACGGACGAGACAGGCCGGAGTGTCTTGGCGCAACCGCCGGACGCTCGGCCAGATAGGCCGCCGGGCTTTCCGTTCCCCGTTCCCACCACGTAGATTGGTTGCAACCCCGGGTGCCGCACCAAGGGGTCGGCCAGAGGGAGACGAAGCGGTGGCGGAGCCCAGTTATGGACCCGCGGGGACCCCGATCGAGGTAGTTCCTGTAGTCGTGCTGTCGCAGGTGTTCCCGGCACGGCCGTCCTCCATCCCGGACATCAGGGACTTCGTCCGGCGCTGCCTGGCGGAGTCGCCGCTGACCGAGGAAGGCACCAGGGAAGTCGGCGAAACGGTCTTCCGCGCGCTGCTTGACGCAGCTGGCCCCACCGGCTCGATCCAGGTCGCGTTCCGGATCTTTCCCGAGCACGTCGAGGTAGACGTGCTGCACTCCGACACGGCGATCCAGTCGCCAGTAACGCCGGGCCCGCCGGCCAGTTACGCGACTGCGGGCGCGGCCGGCCCGCAGCTCAGTGGCTTGCCGGCCACCTCTGCCAGGCCGGGCACAGCGCGGCGCGTACCCTCCCCTCAGCCGTCAGTGACCGAGCCGCCGCGGGCACCGGACCAAGCCATCGGAGGTCGGCCGACCGGGGTGGACGCGGCCGCCCAGGACGGGGGGACGGCGAAGACCTTTGCCGAGTGGATGTCGAGCGCGTTGCGCCGGGAAGGGCTTACGCAGGAAGCCGCGGCCCGGCAGCTCGGGGTTTCGGTAAAGACGGTCAGCCGCTGGGTGGGCGGCGCGACCGAGCCGCGGATGCGTGATCTGCGTCGGATACAGGAAGTGTTCGGCGAGGTTCCCCTTCCCTGACTCGCGACGCTCTGATTCAGGAGCATCTCGCCGGCAAATTGGCCCGAATGGTCATAGCTGTCTAACCGCACCTCTGGACGTCCCCCCACTTGTGTCCTACCGTTCACCTATGCCGATGCAGCCAGGACGGCACGCGTTCGGCCCTGACGCGGGCCGGATAACCTTACGAACCCACCGCGACGGACTGGCCGCACAAGCGGGGCACGACCTGACCATCGAGGCACCCAGGTGGACTGGCGAACTGGTAGTGGGCGCGGACCTGAGTCCGGTGAGCTTGACGGTCAAGGTCGATATAGCCGCGCTGGTCGTGCGTGCCGGGTCTGGCGGTATCAAGCCGCTGACCGACAGGGACAAACGCGAGATCGCAGTCACCGCCCGTAACGTGCTGTCGGCTGACCGTCATCCGGAGCTGACGTTTGCCGCGACGGACTTCGAGGCCAGCGCGGATGGGGCCGGCGGTACCATTACCGGGACACTCAGCCTGGCAGGCCAGTCCAGGCAGCAGCGGCTGAAGGTGAGCCAGACTGCGCCGGAGCGTTACCGGGCGAGCACAACCGTGCGGCAGACAGACTTTGGCATCAGGCCGTACTCGGGTTTCCTGGGCGCGCTCAAGGTATCTGATCCGGTTGACGTAGAGGTCGAGGTCGACCTAGGCAAAGCTGCCGGACAGGAGGCAGCCGAATGACGACACCGCAGAACTCCAAAGAACCTCAGGTCAGCAGCCTCTTCGACCGCAGAGAGCAGCCGGTACTTGACTTCGCCGAACAGGCAGCGGCGGTGGCTGCAGCCTGTCATCAGATGGCAGTCAGGTTCCACCGGGGGGGCAAGCTCGTCGTCTTCGGTACCGGCGGGCCGAGCACTGACGCGCAGCATGTGGCGGTCGAGTTCGTGCATCCGGTCATCGTCGGGAAGCGCGCCCTGCCCGCTATCTCACTGACTTCCGACGCTGCGACAGTGACCGGCATCGCCGCACGCAGCGGAATGGCCGCTATCTTCAGCCACCAGTTGCGTTACCTCGCGACCCCGGCCGACATTGCGCTCGGCATCTCTACCGACGGCAACTGCGCCAGCGTCCTGTCCGGCTTGCTCACTGCCCGCGAGCTCGGCATGCTCACAATCGCGCTGGCCGGCGGGGACGGCGGTGCCATCGCCGCTTGCCCGGCTGTCGACCACCTGCTGGTCATCCGGTCAACGGATCCGCGCATCGTCAAGGAACTGCATGTGACTGCTTACCACGTGCTGTGGGAACTAGTACACGTGTTCTTCGAGCAGCCCGGTGTTCTGGCACCGGGGGTGGTCGCATGACCGCGCGGGCGTACAGCGCACCCGGCTACGGCGTTCCTGAATGCCGTGGTGAGGTGTGCGTCACGTGCTCGGATACAGCCGTCCAGGTCACCGTCATCCGTTTGCTAGACGACGGCTTCGCGCTCGTCGATACCGGTCAGGGCACCGAGGAAGTCAGCGTGGCCCTGGTATCCGCCGCGGTAGGCGACACGATCCTGGTGCACGCCAAGGAGGCGATCGCGGTGGTGCCGGCATGACCCGGGCTTCGCGCACCGGCAGCGAGGCAGCACCGCCCGCCGCAGAGCCGGCTGTTGCGGCACCGTCGGCCGGCTCGATTGAGTCCCTTTATCCGTTCCTGTACTCCGGCACAACGGACCTGTCCGCGGTGCTCGAGCAGGTACGCCAGTCAACGGTTGCCAAGGCGGCCGAGATACTCGAACTGCGCCGGACCTTGCGGGTTGCGGCCAGCGCGCAGCTGCTGGCGTGCGCGCAGGACATGGCGCGCAGGTTTACCGCAGGCGGGCGCATGCTGGCCTTCGGCAACGGCGGCAGCGCGACCGACGCGCAGCAGCTGGCTACCCTCTTCCTGTATCCGGGCGGTAGTGCGAGGCCGTTGCCTGCGCTTAGCCTGGCCAGCGACGCCTCAGTGCTGACCGCGCTCAGTAACGACGTTGGCGTCGACGTCGTCTTTGCCCGGCAGGTAGCTGCGTTCGGCAGCAAGAGCGACATCGCCGTGGGGCTGTCGACAAGCGGCAATTCCGAGAACTTGCTGCGCGCGTTTAACGAAGCCAGCAGGCGCGGACTGCTGACGGTGGGCATCGCCGGATACGCCGGGGGCAAGATGGCGGAGCTAGACAGCATTGACTACCTGTTCGTAGCGCCATCGACGTCGGTGCATCGCATCCAGGAAGCCCAGACCACGATGTACAACATCCTCTGGGAACTGTGTCAGGACGCACTGAGCGCCGAGCCTGGCAGCCAAGCGGCCGAGCGCGCGCCATGACCGGCAGGCTGCTCATCGCGGGTATAGGCAACATCTTCCTCGGGGACGACGGGTTCGGTGTCGAGGTGGCCAGCCGGCTCGCCGCCGCCCGCCTGCCGGACTGGGTGCGCGTAGCCGACTACGGGATCAGGGGCATGCACCTGGCCTACGACCTGGCCGGCGGATATAGCTCTGCGATCCTGGTCGACGCGACAGCCCGTGGCGGCGCACCGGGCACGATTTACGTGATCGAGCCTGACGTGGCGAGCCGCCCTGAGGCCGCGGAGGCCGACGACGCTGTGGCCGCCGCCAGCCCGCTGTTCAACGCGCACGGCATGCAGCCGGATGTGGTCTTCAGCATGCTCGGAATGCTCGGCGCCGGAACGCGGCAGATTCTAGTCGTCGGCTGCGAGCCGGCCAGCGTGGAGTACGGCATCGGGCTGAGCGAGCCAGTGGCGGCCGCCGTCGATGAGGCGGCGGGAATAGTGCTGGACCTGGTTGCGCGCGCTGCAGCCGCTGACGATCACCAGCTAGCCATGAAGGAGTGGGCTTATGTGCCTCGGGATTCCCGGTGAGGTGATGGAGTTCCTGCCTGACCAGCCAGATCTTGCCAGGGTCGACGTGAGCGGGGTCAGGCGCGTGATTAACGTCGGTCTGCTCGCAGACGAAAAGGTCGAGCCGGGCGACTGGGTGCTCATCCATGTCGGGTTCGCGCTGTCGAAGATCGACGAGGCCGAGGCTGCCGCGGCGCTGCAGTTCCTGGAAGGCATCGGCCAGGCGTACGAAGACGAAATCGCCGCGCTTGCGGAGTCCCGGATCGAGTAAGGCAGGAGGCGGCGATGAAATTCGTCGATGAGTTCCGCGACGCCGACACGGCGCACGCGCTTGCTGCCAGGATCGTCGCGCTCTGCGAGCCTGGCCGCCAGTACAAGCTGATGGAGGTGTGCGGCGGCCACACCCACACGATCTACAAGCACGGCCTGGAGGATTACCTGCCCGAGCAGGTGACCCTGGTGCACGGTCCCGGCTGCCCGGTCTGCGTCATCCCGATGGGCCGCGTCGACGACGCGATGGCCCTCGCGAGCGAGCCTGACGTGATCATGACCTCGTTCGGAGACATGATGCGGGTGCCGGGCAGTAACGGATCGTTCTTTGACGCCAAAGCCCGCGGTACGGACATCCGGATGGTTTACTCGCCGCTGGACTCGCTGAAGATCGCGCGGCAGAACCCGGGCAAGCGCGTGGTGTTCATGGCCATCGGGTTCGAGACGACCGCTCCCTCCACCGCGATGACGCTGCTGCGCGCCGCCGCCGAGGGCCTGAAGAACTTCTCCATCTTCTGTAATCACGTCACGATAATTCCTGCGATCAAAGCCATACTCGACTCGCCGGACTTGAGGCTCGACGGCTTCATCGGGCCAGGGCACGTATCCACGGTCATCGGTTGCCGGCCGTACGAATTCATCGCTCGCGACTACGGAAAGCCCGTCGTCGTAGCCGGTTTCGAGCCGCTCGACATCCTGCAATCGATCTACTTGCTGATGCTGCAGCTGTCCCGCGGGCAAGCGGAGATCGAGAACCAGTACTCCCGAGTCGTTCCCTGGGACGGGAACGCGGTTGCGCTCCGCGCGATCGGACAGACCATGGAACTCCGTCCCTACTTCGAGTGGCGTGGTCTCGGGTTCATCTCCCATTCGGCGCTGAAGGTGAGGGAAGAGTACGCGCAGTTCGATGCTGAGACCCTGTTCTCCGTGCCCGGTGTCCGGGTTGCCGACCCGAAGGCATGCCAGTGCGGCGAGGTGCTTAAGGGCGTGCTCAAGCCCTGGGAGTGCAAGGTATTCGGGACCGCGTGTACGCCGGAGACACCGATTGGCACCTGCATGGTCTCGCCGGAAGGCGCCTGCGCCGCGTATTACAACTACGGCCGCCTGACCCGGCAGCGGGTCAAGGAAGCGAGCACCTCATGACCGCGCCGCACGGCACGCCGGCCAGCCCGGGCTGGGTGGAGGAGGCCATGCGCGCGCATGAGGCACTGGAGCGAACGGAGGAGGAGCACGCCCGGCGCGTGGACGATGAGGTCCCAGGCGGGGCCACGCGGTTCGAGCATCACGGGTCGCCGCAGCCGCTGCCAGGCACGGTCCGCGAGGAACTGGTGCTGGAGCGGATCGACCGTGCCAGACGTGCCCGCCCGCGGGTTAAGGAAGACCGCATCACCATGTCGCACGGCGCCGGCGGAAAGGCTACGCAGACGCTGATTGAGGCAGTCTTCCTCGATACCTTCCGCAATCCGCTCCTCGAGCCGCTGGAGGACGCCGCCCGGCTGCACGTCAACGGGGCCAGGGTCGCGATGACGACCGACTCCTACGTGGTGAAGCCGTTGTTTTTCCCCGGCGGCGACATCGGCGACCTCGCGGTGAACGGGACCGTCAATGACCTCTCGATGGCCGGCGCTGTGCCGCTGTACCTGTCGGCCGGATTCATCCTTGAGGAGGGATTCCCGGTCGCTGATGTAGCCAGGATCGCCGCGTCCATGCAAGCTGCCGCGATCAAGGCCGGCGTCCAGGTAGTGACCGGCGACACCAAGGTAGTGGAGAAGGGGAAAGCCGACGGCTGCTACATCAACACGGCCGGCCTCGGCCTGATCGAGCATGGCGGGAGCCTCGGCGTGGCGCAGGCGCGGCCGGGCGACGTGATCCTGGTCTCCGGACCGATTGGCGACCACGGCGTCACCATCATGCTGGCTCGTGGCGAGCTGGATATCGAGGCCGACATAGCCTCCGACACGGCGCCACTGAACGGCCTCGTCGCGGGACTGCTCGAAGCGGCCCCCGGAGTACGCGCGCTGCGCGATGCGACCAGGGGCGGCGTTGCCACCATACTCAACGAGATCGCCGCTGCGGCCAGCGTCGGAGTAGTGGTCAACGAGGACGACATCCCGGTCCGCCAGCAAGTCCGTGGCGCTTCCGAGTTGCTCGGCATAGACCCCATGTACGTTGCCTGTGAGGGACGGCTGGTCGCCGTCGTCAGCCGGGAGGATGCGGACCGCGCGCTGGCCGCGCTGAAGGCGCACCCGCAAGGCGCCGACGCGGCAGTCATCGGCACGGTCACCGTCGGCCCGCCCGGAATCGTGCAGCTCAAAACCGCGTTCGGCGGGACCAGGATTGTCGACCTCCTCGTCGGCGATCCACTGCCCCGGATCTGCTGACAAGACATCAGGAAGACAGCACAGTGCACGAACTAGCCATCACTGAGGGCGTAGTCGATGCTGTCCTCGAGCGCCTTCCTGGCCAGCGAGTTACCTGCGTCAAGCTTGAGATCGGCGCGCTGTCCGGCATTGTCCCTGATTCCGTCCGGTTCTGCTTTGACCTGGTCACCGAAGGAACCAGCCTGGAAGGGGCCAAACTGGAGATCGCCCAGCCGCCCGCGGTCTGTCATTGCCGCATCTGTGTCAGCGACTTCGAGCCAGTGGGCCCGTTCGCCATCTGCCCGTGCGGGAGCGCGGACGTGACGGTGCTGGCCGGGGAAGAGCTCAAGATTACGTCTGTGCGGGTGGCTTAGGCATGTGCGGGACATGCGGCTGCTCGGCGGACGCCCTGATTACGCTGCTGCCGGCACCGGAGCCGGTGCCGGCGTCAGCCGTGCATGCCGGCCCCCAGGCCACTGGACCAGGCGAGACGAGCGCTGACCACGTGCACACGCACGTCACGGCAGGAAACCACGCCCACGGTCCGCACGAGCATGTGCACGACCACTCAGGCGCCGGCCATGACTTCCGCCACCTGGTGC
>Ga0335075_10018914_pt1 | contig 10204 bp, 10 predicted proteins | sample Lox_Sample_24_FD_206723 | JGI IMG/M metagenome (GOLD analysis project Ga0335075, IMG submission 206723) | Soil microbial communities from Loxahatchee National Wildlife Refuge, Florida, United States - Lox_Sample_2.4 | ecosystem: Environmental > Terrestrial > Soil > Wetlands | place: USA... | reverse complement strand
TCGCTCAGCGTCCGTACTATGCGGTTGGCCTCGACGATATTCTCGCTGATGCGCAATTGACCAAGGGCGCAATGTATTTCCATTTCCGCTCCAAGCACGCGCTGGCATTGGCCATCGTCGACGAGCAGACCGAAAAATACACTGTCGCAGTCCGAAACCTGCTTGCCCGCAAGCTGTCCGGGCTGGAATCCCTCATCGACGTCTCCTACCTGATAGCCGTTGGGGACATCACCCAAGATGTCAGTCGAGCGTCGTTCAACCTGATCGAGTCGGTCGGCCGGACCGAGAAGCTGCAGGAGCGACTGCTGGGGGGTTGGATCCAGCTCATGGGAGAGATCGCCCAGCGAGGCATCATCGAGGGCGACATCATCGACCAAGGTGATCCCGAGGACATCGGACGGCTGTTGGTATCCATTTATGTGGGGATGCGCCAGGCCAGCAGTCTGGACGAACCGGTGCAGTTGCTCAGTGACTTCGGGAACGCGCTGTCAACGGTGGTCCGCGGCATCGTGCACCCGGACAAGATCGACTACTTCTCCCAATTCGTGAAACGACGTACGGCTCTCGCGATCAAGGCTGTCTCGCCGGTGAGGGCGTAGCCGGCCGACAAGCTCTGCGAGAAGCTAACGCGACTCAACCCACAACTGCTCGGTCAAATCCTGGAAGGTCGCGAGCGCGATGTCGTCATCGGACCGTATCAGCACCGACCTGCTCATCAGCGCCCGCACACTGGAGCCGTCCTGGTGGGCCAATTCGACGACCATATTTGCCAACGCCTGGACGACCGAGACCGGCGATTCGCTGGTGGGCGCGAGGTGGAAGATGTCATCGAACTTCAGCGACAAGACTTCCTCCGAAGCCCGGCCCACCATTTCTGAAAACGCCGTGTTGGCAAACAGCACCGTGCCGTCGTGCGCGATGGCGAGCACCGGCACCGGGAGTCGCTCCAGGACAACCAGAGCAGGCAACTGCTTGAGAATGCTCATCGGTGATTGGCCTTGGTGGCCATTGCGTCTTCGCTCCACAGGCTGATTATGGTTCATGTGCTGCATTGGTAAGCGCGCAATTTCGTAATCGTCGCGAACTGTGAAGTTTCTTTGAACTCAGACCTGCGCCAACGGGCCTTCGGCGCGGGCGAGCCATTGTATGGTCACGACGTGGTTCACGGTCGTCTTGCAAATCCCGATTGCACGCTTGGCACCGACCCTCGCTCCGACCCGCGAATGGTGCAAGCGTTTGTACAGTTCGGTCTGGATAACAATTCGCCGGTAGCACCGATCACGGCCGATTCGCCGTTGGAGGAGCGACGCGCGTTCGCGGGAATGTTCGAGCAGGGCATGGGCGCGATTTTGTCGGCGTTCGGGCAGGGCGTTCCCGACGCTGACGGCGTCTCCACGACCATGACGACAATCACCGGGGAAGACGGCAACGAGGTCACGGTGTACGTCAGCCGGCCCGACTCGGCAGGTCCCCTCCCTGCACTGGTCCATCTGCATGGCGGCGGGATGGCGATCAGCAGCGCCACGGACCGCGTTTACCACCGGTTGCGCGAATACCTCGCTGCCACCGGTCTCGTGGTGGTCGGTGTTGAGTTCCGTAATTCCGCCGGCAAGCTGGGCCCGCACCCGTATCCGGCCGGCTTGAACGACTGTGCCTCAGCGGTCCGCTGGGTTGCGGCCCACCAGCGCGACCTTGGAGTCAGCCATCTGATCGTCTCCGGCGAGTCCGGCGGTGGCAACCTCACCCTGACGGTCGGGCACAAAGCCAAGCGAGAAGGCTGGTTGCACGAGATCGCGGGCTTCTACGCGAACTGCCCCTTCATCTCGAACCGCTGGCACGAGCCTCCCGACGAGTTGGCGTCGCTGCGGGAGTGTGACGGCTACTTCATCAACCTTCAGCAAGCGCAGTTACTCGGGTCGCTTTACGACCCGGATAAGTCGCACTGGGACGACCCGACCTGTTTCGCCGGTGTTGCAGCCGACGAGGATTTGAACGGCCTGCCGCCGCACGTCATTTCAGTCAACGAGCTAGACCCGATGCGAGACGAGGGTTTGGACTACTACCGTCGGCTGCTGCGTGCCGGCGTGCCGGCAGTCGGGCGGATGGTGGCGGGCACGTGCCACGGCGGGGATTTGTTGTTTCCGGCCGTGATGCCAGAAGTGTTCAACGCATCCGTGCGAGACCTCAGCGGGTTCGCCAAGAGCCTCGGCTGACACCGGCGCGCCAGGCGCGTCAGGTCAAAGCGCCGCTCCTATGAGCGCGAGAGGCAGTATTCCCAGGTCTGCGGCGATCGGAATACCGATAGCGTCGACGGGGTCATTAGCGGCGAGTTCGGTTGTGAAGACGTTGTAGTCGATTTCGGGAAGGCTGATTAACAACGCGGTGGCTACGTCCAGCGGCGGGAAGCCCGTGTGGGGCGGGAAGGTCTCGAAAAGGTCCTGGAAGGTGGTGGGTACTAACGAGAGAACCGACAACTGGGTGCCTGGAAGGATATCTTCGAGTGTCGTGCCGAGTTGGTCGACCCAGGATGGCAACGAGTACACGTAGTTGCTCGGACTGGTTAAATCCTTGATGGCATCGGTGATCCCTTGCTGTAGTCCGTTGGCTAAAGCTTGCGGGACCTGCTCGAGGACGCTAGTACTCGGCAGGAAACCCAACGTTGTGGGCACATCGGCATCGCCTTGACTCCAGCCACCCAAGTAGTTGTCGGCGACGTCGCCGTAGCCCAGGTTCACCAGCACCGACAAGTCCGGGTTCAGAAGATCGGCCAGCGGGTTGCCGATGAAGGGGATCAGTTGCAATGGGTCCAATAGCGGCAGAGTACTGACCGGAATCTCGTAGTAGTTGGTCAACGTGTCTGCCGACGACGTCGGTAGTTGAATAGCGTCCTCGACCTGCTCGGCCGTGAGGGCCGGGTAGGTGACGTGCTCGAAAGCGATGCCCAGCACGGCGTTGAGGTCCGACAGTGGGTCGATCGGGTACTGCGGGAAGTCGGCGAAGCCGTCGTATTCGTGCGTGTAAATGTCGGTCGGGTAGAGATCGGACGCAGTTGGCCCGCTAAACGTAATGCCCAGGCTGGGGATGGTCGGCTGCGTACCGGCCGGCAGGTCGAAGCGTTCCAACAGACCTCCGTTGGGGGCGCTTACATCACCGACCAGCACGAAGTGAACATCGTCACTGGGCACATCTTGGCTCGCCAGCTCCGGCATCAACAGCGATGAGATCACCGAGCTCTGCGACCAGCCGGAGACCACGACAGGGTTCGCCGCGTCCACGTCTCCGGTGGCGATTTGGTTCAGGATCGCGGTGTCGAGGATCTGTTGCCCCTGGGCCTCCGACTGGTCGAACGTTTCGGTGAAGGGACCAAGGAATGGGTAGAGCGCTTCAGGTGTGGTCAAGATCTGCGTTGTGCCGGTGAAGTCGCGCGGCGCGAGGTACTCCGCGTCGATGACATTCGCATAGGTCTGGCCAGGCGTCTCCAGGCCACTACCACCCATGATGAATGCCGTGCCATCCCCGAGCGGGGAATCCGCGGTGTCACCGCTGGTCAGCCGCACCGCGCGCACCTGCACGTCAGGCGATGTCGGGACCAACGGTGGGACCGCGATCAGACCGGCGCCTGCGAGGGCGATACCGAAGGTGCGGCTCAGACGAAGCATCAAGTGCCCCTCCCCGGGGGTGCGCAGTCCCCCATGCACCCAGCAATGGCGAACAGCATTACAGCACGACGGCCGGGCGTGGAACAAGATGCGAACGTCCGATGCAGCCCGGAATTCTGCGGGTGGAGCTAAGGGGATTCGAACCCCTGACCTACTCGATGCGAACGAGTCGCGCTACCAACTGCGCCATAGCCCCTGATCGCTAGCAGGCTACCAGTCGTGCCGGCAGGCCGCCGAACCGTTACTGCCCGGCGGCGCGCGGCAAGTCGCTGTGCCAGCGGTAATCCCGCGCATACGGCGCATAATCCAGATGCTCGAAGATCGGGTCCTCGTCGTCGATCTCCAACACCACGGCCCCCGGGCGCCGCAGCCGGGACGGGACCACGTCGAATTCGCGGTCGTAGGCGTTCTCCACACCCAGCCGCGACCGCGCCATCCGTTGCATCCGGCGACGCTGCACTCGCTCTTCGATCCGGGTCTGACGGCGCAGATATCCCAGGTAGAGCACCGTCACCGCGGCGGTACTACCGCAGAACCACCACGCCGCCGGGGTCAGCAGGAACGCTGCCGCCGCCGACCCGACCAATGCCAGCGCCATGACCATCAGCACCCGCCTGCGGAAAGCGTATTTGCGGGCGATAACCGCGGCGGCGGTGTTCGCGTCGTATCGATGCCGCCGCGAGAATGCGTGACTGACGGTCGCCGGCGGTTCCTCGGCGACCGGTATCCCCGATGTGTCATCGACGTATTCGTACTGATCGGCGCCCTCGTCCTCGACGGTGTCGGCCTCGTCCGCGTCCGCCGCGTCCTGGCCGTCGTCGGCCTCGAAGTCCGCGTCGGCGCCCTCGTCATCGGCGGTCTCGACCTCGGCCACGGGCTGCTCCTCAGCCGCGGGGTCGGCGTCGACCACTTCGATGTCCGAACGGTCCGGCCCGATCTCTTCGACAGCAACCGCGGCTGCGACCGTGACGACGGCGACACCCGTCCCGCGCGCTTGCGGCATTTTCTCGGTGTCGTCGGAGTCGACATCGGCCAGCCCGTCGTATTCGTCCTCGTCCGGCTGCCAGTCAGGGTTACTACGGTGCCCTGCCGCCGGCCCGCCCCGCTTGAGCAGCCGAGCAGCCGCACCGCTGTTGAGCACGCGGGTCGCCAGGGCGACGTCACTGGTGCGACGCACCGCATCGCGCTTGCTGACCAACATCGGTACCAGCACGAACAGCCAGAGCACCACGAGCGATATCCACAAGAGCGATTGCGGGATGCTTGGCATGGTGACCTGCTCCTTTCCCCGCCAGATTAGGCCGGTAAACGGCGCATCCGGTCGAGGCGCGCCCAGGACAATTACACACCTGTAATTTGCTGCAGACAAGCACCAACAGCCACAAGTGTCACATTTGCCACAGAATCAAGCCCAGGTGGCATGCCCGTCGCGCACCAGAGCTGACGTCACCGACCCGTAGACCTCTTCGACGGTCAGACCCACCAACAGATGATCCCGCCAGTCCCCGTCGACTTGGAGGTAGCGACGCAGCAGCCCCTCCTCGCGGAACCCGACCTTTGCCAGCACTGCCCGGCTCGCCGCATTCTCTGGTCGCACGGTGGCTTCCACGCGATGCAGCATGACCGGGCCGAAGCAGTGGTCGAGGCCCAGCGCCAGCGCTCCGGTGGCGACCCCGCCACCGGTCACCGAGCTGGACACCCAGTAGCCGATCCATGCCGACCGCAACGCCCCGTGGGTGACGTTGCCGATCGTCAGCTGCCCGCGAAACTGGCCGTCCAGTTCGATCACATAGGGCAGCATGCGGCCCTTGCGAGCTTCTGACCGCAGACTCGAACACAGCGCCGGCCACGACGAAATCGTATGCCGCGCAGTCCAATCAATCTCGGTGCTGGGCTCCCAAGGCTCGAGATGGGCACGATCGGCCAGCCGTGCGCGGCTCCACTGAGCGGCGTCGCGCATGCGCACCGGCCGCAACCGGACCAGACCGGCGGAAACCCGCAACGGTCCCACGGCCATCGGCCAGCCGGGATGCTGGGAACTGGAGCGCCAGGGGTTCACGAACGGTGGCCACCGTGTCGCTCAGCCACGCTGAGCCAGAAACGCGACGTCGACGATCTCGCCGATACGGATCTGCTCAGCCTCGCGGGGAATCACGACCAGACAGTTTGCTTCAGCCAGCGTCGCCAACAAATGCGACGAGGCACCGGGGGCGCCGCCCAGCGCCTGCACCAGGTATTCGCCGGTGTCCTGATCACGCATCAGCTGTCCGCGCAGAAAGCCTTTGCGGCCGGCCACCGACGTGATCGGCGACAGCGTGCGGGCCTGCACAATCCGGCGCGTCGGCTGACGCTTACCCAGCGACAACCGGATCAGCGGTCGAACCATCACCTCGAAAACCACCAACGCGCTGACCGGATTCGCCGGCAACAAAAACGTCGGGACACCGTCACGGCCCAGTTGCCCGAACCCCTGGACGGATCCGGGATGCATTGCGACCCTGGTGACTTCCATCTCGCCGAGCTTGGCGAGCACCGAACGCACGGCCTCGGCCGCTGCGCCGCCGACCGCGCCGGCGATCACCACGATCTCGGCACGGTTGATCTGCCCCTGGACGACTTCACCGAGTTCTTCTGGGTCGTTACTGACGATGCCGACCCGGTTCACCTCTGCGCCCGCGTCTCGACCGGCGGCCGCGAGCGCGTAGGAGTTGACGTCGTAGACCTGTCCGTTGCCGGGCGTGCGCGAAATATCGACCAGCTCACCGCCGACTGCGAGCACCGAAAGCCGCGGGCGCGGGTGAACCAAAACCCGGTCACGGCCCACCGCGGCCAACAGCCCGACCTGGGCGGCGCCGATGATCGTTCCGGCCCGCACCGCGACATCGCCGGGCTGGACGTCGTCGCCGGTGCGCCGCACGTAGGCACCCGATCGCACGCCGCGCAGCACCCGCACCCGCGACTGCCCGCCGTCGGTCCATCGCAACGGCAAAACCGCATCGGCCAGTGTCGGCAGCGGGGCACCGGTCTGCACTCGCACGGCCTGCCCCGGCTGCAGCCGGCTGGGTGTACGAGTGCCGGCTTCGATGTTGCCCATCACCGGCAAGGTCACTCCGCCGGGCGCGGGCGGCGATTCGTCCGCGTCGCCCGGGACTGCGCGCAGATAGTCGTCGCCGGTTTCGTCGATGGACAGGTCGGGCTCACCGACGCTGAGCACGTCGACACTGCGAACCGCGTAGCCGTCGATCGCGGCCTGGTCGAAACCGGGCAGCGGACGCTCGGTCACGACTTCTTCGGCGCACATCAATCCCTGCGCCTCGGCGATGGCAACGCGCACCGGCCTCGGCGCCACCGCAGCGGCCGACACCCGGGCTTGTTGCTCCTCCACCGAACGCACAGCACGCCTTTCTGCCGTCATAGCGGTATGGGCACAGACTGTGCCGCAGACCGGATCTGGCCGACCTGGCTGCCGCTAGTCTTCGGCCAGACCCAATCGAGTCACCAGCCACCGCCGTAATTCCGGGCCGTAGTCGTCACGGTCCAGTGCAAAGTCAACCGCAGCCTTGAGGTAGCCGCCGGGATTTCCCAAGTCGTGTCGGGAGCCCCGATGCACGACAACGTGTACCGGGTGCCCTTCGCGGATCATCAACGCGATTGCATCGGTGAGCTGCATTTCACCGCCTGCGCCGCGATCGATGCGCCGCAATGCGTCGAAGATGGCGCGGTCGAGGACGTAGCGGCCGGCCGCGGCATACATCGACGGGGCGTCTTCCGGGTTCGGCTTTTCCACCATGGCGTTGACCTTCAGCACGTCTTTGTCGGCGCCGGGCACCGGTTCGACGTCGAAAACCCCATAGGCGCTTATCTCTTCGGGAGAAACCTCGATCGCACATAACACTGTGCCGCCGTGGGTTGCGCGCACCTTCGCCATCGTCTCCAGCACACCGGACGGCAGCACAAGGTCGTCGGGCAGCAACACCGATACCGCGTCCTCATCAGCCGACAGCACCGGCTCCACACAGCTGATGGCGTGTCCCAGGCCCAATGGCTCGGCCTGCACGACCGACTCGACTTTGATCAGCCCCGGTGCGCGACGGACTTTCGCCAGCATGGCCTTCTTGCCCCGCGCTTCCAGCGTGCCCTCGAGCACCAGATCTTGGACGAAGTGCGCGACGACACCGTCCTTGCCCTCGGAGGTGATGATCACCAGCCGCTCGGCTCCGGCCTCGGCCGCTTCGGCCGCCACCAACTCGATGCCAGGCGTGTCGACCACCGGTAACAGCTCCTTGGGCACCGTTTTGGTCGCGGGCAGAAAACGCGTGCCCAAACCGGCCGCGGGAACGATCGCGGTGCGCGGAACCGGAACCTGTGAGCTTGGCATCGTGCAAACCATAATCGCAGCAGATTCGCCCGCCCGGTGTGGCGGGGTAAAAGCCGGGGCTGTAATCGTTGACCGTATGGCGACGGCGGGCAAAGCCGCATTGCGGGAACGGCTATTGGCGGCCCGCCGTTCGGTCGCGGACCACGTCAGGGCGGACGAGGCGCGGTCACTCGCGCACCACCTTGATCTGGCGGTGAGCAGCGACAGCATTGTGTGCGCCTACGTGCCGGTGGGCGTCGAGCCGGGATCGATCGAGATGCTGGATCTATTGCTGCGACGAACCGGGCGCGTGCTGCTGCCAGTTGCGCGGACCACTGCCGACGACTCGCCGGTGGCGCTGCAATGGGGTGAATATCGGCCGGGACGACTGGTGGCCGCGCGGTTTGGACTGCTCGAACCGGCCGAGCCGTGGCTGCCGGCGACGACGCTGACCCAGGCGAGTGTCGTGCTTGTACCCGCCCTCGCCGTGGACCGCACGGGCGTGCGGCTGGGGCGAGGCCAAGGTTTCTACGACCTCACCTTGGTGCACCGGCATCCACGGGCACGCCTGATCGCCGTGGTCCGCGACCAGGAGCTGCTCGAGGAGTTACCGCACGAGCCGCACGACGTGGCGATGACGCATGCGCTGACGCCCGGCGGCGGCCTTGTCGAGCTGGGCGGCGGCGCCAGTTAGCCACCGCGCTCAGCAGCTTCGCAGCACCCGACGCATCGCGTCTTTCTCCCGGCCCGACACCCACAGCTGGTAGTCCGTCTTCACCTCGACCTGACGGGCGACAAACGCGCATCGAAAAGCCACGTTCGGCGGCAACCACGAGGCGGCGTCGCGATACGCCTTGTCGAAGTTGGCCTGCCCGGCGACGGCCAGCAGATTGCGCGGGTCGTTGGCGAAATTGCGGCGGCGCTGATCGTCCCAGAGCCGCGCGCCCTTGTACCAGGCATCCGACAGCGACACCACGTGGTCGATCTGCACGGCGGGAGAGGTGTCCGGGCCGCGTACGAAGGCGATGGTCGCTCCGGTATAGGGGTCGTGCAGGATGCCGCGCTGCGCAAAGCAGGTCCCGGGGCGCACCTGCAGGTCGGCCAGGTCGCGGCGCAGGATGTCGTCGCGGGTGTCGCAACCGTTGTGGCCGAACTCCACGTTGACGTCGTCACTCCAGGGCTCGCCGAACCGGGCCCGGTTGAAGTCACCGAAGCGGTCCCAGCCCTTGACGGGCAGTGCATCCAGCTCCCGGCGGGCCAGGTCATAGGTCGGGGTGGCGGCTGGTTTGGTTTCGGTTGACCGCCCGGGCGGCACCGTGGCGGAGTCCCGGCTTCGGACGTCGCGGACGTAGAGCCAACCGACTCCGACGGCGATCGTGACAACGATCAGCAGGGCCAGCGTGTTCCTCCACCGCCGGCCGCGCCGGGCGGGAATGACACGCGCCACATAGCGGTTCTAGCACTTGAGACTGTAGAGTGCTAACTGTTTAGACCATCATGGAGGTTCTGTGCCGACTTACAGCTACGCGTGCACCGAGTGCGGTAACCGCTTCGATGTGGTTCAGGCCTTCACCGACGACGCCCTGACCACGTGTGAGAAGTGCTCCGGTCGGCTGCGGAAACTGTTCAACTCGGTCGGGGTGGTGTTCAAGGGCAGCGGTTTCTACCGCACCGACAGCCGTGAGTCGGCGAAAAGCTCGGCGAACGGGTCGGCCAAGTCGACTTCGTCGTCCGGCACGGACGGGTCAAGCAGCGACAAGTCCGGCGCGTCGGAGAAGTCGAGCAGCTCCGGCGACAAGTCGGACTCGGCGAGCTCGAAGACCTCGACGTCAGCAGCGGCCGCCGCCAGCTAGCCGGTTATTCACAGGCGGCTTTCCGGCGGCCGCGCGAAAAACCAGCCGCACTTATCGTTGCGGGCATGGGGGATTCTGCCAAATCGCTGAATCCGTCGCTGCCGACCCGGATCTCGCAGTGGTTGCGCCCGGACTGGTCGCGAACCCTGCTGGCCCGGCGAATCGCCGCTGCCGGGCTCGTCGTTCTTGCCGGTGTCGCAGCTCTGCAGCCCGATCCTGACGGTGAGCAAACCCAGGTGGTGGTAGCTGCCCGCGATCTCAGCCCCGGCAGCTCGCTGAGCGCCGACGATCTTCGACTCGAAAGACGTTTGGTCCCAACCATTCCCGACGGAGCA
>Ga0335075_10018913_pt1 | contig 10204 bp, 8 predicted proteins | sample Lox_Sample_24_FD_206723 | JGI IMG/M metagenome (GOLD analysis project Ga0335075, IMG submission 206723) | Soil microbial communities from Loxahatchee National Wildlife Refuge, Florida, United States - Lox_Sample_2.4 | ecosystem: Environmental > Terrestrial > Soil > Wetlands | place: USA: Florida... | reverse complement strand
TGCTGCCAGTCGCCCTGCTGCCAGTCGCCCTGCTGCCGCTCATCCGGCTGCCATCCGCCCTGCCGCGGCGGCTGTCCCTCCTGGACGCCGGGTGCGCCGGACTGCGGCTGCCCGGAACCGGGCTGTGCCTGCTGCGCACCGGCCTGCTGCGCGCCGGGCTGCTGGGAACCGGCCTGCTGCGCACCGCGCTGCGCGGGGGTAAAGGTCGGCCGCGCGGGCTGGAAACTCGGCTGCGGGGCGGGCTCCGGGGCCGATCCGTGCTCAGGCTCAGGCTGCTCAGGGGAGCCGGAACCAGCGGACGCCGGCGGACTCATCGGCTGGGTAGGGTCGGTACTCATCGTCGCCCCCGGTCATGTCAACTGCCGGCTATTTAAGTATCGATCAATGTCAGCTCTGCGGTGGTTAACGTTTCCCTAGCAGTTATAGTTCACCAGATTCCCGATTTCACGCCCGAGCCCTACACTCAAGGGGACGCGGGAACAGGCGCCCCAAAATGAGGCTGTAAACGGCACTGCGCGGCCGTAAGGGACGCTAGCCGGCACACGAGGGAAGCGGAAGTAACAATCGGGGCGGAGCGGGCGGGAGGGCATCCGGCGGTGGGTAATCAGGTGGCACAGAAACCGTCTGCCGCGCCGTCGCTGCTGGTTCGGACAAGGCGTTCCGATCATCGGCTGAACAGCGGCGCCGAGTACCGTATCGGGCGCGACCCCGACGCGGACATCGTGCTGAACGATCCGCGCGTCTCCTGGCACCACGCGGTCCTCAAGGCCGACGGGCGGCAATGGGTGCTCGAAGACGCCGGCAGCACCAACGGCACCTTCCTGGGCACCGACCGGACTACCCGCGTCGATATCCGGGGCAACTGCGTCGTGCGGCTCGGCAACCCCGAGGACGGTCCCGTGCTGCGGTTCGAGCCGCAGCTTCCGCCCGAGCCGCCGCCTCCGCCGCCCCCAGCGCCTCCAGTGCCCGAGCCGGTGCGGCAGCCCCGCAGCCCGGTCGGGAGGAACACGCCCGAAGTCGGCGTCGACAGCCTGGCGTCCCTGCCGAGCGTGGACCGGCGCCCCACCGCGCGCATGCCGCTGCCCGCGAAGATCATGCGGATCGGGCGCGCCCCGGACAACGACCTGGTCGTCGCCGACCTCGGTGTCACGCGCAGGCACGCCGAGCTCAGGAAGTCCGCGAGCGGCCGCTACCAGATCATCGACCTGGGCAGCCACAACGGCACCTACGTGAACGGCGCCCGGGTCGACCGCGCCGAACTGTCCGACGATGACATCGTCAGCATCGGCCACGCCACGTTCCGGCTGGCAGACGGCGAGCTGCGCGAATACGTCGACACCGGCGACGTGAGCTTCGAGGCTCGCGAACTGCGCGTGCAGGTGGCGGGCGGCAAGGTGCTGCTGAACGACGTCAGCTTCCCGATTCCCGAGCGCTGCCTGCTCGGCGTGATCGGGCCAAGCGGCGCGGGCAAGTCGACGCTGCTCAACGCGCTGACCGGAATGCGCCCCGCGGACACGGGCACGGTCCTGTATGACAACCGTGACCTGTACAAGGACTACGCCGAGCTGCGGCACCGGATCGGCCTGGTGCCGCAGAAAGACATCATGCACACCCAGCTGACCCCGCGCACGGCGCTGAACTACGCCGCCGAACTGCGGTTCCCCAGCGACACCCGCAAGTCAGAGCGCACCAAGCGCGTCGACGAGGTGCTGGGCGAGCTGAGCCTGACCGAGCGCGCCGACGTGCGCGCGGAGAAGCTGTCCGGCGGCCAGCTCAAGCGGGTGAACGTGGCCCTCGAGCTGCTGACCAGGCCGAGCCTGCTGTTCCTCGACGAGCCGACGTCCGGCCTTGACCCGGGCCTCGACGCGATCGTGATGGAGCAGATGCAGCAGCTGGCGCACGACGGCCGGACGGTCATCGTGGTCACGCACAGCGTGGAGAACCTGAACACCTGCGACCGGCTGCTCGTCCTGGTCCCCGGTGGCAAGATCGCCTACTACGGCCCGCCGCAGGACGGCCTGGCGTACTTCGGGCAGTCCCGCTGGGCGGACGTGTTCCGCGCGTTCGATCAGCAGCCGGGCCGGGACTGGGCCATGGAGTTCCGGGCGTCGAAGGAATACGCGCGGTACGTGACGAACCCGCTGACCCCGCGGCCGCCGCAAGCCCAGCTGGCCCCGCGGCGCGGAGAGGGCAGGCAGGCGCCGCCGACGCCGCCGCAACGCCGCGGCCGGGTCCGGCAGCTGTCCACCCTGGCCCGCCGGTACCTGCGGGTGATCGCCGCGGACCGCTTCTACCTCGGCTCGATCATCGCGCTGCCGTTCCTCCTCGGCGTGCTCGTGCGGGTGCTTGAGCCCGCGCAGGGACTGCGGGGCGCGCCGGGCACGAACACCGGCGTCCAGACGATGCTGCTCGTGCTGATGATCATGGCCTGCCTGCTCGGCGTGGTGAACTCCGTCAGGGAAGTGGTCAAGGAACGCCCCATCTACATCAGGGAACGCGCCGCCGGCCTGTCGGCCGGCGCTTACCTGGCGTCCAAGGTGCTGATCCTCGGCGTGATCGCACTGCTCCAGGCGGTGGTGATGACGGCCATCGGCGTCCTCGGGCACCCGCTCCCGCCGAGTGGGTCGTTCCTGACCGGCGCCCCCCTCGCCGAGCTGATCCTGGCCGTCGCGTTCCTCGAGTTCGCGTCGAGCTGCCTGGGGCTGCTCGTGTCCGCGGTGGTGTCGAGCTCGGACAAGGCCATGCAGTGGATCGTCCTGCTCACCATGGTCCAGCTGGTGTTCTCCGGCGCCATCGTCACGCTGCCAGGCAAGCCCGGCCTTGAGCAGATAGCCGTCATCGCCCCGGCCCGCTGGGGTATGGCGGCGCTTGCTTCCACGGTCAACCTGAACGTCCTGGACCCGTCGATGACCAGCAAGCCCGACTCGCTGTGGAACCACACCGCCGGCGTGTGGCTGCTCGACATGGCCCTGATGCTCGTCCTGGCCGCGGTGTTCCTGCTGATCGCCTGGTGGCGGCTCAACCGCCTTAGCCCAGGTCGCCGTAAGTAGTCTCCGCCAGTAAGGGAACACGGCCGCCGGGCGGCATCTTGTAATAGTCCGTGAAGGTCGCGCTCCCCCCGAAGCTGGTCGTCATCACCGTGTTCGCGTCCGCGATGTTCCTCAACATCATGGACGCGACGGTGGTCAACGTGGCGCTGCCGACGCTGAGCAGGTACTTCGCGGTGCCCGTCGCGTCGGTGAGCGGGGTGGTGACCGCGTACCTGGTGACGCTGGCCGTGGTGATGCCCGTGTCCGGCTGGGTGGGCGACCGGTTCGGCGCGCGGAGCGTGCTGCTCGGCGCCATCGGGCTGTTCACGGCCGCGTCCGCGCTGTGCGGGGTGGCGACCTCGCTGCCTGAGCTGGTCACGTTCCGCGCGGTGCAGGGCGTGGGCGGCGGCCTGCTGGTCCCGGTCGGGATGGCGATGATGTTCCGCGCGTTCCCGCCCGCCGAGCGGATCCGGGCCAACCGGCTGATGATCGTGCCGACGCTGATGGCGCCCGCGCTCGGGCCGGTGGTCGGCGGCCTGCTGGTGGACACGCTGTCCTGGCGGTGGATCTTCTACGTCAACCTGCCGGTCGGGGTGGCCGCGCTGATCTTCGGCGCGCTGTTCCTGCCCCGCGGCTCCGAACATCCGGCGGGCCGCTTCGACCTGCCCGGTTTCCTGCTCGCCGGGACCGGGTTCCCCCTGTTTATGTACGCGCTGTCGACCGGCGCGACGTCCGGCTGGACCTCCCTGCCGGTGCTGGCCACGGGCGTGCCCGGGGTGGTGCTGCTCGCCGCGTTCGTGATCTGCGAACTGCGCGTCGCCGAGCCGATGCTCCGGTTGCGGATCTACTCCAACCGCCTGTTCCGGGTGACGACCCTGCAGCTCTCGCTGGCCGGCGCGGGGTTCGTCGGCACCCTGTTCCTGGTGCCGCTGCTGCTGCAGAACGGTCTCGGCTTCACCGCCCTGCACTCGGGCCTGTCCACGTTCCCCGAGGCCATCGGCGGGATGACCGGCGTGCAGGTGACCAGCCGGCTGTACAAGCGAGTGGGGCCGCGGCGGCTGATGACCGCCGGGATGTGCGGCACGGTCGTGGCCATCGGCGGGATGGCGTTCGCCGGCCCTGGCAACGCGGCCTGGCTGATCCCGGTGCTGATGTTCTGCACCGGCGGCTCGTTCGGGTTCGCGATGTCGCCGTCGCAGGCGGCGGCCCTGGCCACCGTATCCGCGGCGCAGACCGGCCAGGCCTCGACGCTGCTGAACACGCTGCGCCAGGCCGGGGGAGCGGCCGGGGTCGCGCTGCTCGGCACCGTGATCGGCGCGACCGGCGCGAGCTCGGCCGACCTGGCCGGCTACCGGCTCGCGTGCGTCGCGGCGGCCTGCCTGATGCTGCTCGGTGCATGGTTCTCCACCCGCGTCAGCGACGCCGACGCCGCCCCGACGATGGTGGCGGGCCCGGACGGCCCCGGTGACGGTTTCCCCGAACCAGTGCCGGAGGCCGCCTGACCGGACGGTCGCCGCCGTTACCCGTTAACGTAGCGGCGTGACAACGTCCGATGGTTCCGCCCTTTCCAACGCGCTCGCGCGTGCCATGCTCAGCCGCTTCCCGCTGATCGACGGGCACAACGACCTGCCCTGGGCGATCAGGGAGCATTTCGGCAGCCTGGACGCGGTCGACCTGACACAGCGGGTCGGCAAGACCCACACCGACATCCCGCGCCTGGTCGAGGGCGGGATCGGCGGCCAGTTCTGGTCGGTCTACGTTCCCTCGGTGCTGGCCGGCGACGGCGCGGTGACCGCGGTGCTCGAGCAGATCGACCTGACGCACCGGATGATCCGGCGCTACCCGTCGCGATTCGCGCTGGCGCTGACCGCCGACGACGTCGCGGAGGCGTTCGCGGCCGGCCGGATCGCCTCGCTGCTCGGCGCCGAGGGCGGCCACAGCATCGGCGGTTCGCTCGGCGCGCTCCGCGCGCTGTACGCGCTCGGCGTCCGGTACATGACGCTGACGCACAACAACAACGTCGGCTGGGCGGACTCCGCGACGGACGTGCCCGACGCCGGCGGCCTGAGCGACTTCGGCCGCGAGGTCGTGGCGGAGATGCAGCGGCTCGGCATGCTGGTTGACTTGTCGCACGTGGCGCCCTCCACGATGAACGCGGCCCTCGACGTGGCGCGGGCGCCGGTGATCTTCTCGCACTCTTCGGCGCGGGCGCTCGTCGACAACCCGCGCAACGTGCCCGACGATGTGCTGCGCCGGCTGGCCGCCAACGGTGGCGTGTGCATGGTCACGTTCGTGCCGTTCTTCGTCTCTCCCGAATGCAATGGCTGGTTCCAGGGGCTAGCGGCGGAAGTGCGCCGCCGCGGTGAGAACCCGGCGAACCTGACCGCGGTGTTCAGTGTCATGCCCGAGTGGGAACGGGAGTACCCGCGGCCGGCCGCGACGCTCACGCAGGTCGCTGACCATGTAGAGCACGTGCGCGCGGCCGCCGGCATCGAGCACGTCGGCATCGGCGGCGACTTTGACGGCAGCGACCAGTTCCCGGTAGGGCTGCAGGACGTGTCCCGTTACCCCGCCTTGTTCGCTGAACTCCTGCGGCGGGGCTGGTCCGAGGAGGACTGCCAGGCGCTGGCGGGCGGCAATCTCCTGCGCGTGCTCCGTGACGCCGAATCCTTCGCCGCGACGGCCCGCTAAGACCGCCGGGGATTCACCCGTGCGGGGCGATAGCGAATCACGCCGCCCGCGAGATCCTTGAGGTCAGTACGGATCGTGCCCGCCTGACAGCAGGAGCATGACATGACAACGAAGACCGCCTTTTCGCCCGAAGAATGGAAGGTCGTGCGTGAAGGGCCGCCGACCGCCGGCATGATCGTGATCACGGCCTCGCACGGCGGAATGTTCCGCGAGACGATCGCGATGTCCAAGGCCTACACCGAGGCGCGCGCCGAGCACGGGGAAAGCGAGCTCCTCGACGAGATCGTGGCCGCCAAACCGCAGGTGGATCACTCCCGGTATCACTCCCCTGAAGAACTCAGGGACACCGGCCTCAAGCACATCCGTGACGCGGTGGCGCTGGTCGATGGCAAGGCCACCCCCCAGGAACGCGATGACTACCGGCACTTCGTCATCACCCTGGCGGACAAGGTGGCCGCCGCCCATAAGGAGCACGGGCAAACCGTCAGCCCCGAGGAAGCAGCCGCCATCCAGCAGATCACGGACGCGCTCGGGACTTCTTGACCCTGATCGGCCACGTCGCTCGAAGAAATCAGAGTTCTATAGTGCGCTATAACTCATGATAGCATGTAACGATGATGAGTTATAGCGCACTATTTAACCTGTCCATAGTGAACTGCCGTTCACGATCTTGGTCTCCTCATGCCTAGAGTCTCTAACGAGGTGTCCGTCCGAAGCCGGGAGTTGCTCGATGGCCACTTCCAGGAGTGGCAGCAGCTTCGAGGGCTGGCGCGCCCGCCACGCGGCTGGGTTCGCACCATACGCGAAGCACTAGGCATGAGCGCCGCAGTCCTCGCCGGACGGCTAGGTATCACTGCGGGGGCGGTGATCAGGCTCGAACAGTCTGAAGCCGCTGACCGGATCCGTCTGGAAACATTGCGTCGCGCCGCCGACGCGGTCGGCTGCGATCTTGTCTACCTGCTCGTGCCGCGTCGCCCGCTGACCGCGGTCGTCCGTGAGCGAGCCCGCGAACTGGCCCACTTGCAGGCAGTGGCCACCGAGCAGACAATGCGGCTCGAGGACCAGGCGACCGGCAAAGCGAGTGAGCTGGAGGACCGGCTTGCCGAGCAGCTGCTCGAACGAGGCGGCCTGTGGAGTCGAAGTGCCCACGAGTGATCCACTCGACGAGCCCGACGACGGCACACCGCTGGCAGACGAAGAGCGCCAGGGGCTGCTGTTGCCGGTGCTTACCCGCAAGGAGTTGAACCTCGCTGAGGCGGAGAACATCAGCCGGGCAATGACATGGCTGTTCCTCTCACGGCGCCGGCTTCGCCCGGAGTCGGTGGTGCGGGAAGCGTGGCTCCAGCGCCTGCATCGGCGGATGTACGCGCACGTCTGGGCCTGGGCAGGCCAGTACCGGACGACCGATCGGAACCTCGGCGTGCCGTACTGGCGGATACGTATGGACTTGCGCGATCTCGAGGCTGACGTTCAGGCTTGGCTTGCCGACACCAGCGCGACACGATTCAGCGACGATGAATGCGCCATCAGATTCGGGTACCAACTGGTGGTAATCCACCCGTTCCCGAACGGGAATGGACGGTGGTCACGGCTAGCATCAGACGCACTCATCGTGGCGCTCGGGAGCAGCCGGTTCACCTGGGGAGGAGCTTCCCTCACCGAGGCAGGTCAACTGCGCCGCAGCTACATCACAGCTCTTCAAACAGTAGATACGTCCAGCGACTTCGGGCCACTTGTAGCATTCGCACGCGGCTAGGGGATCACGGACGCCCTCGGGACCTCTTAACGCCACCGCACCCCGCTTTTCACGGGGGTGGCTAGACTCGCTGGCGATGGCCACCGTTGATAACGTTTCCGCTCCCGCGGCTACCGCCGCGATTCGCCCGGTCGCCCGGCTGGAGATGCTGGCGTGGGCGGCGTTTGACCAGTTGCCTGTCGAGGCGTTCGTTACCGCCCGGGGCGGGGGAGTCTCCACGGGAGCCTACGAGTCGCTGAACATGAGCCTTTCCGTGGGGGACGACCCGGCGGCTGTGCTCGAGAACCGGCGGCGGGTGGCGGTGGCGGTCGACGCGGAGCCGTCGGACTTCGTGTTCTGCCGGCAGGTGCACGGGCCAGGGGTCCGGGTGGTCACCGCGGCCGACCGGTCAGCTGGCGCGTTCACGGTTGACGAATCGGTCCCGGAAGCGGATGTGCTCGTCACCACGGACCCGTCGGTGGTGCTCGCGATCCTCGCCGCGGACTGCGTGCCGGCCGTGCTCTACGACCCCGTGGCGCACGTGCTCGCCTGCGTGCACGCCGGGTGGCGGGGGACGGTCGCGCGGGCCTGCGCCGCCGCGGTGAGCGCCATGGTCCCGCTCGGAGCCCGGACCGCGAGCATCGTCGCGGGGATCGGGCCCGCGATCGGGCCGGAGCGTTATCAAGTGGGGGCGGAGGTCGCCGCGGCGGCCGAGGGCGCGTTCGGGGCCGAAGCCGGGACCGTCATCCGGCCCGATGGCACCGGACGCTGGCGCTTCGACCTGGCCGCCGCGAACCAGATCGTCCTGCGCGAGGCGGGCCTGGCGGACGGCAACGTCCACGTCGCCCCCTACGTGACCGGCGACGGCCTGTTCTTCAGCGACCGCGCGGCCCGGCCGTGCGGGCGGCTCGCGCTAGTCGCGCGGCTGCGGCCACGGGGGGAGCGATGAGCGAGACGAAGCAGCGCGGCGAGGTGTTCCGGTACGAGTCCTTTGCGGTGGACGCCGGGCAGGGGCTGCTCACCTGCCGTTATTCGCTTGACGGGCGCGATTTCAGCGAGCGGGTGACGCTGAGTCCGGGACCGCGCTGGGATTCCCCGGCCGCGCTGGCGGCCGCGCGCCTGGTCTTCCTGCTGGCCGGCGTCTCGTACTACAAGACCGCGGCGCCCCCGGTCATCGACCTCGGCGACACGGCGCTGACCGACCTGGAACGAGCCTTCCTCCGCGACTTCTACCTCCAGGGGCTAGGCGAGTTCGCCCATCGCAACGCCCTGGACCTCACCGATCTGCGGATCGACGCGGCTGTGTGGCCCATACAGCCGCCTATAACCGGCTCCGTGGGCCACGCAGCCGGGGCACCGCGGGCGCTGGTGCCGTTCGGGGGCGGGATCGACTCGATCGTGAGCGTGGAGCACGTGCGGCGGCGGGCCGATGTGGCACTGTTCGTGGTCAGCCGGCCGGGGAACCGGTTCGAGGCGATCGAGCGGCCGGCCGCGGTCAGCGGGCTGCCCGTGGTGCGCGCCGGGCGCGAGATCGACCCGCAGCTGCTGCGATCGGCGGAGCTCGGGTTCCTCAACGGGCACGTGCCGGTGACCGGCATCATCTCCGCGATCGCGATCCTCGCGGCCGTGCTCGACGACCGGGCCGCCGTGGTCATGTCCAACGAGTGGTCGGCGTCCGTGCCGACGCTGGAGCACGACGGGCGCCCGGTCAACCACCAGTACTCCAAGAGCGCCTCGTTCGAGGCGGCGTTCCGCGATGTCCTCGCCGCCGAGCCCGCTGGACTGCCTGACTACTTCTCGATGCTCAGGGACCGGACCGAGCTGTGGATCGCCGAGGAGTTCGCGGGGCTCGGACAGTACCACGCGTCGTTCCGCAGCTGCAACCGGGCGTTCCATCTCGACCCGAGGCTGCGGCTCGGGCACTGGTGCGGGCAGTGCGACAAGTGCTGCTTCATCGACCTCATCCTCGCGCCGTTCATGTCCGCCCAAGCGCTGCGCGCGGTGTTCGCGGCGGATGGCGGCGGCCAGGAACCTCTCGCCAACCCCGCCCTCGCCGCCAAGTTCCGCGCCCTGCTCGGCTCCGGGACCAAGCCGTTCGAGTGCGTCGGCGAGGTGACCGAGTGCCGCGCCGCCGTCCTGCTGGCCGCCCGCCGCGCCGACCGCGCCGACTGCGCGCTGCTGCGGGAACTCGCCGCCGAGGTCGCCGGGCGCCCCGACGCGCCCGCTGACGCCGAGATCGCCGCGATGCGCCACCCGGTCGGAGCGAACTTCGTCCCCCCGGAATTCGCCTTCGAGGACCGATGACCTCCGAAAGGCCGAAGCTCGGGTGGGAGGATCTGCGCGGCGCGCGGGCCGGCGTCTGGGGGTTCGGGCGCGAGGGCATGGCCAACCTGCGTAAGCTGCGCTCGCTGGGCGTCGAGCCGGTGCTGGTCGACGACAATCCGCCGGCCACCGGCGAGCACGTCCTCGCGACGGCCGACGGCGGCCTGGCGGCGCTGCTGAGCTGCGAGGTCGTGGTGAAGACCCCCGGGCTCAGCAGGTACCGCCCGGAGGCGGAGCGCCTGCGGGACGCCGGCGTGGTGCTGGCCGGCGGCCTCGGGCTCTGGCTCCAGGAGGCCGACCGGGACCGGGTCGTCGTCGTCACCGGCACCAAGGGCAAGTCCACCACGTCCTCGGTCCTCGGCCACCTGCTGACCGGCCTCGGGTACCGGGCGATGGTCGGCGGCAACATCGGCGCCGTGCCCTACGA
>Ga0335075_10018912_pt1 | contig 10205 bp, 10 predicted proteins | sample Lox_Sample_24_FD_206723 | JGI IMG/M metagenome (GOLD analysis project Ga0335075, IMG submission 206723) | Soil microbial communities from Loxahatchee National Wildlife Refuge, Florida, United States - Lox_Sample_2.4 | ecosystem: Environmental > Terrestrial > Soil > Wetlands | place: USA... | reverse complement strand
GTCGACCGTGGCGGTGGCGAGGGTTTTCGGCATGATGGTGTCGAATCCTGAGGGGTGGATGTTGCTGGTCACGGCGACGGACCGGCGTTCGTAGGCGGCGTCGGTGATGCGGTAGAACGCCTCGGCGGCGTCCTGCCCGGCGGGCAGCATGCCGATGTCATCGACGACGATGAGGTCGCTGCGGCAGATCCGGGTGACGGTCCGGGCGACCGACCCGTCGGCCTTGGCCCGGCCGATCGCGGCGGTGAGCGTCTCGAGGGTGAACCAGGCGACGCGCAGGTCCTTCTCGATTGCGGCGTGGGCCAGGGCCTCGACCAGGTGCGTCTTCCCGGTCCCGGACGGGCCGGCGACCACCAGGTTCTCGGCGCGGCCGATCCATTCCAGGGTGGCGAGCGCGTTCTGGGAGGACTCGGGGACCGAGGATTCCTCCGGCCGCCAGGATGAGAACGTCTTCCCGGTCGGGAAGCCGGCGGTCTTGCGGCGCAGCCTGCGGGTGGCGGCGTCGCGGCCGGCGACTTCCTCGGCGAGCAGGACGCGGAGCACCTCGGCGGGCTCCCAGCGCTGCGCCCGGGCGGTGGCGAGCACGTCGGGGGCGGCCTTGCGCAGGTAGGGCAGCCGCATCCGGCGGACGAGCGCGTCGAGCTCGGCGGGCAGCGGCGGGGCTTCGGGGCCGGTCACGGTGCCTCCTGGGCGCGGAGGCAGGCGTGCATTGCGCGCTCGGCTGCGTCGAGGCGGGCGGCCAGCTGCGCGGCGTCGCCGCCGGTGAGCAGCGCGGCGAGCTGCTCCAGGTCGTCCGGGGTCAGGGCGCGCTCCAGCCCGCGGGCGCGCATCGCCCTGATGACGTGCTCGCTGACCAGGAGCAGCCGGTGGGCTTCCAGGGCCAGCCCGGCGGGCAGGGTAACGGCCTGCTCGGGGGTTGTCACTGCGGTCCTCCTGTCATGGTGCCGTTGCGCAGGGCGAGCCTGCAGAACGTGATCGCGACGTGCATGTCCGCTGGCCAGGGCCAGGTGACGGCCCGCCTGAGGCAGGCGCGGAGTTCCTCGCGGGCGGCGGGCCGGGCGCCGGCGAGGAAGTCGCCCAGCGCCGCGAGGACCGCGTCCAGGGCGGTGAGGTCGGCGGCGTCCAGCCGGCTGCCGCCGCTCACGCCCGCTCCCCGTCCGTGCCCAGGCGCGCCCAGCCGGAGGTGCCGGGCTGGGCCGAGTGCGCCTCGTCGGCGATGACGACCTCGCGTGGCGCGCGCTCGGCGGCGAGGTGGTCGATGATCGAGGCCAGGTCGCCGTCGGCGAACCGGCCCGCGATCGCGGCCAGCCCGAGCGCCCCGTCTGTCTTCTCCATGCCGACGACGGCGGCCAGCTCGACCGCGCGGGCCATCTTCGACCGGATCCGGGACGTCCCCGCCGCGGCGGCCTCGGTCAGCCAGCGGCGCGCGCCGTCCCCGATCGCGAGGAACGCGGCCTCGGCCTCCGTCCGCGCCCGCGGGGCCGGCTGCCGCGGCCCGTTCCCTCCGGGATGGTCCGGGTAGTGCTCGTCCGCGATGACCGGGCTGCCCGGGACCGACAGCCGGTGCCGGGCGACCTCCGCCGCCCCCGCCGCGGTGCGCGCCGTGACCACCAGCTCTTCGCCGGCGACCCGGCACCACACCCGCGACCCGGCGTGGCCGGGCGGCGTGGAGTAGCGCACCGACCCGAACCGGATCGTCTGGTCGTCGTTCACCAGCCGCTCCTCGCCGAGGGCGAGGGCATAAGGCTCGGCCGGCAGCGAGTGCAGCAGCTCCCGCTCGGCGGCCAGCCGGTCAGCGGGGGCGGCGGCGGTCTCCCGGTGCACCCGGGCGTTGACCATGGCGCAGAACTCGCGGCAGGCCGCCTCCAGTTCCGCGAAGCTCGCGTAAGCCGGCAGCAGGTTCGCCTCCGACGGCACCAGGTCGGCCTTGGCGATCTTCACCGTGGCCTCGACCCCGCCCTTGGACTCCGGGTCATACGGCACGCAGGTCTCCACCTTGCAGCCGTAATGCCGGCCCAGCGCCACCATCTCGGGGTGCCGCACCGGGATCCCCGCCACGTGGCCCATGGTGACGGTCCGCGCGTTGTCGGTCAGCAGGTACGTCGGCGCCCCGCCCGCCGCCCGCAGCGCCTGGTCGATGCACCAGGCCAGCGTTCCGAGCTGCTGGTCCCAGACCGGGATCACCACCCGGAACCGCGACCACGCCAGCCACGCGCAGAACAGCTGCGCCTTCCGCCCGCCGATCAGCGGGCCGTCGCCCCAGTCCCACTGCATCCACATCCCGGGCTCCGGGATCCACGGGCGGTAACGACGGCGCCGGCCCGACTGCCACGCCTCCTTCACCTCGGCGACCGCACGGCGGGTCGACCGCTCCGACCCCCGGTAGCCCATCGCCGTGATCTTCCGGTGCACCACGTCCGCCCGGATCTTCCCCTTGCTCCGGTCGACCAGTTCCTCGACCTTCTCCAGGTGCGCGTCGATCGCCCTCGCCCGCGCCGTCTTCTCCAGCGGGTTCCCGCCCGCGTCCCGCACCGCCACGTAACGGGCGACGGTCTTCGGGTCGCAGCCGGCCAGCTGCGACGCCGACCACGCCGTCCCCGTGAGGTCGAATGCCTCGAAAATCTCCATGATCTCCCTGCCAGACTTGGTCACAGGTCCCTCCGGTCCGAGATGGATAGGGCAAGCCACCTCAAACCCATCCACACCGGAGGGACCACCTGCATCTCGACACGCCGTAACCCGGCAAGAGAACCGGCCAGCAACCTGGACCTCAGAAGGCCGCAGGACTGGAAATCTGATGACCGCACACCTGGAGCTAACTGACCGCACACCAGTATTTTCTCGTGGCCGCTAGCAGCTCGGGAGACGTGCTCGCGCTTTTCCTGGAACGCGGTCACCGCTGGATGAGGTCCGCGGAGCTGTTGAGGAACCTTGAAAGCCCGCGTCGGCGTCAGCTTCGCGAAGTCAGGCTCAAGGTAGGCGGTCACGCCGAGGACGGGGTCCATACGGGTCGGCTCATGGGCGAGCCGTTGCCCGTCGGGCAGCAGGTTCTCTTTCGCCAGGAAGTCCGTGATCTGGGTGACCTCGCGCTCACTGCAGTCGACCTTGAGGGCAAGGCGTCCACCTGCCGTTGTGACGGCATCGAGGAGCTCAAGCGAGCGTGCCCGCAGTCGCTGCGCTTCGCGCTCCCGTTCGGCACGGGCCTCCGCCTCACGGCGTTCCCGTTCGCGCTCGGCCTCGACCCGGCGTGCCTGCTCCTTCAGCAGGCGCGTGCCCTCAGCGGTGATTTTCGCCGTCCAGGCAGGACCGCGGGTCTGGTTTTGACTGTCAAAACCAGACTCCCATGATAACCAGGGAAGATGCGGGACCCCTACATATGTGTCGCACACCCGCCCAGGCTCCGGACGGCGTGGAATGTCAGACCCGCCCGCTACGGTGATCTGCGTGGAGTATCAGCAGGTCACCAAGATAGCGGCGAGGCCGAGCCTGGATCCGTACTGCTCGCCGGCCTCTCGCTTCCTCGGCGTGGTCGATGCGAACGCGATCTTGAGCAGCGTCGACAACAACTGCCGGAGGGGCCGGGCTGGCGGTTCCGGCTGCTGCGCATGACCGGCCGAGCGGGTCGCGTACGGTGCCGTAACGAGCTGGCCGCCTAGGTGGTCGTGCAGGACCGCCAGGGTCCCCTCGCCGCCGTCGGCGAGCGGGCACAGGTCGGGCACGGCCCCGGCCTGGCGCGCACCCGCGGCCAGGGCTTCGGCGACCTGGTGCGCGCTGAAGGTGCCCTTGAAGGAGTCAGGGGCGAGCAGGACGCGGTGCTTAAAGGCGTCCGGGCGGCTCTTCGGCGTGGGGGGCATGGACCTTTTCCAGGATGCGGAGGGACGCGGCGTAGACCGGGTAGTCGATGAACTGGCCGCTGAGCCGCAGCGAGGCGAGCCCGGACCGTTCCGCCTCTTCGAACGCGGCGACGACCTGCTGGTGCCACTCCACGCGGGTGCTGTCCCCGGTAGGCGTGGTGGGCGGCTGCCAGTTGGGCGGGGTGCAGGATCACCCGGCCGGCCGGCGGCAAATCCTGATCATGCCGGGTTCGGCTCCCTCTGCGCGGGTCGGTGCGAGTACCTAGCCACCGAAATCGTCCGCTGATCACGGTTCAGCCGGAGCACGGGCGGTTGATTCACGGACGACGAGGCGTGTCGGGCAGAATTCAAGCGCCGTCCCCGGGCTCGTGGAGACTGGGGAGCCTACTGTTGCGTCAAGGGCGGCCGATCCGGCTTCCGCGTCTGTAACGGCCGCGATGGCCAGCGACGCGGCCTTGAATCCCATGTCGAACATGGGCTGGCGCACCGTGGTCAGCGGGGGAGCGAGATACGGGGCGAACGTGTCATCAAAGCCGATCACGGAGATCTGCCGCGGTATCAGTATGCCGCGCGAGTACAGGGCCTGGTACGCGCCCGCGGCCACCAGGTCCGACACCGTGAACACAGCGGTGATATCGGGTGCCTGGGTCAGGAGGCGCCGCATGTAGGCGGCACCGGTCTCCAGGCCGCCCCAGCCGCCGAGTTCCCGCGGATAAGGGCCGAGGACGACCCGGGACTCGTCGAACGGGATGCCCGCGGCGTGAAGGGCATCGCGGTAGGCCTCGAAGCGTTCCCGTGGGATCCCGAGAGCCGGGAGGCGCGGCGCCTCGTCGTCGAGAAAGGGCTCCCCGATGAAGCCGATCTTGCGGTGCCCGAGGGTGAGCAGGTGCTGCATCGCCTCGGAGGCGCCGGCGTAGTTGTCGACTACCACTGCGGGAGCAGCGTCGCACAGCCGCCGCTCGATCTCTACCGCTGGGATGCCGGCGTCAAGGGCAAGCTGAACGTTCTTACCCTGCACGGCAGTGGTGAAGACGATCCCGTCTACCCGGCGCTTGAGTAGTTCCTCGACGCTCTCGCGCTCCCGGTCGGGATCGCCCTGGGAGTTGAACAGCAGGACCGTAAATCCCTGCTCGGCTGCGGCCTGCTCGACCCCTACCGCTACCTCGGCGACGAACGGGTGCGACAGCGCGCCGTGCAGGACCAGGCCGAGAGTGATCGTCTTGCGCCGCCGCAGTTCCTGGGCGACAGCGTTCATGCGGTAGCCGCTGTCGCGGATGGCAGACTCGACCCGCTCCCGTACTCCGGCCGAGACGTAGCCGTTGCTGTGGATCACCCGGGAGACGGTCGCCGTTGAAACCCCGGCAAGAGCAGCAACATCCTTCAGCCGAATTTCCTGCATGATCAGTGAGCGCTCCAGGTAAGGGACGTTCTTGACGGGTCTGCTCCGGCTGCCGGGGTGTATGCCGTGAGGCGTGAGCATCCGTCAAGTCTGGCAGAGTGACCCTGCCGCCCCGGCCAGCGCCCGAGGGCGCGCCATGGGGTGCGCGCACGCGCTTGCAGGCACATCCCGGGCCGGGCCAGCGGCGTGCCCGGCCCGGTCGCCGTCGGCGGCGGACGGCGGGTATGCCGGGTCATGCGGCGGCCTGGCTCTCCATGCAGGCGTACAGTGCGCTGAGCAGGGCCGGGCCGCGCTCGTCGTTTGCCTCGTCGTGCAGCAGGTTCATCGTGTAGGAGAAGCCGAGCCCCTGGGTCGGCCACCGGCCGTGCTTCGAGCCGCCCGCCCCGCCGTGCCCGAAGGCGTCCGCCGGAGGGCCGAGGGGCTTCCTGCCCGTTTGCAGCTCGAACCCGACGCCGAACGATATCGGCTTGCCCAGCAGCGGATCGTAGCGGGTGCTGAGCGGCGTTGACGCGAGGCGGAGCGTTTGCGGCGACAGTATGCGGTCAAGCCCGGCGTAAAAGCGCGCGATCGAGCGTGCTGTGCCGATGGCGTTGGAGCTCGGCACCTCGGCTGCGTGCCAGGCGCGTTCGTTCCAGGGAAAGTTCTCCGGGTCGTAACGTGGGGGGTTGTCGACGGCGCGCCGCAGCGGGTCGTCGGCCATTTCGCCGGCGATGTCCCCGATGCCGCCGGCCCATGTCCGGTCCAGCTCGATAGTTGAGACCCGGGGCTCGAGTTCCGCGGGCAGGCCGATCCAGATTTCCAGGTCCAGGGGCCGGGCGATCTCCTCGGCGAAGAATCGGCCGATACTGCGGCCGTCGACGCGGCGCAGCAGTTCCCCGCACATCCAGCCGAAGGTGGCTGCGTGATAGGTGTGCTCAGCCCGCGGGTCTGCGCTGCGCGGCTGGCGCGCCAGCAGGGATGCCATGTGGCGCGCGTCGAGAGCCTGCTGCCACGTCAGGGGAACCTGCAGGCCGGGCAGCCCGGCCGTGTGCGTGACAAGGTTGCGGACCAGGACGCCGGCCTTGCCGGCGGTGGCGAACTCAGGCCAGTATTCCGCGACGGGCACGTCTAGCCCGAGCTGCCCGCGCTCGATCAGCAGCGACATGCAGGCCGAGACCATGCCCTTGGTACCGGAGAACAAGATCGTGAGCGTGTCAGGTGTCCACGGCCGCCCGCTCGCGCGGTCAGCGGTTCCCCCGCAGAGGTTGACGAGCGGCTGGCTGCCGCGGACCACGGTGAAGGCCGCGCCGAGTTCGCCGCGCTCGCTGAAGTTGCGCTCGAATTCCTCGGCTACCAGCCCGAACCCGGGCGCGACATACCCGCTGATCTCCACGATCTCGCCGTCCTCTCGCATCCTTGCGCACAACTCCGGTCATATCCTATGTGTCATCGATACCATGCTCGGTTGGCGGCTGCAACCAAGATTGGCCCGGCGGGATTCGCGGGACCGCGGCCGAGCCTGGATCCATGTGATGCCGGAAGGGCTCAAGCGGGGCGCGAATCTGCGCTGACTGCGCGTCAGCAGTCTCTTCTCGTGTGCTGGCTGCGGAAATGCCCGCAGGTTGGGCTGTCGCGAGGATTCCGGGCCCCGGCCCGGGGTCCGGAGCCGACGCAGGGCTGGCCCGGCTCGGCGGGTCGGCTTCCGCTTCCGCGGAGAGCAGCCTTGCCCGGACCTGACGGCTCTTCGTGAACGGCCGGTTACGGAAGGACTCCGGCAGCTACCCGGCCGACATACCGGGTTAGCACAGGGTTTACAGGCGAAGCCTTGATGTGGTATCGATTACACCATCGCTTGGGGACAAGCTTCCAATACCGCCCGGGATACCGAAACTGGCCGGGCCACCTGCAGAGTCTTACCGCCTGGATGTCGCTGGCATCCCGCGTCGGCGCAAAGGAGAGCTATGGGCGAGCAGCGAGATACATCCGCGTCCGGGCTGACGGGCAAGCGGCCCGGTGTGACGGTCGATGAGCGCCTCCGGCACCCGGGGACTGCCAGCAGTACGTGGCACCCGCAGGTCCGCGCTCTGTACCGCGCGTTCCTGCGGGAACGGAGCGTGCCCGGCGCCCCTGTTCTTCCTGATCTGGTCGGCCAGGGCGGCCCCCGGCGGGCCCCGGCGGGCCCCGGCCGCCCGTCTCACCGCCGGGCCGTGGTGCTGTCGGTATCGCTGCGCCTGATCGCGGCGGGACCGCTGTTCGTCCTGGCCTGCATCTGGGTGGTATTCGCCCTCCTCAGCCCGTACTTCCTCACCACGTCCAACCTCACGAACATCCTTGTCCAGTCGAGCTCCACCGCGCTGCTCGCGCTGGGCGCGCTGGTGGTGGTGATCGTCGGCTCCCTTGACCTGTCGCTGGGATCGACCACCGGGCTGTGCACGATCGTCGCCGCGGTCATGTTCCGCGATCACCCGTCGCTGGGATGGCTCGTCATCCCCGCTGCCCTCGCAGCGGGACTCGCTATCGGCCTTGTCAACTCGCTGGTGATCGTGGTCCTGCGGATCGGGAACGCGTTCATCGTCACCCTCGGGATGCTCTACGTCGTCCAGAGCATCTCCTACGTAACCTCGGGCGGAACGCAAGTCCCTGGCGTCCCCGGCTACATGCTGACCCTGGCGAACGGGAAGCTGGCCGGCATCCCGGGTCCCGTCATCCTCGTGCTGCTCTCCGGCGGACTGCTTGCCTTCGTCTTGAACCGTGTCGTATGGGGGCGCTGGATCGTGGCGATCGGCGGCAGCGCAGACGCGGCGGGCCGGGCGGGCATCCCCGTGCGCAAGGTGCTCTTCAGTGTCTACGTCATCGCCAGCCTGTTCGCGGCGATCGGCGGCGTCCTGGTCTCCGGCCTGAACGATGCCGGGGCACCGGACAGCGGGAACTCGATCCTGCTGGCGATCGCAGCGGTCGTGATCGGCGGTGCCCGGCTGACCGGGGGACGGGGAAGCGTGTGGGCCACCCTCGTGGGCGCGGTCATCCTCGGCACGATCACCAACGGCCTGACCCTGCTGTCGGTTTCCCCGAACTGGACTCCCTTCGCTGTCGGCGCCGTCCTCATCGCCGCCGTGGGCCTGGACGCGCTCCGCAGTACCATCGAAGGCCGCCTGCGCGTCAGGCACGCCCAGGTCCAGGCGGGTGGTGCGTGATGGCCGGCGATGACGTGCTGCGGGTCGACCGGCTGACCAAGCGCTTCGGCACCCATGCGGCGCTGGACGCGGTGAGCTTCGCCGTGCGCGAGCGCGAGGTGGTCGCCCTGCTCGGCGACAACGGGGCGGGGAAAACGACGCTCGTCAGGTGCATCGCGGGGGTCACCCGCCCCGACGAGGGCGGCATCTACCTCGACGGCCAGCAGCTGCACTCCGGGTCAGCCACCGGCAGCCGGGCGCACGGCATCGGGGTCGTCTACCAGGACCTGGCGCTGTTCGACAACATGTCGGTGGCGGAGAACCTGTTCGCCGGCTCAGAGCCCCGTTGGCCCCGGTGGCTGGGCGGGGCCGGCGTGGTGAACAGGCGCGCCATGCTCGAGGAGGCCGGCCAGACCCTGGAACGGCTGGAGGTCAGGATCCCCAACCTGAAGACCTCAGCCGGGCTGCTGTCCGGCGGCCAGCGGCAGGCGATCGCCGTCGCCAAGGGCATCATGTCCGCCCGCAAGATCGTGGTCCTCGACGAGCCCACCGCGGCGCTCGGGCTGCGGGAGCGCGCCAACGTGCTGCGCCTGGTCCGCCAACTGCCCCGCAACGGCATCGCGGTCATCCTGATCAGCCACAACCTGGAGGAAGTCATCTCCGTCGCCGACCGCTGCGTGGTCCTGCGCCAGGGCAAGAAGGTCGGCGAAGTCCCGGCAGCCGAGGAAAACCACGAGACCATCGTCTCCCTCATCGTCGGCGGCCAGCCGGCTTCCCGCAACGGGCAGGCCCAGGCCGCGCGACCGGACGAATGATCTTCGAACCAGAGAAAGGACGATCCATGTCAACAGGCATCGTGGCGGCGCTCAGGCACAGACGCCGGATCGGCGCTGCCGTCGGCAGCGCGTCAGTTGTGCTCCTTACCCTTCTGCTGGGAGCCTGCACCAGTTCCGGGGGCTCAGGAACGGCCGGGACCGTCGGAGCCGCGGGCAGCACCGCCTCCAAGCTGATCATCCTGGAGATGCCGTTCCCGTGCGGCCTCAACCAGTACGCATCAGACCTGTGCAACGGAGCGGACACGGCAGCCAAGCAGCTCCCGGCTGGGTTCAGGCTCGAGGTGAAAACGGGAACTAACTACGAAGACACCCAGGGGTTCAACAACCTCATCCAGACCAGTCTTGCGCTGAAACCGGCTGGCCTGATCGTGTTCCCGAACGGCGTAGCCGCTCAGACCCCGTTCCTGAACCAGGCGTGCGCTCAGGGTGCCAAGGTCATCTTCGTAGACTCGCAGGCGAATGGGGTGAAGTGCGACGTCTCGTTCGAGACAGTCAGCGCCTACCGAGAGGGGCAGCTAGACGGCCAGTGGCTGATCGCGCATCCGCCCTCGCCGAACAGCAAGCAGGTTGCCGTCGTGGAACAGCAGCCCGGGCTGTTCTCATCGAACGACCTGCGGGTCAGCGGGTTCGTCCAGACGGTTGAGGCAGCGGGCTACAAGCTGGTCGCATCCGTGGTGAGCACTAACACAGTCGACCAGACCAGAAGCCTGGTCACGAACCTGGTGACCGCGCACCCCGGTCTGGCGGGCATTTTCTCCGCCAATCCTTACCTGGGCGACGGCACCAACCTGGCGCTGGCCGGCAAGCACAGCATCGTGCAGCTGGCGACAGGTGGCCTGCTCGTAGACATGCCGGCCGTGCAGAACGGCTCTGTCGGCGCCAACGCTGCGGATGACCCGTATGACGAGGGCCGCGTCGCCGTGCAGTACATGGCCGACGTCCTTCAGGGAAAGCACGTCCCGGT
>Ga0335075_10018911_pt1 | contig 10206 bp, 9 predicted proteins | sample Lox_Sample_24_FD_206723 | JGI IMG/M metagenome (GOLD analysis project Ga0335075, IMG submission 206723) | Soil microbial communities from Loxahatchee National Wildlife Refuge, Florida, United States - Lox_Sample_2.4 | ecosystem: Environmental > Terrestrial > Soil > Wetlands | place: USA: Florida... | reverse complement strand
GACGACGTTAGAGGATCAACGCAAAAGGTTAGAATAGGTCCAATCAGCCATGGATAGAGAGTAATAAGAAGGAATAGGCCTCGATGGCGAAGTCAAATTTTGAGATGGAAGTCATCGCTATTACCATGCTGTTCGCAAAGTGTTGTTCTGCCTTTGTTTCTGGTGATCATGCGGATGGAAGGAATAAGGAATCCTTCTAATGAGCAAAACGGGGAAGTATTCGCACCTCGCTAGTCAAATATACACGGTTCTTAACTCACATGGGTATCATCGCAAACTTCCACCCTCCACGCCGCCATCACCCAAGCTCACGCCTCCTCTCCTCCACGCCCAACTCCTGCCGCGCGACCGCCGGCTCCGCCATCAACTCAGGCTTGGCGTAGGGCTCCACCGTGGAGCCCTCAACGGCCGGAACACCAGCTTGCATGGCGCGCCGGCCCGTCCGCACGCCCGGCCGCCACCCCAGCCACGCGATGGCCGCGAGCGCGAGCACGCCCAAGCCACGCCCGCGCCGATGCCTGCGGCGGCGGCGGCGCTGAGGGAAGCGTGGGTAGGAGAAAAGGTGGAGCTGGAGCTGGACGAGGAGGAGGAGGAGGAGCAGTGGGAGGCGGACGAGGTGGTGCTGGGTGTGGAGCTCGCGGATGGTATAGGTGGAGCTGGTGGAGCTGCTTGGCGCGGACGAGGTTATCTTGCGGGTGTTGGAGGCGATGGCGAGACGGATGTGCGAGGTGGCGGGTGGACGGTTATGTATTCTATTCCGAAGGCAATGACAGTCTGGCTCGAAAACCATGTGATGGGAAAGGTACTAGGTGCACCGGAGGGATCAAATAGCAAGGTCGTTGTAATCGCACTGCGGAAATGGGATGTAAATTTTTACACACAGCTGAGGACGTATGTGCTGTATTTTGACTCTCCCGTGGTGTCGCACACCATCTTAAGTGCTCTAGTCCACGGTTAACTTCATTAAACCAGAGCAATCAAACCAAAGCTCTCAACTTACGTAAAGCAGCATACCTCTACCGACGGATTCTGACTCTGGGCACAAGACGCTGTATATCCAGAAGGGCAGGAAGAAGCCAAAGTGAAGTCGGAGTGTAGTAAGACGGCGCGCAATCAGAAGTTGATGTGATAGGTCCTAGCTGGGCCCAATATGTGGAGTAGTTACCAACACAGATATGCCAGATCGCAGTGCCAGGTGAACAACCCTGCGGCGTCCATGCGGGTATAGAATCTGCGTAGCCATTGTGCTCTACGGGAACAGAGAAGGGAGTTTTGATCAGGCTGGGGAAGGGCTGCTTCAACGTTGAACCCAAGGTAGTCTATACTCTAGCCCTATTCGGTAACGCCGCAAACGCCGTCCTCCTGAACCTCCACAAGAAATGATTTATTGTACATTGAATGATTTACCAGCCATGTCTTCATCAGCTAAGTTACGACATAAAACCTATCAGTTCTGGCAAGATTACAAATGTGACTGGGGCTGCTGGGATGTCTCGCACTTGTAGGGTACGATATGCACCAGAAAGCTTAAGTGTACGACGACGTCCCTGGACATCTCTAATCGACATCATTATCAGCTGGCATACACCAACTACCCAACTCACACTCTTCTCACGTCTCTAATGAGCTAGCATTCATCATGTAGTGACCGGGTTAGGCGGTTCAAATTTGCTGTGCACGCCAGGATGTGATGGCTTTGGAACCAAACTTCTCTCTTTTCGGTTCCGATTCGATGCTTCTCTCGGATTCGATCGAGACAATTGATTGTAGATTTCGAATAGTGTGCGTATGTATATAAAAGATGTTTGCTAACGTGTATATAGAAAGTGCTTCTGCAATGGATGAATGTTTTCATGTGCGTATGAAACCTGTGAGTCGGAGTACTGTTAGCTGGCATTTAGTTCGAGAGAATATCATACGGTAAGTTCAATTGCCATTTCAGCCTATTTACTCTAGTGTCCGAATCGCTTCACCATTGGAAGAGCCTTGGTACTTGACCATCGATTGTGTATTCCCTTTATAGCTCTCCATTCCGTGGTTTACCTTGCCGTCTATCGATGTCTTTCCTGAATAAGGACATGTACAGCAGTATTTATACATGGTTGTATTTCCCACAAGTGCTTTCACAGCTATCACTTCGTCACCCAATTTCACTGACACTGCCAAATATGTCCGCGACGCATCGCAGCTGCCGCCTGACGCTGAGCCGAAGTGCAGATCAAAATCAAACTATGAGACTAGGAGGCACTGTCATCAAGCAACTGAACCCCTTGTCCTCTCTCTGGGAATTATTATTCAATAACTTTGGAATATCACGTCTGCTGCATGTAGAACAACTTCAGCAACCAATGGAATCAAGTCGCCCCCGCGAAATGGAATCACGTCGTCTCCGCGAAAGAGAATTACACCGTCTCGACGAACGTCCGCTCACTGTTTGTTGTTCCAAACCGAATACCATTCTGAAGCTGCGGTTCGAACTACTCCCCCATATCGTCTCATTCCTATCTATCGATGCAGTCGCGTCCTTAGCGCTCACCTGCAGAGCCTTCTATCAAGTGATAGGGGCACAGTCATTTGAGAAACTCAACGAAAAGAACAACATCTTGCAGAAGGTTCGATTTCTCCAATACATGGTCGACGATTTCCCATCCTATGCTCTCTGCTCAACCTGCGCGGTTCTTCACAAAATCCAGCCAAATGACGACCAAGCCGAAGGAAGACTCTGCCGTTTAGGCAATCATTGCATCGGTCTGTGTAGAACTCGCCTCACGAGCCGGCCTGATAGAGGAAAGCTCCAGCTTAACTTGGGTCTTCTTACCATTGACTGGAGGTCTGCAATGTTCGCGACGAGAGCTCATCTACAACCCTCAATAATACATTCACGGCCCCAATTCGATACCTACAATACTTCGCTCTTCGACTCCGACCTAGCGCGAGGTACTGAAATCAACGGCATATATCACTCCATCAGAGCTCGCCTCTGGCGCTACCACATCATAATCCGCATGACGATGTATGTCCCCTTGAGCCTGCACTTCCAGTCCTCGTCGTTGTATCACCTACGCAAGCCGTTTCCGCTGCTGATGCGATGCCGACACATGTGCAATATCATTAACGATGACCTTGAGGCCCTACTCCGTGAAGCGCGGAAGACACCGCAGAAGTGCAACCCCGACATGGGCCCAACATTCACCGAGCTAGAGTCTGCTAGGAGCTTTTGCCGCTTCTGTCCATCAGAATATAAGGTTTGCATATTCCGCACCTTGGACATTGATCAAGAAGTTGCTTTCAGTACAGCCGAACCTTATGTACTTGTGCTGGATCGTTGGATTGACCTTGGGCGTTTCGGACACCCAGCTTCAAGGGAGTTTGAAGCATTGGCCATGTGCCAGATTTGCTGTGACCATGAAGGTGAACACAGATTATCGTATTACAATGGGAGGCAGAAACATCCCCATCACCAACCATGGGGATGGGGACGAGAATGGCCGAACATGATTAGTATTAGCGGCCGTTATCGCGACGCTGAAGAGGCAATGTAATAGGTCGCCACGCAACTTAGGAAAGCTTGAACAGACACAGCCTTACCAGGACCTAGTAATTACAATCGTTTCCAATTCATCGTCAGCTTGATCCCGCAAAGTCCTAGCACTGTCGCTTCCATTTTTCTGTTCATGGCTTCGCAATACGACCCAAAAGTATTTCCATTTCGTTGACATGGCAATGCTAGACCATTGTACCTACTCAGAGTTGACTTTGGCTGTAGTTGCCATATACGGAAAGTCGATTCCTATGGTCTACTTAGGAGTTCCTAGGCGCAGATTTTGCAATCTGATGAAACGAAGTCAACAATTCGATCACGCTTGGCCATTTCGCTCAAACTCCTCAATCGTCTCTCTTCTCTTTCTGACATTCTCCTCACTGATATCCTCTCTCAGCTCATCACTCTTAATACACCAGCCCTCCTCGTCAGGCTCATTGCCATCACAGAAGTCTTCAAAATCCATATTTGCAACCTCAAGGTTGGCCAGCATGAGACTCACTTCTCCCCACGGAAGCCGCACCTTATTCCACTTATCGGAAAACTTGATTGGCTCGGCTTCGGAATCGCAGTGCCGCTCGGCAACGATGCATGTCCCGTCCGCCAGGCCCTTGTCGTCAACACAGAACCACAGTGTGTTCTCGTAGCCCGGATTTACGTCAGGATCGCTGATACTGAGCATGAAAGCCTCGATGTCCTTGATACTTGCTCCCTTCCAGGCATTGTCGTTGGTGATAGACGGAGGCACTGGCGGTGATGTTCCTCCGATGGAGTCGCGGTCTTCTGGCTTCGGTGGGATATTCTTTGCATCACGGCTCGTCATGAGGTACAGGTCGTCCCAGAAGTTGGGTTCGCCATATTCCCAGTTTCGTAAGTACAGCAGCATGCGGTTAATGGCTTTGTGGTCTGCGCGCTCGGCCGTGATGAAAAGGATGCCAGTCATGGTTAGAGTATGGTGTTTCTGACAGAATTTAGGCGACAAGTTGAGATATAGAGAAGCGTGAAATTTCCCGATTTAGCTCTACAAGATATGGTCATACAGGACAATGCAATGCGCGAAGGTCATGCAGAGAGCTACTGATGAGCTTTTTGCGGCTGTGCCAACGCCGCCCACCAGACTTAGGGAACGCCTTGACATGTGGGCACCAATTCATCAGCTTCAATCTCTCCCAGCCGCACCCCCCCACCATCGTACGAATTAATAATAAAGAAGATAGCATCAGATCTAGCCACGTCCACCACCCCGCGCGTAGTCTCTCCCAAACCGCTCACCGCGCCATCTTCGTTGTCAACTGCTTGCCGTTTCCCCAGCGTGGTCAGACCAATCACTGCTTCGACACAGAGAACCGCGGCAGTTTTGCGCGCATCGTGCGCGCAAAACACGGCCAACTCAAAATTCGTGCCCGCTGCCAACTAAAACACACACACGTATTCTCTTGTTGTTGACAACACATTGAGGTTCTCACACCACAGCAAATCGTCGCAGTGATGCCCTCTTGGTTTTCGATGATACTGCACGACTCGTGTCCTACATACGATCGAATGAAGCTCCTCCCATTTCCACTCATGGGATGCTCATTTCCCCTATTTCTACACCTCTCTCCGGCCCTTTTCAATTCAATGATCGTTGACTTGCAGCTACGTCGGTTACATGTACTCTGGAATTTTGCTGTCAACGGCTTTGCCCGACCATGGAGTTGCCTAAAACGATGTCGAATCGACCTGATTCGTTGCCCACCACGAACGGCACAGACCAACTTTACATCCGGATATGCATACAGTGCCAACAGAGGAAACGCAGCGTTAGTATCTGAGTCCCATGTGAATATTTCTCCACTGACACGGCTAGTGTAAGGGTTGGAGGCCCGGGGTCTCAAAATGTGATTACTGCTCTACCAATGGACAGAATTGCGTCTTCTTCCCAGAAGAGCAGCAGAAGGCTTCTAGGCCTCTGTCCAGCGATGATGGGGAACGTGAGTTACCGTTGAAACGTACGAAAATGGTCAACGCTAGCCACTCGGATGAGAAACCTAAGCTTGCTTGCCCATATTACCAACGGAATCCGGAAACGCAGCGGAGACCGGCATCATGCACAGAATCATCATACCCTGACATCCGTCGACTAAGGTATGTGGCAAAGCGTTCTGTGAAGGTGATAATCCTGCTAACTTATTTCGAAGACAACATCTGGAGCGCGTCCACCAGCTTCCTCCACATTGCCCAAGATGTTTTGGACGTTTTAACTCCGAAATGGATGTGCAAAACCACCTCCAGGCCGAGAAGGCTTGCCAACCAAATAAGCCGCTCGAGGACTGGTTCGGCTATAACAAGGCCAAGGAGTTGTTACTAAACAAGAAAACGCAGCGGGGTGGGACGGATCGAGAGAAGTGGAGAGAAATATATAAGATATTATTTCCACGAGATCCTGAATGTAGGATTCCCGACCCATGTAAGCCTTCGTTCGAGCAATTGTATGCTGTATCCACCTTACAGCCTACCAGATCGCGGCGATCGAAAAGCTGTACAGACAGCACCAGATAATGCCCAACGAGAGCAACACATTCGCAACCAACTACAATGCATTATGGAAGGGCTTGAGAACCTAATAGTAGAAGAATACGGACAACTTGACCAAAAGTTCCGAGCCAAGCTAAGCACATACGTTCTTCAGTCTCAGAACGAAGTCTTTGCGTCTCTTGTTATGCAGAATAAGAGTGGTTGCCGCGTAGCTAGGCCTTCTCCGAGACCAACTAACACGGACAAGCCGCATGTTCCCCCACTTTCTCCAACGAATTTGGATGTACATACGAATGAGACCAATCTGCCCTCATGGGCAATGGATCAAGGATTGAAAGACAGCGTTGATACTTCCACTCATCAAAAAGCAGGAATGTACGGCGCATCCTCGTTACTTCCGCAAGAAAATCACCAAAACGAACTCGCTAGAGATGGAGATAGCAACTCGCATCAAGCCAATTCCAAGTTGGTGCCGCAGGTAGGCGCAAGGAGCGTTCAGTATTGCAACCCGTTTAGAGACAGTCCCACTAGTTGCTCTCCTTCCAGCCAACCTTCTTTTTTGCCGGTACAGAACCTGCAAGTTGGCAATGCAGCAGAAGCCAACTTACCGAACCCCGCACCCGTAATGCAAGACCTACAGCCTGCGTATTCCACGTCAATTCATGGGGCCGCCACACCTCCGTCTGGCTTCATGTCGTCCACTCCATCAACGAATCCTTTCTTGTCATCGCCGGATTTGGACTACAGGAGTTCGAGACAATCCGGAACGATTCAATCACTCAACCAACACGACGCGGGTCCTCAATGGGACCTTGACTTCGATTGGGACCAAATCTACTCAGAGAGTGTCATTTAAGGTGTTACCCTGCCTCGCCTTCCATTTCGGGCCATTTTTCACGGTAGATGATCTCAAGACGTTTCTGGTGGTATTTTTTCGATCGAGCACGCTTCTCGGGAGGGTGCACTGCTGGTCCATAGGCTCACGGTGTTCATGTCAGACAGGTAAAGGACTTCAATGCGGAGGCAGCAGTATTGCACGGCCTAAAGTGTCTTGGACTGGGGTTTAGTCATTTTGACCGCGCGACGTAGATTAGCAACATTTAAGGTCTGATTGGTCCTGGGACTTTCTCGCAAAAGAATTTTGACAGATATGTACTTAATTAAACTGAAGCGGGGTGGATCGGTCGCGAGACCGGTCACTGACTCCCGTCACTCCTTCGTCGAGCTTAATCGAGCCATGTTGACTGATAGAATAATCTTGTTGACGGGAAATCCGCCTCCGGTTTAGGAGGCACCCATCCTTTCGGATTAGCATTCGAGAGCAACTGCGGCGCAGAGTGGCAAGTCCTAGAAATGTCCATAACCCACTTCTCACTCAACAGCATCCATCTCGACTAACTGTCAAACGGCGAAACAATTTACCTATTCTTCCTCATATTATTGCGATATGTCTGATAAACCAGTCTATGTCTACCCGCCACTCAGCTCGCGCGAACATATAAGAATTCTTGAGCTGGAACCCTGTGACCAACCAACTGACCCGCTCCGCTGCTATATTCGCGAGGCACATATTGACCTTGATGGCTGTTCATATGAAGCTCTCTCTTATACCTGGGGAGAGTCCGTGTTTTCCAGGTCACTATTCATTCACCAGGGATTTGTCATGCCCATCACTTCGAACCTCTCGGATGCTCTTCACAGATTCCGTTTAAACCGAAGGCAACGAAGAATCTGGGTGGACGCGGTCTGTATCAACCAGAAGGACCATGTTGAAAAGAGCACGCAGATCCCCTTGATGGCAAGAATTTACCGTGGCGCATCTGGGGTGTTAGTTTGGCTGGGAAAGGGGAAGGACGAAGAAGAAATGATTGGCAGAATCAATACATTCGGCACTCGTGTTGCTATTAAAGGAGTTGTCCAGTCGGACATGCTGGGAGAGGCAGCCATGGCCCTAAACCAAGCGCTGCAGCTTCCGTGGTTTAGCAGACGTTGGATTATCCAAGAAATCGTACTCAATCATAGAGTGACTATGTTCTGCGGGAGCAAAAAGATGCCGTGGATTCGTCTCGCAACGCTGGTTCAGGAAATCTCTGCGAATGTCGAAGAGTCGAAGGCTATTAGATCAATTCTCGCGGTATTCGATCTCTGGAAAAGATGGGTATTGCGGAGTAGCGATTCTGGTCAGTGCGGATTGCTCCGGTTAATGGACGTATTTGATCATTTCGGATGCGCCGATGACAGGGATCACATCTACGCACTCATGGATCTGGCCGAAGATGTTATACCGTCGGTTGCCAATGAAGAGGAAGAAGTTAGGACAAAGCAAGTGCTCCACATGCAACCTTTACGCCTTGATGCCGACTATACAATCCCAGCAGAGCAAGTCTTCACACAGTTTGCTTATCATCTTCTATGTATTGGAGAATCTCTCTGGTTATTGAGTCGAGCGGGAGCTCGACTCCTTGAAGGAAAGCCGCCTGGACTTGCGTCTTGGATACCTGACTGGGGCAAACCACTATTGCGGCGTCCTCTCTGGGCAAGTGGAAGCCATTACGTGAAGTGGGGATTCAGGATGAATACTGCCCCCAAAACCGACTTGCCTCCAATACCGAAAACAACAATCTTCTGGTCGACAACCCCGCAGCATGATTTTAGTCAGTTGAACCTTGCCGAATGCTCGTCCATGTTCAGCACCGAAGCTCACTTCACGCCTATTGCGGTCAATGGGATAAGCGACCCTTTCCCGGTGGATTCTGACGACGCGCAGGACATTCTCAAGTGGATTCGTCGTGTTTGTGGCTTAATTTCGGGTGGAAGCCGCTGGTTACCGATATGGATGAGCCTCAGGGAGAGTGACATCGACAGTCTGGCGTATATTCTGATTGCAGATGGGGCATTAATCCACGACCTTAAACCGAAAATTCGTGACAGACTTCAGTCACTTGCCGCTTCAGTTCACTATAAGTCTAAAGGTATTAATCCTGCGCTTACTCACACAGCTGGGTTAAACTCGCCGAGTCGAGACCATAGCAAACAGTCAGTTGCCTGTACTTTGAAGACTAGAGCCGATTTACTAAGCTTTTGATATTAGATCTGTAACTTTCATTTCCAACGGATTGGCCTATCTCTTGCAAAAGCTGTTCCTTGGATCTCCTGACACTGAAGTCGATATTGATCCATTCCTCGACCTGGTCAGACTCACAATGAGAGGCAGACGCATCTTCACAAGCAATGCGAATCCTTATTCAGAAAAGGTAACGCGTCCAGAAGAAATAATGGGTATAGGGCCTAGCCATTTAAAAATTGGAGATGTTGTCCTTGCTCCCTGCCGCAATCACAATAGCTACCACTATCATGATTGCCTCTCAAAGAATACGTTTCTTGTCCGGAGATTTATGGATATATCGAATACACCCGGTAATGCGAGGGATCCCTCGCAGTTAAGTACCACTAAATACATCCCCACGTACGAGCTTGTGGGCGAATGCTTTCTTACGACTGCTCGATGGCGCCCAGCAGACTGTTCTTTTATGCTTGGATCTGTTGGAAGAAGGTTCGATCCGGAGGGGGATTTTATGGGGCCACTTGTTCCTGTATGCAAACGGCGCTTTCAGCCAGTCGCCATGGCTCTGTGCTAAGGGGTGTTGCCGAAGGGTGTTAGAAAGTCTCAAGAGAGGAAGAAAGGGAATATGTGGACGAGAGTAGAGTGGTGTGAAGCGGATAAAGCGGATAAAGCTATCTGAGAAGTGAGGACACGAGAATATCCCCCACACGGTCAACACCTCCATTCAAGAGTCGCAGGCGGGTGCCGGATGGATTGCGCACGTTATTGGCGATGCGTGTGCTGTGGTCACCGTCGCCGTGCTGCGTGCTGGCAACCAAAAGGTCGTGGGATTTCGCTGCGAGTTCTAGTTAACGCTTCTTCACAGTTTGTGCATGGCAGATGTGATATTCAGCGAACGATGCCAGATATCTCGTCTAATTGGTGTTACAAGTATTATCCGAACACGCTGGTGCTGATCGAGCCTTCTCTCACTACTGGTCAAGCCCATGTGTGTTTTGGCACGTTGGGATATTTAGACGGCTGCGGTGTCCGAGAGACGGGTGCACCTTAGCCACGAGCCTAACAGCCGCAGGCGCGTACGAGA
>Ga0335075_10018909_pt1 | contig 10206 bp, 10 predicted proteins | sample Lox_Sample_24_FD_206723 | JGI IMG/M metagenome (GOLD analysis project Ga0335075, IMG submission 206723) | Soil microbial communities from Loxahatchee National Wildlife Refuge, Florida, United States - Lox_Sample_2.4 | ecosystem: Environmental > Terrestrial > Soil > Wetlands | place: USA... | reverse complement strand
GAAAGCTGTTTCAACTCGGCCGCTCGGAGATGATGGACTGGATTCCAACTCGTGAAATCCCGTATCTAGATGTTAACGAGCTGCTCGTAGCTCAGAGGTTGAGCGTTTTTGATGTCAGCGAAACAAATGATACCGCTCGTAATATTGCTATCGCATTTTTGCTCCAAGCATTGTTTGAACGCGTCATAGACGTACCGCGCGGTCAGCCTGTGCATCGTGATGGCTCGGCACGTCCTCCAGTGCTAGTTGTCATTGAAGAGGTACACACCTTTGTGTCGAGGGCCAGCGCTGGCCGGATGCGGGCGGTTATGGAGCAACTCCAAGTAATCAGCCGGCGCGGTAGGAAGAGGTGGATGGGTTTGGCTCTGGTTTCGCAGCAGCCTGGTCACGTACCGGAGGAGCTTTTCGAGCTCGCCAACACGCGCTTCATTCACCAACTCAAGTCCGCTGGCAACCTTGCCCCTGTCCGGGCCACAACAGGCGGTGTGCATGAGGCTTTGTGGTCTACGGTGCCGTCGCTTGGGCCTGGGCAGTGCCTGATGACGGGATCTGTCTTCCGGAACCCTGTCTTCGTTCAGATCCGGCCAGCGCGTTCGCGCAGGATGCTCACGACCTGATCGGATCTCTCGTAGAGTTCATGGATCGATGGCGCCGTCCGGCCAACCCGGGCGGCGCCGTGATCCGGGTGCAGTTAAAGGAGATTCCGCGGTGTCGGCAGCTCACTCTCCGCTCGATGCCACGGTGTCGGTCGGCACCGGAACCCAGTGGGAGTGGGAACGTGGAGACCAGCCAGCGTTCACTCCCCGGCTGGCCCCGGTACCCGAGTCCGCGCTGGAGAGGCTGAGAGAGGCTGGTCAGCAGGTCGTCTTGGGGTGGTTTCATCGCTACCCTGCCCGTTTCGCTGCAGAGGTTGTAACAGCGATACTCGGCGAGGTGGTGGCCCGTGCGTCGCGGCCTGTGAACTTGATCATGGACCCTTTCTGCGGTACCGGGTCAGTTGTGAGCGCAGGTCGCCAAATTGGTGTGAGTGCGACTGGGATGGAACTGACGCCACTAGGTGTCACGATAGGGCGTTTGCGGATTGACCCCCCTCGAAACCCATGGGACGCAGCGGCGTTCTGTGAACGGCTGGCTCGTACGCCAGCGGCTTCCAGTTCAAGGCTAGATGAAACTTTAGCCGCTTGGTTGGGAGACGATAACGCCCGATTGCTGACGGCTTGGCTCCCCGCTCTAAATGAGATCGATGATCCAAAGCTTCACCGCTTCGTAACGATAGCGGTCTCCCAATCATTGAGACCATCGTCCCGATGGCTGTCCGGTTCCGTGAAGGTAACTGCTGATCCGAAGCGGACGCCGGTCCCGCTGGATTACAGCCTGCCGAGGTGGGCGCGGCAACTGGCCCGCGACTGCGTCGCTGAGCAGGAAGCCTTTATTAGTGCTAGTAGTGTGCTCGGTGTTCCCATCGCCAGTAGCAAAGTAGATTACGGTGATGCTAAAAGACTTCCATCTCAAGATGCCAGGTTTGATGCAATTATAACGAGTCCGCCATATTTTGTAACGTATGACTACTTCGACATTCAAAGGCTTACATATTTGGCGTTTGGTTGGCCTATGCAGCGGGCCGAACAAATCGGGTCCAAGTATCGACACGCTGTGGTTGACGGCAGCGTTCGCCTACCGACCGCACTAGATGCTTGGTACAGAGAGGTGTTTGGCGGTGAGAGCACGGCCCTTGGCCGTGCTCTGCGCGTTTATGTGGAAGGCTTGCGAGTTCACTTGAAAGAGGCATTGAGGGTCGTGGCATCTGGTGGAGTGGTCGCGTATTCTCTTGCTAACACTGTTAGGTCAGGGATGATTTTTAATTTGGTCTCTGGCTTTGAGCAGCTCCTTGACGAGGCTGGCTTCCAGAATATCGAGTCAGTTCCGCGCAGGCAGGCGGGCCGACGCATACTTCCAGCGGGTAGAGACATCCAGACCGGGCGCTTCTCAAGTAATACCATGAGCGCTGGTGTGCGTGAATACGTCATCTATGGCATCCGACCCTAAGCGACACGCAGTGCTCGAAACATCGTAGGCGGACCTGCGCGGGTTAGTTGACATGTCAACTTGGTGCACGGCCTCGGTGAAGACCCATAGGTGCCCACAGCATCAACGTTCCCCCGCAGCGTGGTCACACTAAAAACCGGATCGTTGCTGTCGCGACCGCTGTTGAGGAGTTCAGTGATGGTGAGGGCAGTGATCGCCTGGTTGCGATCAAAGAACCGCGGCCAATAGCTGGCCTCCCACCAGCCGTCCGCCCGCCTTCTCGCCGTCGCCAGGACGGCCCCGTCAACCTCCAGGCTCATGAAGTCGTCTTCGATCTTGATCGGCACAGGTGCCCCTCTCCCGCTTTGAGCGGGCCACGGGGGAGCCAGAAGGGGAGCCAACGTGGTCAGATTCCGCCAGACTCGATGCGACCCACTCAGAGCGTTTGTGCAGGTGAGGGGATCCCCCTTCGACTCATCCAGACCCGAACGGAGGCGCCGTTAATGCTTCGGGACGAAGAGGCCGCCGGTTCATGTGAGGAGCTCCGGCGTTTGATCAGCGCGGGGGTTCCAGGGTTGCATAGCATCCCCGGCTGGTCCGGTAGGTGGCGACGACTGAGGTTCTGAAGCTGGCGTTGTTGTCAGGCCTCGCGGATTTGATTGCCACTGCTGGCCTGGCCACGGATGACCCGCATGAGGGAAGTGGGCCGGCCCCCGGCTGGGGGTCTGGCCCGGTTGCAGCACATGAGTGGGAGCCGTTGCCGGGCTCTGCCGCCCTGGGACCGTGGCCGGTGGGTTGCTGCCTGCTGCGCCGCCGGAGCTGATAAGTCCGGTGATGCGGGAATGAGGTGACTGGTGCAGGAGCAGGATGGGCAACCGGTGCCACGGCGGCTGGTGGGGGTTGACCTGGGGATCGCGTCGCGGCATTCGGTGCGGGTGCTGGAGGCCGGCGGGCGGGTGGTGGGCCAGTCGTCGTGCGTGCCGGCGGTGGAGTCGCTGGCCGGGGTGGAGCAGGCCGCGCTGGCTGGCGCGCCGGACGGCACCAGGCTGGCAGTGGTGTTCGAGCCCACCGGGCCGGCGTGGATGCCGATCGCGGTGTTCTTCGCCCGCCGCGGGCACGCTGTTTACCGGGTGTCGTCGGCGAAGGCCGCGGGCTTGCGCCGGTTCTTGCGCCGGCACGCGAAGACGAACGGGATCGACGCGGAGACTCTGGCGCGGATGCCGCTGGCCGATCCGCGGGGCTTGCAGCAGCTCGAGCTGCCCGGCCCGGACGCGGCGGCGCTGGATCGGCGGGTGCGGGCCTGCGGGCGGCTCACCGAGGCGGCCAGCACGCACAAGGTGCGGATCAACGACCTGGTCCGGCAGCTGATGCCGATGACCCCGCTGGCCGGTGATCTGGGTAAGGCCGATCTGTCCGTGCTGGAACGCTACGCGGACCCGCGCGTGCTGCTGGCCGCCGGCGCGGCTGAGCTGACCCGGCTGATCACCACGGTGTCCGGGCGCCAGCAAGGACGCCAGCGGGCCGGCCAATGGCTGTCCGCTGCGGCCGCGGCCGTCGAGCCCTACGGTGACCACCCGGCCGTGCCCTATGACGAGCTGGCTGCGGAGGTGGTCACCGAGATCCGGCTGCTGCGCGCCATCCAGGAGGAACTGGCTGTCCACGCCGCGGCCCGCGAACAGCACTGCCGGCAGGTCGATCCCGGGCAGCTGGCCCGCTCCCTGCCCGGGTTCGCCGAGATCAGCGCCCCGGTCCTGGTCGCCGCGATGGGCCGGCCCGGCCGGTTCCGTGACCGGACCCGGTTCAAGAGCTATGCCGGGCTCGCTCCGCGGGCCAGCGAGACCGGGGAGACCGACCGCAAGGGCCAGCCGATGAGCAAAGCTGGGCCGTCCCAGCTGCGGTCGGCGTTCGCCCGCGCCGCGGACACAGCCCGCCGCCGGGACCCGCAGCTCGCCCGGATCTGCTACCTGCAGATGACCGAGCGCGGTGCCACCCACCTGAAGGCCTGCTGTGTCGTCGCCGGGTACCTAGCCGAACGGGCCTGGACTGTACTCAATCGCGGCACGCCGTACGTGATCTGCGACAACAACGGCAACCCGCTCACCGCCGAGGAGGCCAAGACGATCATCGCGGACAAGTGGACCGTCCCCGAGGATGTCCGCAAGCGTCGGCGCAGCCGCAAGCTGGCGGGGAAGGCCCCTCAGGCGGCCGCAACCGGGCCGGACAGGCGAGGCGACCCTCCCGCCCCCGATCGTCGCGGCCCCGCAGCAAGGTCGTCAACCCCGTGACCTGACCAGCCCGCCAGCCCAGCCCGTCGGCCACGCCGCCAGCGGGCCCGTCGGCATGCCCGGAAAACAGCACAGAAAACGATCACGAAACCGTAGCCCGGACCACTTGACACACGAGCATCCATAGGGAATCAAATCCGGCCACCCCGACCAGGTCCCAGGGCCTTTTCTCATCATGAGGGACGGGCTTCCTTCCTGCCTGAGAAGATCCTGGACGTCGTACAGCGGAACGCCGTCCTGGGCGAGCCAGGACCCCGGCCGACCATCACCACCGACATGCCGTCGAGGATGCGTGGCGGGACCGGCGCGACCCGGATGGCCGGCGCCGCGCCGACCGCTGCTGGGCCTCGTTTGGTTCGACGACGGGTCCCGGGACTGGCGCCTCGATAACGCCGCGGCGGTCGCCGTCTTCCGCCGGGCGCCAGGGCCTACCGGACGCCCGCCTCATGGCCAAAGATCGCCAGTCAGGTACGGCATTCTGGGATGGGAGCGTTACCGCAGGTAGTTATTGTGCTATCTCCGTACCGTGCGACAAGCGGGAACCTATCGTTTACGCGTGGAGGATAGCCCGATAGCGGTGGCAATCGCCCAAGGTGATCTTGAGGCTGTTGGCAAAGCCTTCGACCGGCACGGACAGCATCTGTTTGACTACTGCCAGTCGCAGCTTGATGAGGTGGCCGATGCGGCCCAGGTCGTGGAGGCTACCTTCGTCATCGCGGCGGCCAAGGCTTCGCTGCTGCAAAAACCGGCCCGGCTGCGGGCATGGCTGTTCGCCATCGCCCGCTGTGGCTGCCAGCAACGGCTGGAAGCCGGGGCCAATCCCGCCTACCTGGATGAGATGGCGGACGACTGGGACTGGGACCAGCTCGGCGGCAGTGCCTGGCATTCTGACCTGCTGTCGACCGCCTGGGCGGCGCTGGCCGCGATGAATCCCCGGGACCGTGAGGTGGCGGAACTGAGCCTCCGGCACGGGCTGGACGCCGCGGAACTATCGGACGTGCTCGGCGTGCCGCGCAGCCAGGCGCGCGCGCTGGTGCAAAGCAGCTGCGACCGGTTCGAGGCATCGGCGGATCTGCTGCTCGCGTCCTGCTCCGGGCGGTCGTGGTACTGCGAGACCGCGGCGGCCTACCTGAACAGCCTGAACAGCGACCTGACCCGGATCTCGCCGCGGTGGATGACGAGGCACGCGCCGGGCTGCGGGATCTGCGCTAAGTGGGGACGGCTCTCGGCGGTGATCCTCGCCCGGCTACCCACGGCCGCTCTGCCGGCCGACGAGCGGCAGCGGCTGCTCCGGCTGCTTTCCGAGCCCTCCGCGGATGCAGCGGACTACCGCGCCGAGGTCATCCTGCGGCTCGGGCCGTTCGGTGCCGACGGCTACCCGAGGCGGCGGAGCGGCCCGCCGGCGGCCCGGTGGCGGCGCAGTCACTTGATCGGCGCGGGCGCGGCCGTACTGACCCTGGCCCTGCTCGGCACCGGGGCGGCTCTCGTCGAAGACCATTTCGCCACCCAGGGCGGATTGCAGACGGCGGCCGGGGCGCACAGCCCGTCACCCAGCTCCACGCAATCGGGCAAGACCGAGGCATCCGGGGGCATCCCGTCACCGGGGAAGGGCTCCTCGTCAGATCGCCCGTCTCCAGAAGCCAAGAAGAGTCCGTCCCCGCGCCCGTCCCTGCCCTCGTCCGGCACGGGCCCACCCGTGCCCGGCAAGGGCTCACCGTCGCCGAAGCCGACCTCGCCGCAGCCCACGCCTTCCCATTCCTCACCGTCTCCGTCGCCAGCGCCGACAGCGCCGGCCTCGCCGATACCGACGCCCACGCCGACGCCAGAGTTTTCGGTGGCACTGGCCGACCGCGACCAGCCTGCCTCGCTGCGGGCGATAGCGTTCACGGCATTGTAGGCTTCGTCAGCGCGGCCACAGAATATGCGCGGATGTCCAGGTCCACGCGCCAGAACAACCGCAGGCCGGCCAGCCGCAGGAACACCAGCCGGGCCTGCTCTAGTCGGGTTCTGCGGCCAGATGCACCCCCGCGGGCAGCCGCGCGGGAACCAGAACATCGGCGCATGACGGGTATCAACCGCCCACACCAACGGCGGCACCCCCGGATTCCCGGCCCGGACCCGCGGCCGGAACCGCCCCAGGCAAGGATCCTCGCTGAAGTGCCACAAAGCGAACGGGCCCTCCCCCTCATACGGCGGCGCCGGATCGCGGGCCAGCAGATACTCCGGGTAGTCCACGCCCATCACGGGCATTCTCCCACGCACCAGCGCCTCAGTGCGCGGGACCTTACACGACAAGATCACGATCTACGGCTGGAGTCTTAGTTGTTGACAAAAACTTCCATTATCGCGCCGAGTTCTATTGTGTAACTGGTTGCGTTGGCAGATGCCGCCGCGTCAACAATCAGGTTCCCCGCTGCTGAGAAGGTGGCGATACCCTCGATGATGGCCACATAGTTGTCACCGCTGACAAGTGCCGCACTGCCCAGTCCTGTATTGGTGCCGATCGTTTCCTGGAATGCAATCTTGGAATGGTTTGCGCCAAGATACATGATGGTCGCGTGGAAGTATGATGCTACGGGGCCGCCCATTGTAATGTAAGCGGCATTTACGCTGCTAGCCGTGAACGGGATGATTGCGCGGAACCGGTATGAGCTGGCTGCCACCGGAATGGATAGCCCGGTGATAGGAGCTTGCGTCTCACTGTCAATTACCTGCGTAGAGCGGTTGTTGGCTGATATCCGGCCAGTGTGATAGGCGTTACCGTCAGTGCCTACATATTTGAGCTGGCCGCCATAGCCATACACAGCAGGGCCAGCCGTGGGTTTGGCCGATGCTGCTGATTGGTTGGCGAGGACGTATCCGCTCATGCCTGCGGGGTAGCTGGTGCCGAACTGGTCTGTTCCGGCCGCCGCGGCGAGAGAGAACAGCAGGAACGGCGCCCCCGTTGAGTAGGTGAGGCGGACCTGGCCAGAGGCCCCGTTGCCGCCCGTGGTCGTAATGTCCGCGGAGACTCCGCAGGCCCCGCCGCCACCGCCGCCTGGTGCAATCCCGTCCTGGCCCGCCCCGGTGGCGCTGCCAGACAGGCCGCCCTCGCCACCGGCTGCGCCACCACCAGCCCCAGCGCTGCCAGCGCCAGGCCGGACACCGAAGCCCCCGGCGCCGCTGGCCCCGCCGCTGCCGCCGCCACCGCCGCCGTCGTTCGTGCCCCCATTGCCCCCGGCACCGCCGTTGTTGTTGATCGTGTTCGTGCTGCCGCTGCCCCCGGCGCCCCCGCTGCCATCACCTGGTGACGCGCTGCCGTTGCCCCGCGTTCCGCCGTTGGCGGTGACCGTCACGGTCGAGCCAGCGAGCGTGGTGGTACCACCTGACCCTGGCGAGCCGGTTGACCCGGTGGCGCCGCTCCCGCCCACCCCGACCGAGTAGGCCGCCGTGCCACCAGAGGGGAGTGCCAGCGAGGGCTCGTGCGCGTACTCGCCACCCCCGCCGCCGCCGCCCTGTGGCCCGGTCGTCCAGAAACTGTTATTCGACCCGCCACCACCGCCGCCACCGCCCCAGCATTCGGCCTTGCCCACGGTCACGCCCGCCGGGATCGGGATGGTGCCGCTGCCGCTGGTCTTGGTCACGGTGACCACGCCGTTATTGGCGCCATACAGGAGCAGCGCATATGGAGTGAGACTCAGGATCGGCGAGAAGACCTCGGTTGACTCATCCGGCGTGGTGGTCGTCCCGAGCGTGATCACAGGCTCATCGGCGGTGCCGTCGTTCTGGGCCTGGAGCAGCAGCGCCGCACCCGAGCCAGCCGGGGCGGTCATCGATGCCAGCCCGGTGTAAAACAGGGTGGTTGCCGGCGGGGTGTTCACGGCCTGGACGACCAGCTGCACGAACGCGGCAGTTGCCGGTGCCGTCACTGTCCCGGTGACCGCGGTTTCCGTCGCCGCGGGAACGGCGACCGCGGATGGGAAGGATGACGAGATGTAGGCGCCGGAGGACGTGAACCAGTTGACTCCGATCTGGAATCCGTTGCCGCCGCCGGTCCACCCGGCGGGGCTGTAAACCTGCGCGGTGAGCGTGTACGTCACGCCGCTGGTGACCGGGAGCGTGCTAGGGGTGCTAGCGCCGGGGGACGCGGTGACCCCATCGGGCGTGATGAGCATGGACTGGGCCGACGCGCCGTAGGGGAACAGGGAGGACGCGGCGATGGTGGCATTGTTCTGGGCCGTCCACCCGCTGATGCCGATGGCGAATGTCGCGTTGGGGTTGATCGTGCCGCCGCCGAGCGGGGACGTGAGGGCGGTAGTCATCTTGGCCGCCGCGCCCGTGCCGAGCTGCAGCGATCCGAGGAACCCGGGCAGCGCCTCATTCGGGTCGGTGGTCGCCAGCCCGGCCACGGCCTGAAGGATGCCGGATATCGCGGCCGTGATGTTGAACGTGGAGTCCTGGGCCGGGATGAGCAGCACCTGAGACTGGCCCATCGCCCCGAACTGCGCGCCCTGAATGTAGGAGTTGCCGAAGCTGTCTGTTCCCGCCGCGCCTGCGATGGCCGCTATCAGGTTCCCGAGCACGGGCGCCGCAGAGTAGATCAGCTCTGGCAGCCCGGCCAGTGTCAGTGATGGGGTGATCGCGTTGCCGTACGGATCTTGGGTGCTGCTGGTGATGGACGCGATCGGCGGATTGCCCAGCGCGGGCGTAGTGCCAGGCTGGTAGATGAACAGGCCGACGGGCGTCCCGCTGGGGTCGCTCGCGGCGGCATAGTGCTCCGGTCCCGTCATTGCGGTGCTCTCCGTCCCGGTCTGTCCTCGTCAGATGCCTCGGCCGCGCACCTGCTGGCAGCGGCGTGCAGCGCGGCGACGTCGCGCCACCACTCCCCCGGGTCAGCGGTCAGCTCAGCCCCGGCCAGAGCCCGCCCGGCCGGGGTCACGACCGCGCCGTCAGTCATGCCTCAATGCCATTCCGGAGATAGGAGGCATGGCCGGCACGGCGCCCAAGGCAGCTAGCGCGGCATGCAGGCGCTGCCGGCCGCGGGGGTTGAGCAGATGCCCGGCCTCTGCCGGGCTTAAGAACTCGTACCGGTCCAGCTCGCCATCTAGGAGGCGGATCGCTGCGATTTGCTCCGCCGCCAGGACCCCGCCATCGAACACGAACGCCAGCAGGTCGCCCCACGGGCCGTGCGGCGGTACCCAGTCGACGACCAGCACGGGGCCGACCTGCACATCAAGCGCCAGTTCCTCGCGGACCTCGCGCTGCAGGCAGTCGTACAGCGGCGCAGTCATGGCAGCCCTACCAGCGCCCTGACCGTCTTGAGCTGGTCATCTGGGGCGAGATGCCCCGACCGGGTCTGCTCACAGATCAGCGCGGCGACCTCCAGGTAAGGCACCCGCGAAGGCCTCGCAACCACGCTCGAAGTCTAAGTGCGCCGACTGATTCAGCGCACCTGGGACATCCAGTAAAGGCGTGTTACATGCGTACGTATGCGGCACCTCCTCCACACGCACACAGTTGATCAGGTAGCCCTGATCAACTGGAAAGGGCAAAAGGACCGCCGCGTTCTGGCTGATGCCAGTAGGGCGGGCTACGACGTGATCATTACGCGGGATCGGAACCAGCTCAGCGATCCAGCCGAATGCGATGCCATCAAGTAGTCGAAGCTCCACCACATCCGCTACGCGCAGCGCCGCGAGGGCATGATCGGACTCGGCCTCGCGTTAGGAGCAATCATTGCGGCCATGCCCATGGTGATGGAAGAACTACTGGTCCTTAACTGCGGGGGTTAAGCCTCCGGTGGCGGGTCTGCGTCTCGCCCGCCGCGTCGGCTCACGGCCGGCCCGCTGCCCCGGCAGGCCCGGGCCGCCGGTTTCATGATCTGGGTGCTTTACCAGCGCTATGAGCTGGCCAGGTA
>Ga0335075_10018908_pt1 | contig 10207 bp, 7 predicted proteins | sample Lox_Sample_24_FD_206723 | JGI IMG/M metagenome (GOLD analysis project Ga0335075, IMG submission 206723) | Soil microbial communities from Loxahatchee National Wildlife Refuge, Florida, United States - Lox_Sample_2.4 | ecosystem: Environmental > Terrestrial > Soil > Wetlands | place: USA: Florida... | reverse complement strand
AGCGGCGACTGGTTGCTGATCACCTGGGGATGGGCCCTGGCCGTCGTGTTCGCGATCTACGTCGTTGGCGGCGTGACCGGCGCGCACATCAACCCGGCGATCACGTTCGGCGCCGCGATCCGTAAGCAGCTGCCGTGGAACAAGGTGCCCGGTTACTGGTTGGCCCAGGTGCTCGGCTGCTTCATGGGTGCCGCGCTGGTGTTCCTGGTCTACAACAACGCGATCAATCACTATGACCAGGTCAACCACATCGTGAAGGGGACGCCGGCTTCGTTAGCCACATACAGCACATTTGCCACGTTCCCGGCACCGTACTTCCACAACGTATTGGGGCCGTTGATCGACCAGATTGTGGGTACGTTCTTCCTCGCGTTGTTCGTGTGGGCGGTGACCGACGAGTACAACCTCCCGGTCGGCGCGAACATGACACCGTGGATCGTGGGCATGATCGTGATGGCGGTCGGCATCTCGTTTGGCGCCAACGCCGGGTACGCGATCAATCCCGCCCGTGACTTCGGTCCGCGCATCTTCGCGTGGATCGCCGGGTGGAAGTCCGTGGCGTTCCCCGGGAACTACGCCAACATCAGCGGCTACTTCTGGGTGCCAATCGTCGGGCCTCTAATCGGAGCGGGGATCGCCTCGCTCTTCTACGACAGGTTCATCCAGGACATCCTGATCGCGCGAAAACCGCCTGAACCTGGAGTCCTGGCCGAAGGCGAAACCGTCCAGAACCGGCCGGGTCCCGAGGCGCTCTGACCCTCGACTAGGCGCTGGATCTTCGGGGCGGTGGCACGGCGCGGTGCCACCGCCCCGGCTCGTTGTGAAATCAAATAGGTCGGCGGCGCCCGACGGCGGCGCCTTCGTCACTCGTCGTCGTCGACCCAGTCGACCGTCCGCGCGACGGCCTTCTTCCACTTGCGGTAGCCACGCTCGCGCGCCGCACCGTCCATGCTCGGTAGCCACTCTGCGGCCTTGTGCCAGTTCTTGCGCAGGCTGTCGGTGTCCGACCAGAAACCGACGGCGAGTCCGGCCGTGTAGGCGGCGCCGAGTGACACGGTTTCGGCGACGATCGGTCGCATCACGGGCACGTCGACGACATCGGCGAGAAACTGCATCAGCAGGTTGTTCGGCGTCATCCCACCGTCCACGCGCAGCTCCGAGAGCGGCGAGCCGTAGTCGGTGTTCATGGCCTCCACCACCTCGCGCGTCTGCCACGCCGTGGCCTCCAGCACCGCGCGCGCGAGGTGACCCTTGTTGATGTAACTCGTCAGGCCGGCGATCACCCCTCGGGCGTCGCTGCGCCAGTGCGGAGCGAACAGCCCCGAGAAAGCGGGAACGAAGTAACACCCACCGTTGTCCTCGACGGTCAGCGCGAGCGTCTCGATCTCGGGTGCTGAGCCGATCAGCCCGAGGTTGTCGCGGAACCACTGCACGAGCGCGCCGGTGACCGCGATCGACCCCTCGAGCGCATACACCGGCGCGGCCGATCCGAGCTTGTAGGCGAGCGTGGTGAGCAGGCCGTTTGACGACGTCACCGGGCGAGCGCCCGTGTTCAAGATGAAGAAGCTCCCGGTCCCGAACGTGCACTTCGCCTCGCCCGCGCTGAAGCAGGTCTGCCCGACCAGCGCGGCGGACTGGTCTCCGAGCGCCGAGGCGACCGGCACTCCCATCAGTGGCGCGCCGGCCTCCCCGTAGGCCTCCGAGGAAGCGCGGATCTCCGGCAGCATGGCGGGCGGAATCCCGATCGCGTCGAGCAGGTCCGGGTCCCAGTCGAGCGTGTGGAGATTCATCAGCAGCGTACGGCTGGCGTTGGTGACATCGGTGACGTGCACCCCGCACAGGTTCCAGATGAGCCACGAGTCGATCGTCCCGAACAGCACCTCGCCGGCTTCAGCGCGCTCGCGCAGCCCGGGGATGTGGTCGAGCAGCCACCGGATCTTCGGGCCGGAGAAATATGTCGCCACCGGCATCCCGGTTTTCTCGCGGAACATGTCCTGCCCGAATTCGCGGGCCAGCTCCCGGCACATGCGATCGGTCCGGGTGTCGGCCCAGTTGATCGCGTTGTGCACCGGCGCGCCGGTCCGGCGGTCCCACAGGACGGTGGTCTCGCGCTGATTGGCGATCCCCAGCGCACACAGATCCTCGGGGGTCAAGTCGGCCTTGTCGAGCGCCACCCGCACCACCAAGAGCACGTTGCGCAGGATCTCCTCCGGGTCGTGCTCAACCCAGCCCGGCCGGGGGAAGTGCTGGCGGTGCTCCTGCTGGGCCACCGAAACGATCCGGGCCCGGTCGTCGAACACGAAGCACCTCGACGACGCGGTCCCCTGGTCGATCGAGGCTACGTAACGGGCCACGGGCGGAGTCTATGCCGGGCGCGCCATCACCAGGGGATCGCGCCCAACTCGCGCGATACCGCCCGGGCCGCTTCCATCACGTAGTCGATGAACTCCGAGCGGGGCCTCCGGCCGTCGCACAGCCGCTCGATTGGCCCCGCGATCCCCATCGCCCCGACCGTGACCCGCCGGCGATCCTCGATCGGCGCCGCGATCGAGGCGGTGCCGTGGAACAGCTCACCCACGTCGGCCGACCACCCGCGCTGGGCGATCGCCTCGAGCTCCTGGCGGAAGCGGTACACGTCGGTCACGGTGGCGGGGGTGTAGCTCGGCAGCGAGCCGGGCGCGAACTCGGCCGCGATGTAGTTGTGGTTGGCGAGCAGTGCCTTGCCGAGCGCGGTGGCGTGGGAGGGCAGCAGGCTTCCGACGTCAAGCGCCTGGCGGGTGTCGTCGGGCCGGAACACGTGATGGACGATCAGCACCTGGTTCTCGTGCAGGGTGCCGATCCGCACGCTTTCACCGCTGCGCGTGGCCAGTCCGTCGGCCCAGTTCAGGGCGCGGGTGCGCAGCTCGTTGCCGTCGAGATAGCTAGAGCCCATGTGGAGCAGCGCGGGCCCGAGCTGGTACTTGCCCGAGTCCCGATCCTGTTCGACGAACCCGACCGCTTGGAGGGTCCGCAGGATGCCGTAAACGGTGCCTTTGGGCAGCCTCAGCTCACCGGCCAGCTCGGCCACGCCGAGACGCCGTGAGCGCCCCGAAAGTAGCCGCAGGATGGCGGCCGCGCGTTCGATGGATTGAATGCGACCGGGCAGTTGTGCAGCCCTCCCTGAAAGCCCTCCCAATGCCGGATCGGGTTCAGTTCGTACGACTGAACCACGGTCCGAACGGTGTTTGACATTGTCGCACCGTTTCCGTTATTGTCGCAAGCAAGGCTCGTGGGTGGAGAGCGTTTTGGTCCAGAAGGAGGGTGCTTGCTGGGCATTATCGGTGCTGACCTGACCGCGGAGCGCCACCGGCGCCTGCGGGGCCATCAGGCTGGGTCTCACCCGCACACTCGACCGCCCCACGCCCGTGAATGTGCATTCACGCACGTATGGGGGTCAAGACTGCACGCTCGACCCGCTCGGGTTCGCGAGTGTGCGGATATGACCCGCGGTTTCCTAAGGCGCCGCCGTCAGGCGCCGCCGACAAGTTCCTAGGCAAAGGGAAGGGGCATGAAGAAGCTCATCAATGCGCCCGACGCCGTCCTCCAGGACGCGCTTCGGGGTGTCGAGGCCGCGCACGGTGACCGGGTGCGTGTGTCCTACGACCCGGCGTACATCGTGCGCATCGACGCTCCGGTCCAGGGCAAGGTAGGCATCATCTCGGGGGGAGGCTCGGGTCACGAGCCGATGCACGGAGGCTATGTGGGGCCGGGCATGCTCGACGCGGCCTGCCCGGGCGAGGTGTTCACCTCGCCGACGCCCGATCAGATGACCGAGGCGACCAAGGCGGTCGACGGCGGCGCCGGCGTGATCCATGTGGTCAAGAACTACACGGGCGACGTGATGAACTTCGACATGGCGGCCGAGATGGGCCGGGGCGAGGACATCGAGGTCGAGACGATCCTGACCAACGACGACGTGGCCGTCGAGGATTCGCTCTACACGGCCGGGCGCCGCGGCGTCGGCGTCACCGTGCTGGTCGAGAAGATCTGCGGCGGCGCGGCGGAGGACCGTAAGTCGCTCAAGGAGGTGGCGGAGCTCGGGCGCCGGGTCAACGCCAACGGCCGCTCGATGGGCATGGCTCTGACGCCGTGCATCACCCCCGGCTCGGGCAACCCGAGCTTCGAGCTCGGCGATGACGAGGTCGAGATCGGCATCGGCATCCACGGCGAGCCGGGACGCTTCCGCGAGAAGATCGGGCCGGCCTCGCAGATCGCCGAGCGATTGATGACACCGATCCTCGAGGACCTCCCGTTCAATTCGGGCGACCGGGTGCTGGCGTTCGTCAACGGGATGGGCGGCACCCCGCTGATCGAGCTCTATGTGATGTACAACGAGGTGGCCAAGATCGCCCAGGCCCAAGGCCTGACGATCGAGCGCAACCTGATCGGCAACTTCATCACGTCGCTCGAGATGCAGGGCTGCTCGATCACGCTCGTCAAGCTCGACGACGAGATGGTCCGCTACTGGGATGCTCCGGTGAACACCCCGGCCTTGCGCTGGGGCGTGTGACGGTGGCGCTCGGGGGCACCTGAAGTGCCGATCACACGGGACGCCACGGTGGACTGGATGACCCAGTTCGCCGGCGCGATGTCCGAGCACCGCCAGGAGCTCGTGGCGCTCGACACGGCGATCGGCGACGGGGACCACGGGACCAACATGAACCGGGGCATGACCAAGGCGATCGAGCGGCTCGGCGCCGCCGAGCAGGCCGATCCCGGCGCCGTGCTCAAGACCGTGGCGATGGCGCTCGTGTCGACCGTCGGCGGCGCCGCCGGGCCCTTATACGGAACGCTCTTCCTGCAGATGGGTAACGCGCTGGCCGGTCAGGAGGAGGTCGACCTACCGGCCTTCGCGGTGGCCTGGCGCAAGGGCCTGGAGGGAGTCCAGGCCCGCGGGAAGGCGGAGCCGCAGGACAAGACGATGGTCGACGCGCTGATACCAGCCGTGGAGGCGCTGGAGGGGGCGTCGGATCTGGATGAAGGCTTGCGCGCGGCCGCGCAGGCCGCGCAGGAAGGCATGAAGGCAACGACGCCGCTCGTCGCGCGCAAGGGGCGCGCCAGCTACCTGGGGGAGCGGAGCAAGGATCACCAGGACCCCGGGGCGACCTCCACCTACTACCTCTTCAAGAGTGCCGCCGAGGCGCTGGCGGGCTGAAAGGAGAATCGGATGGCGAAGTACTCAATTGCACTCGACCAGGGGACGACCAGCTCGCGGGCGATGGTTTTCAACCATGAAGGCCGCGTCGAAGCCGTCTCGCAGAAAGAGCATGAGCAGATCTACCCCAAGCCGGGCTGGGTCGAGCACGACCCGAAGGAGATCTGGGCGCGCTGCCAGGAGGTGATCGACGAGGCGGTCGAAGCGGCCGGCGCCAGCGCCGACGACATCGCCGCACTCGGCATCACCAATCAGCGCGAGACCGCGGTGGTGTGGGATCGCAACACCGGCGAGCCGGTGATGAACGCGATCGTCTGGCAGGACACGCGCACCGACAAGCTCGTCGACGAGCTGTCCGCCGACGGCGGCCAGAACCGGTTCCAGGCCACGGTCGGCCTGCCGCTGGCGACCTACTTCTCGGGGCCCAAGGTGCGCTGGATCCTCGACAACGTCGATGGGGCCCGCGAGCGGGCCGAGGCCGGCGACCTGATGTTCGGCAACATGGACACCTGGTGCATCTGGAACCTGACCGGGGGCACCAACGGCGGCCTGCACATCACCGACGTGACCAATGCCAGCCGGACGATGCTGATGGACCTCAAGACGCTGTCCTGGGATGAGAAGATTGCCTCGACGATCGGCGTGCCGATGTCGATGCTGCCCGAGATCAGGGCCTCGAGCGAGGTCTACGGCGAGGTCAAGGGCGGTGCCCTCAGCGGCGTCCAGATCGCCGGCGACCTCGGCGACCAGCAGGCGGCGACGTTCGGGCAGGCCTGCTTCGACGCGGGCGACGCCAAGAACACGTACGGCACGGGCAACTTCATGCTGCTCAACACGAGCACCGAGCCCGTCCAGTCCAAGTCGGGCCTCCTGACGACGGTCTGCTACAAGATCGGCGACCAGGACGCGGTGTACGCGTTGGAGGGCTCGATCGCGATCACCGGAGCGCTCGTGCAGTGGCTGCGCGACAACCTCAGGATGATCAAGGCGGCGCCCGAGGTCGAGGAGCTCGCCCAGACGGTCGAGGACAACGGCGGCCTGTACATCGTGCCCGCGTTCAGCGGGCTGTTCGCGCCGTACTGGAAGTCCAACGCCCGCGGCGTGTTCGCCGGCCTGACGCGGTATGTCAACGCCGGCCACATCGCCCGCGCCACGCTCGAGGCGACGGCGTTCCAGACCCGCGAGGTAATGGACGCCATGGAGGCCGACTCGGGCGTCACGCTCAACGAGCTCAAGGTCGACGGCGGCATGGTCGCCAACGACCTGCTCATGCAGTTCCAGGCCGACATCCTCGGGGTGCCGGTGATCCGCCCAGTGGTGGCCGAGACGACGGCGCTCGGCGCGTCGTATGCGGCCGGGCTGGCCGTCGGGTTCTGGGACTCAGAGCAGGAGGTCCGCGACAACTGGGCCGAGGACAAGCGCTGGGAGCCGAACATGGACGCCGAGAAGCGCGACGAGTACTACAAGTACTGGAAGAAGGCCGTCACCCGGACCTTCGACTGGTTCGACTCGGCGAGCTGAGCGCCAAGGGGCAAGATGTCGTGAGGGCGGTCCCTCGGGCCGCCCTCCGGCGTCGGATAGTCTGAGCACCATGGCCACGCTCAACACCGATGTTCTCGTAATCGGTGGGGGCGCCACGGGCGCCGGCGTGGCCTGGGACGCGGCGCTGCGCGGCCTCGACGTGGTGCTCGTGGACCGGGCGGATCTGGCCGAGGGAACGAGTGGTCGCTTTCACGGCCTGCTGCATTCGGGGGGCCGCTACGCGGTCAAGGACCCACGGGCGGCCGAGGAGTGCATTGGCGAGAACCGCATCCTGCGGCGGGTCGCGGCGGACTGCATCGAGGACGTCGGCGGGTTCTTCGTCACCACGCCATACGACGACCCGCAGTACGCCGACAAGTTCGCTGCCGGCTGCCGCGACACCGGCGTGGACTGCGAGGAAATCGACCCGGCCGTCGCGCTGCGCGAGGAGCCACGGCTCAACCCGGACGTCTCACGCGTTTTTCGGGTCCCTGACGCGAACATCGACGTGTGGAAGACCGTGTGGACGTTGGCCCGGGGCGCGCAGCAGCGCGGCGCGCGCGTGTTCCCCTATCACGCCGCGGTGGCGATTCACCGCGGCGGTGACGAGGTGACCGGCGCCCGCGTGCGCAGCGGCCTCACCGGCGAGGAGATCGACATCGAAGCGCGGGTGACCGTGAACGCCTCGGGCGCGTGGGCCGGCGCCGTCGCCGACCTGGCCGGGATCGAGGGCGTCCGCGTATTGCCGGGCCGGGGGATCATGATCGCGATGAACCACCGGCTCGTGAACACCTGCGTGAACCGCTGTCAGATGCCCACCGACGGCGACATCGTCGTTCCGATCCGCACCGTGTGCGTGATCGGCACGACCGACGTGAACACCGACGATCCCGACGACCACACGGTGCTCCAGGATGAGGTCGACGCCATGCTCGACGACGGCGAGAAGCTCGTCCCGGGCTTTCGCCAGGCGCGCGCGCTGCGCGTGTGGACCGGCGTGCGTCCCTTGTTCGAGGACTCCAAGGCGGCCGACACAGACTCGCGCGACGTCACGCGCGCGCACGCCCTGCTCGATCACACCGAGCGCGACGGCGTCAAGGGGTTTGTCACCATCACCGGCGGCAAGCTCACGACCTTCCGCCTGATGGCCGAGGAGACGGTGGACGCCGTCTGCCGCCAGCTCGGCGAGCCGCGGCCGTGCACGACGCGGACCGAGCCGCTCCCCGGCTCCGAGGATGAAGCGAACTACCGGCTGGGCGAACGCCTGGAGCGCAAGGAGAAGCACCTCGTCGAGGATCAGCTGATCTGCGAGTGCGAGATGGTCCCGCGCCGCAAGGTCGAGGACGCCATGCGCCGGCGCGCCACGACCAATCTCGACGACATCCGCCGGTTGCTCCGCCTCGGCATGGGCCCGTGCCAGGGCGGGTTCTGCATCTACCGCGCCACGGGCATCCTGCACGGCCTCGACGGCCTCAGCGCCGAGCAGGCGGACGCGGCCCTGCTGCACTTCCTCCAGGAGCGGTGGAAGGGCATCTGGCCGGTGCTGTACGGCGATCAGCTGCGCCAGGCCCGCCTCGACGACTGGATCTTCCAGGGCGTCCTCGATGTGGAGCATCTGCCCGCATGAGGGGCGAGCTGCACTACGACGTCGTCGTGATCGGCGCGGGGACGGCCGGGCTGACGGCCGGCGCCCGGCTCGCCGAAGGCGGCGCGCGGGTGTGCGTGCTCGCCAAGGGCGTCGGCTCAACCCATCTGGCGCCGGGAACGATCGACGTCGTCGGTTACACGCCCGCCGTGGTCCAGTCGCCCGCGGCGGCGCTCGAGGAGCTCGTGGCGGCGCGCCCCGATCACCCGTACGCCGTGCTCGGCTCTGGCGCGCTGGCCGACGCGATCCAGTGGTTCCGCAGCCGGGTCGAGTCGGGGCCGCTTCCGGGCTACCGATATGTCGGCGAGCTCGAGCGCAACCACCTGATGCCCACCGCCGTGGGCGCACTACGGCCGTCGGCGTTCGTGCCGGAAACGATGGCGGCGGGTGATGGGGCGGCGAGCGTCTGCATCGTCGGCTCGCGCTCGCTTCGCGATTTTCATCCCGCCCTGTGCGCGGCCAATCTGGCGCGCGCCGGCATCGGGGCCCGCGGCGTCGACATCGAAATCGAGGTCACGCGGGCCGACGAGAATGCGCTCGGGCTGGCGCGACGCTTCGACGATCCGGCCTGGCGAGCGGCGTTCGCGGCGCGGCTGGCGCTCAAGCTCGGGGCCGACGAGCGGGTCGGGCTGCCCGCCATGCTCGGCGCGCGCGATCCGCACGGCGCCTGGACCGACCTCCAGCAGCGGTTGGGACGGCCCGTGTTCGAGATTCCCACGCTGCCTCCGTCCGTCCCCGGCATGCGGCTGTTCGAGGTCCTGCGAACGGCGCTGCGCCGGGCCGGTGGACGGCTCGTGCTGGGGGCGGAGGTGATCGACGCGGATCGCGACGGCTCGCGGATCCGCGCCGTCAGCACCCACGCCGCCGGCCACGACGCCCGCTACGCCGCGCCGTGGTTCGTGCTCGCCGCCGGCGGCTTCTCCTCCGGGGCGATCGAGCTCGACTCGCGCTGGAGTACCCACGACCGCGTGCTCGGCCTGCCGCTAAGCGGCCTCCCGGCGCCGGGCGAGCCGCGCTTCGCCGGCGACTACCTGGCCGAGCAGCCGATGGCGCGGGTGGGAATCGCGGTCGACGGTGAACTGCGCGCGGACGGGGCCGAGAACGTGCTCGTCGCCGGTGCGGCGCTGCCCGGCGCCGTCTCGTGGCGCGAATTGTCGGGTGAGGGGATCGCTTTGGCCAGCGGCTCACGCGCCGCCCAGCTCATCCTCGCGCAGGCCGGCGCGCGGACCGGAGCCGCCGCATGACTCCCATCGACGACCTCATGCGCGACTCGCTTGACCACTGCGTCAAATGCACGATCTGCGAGACCCAGTGCCCGGTCTCGAACGTGTCGCCCCTGTTCCCAGGGCCGAAGTACGCCGGGCCGCAGGCGGAGCGCTACCGGATCGCCGATGAGCCCTCGGTCGACGCGTCGGTCGACTACTGCTCAGGGTGCGGGATCTGCTCGATGGTCTGCCCCCAGGGGGTGAAGATCGCCGAGATCAACTCGCAGGCCCGCGACAAGCTCAAGCGCCAGAAGGGCATCCCGCTCCGCGACCGGATCATCACCCGGCCGACCTGGCTCGGCCGCGCGGGCGGCGGCCCGATGGCACCGCTCGCCAACCTCACGATCGATTCCAAGCCGCTGCGGATCATCGGCGAGAAGCTGCTCGGGGTCCACCGGGACGCGCCTGCGCCCGAGTTCGCACGCCGGCGCTTCTCGCGCTGGGCGAAGGGGCGCACGAGCCCGGCGACCGGGCGTCGAATTGTCTATTTCCACGGCTGCGGGACCGAGTACTACGAGCCGTGGGAGGGCGAGAAGGTGGTGCAGATCCTCGAGCACAACGGGTTCGAGGTCGTCGTGCCCA
>Ga0335075_10018907_pt1 | contig 10207 bp, 9 predicted proteins | sample Lox_Sample_24_FD_206723 | JGI IMG/M metagenome (GOLD analysis project Ga0335075, IMG submission 206723) | Soil microbial communities from Loxahatchee National Wildlife Refuge, Florida, United States - Lox_Sample_2.4 | ecosystem: Environmental > Terrestrial > Soil > Wetlands | place: USA: Florida... | reverse complement strand
CACCAGCAAGAGCGGCCTGCGACATCAGCCGGGCGACACGCTTGCGGCCGATGCGAATGCCCTTGGCCGCCAGCTCGGCATGAACGCGCGGCGCGCCATAGGTGCCACGGGAGGCGGCATGGGCGGCCCGGATCTCCGCGGTCAGTGCAGTGTCGGTCTTCGCCCGTCGCGACAGCCGCTGCTTCCGCCACGCATAGTAGCCGCTGGAGGAGACACCCAGCACTCGGCACATGGTGGCAATCGGGTAAGTTGCCTGGCGATCACTCACGAACCGGAACCCTTCGGCGGGATCGCGTTCGTCTCCCGAGCGAACCAGGCCGCCGCCTTTGAGAGGATTTCCCGCTCCAGCCGGAGCTGGCGGTTCTCACGCCGCAGATGGTTCAGTTCCTGTCGTTCGGGTGTTGTTAGGCCGCCATCGCCGCGGCCGGCATCGCGCGCCGCCTGTGCGACCCAGTTGCGGATCGACTGTGCGGTTGGCTCGAACTCACGCGCCAGCACCTCCGGCGAACGCCCGGCTTGCACCAGCTCAACCATCTGGCGACGAAATTCGGGGGCATAAACTCGTCTCGCTTGCGACATGGGGGACTCCTCAAACGCAAATGCTCGGGTGTCCACGAAACCCGGTCAAGTTCATACAGAGGTTTTCGTGGGACTGGATGTAGCCAAGGCGCGACACGCGGTAGCGGTGGCGGCCGATGGCCGACTGGGTGAGGTACGCTACCTCGGCGAGATCGGCACTGACCCCGAGAGCGTTCGACGGCTTGCGACCAAGCTGGCGACGCGGCACAGCCGACTGCACTTCTGCTACGAGGCAGGTCCGACCGGCTACGGCCTCTACCGGCAGCTGACCGAGCTGGGGCACCAGTGCAGCGTAGTAGCGCCGTCATTGATTCCTCGCAAACCGGGTGACCGTATCAAAACAAACCGGCGCGATGCCCAACAACTGGCGCGTATGCTCCGCGCGGGCGAGCTTACCGAGGTTTGGGTGCCCGATGAGGCACACGAGGCCATACGCGACCTGGTCCGCACACGCGATACGGCCGTAAATGATCTGCGCCATAAGCGGCAGGCGATTTCGTCTATGATGCTACGCCTGGGCCGGGTCTATCCCGGCAAGAAGACCTGGGGCAGGCGACACTTGTATTGGCTGCAAGGGCAACGCTTCGAGCATCCCATTCACGGATTGGTGCTTCAGGAACTGCTGCTTGCTGTCCGACACGCCGAGGAAAGGCTGGAGCGCGTCGAGACCGCCATCCTCGAGTTTCTGCCCACATGGTCACTCGCCCCCGTAGTGGCCGCCCTACAGGCACTGCGCGGCATTGGCCTTATCGGAGCCGTTATCATCATGGCCGAAATCGGTGACCTGCATCGTTTCGACAATCCACGCCAACTCATGGGCTATCTTGGTCTCGTGCCGGGTGAGCGAACGACCGGTGACAGGGTGCTCCGGCTAGGCATCACCAAAGCCGGCAACAGTCGGGTTCGGCGCACCCTCATCGAAGGTGCCTGGAATTACCGCCACCTGCCACGCACGGGCCCTGCTAAGCTCGCTGTACAGGCTAATGCATCACCAGCGGTGCTCGACATTGCGGCCAAGGCGCAGTTGCGGCTCTGTGCCCGCTACAGGGCGCTGTCGGGTAAGGGCAAGAAGCAGACTGTGACAGTAGCCGCCCTCGCCCGCGAGCTCTCCGGCTTCGTCTGGGCAATCGGGAGGGAGGTGCAAGCAAAGTAGGACGAGACGTCTGCAACTTTGCGCGCAAGGGTGGGGGCAGGGTCACGGCAGAGGAACTCCCGTCGCACGCTATGTGGCCGGCCTTGCCGACGCCCGCTCTAAGACAGGGAACGCCTCGGACGCACACTCGGAGCTGCGGTAGCCAATCCGCGAATCAGAGCTTGATCACCGACGTCTACAAGGCCCTGCCTCCTCCCCTGCGCGCTCACCCCGCCACGGGCCACCGCTCGCAGCGGACGAAAACGCATGGCCCTATCCTTGAAAACGGACATCAGAGCGTACGATTTTTTACAAATCGTGCGGTGACCCCTTCAACCTCATTGATATATCTGCGAAAGAGCTTACCTGCCTGTTCATTACGACCGCAGGCCGGCAAGCGGCCAGAACTTCCCGCCCACCCCAAGCAGCCCGAGCGCCAGCGCAAGGACCAGAATTATGCCGGTGGCAAGATACTGCCAGTAGGAATTGACGCCCAGCAGGATTAGTCCATTGTTAACGACGGCAAACAACCAGCTCGCGAGCACTGTACCCAGAAGCGTGCCCTCGCCGCCGGAGAGGCTGGTGCCGCCGACGACCACCGCGGCAATGGTGTTGAGATTATAGTTAGGCGCCTGCGTGGCGACAGCGGAAGCCAAATATCCCGTGAGGACGATTCCGGCGAGCCCCGTGAGCGCGCCAGAGAGGACAAAAATTGAAAGATAGGTCGCGCGCAGGTCGATACCGCTGACATGCGCCGCACGGAGATTGCTGCCTGCGGCCCTGATCCAGCGTCCGATATGCAGCCGGCGCAGCAGGATGTGGCAGAGGCCGCAGGCACCGAGCATGACGAGGAAGCTGTAGGGCACGATATTGGACACGGCGCCGGTCCCGAGCTGCAAGAGCAGGGCATTTGTTGCTGATAGGGCGTTGCCTTTTGAGATGATCGCTCCGATCGAGCCGAAAACGAACAATGTGCCCAAGGTTGCCACAAAGGGTGCCACACGGCCGCGGGTAACGATAAGCCCGTTGACCAAGCCCAGCACCGCGCCGGTAAGTACGGAAATCAGGATAACAAGCAGGCCGCTGTCATTTCCTGCCACGGTAAGACCAACGATAGGTGCCAGGCCCATGACAGCAGTGACTGACAGATCAAACGCACCGGCGATGATCAGGATGGTCATACCGGCTGCGCCGATACCGAGGATGGCCGTGTCGTTCAACACCGCTTCGATGTTTCCCAGCCCGAAGAAATTGGGCGCGGCGAATGCGAGGAATATCAGGATGGCGAGGTTGAGGATCCATACGCCGCTGCGGTCACGACGGATCCGAATGCCGGCCCGCACAAACGAGGCGACACTGCCACGTCGGGCTTTCGCAACCGACCCGGTTGCCTCAGAGGGCAAGGCATAACCGCCCGGCACGGCTTCATGGCGTGATTCGTTGCTCATACCACGAGCATTCCCTTCCGTCGCGTGCCACGGCGGAGGCCATCCACCATCAGCGCGATGATCAGGATGCTGCCGAAGACCAAGTCCTCATAGAGTGAGGAGACATTTGCGATGTTCAGTCCTGCCTTGATCGACGCGAGCAGAATGGCGGCGCAGACAGTGCCGAACAGGTTGCCACGCCCGCCCATGAGACTGGTACCTCCAATCACCACGACGGCGATAGCGGTCAGCTCGGATCCCGCGCCGATTGTCGAGTCGGCATTCTGCAGTTCCGCGCCTGTCATGAGCCCTGAGAGGCCTGCGCACAAGCCGATGAGCGTGAACGCGCCGAGCGTAACGCGGCTGACATTGATGCCGGCGCCAATCGCTGCGCGGATATCTCCGCCGATCGCCGCGACATGGCGGCCGAACGGCACTCGGTAAAAGATCGTCCAGATAATCGCGAACACCACCAGCGCGATCAGGACTGCTGCCGGGATGTAACCGAGGACGTTGCCGATAACCAGCCGGGCGAACTCCGCGTTGTGGATTGTCACTGTCTCGCCATGGGTGATGAGCAGCTCGCCGCCCAGGATCATCGACAACGACGCCAGCGTCGCAACAAAGGACGGCAGGCCGAGCAGAACGATCAGCAGCCCGTTGCCAAGGCCCAGCCCGGCGCCGATGAGCAAACCTAAAACGATCACGAGCCACAGCGGCAAGCCGGCTGCCAGCAATTGTGCGGCGACAATGGCGGAGAATCCCATGATCGACCCGACCGACAGGTCGAGTGCTCGCATCGCGATGATAAGTGTCATGCCAAGGCCGGTAATCGTTGAAATAGAGGTGCTGACGACGACTCCGTTGATGTTCAGGCTGGTAAGGAATCTTGGATTGAGCAGCGTGAAGATCACGAACACGGCGATCAATGCAATGACCGAAGCTGCTGAGTCGGCGGCCAGCATTCGTTTGATGGTCCTCGGCATAATCATGCCGTCGCTACCCCGCCATCAGCTTGAGGATATCGCCCTCGCTGGCTCCCGCCGTGGCCACCTCCGCCACCAGCCGTCCGGCCCGCAGCACGTAAATGCGAGATGCTAGGCGGAGCAGTTCACTGAGCTCCGAGGAACTGACCAGGATTGCGATTCCGCGCGCGGCAAAGCCCTCGATGGCCGCATAGATCTCCTCCTTCGCGCCAACATCGACGCCGCGCGTTGGCTCGGAGAGAAGCAGCACGCGTGGATGCGCCAACGCCGCTCGCGCGAATAGCGCCTTTTGCTGATTGCCGCCGCTGAGCGAGGTGATGCGATCGCCGGGCCCGGAGCAACGAATGCCCAGGGCGGCCCGCATCTGGTCGAAGGCGGTCCGCTCGGCGGCGAATGAGATCGGCCGCAAGCCTCGCTCTCGCGGTGGTGTTTCGGGATTATGTGCGGGGTCGTATCCCAGGATCACGTTTTCGCGCACGTCAAGATGCCCGAAGATTCCTTCCAACTTGCGATCTTCCGGAAGTAGAAACACGCTGTGGCAGAGTGCCTGTTTCGGCTCAGATGTCGCGGCCACAACACCATTCAGCCACACAGTGCCGGCATCGATATTGCGAAGCCCGTAAATCGCCTCGGTCAGTTCGGTGCGTCCGGAGCCCAGCACGCCCGCAAGTCCGACGACTTCACCCGGACAGACCGAGAGGCAAATGTCCCGCAGCACATCGGCGCAACTTACTGCTTCCAGTTGCAGCGCCGGTGGGCCCTGTGTCATCGCCGCCGGCACCGCCGGCCGCGGCAGGTGTGCATGAGGTGCCAGCGAACTCTTACTGCCCAGCATGGCGCCGATCACAGTATCCAGATCGGTGCGCGCGACCTCGTCGGTCATGATGCGCGTACCATCCCGCAGCACGGTGACCCGATCGGCGAGATCGAAGACCTCCCAGAGGCGGTGAGAAACGTAGAGAACGGCGACGCCATCCGCTCGCAGGCGGCGCACTATTTTAAACAGCCGCTCGGTTTCCGCGAGATTCAAGGCGGAGGTCGGTTCGTCCATGATCAGGACGCGGAACCGACCGACGATCGCCTTGGCGATCTCCACCAATTGCTGGTCGGCAACGCTCATGGTGCCAACAATTCGGTTGAGATCGGTTGCGACTCCAAGCTCCTGCAGCACGGCGATAACCTGGCGGCGTGCTTCAACCCAGCGGATGAGGCCATAGCTCGTTGGCTCGGCACCGAGAAAGATGTTCTCGACGATCGTCAGCGTGGGCACCACCTCGAGTTCCTGGGCGATAACCGACACTCCAGCCCGCCGTGCGCTCATCGGATTGCGGAAGGACACCGGCTGCCCGAGCAATTCGATGTGGCCGTTGTCGGGGCGCAGGCGCCCGCTGAGAAGGTTGATGATCGTGCTTTTTCCGGCGCCGTTTTCGCCCAGAAGCGCGTGTACCTCGCCTGCCCGCAGTTCCAGATCGACACCGTGCAGCACTTCGACGCCGTCGAACTGCTTGCGCATACCGGTTGCACGCATTGCTGCGGGCGAAGCATCACCCGCGGGTTTGTCGACGTCGTTCACCAGCCCAGCCATTCTCCGGTTCCGGGGCGCTCAGTAGGCCTTGCCTGCCTTTACCCGCTCCATGAACTCGGGCAGGGTTTGCGGTGTTACCAATTCGACCGGAACGCTAACGATCTTCTTGGCGGGATCGGTAAATTTGGGCTTCTTTCCATCCAAGTAGGCCCAGGCCATATCGACTGCAACAATTCCCTGTTCATAAGGGTTCTGCGCAACATCGGCGGCGAGCTTGCCATCCTGCATTAGCTTCAGGGCAATCGGGTCGCCATTGAAGCCGACCAGCACAGGATTTGTCAGTGGATTGCGCCCCCCTGCCTGCTCGATCGCCTGCTCGGCGCCGGCGGCCATAGAGTCGTTCTCGCAATACAGAGCCGCAACTTTCGGGTTGGCGGCAAGGATTGCCTGTGCTGCCTTGAACCCGCCTTCGAGCGTCTGATGGCCGGAGATGTCGGCCACTACTTTGAAATTCTGGTTCTTTGCAATCGTCTGCGTGAAGCCGTCAGTGCGCGGACCGTTCACCGACGTGGTGGGATTGAGCGAGATGACTCCGACTTCCTGCACTCCGCTCCGGCCGGTCAGTGCCCTTTCGACGAACTGAGCCGCGAGCTCGCCGCCATGGTAATTGTCCGACAATACGAAACCATCGTAATCCCCGGCGGCGCCGACATCGCCGACGATCACCGGGATGTAAGTGCGATGCGCTGCGGCTTCGGTGGCTACCAGGGCGCTCGGCTCCTGCGGCGAGATGATCAGCGCACTGATCCCCTCGTGGATCAGTGCCAAACTGCCGGAGACCTGCTTCTGGGCCGATGCCTGGCTGTCCTGCGTCAGCAACCGGGTGAAGCCGTATTTCTTCATCTCGTCCTGAATGCCGTGGATGTAGCCCTGCCAGTATGGATCTTGCGCCGACTGGATGCTGTATCCGATGGTCAGAGGAGACTTTTTCTCGAACTTCGGCGGTGCGCTGTGTATCGGAGCCGCCAGAGCAGCAAGTCCCACCAGCATCGCTGCCGAGAGAGCTGTTACATCCCATCCGCGAAGTTGAACACGCCGCACGGTAACCTCCCTTCTGTTCGTTGCTGCCCTAGTGTCTGTCAGATCCTCGATACCCTGACTCGTCCAGGTACTGCACGCAAACCCCGCTGCGCGCTACGCGGGCACTTTCACCCAGGCCCGTTCGGCATGTGATCGCTGGCAGGCCGCTACGACCTCCTGCACGCGCCGGCCGAAGCGGAAGTCTGGGTACGCAGGACGGCCGGAAGCGACCGCTTCGATTATTTCGCGAGCCTCCATCGCCTTGTAGTCGTTATATCCCAGTCCGAGTGCAGACACAGGCAGCAAGGCAGCGTAGCGTGGGTCGGTCGGGCCCATGCGCATCCGAACAAAGCCGCGCTCCTCTATGGGGCCGGTGTCGCGGTAGAGGTCCAGATCGTTGATGCGCTCGTAGTTGTAACGAAGCATGCCTCCCGTGCCGACAACGTCGTAGCCGATATCAAAGCGGATTCCGGTTGAGACGCGGCTCATTTCCATATGTCCGGTGCCGCCGTGAAATCGGAACATGACGGTCGCCATATCGTCGGTGGTGTTCGGGACGCGTCGGTTCGGGTCGCCCTGTGCGCCGCTCCGAAACGCGCCGGCTGATAGGGGGGCGGGGTGATCTGGTATTATGAATCGTAGATCGCACAGCACCTCTTCGACCTGACGATCAAGCATGTGATAGAAGTAGCTCAGGCAATGGGCACCTATGTCACCGATCACCCCGGATCCGGCACGGTTGACATCATTACGCCAGGTGTGCTGCAGGCTGCGATCGGCCATGAAGTCAGAATTGAAGAACAATCGAACGTAAACAACGTCGCCAAGATCACCCCGGGCGATTGCTGCGCGGCCAAGCTTGTGAACCGGATTTTGAACGTAGTTGAACCCGACCATCGTGATGACACCGCGCCGTTCAGCCGCCTCCGCCATCCGTCGGGCTTGGTCGATGTTGTGAGACAGCGGCTTTTCGCAATAGACGTGCTTGCCGGCGGCGATGGCAGCCATCGCAATATCGAAGTGCATGTCATTGGGCGTGCAGATGTCAACAATGTCGATGCTCGGATCATCAACAACGGAGCGCCAATCCGCGACAGCTCTTTCGATACCACACTCGCGGGCAGCTGCTTCTGCAGCCTCACCGTTGATATCGGCCAGGACCGCGACAACCGGTATTGCGGGCTCCGGTCCGAACGCGCTGTGGGCAGTGCGGTAGGACATAGCATGGACTTTTCCCATCCAACCGCCGCCGATGATGCCGATTTGAAGCTTGCGCAATGTTCCTTCCCCCTTGGTTGAAGGCTGCCACAGGCGCGCCGTGGGTGCTAGGGCCCGGGCAATCAGAGTGCTGATCGTTGACTCGAACTAGGCTCCGGTGGCACCAGCCATGCCCACCGACCCGCTCGAAGCAACAGAGCACCGGGACCTTGCCGCGGGCGAGCTGGAGCAGCTCGTCGTGGACCTGGCCGGGATGCCGATCAGGCGATAACTGCGGCCCTTGGCGACAAGCGCGAGAACCTTGGGTGCCAGCCGCTCAGATTTCGGCCGCTGTCCGGGTTGTCGACCAAGCCGTTTGCCGCGGGCCTTCGCTGCGGCGATGCCGGAGCGGATGCGTTCCTGGATCAGCTCGCGCTCAAACTCGGCGATGCCGGCAATGATCGTGGCCATCATGCGTCCGTGCGGCGTTGCCAGGTCAAATGCCAGTCCGTTCATCGCAATCACGGACACGCGCCAGGCCTGTAAGTCCTGCAGCGTGTGCAGCAGGTCGAGCGTGCTACGTCCCCAGCGCGACAGCTCGGTCACCAGCACAGTGTTGATCTCGCGTCGCTGCGCCAGAGCCATGACCCTGCGGCGCTCGACGCGATCCGCCTTTATGCCCGAGCCGGTCTCCATGAAGATGCCGACCACCTCGTACCCGGCGCGCGCCGCAAAGGTGGTCAGGTCACGCGTCTGACGGGCACAGGACTGATCGGCGGTCGATACCCGGCAGTAGAGGGCGGCGCGCTGTCCCAGTTGAACTCTCCTTGCTTGACGGGCCGCAACCCCTTGTTCCTGCTTGGGTCTGGACCGTACCGAACAGACTTAAGTTCAAATGGGACGATGCACGCTCATTCCGATAGACGTTCTATTTCCGTCAGACTTTTCAAGCGGTTCTGCCCTCAGGGTGATTCCCGCACCCGTTCTATAGCGTGACCCCACCTGGCGACTATGGCGTGGTCAGCAGTTCCTCGATCGTGCTCACCGGGCAGACGGCCGGCACCGGCAGCGGAGCTTGCCCGTCCATCGTGTCCGGCAGCGCTTGCAGGGCGTCGGCATAGAGGCCAGCGAGGTCGATCCTCTGGCGCATGGACGGCCGGTATTTGCGGCGCGCCTGCACTCGGAAGCTGCGTGCATCTCCGCGCCAGGCCGAGGCATCGCGGACAAGCGGCCACGCCTCGGCCTTGAGATCATGTAGGAACGCCTGGAACAGCAGCGACTCGACGGCGTCAATCTGGCTCTGCCCCACGCTCTCGATCTCCTCGACGATGTTTGGCCAATCGAGCTCGGCGTCGTTGATCAGCTCGCCGGCTGCACGGCGCCGCAACAGCGCACCTTGTTGCTCGGACCAGGCCACCACGTCGTTCTCGTAGAGATCAGCCATAGGTCACCCCTTTCACGACACGCTTGAGTCCATTGCGGGCCATTCGCCCCATTCTTGCCAACCCTCACCTATAACCCTTGCGGCGCCTGGCCACCTTGAGCTCTGTCCCTCCGCTTCGGCCACGGCCAACTCGGAATAGGCATCTGCCCGCACCCTCCCGCGCCGGCCAATGCGCCCACTCGCGCACGAGCGCCCAACCGGCGAGTAAATCGGCCTGCATGCCGAGCGCGTAGAAGCGGGCCATATGGCGATCGAGATCCCGCCGGCGGATCAGGATCACGGCGAAGCCTCGTCCCATTGAGGCCGAAATGCTTCCCAGGCATCCGCGGGCCGAGCAGATCCCGCAACTTCCAACCAACGCGCCCGCTCGATCTCGGTTAGGCCGTTCCAGCATTCCATGCCGAGGCGTTCCTGCGGAGTCCGTTCTCGGGCATTTACCGGCAGCGGACGACTTCTTCAGCCAGTTCCCGCAGCATCTTCGCCACTTCCACCGGGTCCTGCCCACGCTCAAGCAGCCACGCCGTGTCTTGGAGCCGGGCGGCCGTACGAGTGAGATCAAGGCGAAGATCAAAATCGTCAGCGGCCATCGTTCACTCCCTCGCGGAATCGATCCCGGATGCGGGTCATGCTGCGTCTCGGCGCGGGACGATTGCGCTCGCCCGAGGAAGATAGGGTGCCGGGGAGTATCTAGGCGAGTGAAAGCCTCCCTCTCGCACGCCTGTGGCGCCCCCTCGCCTAGCTGTAGCAGCCTGAGATCATCGGCGCTCCGGCCCGAGATCATCGCGTTTTTTGGCCCACAATCATTGAGACTATCGGGGCCGCCCAACCCACATTGCG
>Ga0335075_10018906_pt1 | contig 10208 bp, 8 predicted proteins | sample Lox_Sample_24_FD_206723 | JGI IMG/M metagenome (GOLD analysis project Ga0335075, IMG submission 206723) | Soil microbial communities from Loxahatchee National Wildlife Refuge, Florida, United States - Lox_Sample_2.4 | ecosystem: Environmental > Terrestrial > Soil > Wetlands | place: USA: Florida... | reverse complement strand
GACTTGAACGCGAAAAGCGCTTCCAGGATAAAATGCGCCTCAACCGCGCTATACTACTCAACCACCTCAAGGAAATGATGGATAGCCCAGACACAAAACCTTCTCGGCAGGATCTCGAAAATTTGGGAATAGGTCTACGTGGTAGTGGAAATCTGGCAGGACATCTGGGCTACGACCGGAGCGAGTACATGGATGACAGCTCGGCCGAGTCAGATGAAGAGGTTGAGCCAGAGGTAAGAGATAGAAGCCTTCCTATGCTCCTTCTTTCTCAGCCATCGCTAATCGTTCTCCCATACAACCACAGGAAGTGCTGCCAAGCAGAAAACGTGCCCGAAGCTCAGCGAATATTCGAGATACTCCTACGGGAAATACCAGCAGCGTAGCTGCAACACCACTAAACCCCACCTATCATCAATCCTCACTTCCAAATCTTGCTCCGGCACAGTCCCATTCTCCAATTGGACACCACGATCCACCTATGCTGACCTCGTCATTCCGAGTTGCATCCTCGGCCGTCCCAGCTGGGGGTGTTTCAGCCGCATTCACTCCACAACAAGTGTTCTCGCACGTCAGCCACCCCCCAGTTTCTCAATTCGATGGTTCTCTGGCCCCTGCCATGGTAGCCGGCGCCCCGACAACTGTCACCGGACCGCCGGTGCGCCCGGCTGCCCCATATGACCAATTCACGGCACACATGATGCCACAACTCATTGACGACAACTATCCTCGGGAACAAATGGCTGCGAAGATCAAGGAGCTTTGGGATGGTATGACTGCAGGTGAACGCGGCTTATGGGACCAACGGTATCAAGAACAAATGTTGGAATATGAGAGAGGCATGGATGAATGGAAGCGTGAACAGAGGAAAGTGAATAGCGGTGGGTTTGCAACGGTTAACCGCTGAGATGGTGGACGACCTTTAACGGTTTATGTATAGCTCTTGCTATGGTTCATAAGCGTGGCGTCTGGGAAGGACTGCATACAGGTCTGCACGGCGTCTGGGAAGAGCTGCATAAACGTGTGTAAGCTGCTCTCCTCTAGGATGAGATACGGAAATTATGAGCTTTTCTCATGCTTATACGAGATCTGCGTGACTTCTGGAACAGCATTGCCAATTGCCTTTCCACCGTCACAAAATAGGGCAAGTTTTCTTTGTAGAGCTGCAGAATTGAAAAAATCGAAATTCCTCCAGAGAAGGTAGCAAGGTTCGCCCAAAAAGAATTCTCAATAGCTACTGATCTTGACGATGTTGAACTCCCTGCCTTTAGTGGGCGAAAGTTGAGCGACGAAAAGAGTTAGCCTTTGTCGAGGTCCCTAGCTTCCGCAGCTTCACGGCCTCTCCCTCCCAACATTTGGTCCGTCTTGGAAGTTTCAATTCTACGGACCTTCCACTCTTTCTTTCTCTTTCAAACGTCGCAATGCTATCAAGGGCCTTCTGGCGGAGCCCTACTTTGCAGGCGCTGCCGAAGCGTCAAGTCTATGGCCTTGCTCGCCGGACAGTCACCACCGACGCAGCTTCAGCTCACGCGGAGAAAGAGGACGTGCCAGCCGTAAGCATCGGACAGCTAAGGAAAACATCTTCATACTGATTTTCTGTAGGAGGATGATAAGCCCTTCCAAGTCAAGCTTTCTGATGAGAGCTTCGAAACATACGAACTCGACCCTCCCCCGTATACTCTAGACACCACAAAGGCGGAGCTCAAAAAGATGTACTATGACATGGTCTCGATACGGTTGGTCTCTCTCATCGAAGTCTGCGTGTCTCTTTGTTGCTGACGCTCTACTCACAGACGTATGGAAATGGCCGCCGACCGTCTCTACAAGGAGAAGAAGATCCGAGGCTTTTGCCATCTCTCTACCGGACAAGAAGCAGTCGCTGTAGGCATTGAACATGCTATCACCAAGGAGGATGCCATCATTACCGCTTACCGCTGCCATGGATTCGCTTTAATGCGAGGCGGCACTGTCAAGTCGATCATTGGTGAACTTTTGGGTCGCCGCGAGGGTATCGCATATGGCAAGGGCGGATCTATGCACATGTTCTCCACAGGTTTCTACGGTGGAAACGGAATCGTCGGTGCCCAAGTTCCTGTTGGCGCTGGCATTGCTTTTGCACACCAATACAATGACAGCAAAACAGCAACAATCGTCCTCTACGGTGATGGTGCTTCGAATCAAGGCCAGGTTTTTGAGGCTTTCAACATGGCGAAGCTGTGGAACCTACCTGTGCTTTTCGGCTGCGAGAACAACAAGTACGGTATGGGCACTTCAGCTGCTCGGTCCTCGGCCTTGACGGACTACTACAAGCGCGGACAATACATTCCCGGTCTCAAGATTAATGCTATGGACGTCTTGGCTGTCAAGGCTGCTGTTCAATACGGCAGAGAATATACTACGAATGGAAATGGTCCACTGGTCTTCGAATATGTCACCTACCGATATGGTGGACACTCAATGTCGGATCCAGGAACTACGTACAGAACAAGAGAAGAGATCCAGCGGATGAGATCTACCAACGACCCCATCGCAGGCTTGAAACAGAAGCTTTTGGATTGGGAGGTATGCACTGAGGACGAGCTAAAGAATATCGACAAAGAGGCACGACAAGAGGTTGACAAAGAGGTTGCTGAGGCAGAGCAGATGGCCCCGCCTGAGCCCACGCCGAAGATCTTGTTTGAGGACATTTACGTTCGAGGCAGTGAGCCAAACTTTCTCAGGGGAAGGACACCCGATGAAAATTACTACTACTGAGGGTTGGGCGCTTGTCATTTCAGGATTGCAAACCTGGAGCATTGTAGTATAGGCATGAGGAATTCCTTCGAATTTCTGTGAGTACCAGTGATTTTAGTGCAGCACGAGGATTGTTACACCAAAACCTGCGTAGAGAGACTTCGATGCACTTGCTAATTTGATTGGGGGGATCGCAATGACGTTTAGCCTAACCACGTGCTGGGACGTTTTAACGGTTGGGCTGCAGCCGGCAGCTCATACCTTGCATCTTAACTGCAAACCTTAGTGCAGCGTAGTTCGGGGGGCGTTTCTTGTTCGAGGCTTCGACGTTTTTGAGGTCTGTTGAAATGGCTGGATTGAATTATTCCTCGAATAGATCGTAGAATATCCTCTCGCGCCGTTCACTATGGCAGCTTCCACCACCGAAAGCACGCCTCTCTTACCTCAATACCAACCTTCGAGCCCTGCAACTACGTCACGGGTTCCTCCTCGTCCACCGAGAACTGTCACATTCAATCCCTTGACTACCGTGAGCACTCCTGCAGGAGTCTCTGCGCCCGGTCCATCACTGCGCCCAGTTCAGAATACGACTTCTAGCTCCGCTACGACAAACGCCCCGAGCACGCTCTCTACACTGAATAGCAAGCTACGGAGAAGAAATAGCCAGGGAGCTCCCTTAACGCCTCCGACTCCGCCAGTACCCAAGATCGGAGCTCAAAGAACAACGAAAACTGTACAGAAGCTGAAGGTGCTTCCAAATCCAGAGACTGCAGAAGATGGGCTAGATGAGGAAAGCGGACGAGACGTGTACTCACAATTCACGCGCATTAAGGATCCAGCTGCACGAAGAGATGCGGCGAGGCTTGGAAAGGCAGATCGAGATCGATTACCGAGGGTCACGGCGTACTGTACTGCGCAGTCATATCGCCTGGAGGGGATCATGAAATGGATGAAGTCAAGGTCTCGGACTAGGGGTGCAAACCCGAAGCAGCTGGATGAGTGCATATATTCTCCATACGACTACGACCACATCAAAAAGATTGGGAAGACGTCAGGCCTCGAGGGTCGAAGCTCGAGCCCAGTCGAAGAACGACTTGCCCGACTAAAAGCACCACCCAGATTAAGTGAGCGCAGGTACTCGGATTCGGCTATCGAGGTGGATGACAACAACACGCATAGAAGAGAAGAGATGGTCGATCTGCAGGATGAAATGGGTGAACCCTCCATATCGAATGAAACGGGTCTCAAATCTCAGTCGTCCGCCGATCTGCACCGCCGACGGGAAAGTGACGATCTTCATCCGCGGGACAACTCCGACATCTCAACTTTCGTGCACACGCCAGAAGTTTTCATCTTCGAGTATGGCACTGTTGTGATATGGGGCATGAGTGTTGTACAAGAACGACGCTTTCTCGGAGACGTGTCGAAATTTGCTGAGACCCCACTGCCGCCAGAATCGGCACAGACGGAGAATTTTAACTTCTACTACACTCAGGACTACCAGGCTCGGATTTACAATGACTTCATCAGCTTGAGGGAACCGAAGAATTACATGTTGAAGCTTGCCATCAGTCATGCGCTGTCGCAGTCGGTCAAGACTAATCTGTTTGAAGAACTTGTTTCAACGACAATCGAAGCAACAGCATCCCTACCTGCTCTTATCGCTCAAACCGGATCAGTGAACCTGACACGTAAGCAGCTGAACATGCGGATCGGAGAACTGTTCATCCTGAGAATCAACATCCACCTTCAAGGCTCCGTCCTTGATAGCCCGGAGCTGATGTGGGCTGAGCCTCATTTAGAGCCGGTCTACGCAGCCGTGAGGAGCTATCTTGAAATCGGACAAAGAGTGGGGTTGCTCACTGAGAGACTGGAAGTTATTGGTGATCTCCTGGCTGTCTTGAGAGAACAGGGAAGTAGAAGACATGGAGAGGTTTTGGAATGGATTGGTATTGTCAATGAACGTGTCTGGAGATCTTCGCTGACCACTTTGCAGTTATTATCCTTATTGCGGCCGAGATTCTCGTCGCCGGGATCAACATCGTTGTTGATCTGTACGCAGGTGTTGATTGATTGTAGCGACTTCGAAATCTGATCTTAGCAGCGGAGTTGGATGGTGTGCTTGAGGTGGGTTATGGTTACGGCCAGAAAGACCTGGACTTGTACCAACAGTCAGCAATGTACAAAGAATTTGACCTAGATTGCAATAAGCGATGCTAACTCTCAATGGTCCTTCCTACCTTTGTGCTACTTTCCTATACTGTGTACACTTGCTGATTGCCTTTCGGGATGGTAACTGCACTTTTCTTGAACTACTATCTATAGCTATGCATGCACCGTGTTGCCTATGCAGCTAGGGCGATAGGTTTTCAACGACACCTACGAGGACTTCTTGTTGCACGGCGGACGCGCTACGACTCACGCCATACATCTGTCTAGCAACTGAATTTCAACCCCGTTCGTACTACTTTCGCGATGACTCAAATGCGTATCGGGCCATAACGAACAACCATTCTGCTCCTCGAGAGACAAGCTGCCATTACTATCAGCGCACCTGGATACGAAGCTCATTTGATACTCGCCGGATATAGATGACCGGTATCGATGGTGCAGTCTTGGTGGGAGATGGCGTAATGTCGACGCCGATGGCATAGTATGCCGCTAGCACGAGCCGCCTCGCGTTGGGAGGTGCTAGGACACTGTGCAGCCTGAAGTTTCACTCGCCAAGAATACAAACAGAACAAACATGTGGTCAAAGTGTGGTACTGCTAGCCCACATTTCTAACTTATAAGTTCTGCCCTTTCCCCCATTTCCTCAACTCCTTTTTTTTCCCCGCTGCAACACACACACACTCTCTCTCTTCACCATAAGCTGTTGACCACTTTCCTTAGTCTGGGCCCATCGGGGGCTTCAGTGTCAAGGAGTGATGAATTATCAGCCGGCTGTCCCTCGTGCCCCCTCTCCTCGCAGCCCCTAGCGTGGGCGCGAGCATGGGGAGTAGATTCCGTCCTTTTCATAGTAGTGCCTGCCTTGTGCAATCATTCAGTGAAGAAGTTCTAGAGTAGTTGCCTATGTAAGCCTAAATGTAGATGGATATATCTTGGTGTTGAGTCCTTTGTAGTCGCTATACTTGATTCCGTCCTTACGGAAGTCCGATCGCAACTAAGAGTGACCACATTTCTGGCTACCACCTTGTCACAACGCTCTTCTGTCGAAGTGCTGTCCAGTGCCATCTCTATTGAATCTCTTGTCCCCCCATACGTGTCATCTATTTCTGAAAATGCCCGCTTCGCGGCCATTAGCCTACTATACACTCCTCCCATGCTACGCACGCAATCGCGGAAGCATAGCTCGGTGGACGACCAAATACGACCGAGTAGGAGGACTCCCAACACGTACACATGAGAGCCCGATTGCGCACAGTTCGCAGTAGCCCCACACCTGACAATATCCTCCAGAGGTTGAATTTCTTCCATGGCTCGTGGCCAGAGTACCTCTGTCAACTGCACATCTTTTCTCTTTATAGACTAAATCCAACAATCGTACATTGTGCTATCGGACTCTTTCCACCCATATATCTCCAGTAGTCCCATCAACTCCGCAAAAAGGTCGAACGGCCTCCCCAGACATGCTCAACTCGCTTCCTTCCCAGAATCTGCTTCTTCAACCTCCAGTTGTTCGAATTGCTCTTGGGTGGGAGGTTAGATAGTTTGTGTCTCTTCGATGTGAGAACCACAGACTGAGGGTCGGAGACCGTTCGGTACGTTACACCGTCTTTGATGATGTCTTTTGGTTTCCTCCCGCTTTTATCAAATAACTTGTGCTCCTTGGGCGGTTGGCGGCTGAAACTTGTGCTAGTCCCAATACTCAGATGCTCAGGCACGCCGATAGCCAAGTCCCGAGTGGTGGTTGAGGTCTTCTTGGGTAGTGAATCGACGATGAACGGATCTTCATTTGGCTTTTTGCGTTCGTCGTTGTCGGCTATCTGGTCTTTGATATCTGTACTAGGCTTTCCCTTCCTCTTCGCCCGTTTCGGTGCTTTTAGAGTAGGCCTGGCGTTCTTCGCAATTGACTTTGAACCGATGACTTCTGGCGCTTCGTCATCTGATGAGACAGCACCGTCATTGTATCCATTTGCATTTGCGTCGTCTCGCTCATCTTCTTGCAGCTCAGTGCTGACGACTTCGTCATCCATAAATACGGGTTCCTCACTTCCAAAGCGTTTGTGCACATGTGGGTTCGCTGTTTGTGAAGACGATTTCAAGTCAGTATTGTTATTGAGATCTTGCGGTGTGGTTTGGATTTCAGATTTCGCTGGATCGCCTGTCGACACAGTGGTAAGATTCTCTCCACCGTGACCGACATTGCGGTTTGATAATTTCGCATCCTCTGCCGGGTCTACAACATCTTGTGCTTGCGCAGCATCGGACCGACGCACAGGCGCTTCTAGCGACATTGGAACAAAATCGTCTTCAAGCCACGCTTTCGACTCCGCTGCTTGGCCCTTGTTAGCATCCAGAATTGGAGGAGCCAGGCTCATCCCTGCTGGACCTGAGACGGGCTCAGCCAGTAAATTCCCATCCTCGTTCGGCTCTCGCGTTTGCTCTTCAATAGTATCATCTGCTCCATCGTTGCCCAATGACTTTCGCTTCTTTCGCGATGACGGGTGCACGCTTGCAGCGTACTCTTTGCGCTTCTTGCTTTGCGTGGTGTTTATTGAGGCTGGTGTGGTTTTCGACCGCAGGGTCAGGGTATCTCCATCTTGGATGCCAAAGCTGGAGCGTCGTGTTGTGACCATTTCTAGATAGGCACCTTGAGGTGATGCTCGACAATTCGGAAACTGTGCGAAAGTTATGGTAATCTAAAAGCCTGCTTGTAATGCTTTGAAAAAGGTCGCGGACATCAAGAATCTCAAATGTAGGTAAGTGAAAGGTTTCAGGCTTATGATGAATTCGTTACAGATTCGCGATTTTGTTCAGCAAGGCCCTCTCCACTTGGTTGAAAACCCGCACATGCAAATTATGAACATTTTGTGGTTTCTCAAAATTTCGGCGGCGATTGCCCACGCTTGGCATCGCGGATGATCTTCGAAAGATGTCTGGAATATGATTGGCTTGTTCCCCGGTATTTCTCAAAGCTGGGGTGAAACGGGCGCAGATCCAGGGCCTTTGCATTCTCTCAATCGCACTTCGCAGCAGTTACTTAGACATGTCGTAAATTAGCTGTCAGATCGACACAATCTTGCATGTTTCAACAACCTAGCCGGCCGCAGGCACCACAAGCCAGAGTCGGCGGAGATGAAAACCCAAGCAAATGTGCGACGATGCGATTTGTGCAGGGTTGTCCCAAAACCAAGGCCCCAAAGAATCTCCCAAATTAAATCACAAGAAGCCCAGGACTCGTAGAGTGAAGGTGACATCCCTGATCTTTTTCATTCTCGTTGGTTTGGAAGTAGTCGCCTTGAAGATTCCTTTTTCCTAAGTTTACGAGATCATCAGCTCATATATTGTCCCGCTTCTACCTGACCTTGTCCTTCCATCCTCCTTCCACGCCCATCAGCGAATACTGTCGACGCCCGAATCTTCACCTAACATGTCTTCCTGGTAATTCGTTGATGAAAATCCATCCCACTTGCGGAAATTGCCAGCGCCACAACGCGGCCTACCTCTACAACCATGATGGGGCTAAGCTGCAAATCGAAAATCCGAAACCCAATCGAGCCAGAAGCGATGCCGGCGTATCAGATGCCAGTCTGACATTAGTTCAGTTGACCCAAACGTTCCTAACTCCTCCGAATCCAGAAGCCGTCGTCTAGCCGAGCTCAAACTGCTCCACCACTATAATGCCAGAACGAGCCAGACTTTGTTGGTCTCAAGAGACCCAACTGCAGCGCACGCTCGGACCTTGATGGCACCTAACCCGGCAGTTGGCAATGAAGCTCTACTTTATTCAATCTTCTCATTGTAAACCCGTCACATGGCTGATATTGACGCTCAACACAGCTACGAGATTATGGATACGCATCGGAGGTGTCTTGACCTAGCGCTTCGCCGCGCAGTGACGATATTACGCATCTCAACAAGACCGTTAATGCAACATGCACCACGTCAAGTATCTTACGCGTGACTGCATTTGCCATGCTGCGCGACCGCTCCTTGAATCCGTATACACCACCAGTGTCATGGTTGCAGATGACGAGGGGTGCAATAGATGTCTTCAAGGCATCATCGAAGTGGATCGCAAACTACGAGTGTTCGATTAGCTCCCTACCAGCAAAGAGAATGCCAGTGCTTTTTGGTGATGAGGCGAAGTTTGGCGTAAACAATCGCCAAGGACTTTTACGCCTGCTTCGGCGTGACGGAGAAGATGTTGCAAAGGAGAGATGGCATACAAAAGACCAGGAAGCTTACGAGACTATAATAAGTTACATCGGCGGCATCTGGATAGCTATGAAGGCCTCTGAGCCGTCGGCGGAAATTTGCCGAAACCTATACCCTTCCCATTTATCGTACAAAGCCGGTTCATTGATTTGATCAAGGATCAGCAACCTCGGGCGCTGGCCGTGCTTGCACACTACTTCGTTCTTCTCGCTAGCTTCAGAAGCGCCTGGTGGGTAGGTGATACGAGATGCAGGGAGGTTCAAGCTCTTACCACCGTCATCTCCGGTAAATGGCACGACCTCATGGGCTGGCCGCTCAATGTCATGGAGCTCGGACAGTGGGGATATGGCTGGTAGGCCCCCGTCGTCCTCCGGAGTCGTTCAAATAATCTCGCAACTCGACCCCTTCCATAGATTTGCCTCATGAGTATGGAGTAGTCATGCATGCTAGCTTTTCAGGGTTGCTTAAGGTCTTTGATCGGCAAACCATGAAAAGCAAGACAAATGCAGCTGTGGCTGGGCTCTTGGCCAATCAGAATGGAGTGAGACAGCCAAGAAGGCCAAACATATGCATAATTTTAGTACTGGTATAACCTCGTTCTCGTCCGCGTTCCGCAAAAGGTAAAGATCATGAAATAAGGCTGGCTGTCACTCCTCCATCTAGATATGGTTAGCAGGGATAGTTATCAACACCGACTCTCCCTTAAAACCTTTCGTGTTTCAAGTACACCAGAAAGCTGACTCCCCTCCAGTCCTTCATCCAGACATGGTTAACAGGGATCGTAAACAACCACCAGCTCTCCCTTAATCCCTTCGTGTTTCAGGTACAGCAGAGAGCCGAACCACCCCTCCACCCTTCCTCCACCCGGGTACCAACAGGCAGTAGACCTAGCTCGCCTGGTCCACAAAAGAAGCTCTTCATTATTCTGCAAAAATTATCCGTCACTCCTCTTCCAACAACCTCTTACCTTCACATTGAATTCTCACTAATCAACATAACCATGAATAATCGAGAACAGGGAGGCACTGTTGGTTTTGGAGGCCTCAGTTTTGTGGTCTTAGGCATCGCTGCCGGCGTTGGTTTGGCATCCGAAAGCA
>Ga0335075_10018905_pt1 | contig 10208 bp, 6 predicted proteins | sample Lox_Sample_24_FD_206723 | JGI IMG/M metagenome (GOLD analysis project Ga0335075, IMG submission 206723) | Soil microbial communities from Loxahatchee National Wildlife Refuge, Florida, United States - Lox_Sample_2.4 | ecosystem: Environmental > Terrestrial > Soil > Wetlands | place: USA: Florida... | reverse complement strand
GCTCGGGCACCCCCGGAGCCTCGTCGCTGACCGCGGCGGAACTGCGCGTCCTGCCCATGCTCGCTACGCACCTGTCATTCCCCGAGATCGGCGCCGAGATGTTCCTGTCACCCAACACCGTCAAGTCGCAGGCGATGTCGATCTACCGCAAGCTGGGCGCGTCCTCACGCAGCCAGGCCGTCCTGCGGGCCCGGGAACTAGCCCTCCTCGAAGGCTAGGGCGGGTAGACCGCTGACCAGTCGGCGGCCATGTCGATCACCGTCCACGCGTGCTCGGCGGCGAAGGCGTCAAGCTGTCCGGTGCCGCTGCCGAGGATGGGATCACGGTCGTAGGCGTATTCCCGCTCGGCGTCGGTGTGCCGCACGACCAGCTGCAAGGTCCGGTGCGGGCTGGCAGACGCCCAGTGGAGCATGGGCAGGTCCCCGTCGGTGTTCCCGGCCGCCAGGATCGGGCGCTGCCCGACGTTGGCGTGGATCGAGGCCGGTTTTTGCGGCCCGTCGTTGATGACCTGGATGGCGGCGGTCTTGACCAGCTCCGGGCCGGCCGGGCCGATCCGGAACTCGGTGCCGCCCACGCTGCCGATGACCCGGTGCGGCGGCAGGCCGTAGACCTCGGAGGCGAAGGCCCGCATGAAATCGGTGCCGCCGCCGGAGAAGATCCAGCAGGAAAACCCGCCGCGGCCCAGCAGGGCGAGCAGTTCCAGCATCGGCTGATAGACCATCGCCGGGTACGGGCGGCCGGACCGCGGGTGCCGGGCCGAGGCCAGCCACTGCCGGCAGACGGCGTCGAACTCCGCCGTGGTGATTCCGGCGTGGGTGAGCGTGACCAGGTCCACCAGCGCCGGCATTCCGCCGGAGTGCAGCGTGTCCAGGCTGACCGGGTGGCCCAGTTCGGCCGCCCGGTCCAGCGCGAACGCCAGCTGGGCGTACATGGGCTGCTCGGTCCACAGCGTGCCGTCGTTGTCGAACACGGCGATACGGTCAGCCTCCGGGACGAAATCGGCCGAGCCAGGATCGGTCACGGCCGCGACGAACTCCGTGACCGCCTGCTTCGCGGGAGTGTTCCGCCAGCTCGGCAGCTGATCATCGCCCATCTGCCAGTCCTCTCGGCCGGGGCCAGTGCGGGAAGCCACCGGCCCCGGGCGGGTGGTGCCCGGGGCCGGTAGATTGCGGGAGCCTCACGGCTGGGTTCCCAGGGTGACCGTGGCCGTGGCGGACTGGCCGTTGCGCGAGTACTCGAGCGGGACCGTGTCACCCGGCTTCTTGGTCAGGGTCAGTTCCTGGAGCTGGACCGTGCTCGTGGCCGCCTGGCCATCGATTTTGGTAATCACGTCGCCCTGGCGGAGCCCGGCCTTGGCGGCGGGGCCGCCGGGCACCACCGACTGGACGTACAGCCCCTCCGGGACCCCGGCCTGCGCGGCAGCCGAGGGCGGTATCGGCGCCGCATTGACGCCGAAGTACGCGTGGGTCACCGAGCCGGTGGCGATGATCTCGTCCGCGATCGTCATGGCGAGGTTCACCGGGATCGCGAACCCGAGCCCGATGCTGCCCCCGTTCGACTCGCCGGACGAGCTCGGCACCGACGCGCCGGCGGACGGTATCCCGATGAGCTGGCCGGAGCAGTTCACCATGGATCCGCCGCTGTTGCCGGGGTTGATGGAGGCGTCGGTCTGCAGCGCCCCCACGAGCAGCGCCGAGCTGTCGTTCTCCCCCGGAACCTCGATGGTCCGGTCCAGCGCGCTGATGATGCCGGAAGTGACCGTGCCGGACAGCCCCAGCGGCGCGCCGATCACCACGGCGGCCTGGCCCACGACGACCGACGACGAGGAGCCGATCGCGATCGGCTGGAGCTTGGCTGAGGTGTCGACCTTGAGCACGGCGAGGTCGGTCAGCGGATCGCGGCCGACGATCGTCGCGGGCGCGGTCTGCCCGTCGGCGAACTGCACCTCCACCGACCCGCCGTTGGCCGCGATGGCGATCACGTGGTTGTTCGTCACGATGTAGCCGTCGGACTTGATGATCTCGCCCGATCCGGTGCCGCCGCCGTTCGCGCCGCGCGCCGAGATCGTCACCACGGACGGGATGACCTGGTTGGCGACCGACGTGACGTCGCAGGCGCTGACCTGGCCGGACCCGGAACTGGCCGCGTTCGTGGTGGTGCTCGCCGCCGCGGGGGTGGACGAAGTCGTCGCGGCCACGATGCCCGCGCCGATGCCGCCTCCGATGACCAGCGCGCCGCCGAGCGCCGCCCACGGCAGCCACCGGCGGCCGCCGCGTCTGTGCTTCGACTCGCTCACTTCGGGTCCCCTACTCCCGGACGAGCATGGCTTCGGCTTCGCGCGCCATGTCCACGTATGGCTCTCCGCTGACGTCGACAGCGACGCGCTTGATCACGCCGCCGGTGAACGACCAGGGCAGCGTGCCCGGATAGTCGTCGGTGACGGCCTCGCCGCTGTCCCGGCCGACGCACAGGCCCTCGCCGCCGATGACGAACTTGCCCGGCTGGGTCTTGATGCGGGCCTCGCCGACCTTGTGGTCGCCGTGGTAGAGGGACAGGATTCCGGTCGCCACGCCGGGCGGATCCTCGCCGTCCTTCTCGAAGGACGCCGAGAGGATCAGGTTCTCACCGGCCGGCAGGTCCTCGGTCGCCGTGACATGCTGCTCGAACATGCCCACGAAGTTGTATACGTACTGCAGCCGGTTGTCCTTGCAGTACAGCGCGTGGCCGCCGAACCGCGAGCCGTGCGCGAACAGTACACCCTGCGCGCCCGGGGCCGGGATGTCCACGAGGGCCCCGATGGCGTAGGAGCGGTTGCGGACGTTGACCGCCTGAGATTCCGGCACGTCGGCGGTGTCGGCGTAGTAGACGTAGCGGTTGCGGGACGGAGACAGCTGGGGCCTGGGTGTCAGCATGATCTCGAGTGGCTCCCGGTCGTCCAGCGGGAAGGCCTGGTTGGCGCCCGCCTCGGCGAACCACAGGTTGACCATCTCCCGCAGCTTGTCCGGCTGCTCCGCGGCGAGGTCGTGCAGTTCGGCCCGGTCCGTGTCGGTGTGGTAGAGCTCCCAGGTGTCGTCGTTGAAGTGGCTCCAGCCGCTGATCGTGGGGTGGGTAGTGATCGCCTTCCACCCGTCGTGCCAGATGGCCCGCGAGCCGAGCATGGAGTAGAACTGCGTGCTGCGCGCCGACGGCGCTGACGGGTCCTCGAAGCTGTACCGCATGCTCACCCCGTCGAGGTGGCTCTGCGTGTGGCCCTTGATCTCCTCCGGCGACGTGACGCCGAGGCAGTCCAGGATCGTGGGCACGATGTCGATGGCGTGGTGGTACTGGTGCCGCACCTCGCCCTCGTGGCCGAGGACGGCTGGCCAGGAGATGACGCACGGGTCGGCGGTGCCGCCGTTGAACTCGTAGCGCTTCCACATCTTGAACGGCGTGTTGAATGCCATCGCCCAGCCGGTCGGGTAGTGGTTATAGGTCTTGGGGCCGCCCAGCTCGTCGATCATGGCGAGGTTCTCTGCCAGGTCGTCCGGGATGCCGTTCGCGAACTTCATCTCGTTCACCGACCCGTCCGGGCCGCCCTCGCCGGACGCGCCGTTGTCGGAGACCACGATCACCATCGTGTTGCCGAGCTGATCAGTCTCTTCCAGGTAGTCGAGCAGCCGCCCGATGTGGTGGTCGGTATGGGACAGGAACCCGGCGTAGACCTCGGCCATCCGGGCGAACAGCCGCTTCTCGTCCGCCGACAGCGAGTCCCACGGCTTGGTGTAATCCAGCGGGGGGAACGGCTTGCCGTCCGGCCCGGTGCGGGTCTGCGGGGTGCCGATCGGGTTGAGCGGCGGCAGTTCGGTGTCGGCCGGGACGATGCCGAGCTCTTTCTGCCGGGCGAGCGTCTGTTCGCGCGCCGCCTCGTAGCCCATGTCGAAACGGCCCCGGTAGCGGTCGATCCACTCCTTCGCCACGTGGTGCGGCGCGTGGCAGGCCCCCGGCGCGTAGTACAGGAAGAAGGGCTTGTCCGGCGCGATCACCTTGGCGTCCTTGATGAACTCGAGCGCCTTGTCGGTCAGGTCGTCGGTGAGGTGGTAACCGTCTTCCGGTGTCTTCGGCTGGTCGACCGGGTGGTTGTCGTAGATGAGCTCCGGGTACCACTGGTTGGTCTCCGCGCCGAGGAACCCGTAAAACCGCTCGAACCCGCGCCCGGTCGGCCAGTTCCGCCGGGACGCGGCGAGGTTCATCTCGTTTTCCGGCGTCAGGTGCCACTTGCCTACCGCGTAGGTGTTCCAGCCCTGCTCGCTGAGGATCTCCGACAGCATGCCGTTCTCCGGCGGGATCGTGCCGCTGGCGTTGGGGAACCCGATCGCGGCCTCGGTGATGCACGCCATCGAGTTGCGGGTGTGATTGCGCCCGGTCAGCAGGCAGGAGCGGGTCGGCGAGCACAGCGCGGTCGTGTGCCACTGCGTGAAGCGGGCGCCGGAGGCGGCGATCCGGTCGATGTTCGGCGTCTCGACCGGGCCGCCGTAGCAGCCCATCGCGGAGAACCCCACGTCGTCAAGCACGATGTACACCACGTTGGGTGCTCCGTCGGGCGCCTTCGGCGGCTCGAACGGCGACCAGTCGGGCACCGAGTCGCGGATGTCAACGTTGATCGTTCCCTTGAACGGCTCGCGTGTCATGCAAGGCCTCCGTCGTCGTTCCGGTCTCGGGTGTCAGCATGGGGCGGCCACGGCGCGGCCGTCATCACCCCGGCCGGACGATGTCCGGCGTTGTCAGGGATCCCGGGCATGTCGCCGGCGAGGCTGAGCTCGGCGTAGCTGCCGCGCGCGGTGACCTTCCCGTGCCGCAGCACGACGATCTCGTCGACCTGATCGAGGCCGTCCAGGTCGTGGGTGATGAGCAGCGTCGCCCGCCCGGCCGTGGCCCGCAGCAGGTCCCGGGTGAGGGCCCGGCGGCTGTCGGCGTCCAGGTGCGCGGTGGGTTCGTCGAGGATCAGCAGCGCCGGGTCGGCGAGCAGCGCGCGGGCCAGCGCCAGCCGCTGGCGCTGGCCGCCGGACAGCGCCGCGCCGCGCGCTCCGGCCGGCGTGTCCCACCCCCGCGGCAGTGACCGGATCCAGCCGAGCAGGCCGGCCTCGCCGGCCGCGTCGTCGAGTTCCTCGTCGGTGGCCGCCGGGCGGGCCAGGCGGAGGTTGTCGCGGAGGGAGGCGTCGAAGATGTGCGGGTCCTGCGCGCAGCCGCCGATCCTGGTCCTGACGTCGTCGGACCCGTAATCCGACAAATCGTGCCCGTTGAGGGTCACGCTGCCCGCGGTCAGGTCGGTGAACCGGAGCAGCACGCTGGCCACCGTGGACTTCCCCGCGCCGTTGGCTCCGACGAGCGCGACGCGCCGACCTGGCGGCAGGTCGAGGTCCACGCCGTCCAGGGCCAGCGGGGCGCCGGGGCGGTAGCGAACCTGGGCGCCGTGCACCGTCACCCAGACCGGACCGCCGGGCAGTGGCCGCGGCGTCGCGGGCTCGCGGACCGGGACGGGCGCGTCCAGCACCGCCGCGATCCTGCGCGCTGACACCCGGGCCTGGCCGAGCTGCATGGCGGCGCCGGGCAGGGCGTTGACCGCCTCGAACGACGCGAGCGCGGTCAGCGTCAGCACCGCCAGCGGGACTCGGGTCAGCGCGCCGTTCCCGGTCGCGGCCACCCCGAGCAGCAGCACGACCCAGAGGGTGAGCCCGGCGGCCGCCGAGGTCAGGCCCGCGCTGAGCCCGGACGCCACGGCGTTCCGGCCGGCCTGCCGGGTCAGCTCCGCGTCGGCCTCGGTCACGACGGCCAGCGCCTGGCCGTCCGCGCCGTACGCGTGCAGCTCAGCCGCCCCCGCCAGCGAGTCGGCGAAGGCCGCGGCCAGGCGACCGCGGGCCGGCGCGACGCGCCTGGCCGCGCGGCGCGCCGTCGCGGCCGCCACGATGGGGACGCCGATCCCGGCGACCAGCAGCCCCGCGGCGAGCACGGCCCCGGCCGGCACCAGGATGACCAGGCACACCGCGGCCGCCCCGGCGCCCACCAGCGCCGCGGCGGCCGGCGGCGCGATTCCCCTGATGAACAAGTCTTGCGTGGCGTCGACATCGGAGATCAGCCGCGCGAGCAGGTCACCAGAGGTGAACGCGGACAGCCCGGCCGGGGCCAGCCGCTCCAGCCGCCGGTAAATGCTCACCCGGACGTCCGCCAGGATTCGGAACGCGGCGTCGTGACTCGCCAAGCGCTCCAGGTAACGCGAGACTCCGCGACCGACGCTGAGGGCGCGGACCGCGACGATGGCCACCGTGATCGCCACGATGTTGGGGTGCTGCGACGCGCGGGCAAGCAGGAATCCGGACACCGCCAGCAGCGCGACGCCGCAGCCGGTGGCCGCGGCACCCGCGGCCACCGCGAGCACCAGCTGGCCGCGCCACGGCCGGGCCAGCCTGAGCAGCCGCAGCAGCGGATCGCGGCCGGTGGCGTTCACGCCAGCACCGCCGTCGGCTGGCCCGTGAGACGCCCCTGGTCAAGGGTCACTCTCCGGGTGCCGCCGGCCGCGGCCGGCAGTAGCCCGTGGGTGACCAGGACGACCGTCCGCCCCGCCTGCCCGGTCTGGATCACGCTCAGCAGGTGCCGCGCGCTGGCCTGGTCGAGGTGGGCGGTGGGCTCGTCGAGCAGCAGGACGGGGGCCCGGCGCAGGAACGCGCGGGCGAGCGCGATCTTCTGCCGCTGCCCGGCCGACAGGGTGCGGCCCCCCTCAGTCAGCGCGGTGTCGTAGCCGCGGTCGAGCCGCTGGATGAACTCGTCGGCCCCGGCCAGCCGGGCGGCGGCCACGATGTCCTCCCGCCGCGCGCCGGGCTCGCCGAGGGCGATGTTGCCGGCCACGGTCGTCGTGAACAGGTGCGGCTGCTGCGGGACCCAGGCGATCTGCCGCCGCCAGTCGCCGGCCGGGATCCGCGCGAGATCCCCGCCGCCGACGCTGACGGTGCCGCTGGCCGGGGTCGCGAACCGGAGCAGCACGGCGAGCAGTGAGCTCTTGCCCGCGCCGCTCGCGCCGGTCACGACGATGAAGTCTCCTGGCCGGATCGTCAGGCTGACGTCATCGAGAGCGGGCCGGGAACGCCCTGGGTAGGCCACGGTCACCCCGTCGAGCACGATGTCCTCAAGCGAGGCATCAGCGCCGGCCGGGGCGCCCGGGGCTGGGATGCCTTGCCCGGCGGGCGCCGGGGTGTCGAGGATCTCGAACACCCGCCGCGCCGCGGCGGTGCCCTCGGTGCTGGCGTGGAACTGGGCGCCGGCGTTCCGGAGCGGAAGGTAGGCCTCGGGCGTGAGCAGCAGCACCAGCAGCGCCGTCTCGTAGCCGACGTGCCCGGCCAGCAGCCGCAGGCCGATCTCCACGGCGACCAGCGCGGTCGCCACCGCGGCGGTGATCTCGAGGACCAGTGCCGACAGGAACGCCACCCGCAACGTGGCCATGGTCGCCGCGCGGTGCTTGTCCGTGACGTCCGCGATCACGTCGGCCTGGGCCTTGGCCCGGCCGAACAGCTTGAGGGTCGGCAGGCCGGCCACCACGTCGAGGAAGTGGCCGCCGAGCCGGCCGAGCAGCAGCCACTGTTTGCGGGTCTGCGCCTGCGTGTGCCAGCCGATCAGCACCGCGAACACCGGAATCAGCGGCAGCGTGACGATGATGATCACGGCGGAGATCCAGTCCGCGGCCGCGACCCGGGCCAGCACCGCCACCGGGACCGCGACAGCCAGCACCAGCTGCGGCAGGTACCGGGCGAAGTAGGCGTCGAGACCGTCCAGGCCCTTGGTCGCGAGCGTCGTGATCTCGCCGGTCCGCTGGCCGGTGAGCCACTGCGGGCCGAGCGCCAGGGCGTGCTCGCTGAGCCGCCGCCGCAGTCGCGACTTGACGACCGCCGCCGCCCGCAGCGCCGCGGCCTCACCCCCGCTCGCGGCCAGTGCCCGCCCGGCGAGCACCACCGCGAGCCAGCCCAGCGTCCCGGCCAGCGCGGCGACCCCGGTGCCGCGCCCCGCCCCGGCCAGCAGCCGGGCCAGCAGGCCCGCTTGCAGTACGATCAGCACCGCTCCCGCCAGCCCCAGCGCGACCGTGACAGCCAGGTACGCGCGGGCCGCCCCCGCCTGCCGCAGCAGGCGCGGGTCAGCCGCCCTCACTGCTTCGGGGGCGCGGACGCCGCCGCGGCGGAGTCCTGGACGATCGACTCCACCGTCGTCCCGTACACGTCGTGCACCGTGGCCACGTCCCTGGTGGTGAAGGTCCGCTCCCGGCGCATGTCGCGGGTGAACGCGAGCCACCAGGTCAGGATCGCGCCCAGCCGGTTGCGGTAGCCGGTCAGGAACGCGATGTGGATGAACAGCCAGACCACCCAGCCGGGGAAGCCGCTGAAGCGCACCCGGCCGACTGACACCACCGCGTTGCCCCGGGACAGGTACGCGGCCGAGCCCAGATCGTGGTACTTGAACGGCTTGCCGGCGGCCTCCGCGGTGACCTCGCGCCGGACGCGGTGGCCGGCGTAGAGGCCCGACTGCATCGCCACCTCGGCCACGCCGGGCAGCTTGTCCAGGCTCATCATGTCCCCGATGACCATGATCTCCGGGTGACCGGGGATGCTCAGGTCCTTGCCGACGACGATGCGCCCGGCCCGGTCCTGTTCCGCGCCGGTGGCCTCGGCCACCGCTTTCGCCACCGGCGGCGCCGCCACGCCCGCGGTCCACAGCACGGTGCCGGCGTCGTACCGGTCGACCTCGCCGTCCGGATTGCGGACGTTCAGCCCGGTGACGTCGATCCCGGTCACGATCGAGTGCATGTGCCGCTCGACACCCAGCTTGTCGAGGGTCTTGGCCGCCTTGGCCGACAGGGCCGGCCCGAACGGGGCGAGCGGCGCGTCCCCGGCGTCGAACAACAGCACCCGCGCGTCCTCGGGATTGATGTGGCGGTACTCCCCGCGCAGCGTCTTGGTGGCCAGCTCACGGATCTGCCCGGCCAGCTCGACCCCGGTCGGCCCCGCGCCGACTAGCGCGAACGTGAGCCAGCGGCGGCGCTCGGCGGGGTCGGTCGCGGTCTCCGCCATCTCGAACGCCCCGAACACCCGGCGGCGGATCACCATCGCGTCGGAGATCGTCTTCATGCCGGGCGCGTAGCGGGCGAACTCATCGTGCCCGAAGTACGACTGCTGCACCCCCGCCGCCAGGATCAGGTAGTCGTAGCCGAATTCGACCTGGCCCTGGAGGGGCCGACGGGCGATGACTACCCGCCGCTCGGCGTCGATCCCGGTCACCTCGGCCAGTTGGCAGTTCACGTTCTGGTGCTTGCGCAGCACGTCCCGCAGCGGCGCGGCGATCTTCCCCTCCGACAAGATCCCGGTCGCGCACTGGTACAGCAGCGGCTGGAACAGGTGGTGCTGACGGCTGTCGATGAGCGTCACCTGGACCGGAGCGCGGCGCAGCGCCCGGGCGGCGAACAGGCCGGCGAACCCGCCGCCCACGATCACCACCCGGGGCCGGCTATTGGGTGTGTTCATGGCGTGATCTCCTTAGCTGGCCGCCGGGTCATGCCAGGCGTCGTCGGCTGGCAGCAGCCGGTCCGCCTCCCTGGGGCCCCAGGAACCCCGGGCGTACGGGTGTACTGGGACCACGTCGCCGAGAATGGGGTCTACGATCTGCCAGGCGGCCTCGACGGTGTCCTGACGGGCGAACAGCCAGCGGTCCCCGGCCAGGGCCGCGCCGATGAGCCGGTCATACGGACGGATGTCGGAACCGGGCTGTTGCGCGAACGAGAGCTCTTCGGCTTGCGGCTCCCAGCCGGCGCCCGGCTTTTTCCCGTGCAGGGTGAGGCTGACCGCCGTCTCTGGCCAGATCCGGAACCTGAGGGTGTCCTCGGGCATCATTGGCTCGATCCCGAATATGTCGTGGGGCGGCGCCTTGAACGTGATGGTGATGTCGGTGGCGGTCACCGGCATGCACTTGGCCGCCCGGATCAAGATCGGTACTCCGGCCCAGCGCCAGGAAGCGGCGGCCAGCCGGACCGCGACGTACGTCTCCACGGTCGACTTGGGGTCGACGCCCGCCACGTCGAGGTAGCCCTCGTACTGGCCGCGGACCGTGCGCTCGGGCGTCAGCGGGCTCAGCGACCGCACCACCTCCGCCTTGGCGTCCCGCCAGGATGAAAGGCCGGTCCCGGCGGGCGGTTCGGC
>Ga0335075_10018904_pt1 | contig 10209 bp, 10 predicted proteins | sample Lox_Sample_24_FD_206723 | JGI IMG/M metagenome (GOLD analysis project Ga0335075, IMG submission 206723) | Soil microbial communities from Loxahatchee National Wildlife Refuge, Florida, United States - Lox_Sample_2.4 | ecosystem: Environmental > Terrestrial > Soil > Wetlands | place: USA... | reverse complement strand
ATACGGCAAGCGCGGCGACGCAAAAAATCCAGTGATGCCTATATCTTAGATGGCCTTCCATGCGCTGGATGCTGCCACAGAGCGCGTCGCCTGACCATAGGCCGAAAGTCACGGTGAAGGGGTGCGACCTACGGCACTTATGCCGGGGAAACTGGCGGGGCACACAAGGAAGGCAATAGTGAAGGAGTGGGCATGTCCCGGTCGGTCAGCCTTGCCGCGCGGTGGTTCGTTCTCCTGCTCATGGTGGGGTTGATCGCCCTGCTGCCCGCCGGTGTTGGACGCGCCCAGGTCCCGCAAACGGGCTGGACGGCGATCCAGGTCAGGCTCGTGTCGGAATCGGCTGCCGTCGCTCCGGGCCAAATCGTGACGCTCGCATTGATGATGGAGCCTTCGGAAGACTGGCACGGATATTGGAAGAATCCCGGCGACAGCGGCATGGAAACCCAGATCGCCTGGGAATTGCCCGAGGGACTGGTGACCGGGGCGGTTCGCTATCCGGTGCCCGACAGGCTCATCGTCTCCGGACTGATGAACTATGTCTATGAGGGCGACTACGCGCTGCTCATCGATGTGCGGGTGCCCGAGGATATCGCTCCCGGCACCAGCCTGCCGATCCGCGCGCGGGTCGATTATCTGGCCTGCACCGCCGAAATCTGCGTGCCCGAAAGCGCGAGTGTCGCGTTGGATCTCGAGGTCGGGGCGACGGCCAACGCAGCAGCGAACCGCGCCATGTTCGACCGCTTCCGCCAGGCGTTGCCCAGGCCGCTTGGCAGCGAGGTTCGGTTCGAGCGCACCGACGGGCGCTTTCGGCTGGCCATCCCGCTCCCTGCCGACGTGGATCTGCGCGAACCTTATTTCTATCCGCTGACCGACGGGGCGCTCGCATATGCCGCTCCGCAGAGTTTCACGCGGTCAGGCGACATCCTGATCATGGAGACTGACGCGCCCGCGAATGGCGGCAGTCTCGAGGTCGTCGAAGGCGTGCTGATGACGCGCGAAGGCGATGGACTGACGCTGCGGGCCGAGCCCGGCGCCGTTCCTCCGGCAGCCTCCGTCCAGGCGGGGAGCGGGCAGCCCGCGCCCAATGCAATCGCGATGCTGGCTGCCTTTCTCGCCGCCATCCTTGGCGGGCTGCTGCTCAACATCATGCCCTGCGTCTTTCCGATCCTGAGTCTGAAGGCTCTCAGCCTGGTCAAGGCTGGTGCTGATGAGGTGACCGCCAGGCGCGAAGCAATCGCTTATGCCGCTGGAGCGATCACGGTCTGTCTGGCGCTTGGCGCTTTCCTGCTTGCCCTCAGGACCGCGGGCATTGCCGCGGGATGGGCATTCCAGCTGCAGGACCCGAGGGTGATCCTGGCGCTCTTGCTGCTCATGACAGCCGTGGCGCTGAATCTCGCCGGTCTGTTCGAGCTTCCAACACTCGCAGGGGGCGGCCATCTTGCGGGGCGGCGGGGACTCGGCGGGGCCTTCTGGACCGGGGCGCTCGCCGCTTTCGTCGCCACGCCTTGTACCGGCCCGTTCATGGGCGCCGCGCTTGGGGCAGCGCTCGTTTTGCCTACCGCCGTCGCGCTCGCCATCTTTGCTGGCCTCGGCCTGGGCCTCGCATTGCCGTTCCTCGCATTGGGCTTCGTGCCGCCGCTCAGGCGCCGCCTGCCCAGGCCGGGCGCGTGGATGGCACGATTCCGGCGGCTGATGTCGCTTCCCATGTTTCTCACGGCGCTCGGTCTCGTCTGGATCCTCGGTCGCCAGACCGGTGTGGAAGGTATGACACTGGGTCTGGCCGCAGCTTTGGCACTTGGGCTCGCTCTGTGGTGGGTCGGACGCAACCAGGGGCTCAAATCGGTCTTGCTGCCGCTCGCGCCGGCCGCGCTCGTCGCCGCTGCAGCTCTCATGGTCGTTCCCGCGACGCGCACCGAGCCGGCAATGATGACGTCCCAGGAGCCGCTCAATGCCGAGCCGTTCAGCGAGGAGCGACTGACCGCCCTTCGGCAAGACGGGCGACGCGTCTTTGTCTATTTCACCGCCGACTGGTGCGTGACCTGCAAGGTCAATGAAGCGGGGGCGCTCGGACGGGAGCAGGTTGCCGACGCTTTCGCCAGGAACGACGTCGCCGTTCTGGTCGGAGACTGGACCCGGGGGGATGCCGAGATCGGCCGCTTCCTCGAAAGTCACGGTCGTTCCGGCGTGCCCCTCTACCTCTATTTCGCGCCGGGAAGGCCGGTCGAAATCCTGCCGCAGGTGCTGACGCCCTCGCGGCTCGTCTCAATGCTCGGCTGAAAGGAAATCGGGATGAAGAAGATGTTCAGCGCGTTCACCGCTTTCACGGCCTTGGCCGTGGTCGCCTGCGGCGACACCGCGGCTCAGGTCGTGGGCCGGCCTGCGCCCGGATTCACGGTGGCGGATGCGAATGGTCGCCCTGTCAGTCTTTCGGATTTCAGGGGCCGGACCGTGGTTCTTGAATGGAACAATCCCGAATGCCCCTTCGTGCGCAAACATTATGGCAGCGGCAATATGCAGAGAACCCAGGCAGCCGCGGCGAGATATGGTGCGGTCTGGCTGACCATCAATTCCGGCGCGCCCGGCAACCAGGGCCATGTGAATGGTGCCCAGGCGCGCACGTTCGTCACAAGCGCCGGTGCCCGGCCGACCCATTATCTGCTCGATCCGCGCGGCGAGGTCGGCAGGGCCTATGAGGCCAGGACGACGCCGCATATGTATATCGTCAATGGCGCGGGAACACTCGTCTATGCCGGCGCCATCGACGACCGGCCGACGGCCAGTCCGGCCGATGTCGAGGGTGCCCGCAACCATGTGCTCGCAGCGCTGACGGAGCTCAGGGCTGGGCGGCCCGTGTCCGTACCTACCAGTCGCCCTTATGGCTGCTCGGTCAAATATGCGGGCAGCTGAGGCGTCGCATATGCTCCTGATGATTGGCGGCATATCACGCCGGCCGCGGGATGGATAATTCGTGTTGACATCTATAACATGAAGTTGTAGACGCCAACATCATGAAGCCGGCACGAACATATGCATCGCCGCTGAGGCAGCGGCAGGCGGAGGCGACGCGAGATCGCATCCTCGTCGCCGTCGCCGATCTGATCGAGGAGGTGGGTCCGGAGGGGCTGTCCAACCGCCTGATCGCGGAGCGGGCGGGCATGACGGAGATGACTGTCTATCGCCATTTCCCGTCCCGCGAAGAACTGCTCTCGGCCGCGTGGCGCCGCGCCAATGAGCAGCGCGGCGTCCATGGGGGCTTCCCGTCATCGCTCGACGAGATCGTGGGACGCATGGCGCCGCTCTTCGACTCTTTCGACCAGGCGCCAGCGCATATCAGTGCGACGATCACGACGCCGCATGGACGCACGATGCGGGCAAGCCAGGACGAGGCGCGACGCGAGGCCTTCCTGTCCGCGCTTGCAGAGATTGACGGTCTGGACGAGCGTCAGCGCCGCGCGGCGGCCGGCGTGCTTCAGCTTCTTTACTCCGCACATGCGTGGCTCTCGCTCCGGGAACATTGGGGCATGACCGGGCGCGAGGCCGCAGAGGCAAGCAGCTGGGCCGCGAAGACGCTGATCGACAATCTCAGAAACAATCACTCGACGACCCCGCAGGGTCTTCCGCAAGACAGGGACCAGCATTGATGATCGCACATTTCTCTCTGCCCGCGCGCGATCCGCAGGCGACCGCCGGCATCTTCGCGACCCTGATCGACGGCGTCGCGATGCCGTTCCCCGTCGTGCCAGGCGCATGGGTCGCGATCGCACGCGATGGCTCCGGAACCGGCGTCGAAGTTCTTCCCGAGGCGTCGGCTCACAATCAGGGGGTCGGTGACGACGATCCGGAACGGCGTGCCAACGGGCCCGAGGTGATGCCTTGGGAGGTGCAAATCCGCCAGGACGGCCGCCCGCAGGATGCTACGGGGTTCCACGTGGCGATCACCAGCCGCCTGTCGGCGCAGGAGGTCATTGCGATCGGCCGGAATGAGGGTTGGCGTACGGTCTCCTGCGACCGGGGCGGCGTATTCGACCTGGTCGAATTGTGGGTCGACAACCGCTTCCTGGTCGAGGTGCTGCCGCCCCGCGGCACCGAGCGCTACCTGGCCTTCTACAATCCGGATGTGGCGGGACGGATGTTCGGTCACGCGGCCGCCTGACAAACGGGCTCCGGCCGGAATCCTGATCCCCGTCGGAGCAAGATAGTGATCCCGCGGCGCGCGGGATGAATCCCGATCATGCATGGGTCTTCACGTGCCGTGCGCCGGCGCGGGGGACGGCTTGCGCCTGGAGGAATATGTGATGAGACGAACGATCAGCGGCACCATCATCCTCGCCGTCATTGCCGGCATCACCGCCACAGGCAGCCCGACGCACGCGCAGAGCTTGCGCCGCATCCTTGATCGGGCTGTCGAGCGCACGATCGAAGGCAGGAACAATGATGTCAGCCCGCCACGCCGCAACGGGGCGCGCACCGTGCCGCCCGCCGTCATGGCCGGACAGGCGACCGGGGCAGGCGACAATAATGCGGGAATGGAGCCCGCCCCGCCTGGAGTTGAGCCATGGCCGGTCAATGCAGGTGACGCGGGCGTCACCCGCCCAAGTCAGCTTGCCTTTTCAGCGGATCTGATGGCGCGCAGGCAGCGCTTTCTCGAGGCCAGCCGCTTCGCCTGCTCGACCTGCGAAGGTTCTCAGGACAGTGACAGCTGGCGCAAGGCGTTTGGACACCCGAACGAGACCTATTCCAGCTGGTCGGCGATCCTCGAGACCTGGACCGTCGGGCGCTCCATAAGCTGGCGCGGGACTGCGCATGATGGGCTGATCACGGTCGTCGGCGAGACTCCGGTCGGCGGCTTTCGCTGCCGTCAGCTGCGCCACCGCATCACCACGCGCGGCCGCAATCCGGTCAGCACTGAGCGACCCGGACTGATCTGCCTTGGCAAGCGCGATGCCTATTCCGCGCGCGAGACCTGGCATGAGGTGTTCTAGTCTCATGCAAAGCTGGTTTCAGATCTGGCGCGATTGGCGTCGGCGCGATGCCGGGGGCACCGCAAGTCGACGCTCGCCTCGGCATCGGCCGCTGGGATGGATGATCCTATGGACGGCGCTCGCCATCTGCAGCCCGGGCTGCGCTCCGGCAATACAAGACGGGGCAAGTCTGGCTGTCCCGCCGGTCCTTGCGGCCTCCTCGCACGTGCGGTCCCTCAGCCTCTCATCGGGGTGGCTGCAAACCGGTGAGGGCTTCGCCGAGACCTTTTCGGAGGAGGTGCTGGAGGAATTGCGCAGCTGCGCCCGAGGACCGGACCCTCTGGAGCTTCGGATCCATGTCCGGCACATGGATCGTGCGGAACGCCTCGAGGCGCTGGTCAATCGCGAGGCCGCGCATCGCCTGACGGCGATGGTCGAGCTCGTCGATCCGGCCGACCACCAACGCATTGTCGGGCGCTACCCGATCGAACTTTCAGTCGACGCCGGCGATTCGATCGAAGGATTGCTGGGCGACCGCGAGATGATGATCGGCAAGGCCTTCGGCCGTGCCTTGTGCGCGGCTGCCTTCACACCGGCACTGGACGCGGAACCATCGGGCCTGTGAGCGCGATCCCCTTGGTCAATGGGACCGGCTGGGTCGCATCAATCGCGATGACCCGCGCTTATCTGCGCGATCCGCTCGCGGTCATGCGCGAGGTCCACCAGCGGCACGGCCCGGTGGCCCAGATCAACCTTTTCGGCATGCCCGCGATCGTTCTTCTCGGGCCCGAGGCCAACGAGCATGTGCTGCTCAATCGCGAGGGCTCTTTCTCCTCCGAGCTGGGATGGCACCCCGTGATCGGCCGGACATTCCCGAGCGGCCTTATCTCTATCGATGGCGATCAGCATCGTGACGACCGGCGGCTCATTGGCGCGGCGTTCAAGCCTGACCCGATGCGGCACTATATGGAAAGGATGAGCGCGGACATCGCGCGAGATCTTTCCGACTGGCCGGAGCGCCTGCTTTTCTACCCGGCGATCAAGCGACTCACTCTCCAGCTTGCCGCCACCGTCTTGCTGGGCCTCCCGCTCGGGCCGCAGGCGGAAGACGTGGGGCGGGCGTTCACCGAGATGCTGGGCGCGTCCACCGCCATCGTCCGTCGACCCGTCCCGGGCGGCGCATTGTGGCGTGGCATCCGAGCCCGCGACCGGCTGTCCCGCTTTCTCCTTTCCCAGATTCCGCTGCGCCGCGACCGGCCGGGTCCTGACATCTTCAGCACCATCTGCAACGTCGCAGGAGAGGATGGCCGGCCACTTTCCGGGGAGTCCATCGTCAACCATATCAACCTGCTCCTGATGGCAGCTCACGACACGACGACATCCGCTCTCACATCGCTCGCTTACCAGTTGGGACGCCACGGAGTCTGGCAAGATAGGCTGCGCGAGGAACTCACCGTCTGGACTCGGCAGGGTGCGGATAGGCCAGACTATGAGAGCCTGCGAACGCTCACCCTCACCGACATGGTCCTGAGCGAAACGCTGCGCTGCATGCCACCCGTACCGTCGCTGCCGCGGGGCTTGACCCGCGATGTCGAGTTCGGCGGCTATCGGCTCCCCCGGGGCGCCTCGGTGGGCATCCATATATTGCACACGCACCACATGGAAAATGTCTGGCCGCAGCCCGAACGCTTCGACCCCCTGCGCTTCACTCCCGCAATGGTCCGCGAGCGCCACCGTTACGCGTGGCTGCCATTTGGCGGCGGCACACATATGTGCCTCGGGCTTCACTTCGCCTCGATGCAGGTGAAGCTGTTTCTCGCCGAACTGCTTCTCCATCGCAGGATCGTGCTGCCGGACGGCTACGCGCCTCACATGCAATGGCTACCGATCTCGAAACCCCGGGATGATTTGCCGATCAGGCTCGAACGCGCCTGAGGCAGGGGCGGGGGGCGCAGTTCAGGTGAGCAGCCGTTTATCGCTTCGCCTAGCTCGCGTGCCCCGCGTCGGCTTCCGCGGCTTTGGCGTTGGCAGCTCGGCCGCCGTGACGCGCAGCAATTCTGCGAGCCATTCGCCATCATCCCATCGATCGGCTTTGATCAGCATTTGCGGTTTAGCACCCGGATACGGCGAGGCGTCCGCCACGGGTTCGGCATGGAGGCGACCCAATGCTGTCGGCTTAACGAAAAGCTGATCGTCGCAAACCGACCCGATCATCTTGCCGTCGACGTACAGGCCGTACTCGCCGAACATCGGTTTGGCCGACACGGCGCCCGCGCCGGTCGCCTGGTCAATCAGATAATCGATCGTGCGTCGCTGCGTTGCCATGCCGCGGCGTTACAGACGGGCGTCACCGCAGACAATGACCCGTCCCGGGATCGATGGAATGCGGACATTCTACTTTTCGGGCCTTGCGTCGCGAATTCGTGGGCCATCCACGCTGCTCAGATCCGCCCGGCCGGTATATCTACGCCACTGGTGTTGTTCACGCCGCTGCCATGAGCAGAACATGTCGGCGTAGAAAATCCCAACGCAGGCGACATCTGCGATGTCACGCTCGTCGACCGCGCGGCCTTCAAATCGAGACACCGCCGCTGTCCAGCTGCCGGGAGCCATGAACACTCGCAGGAGCTCATCGTCTTGCCCAAGCGCGGCCAGAGACAGGAAGACTATGGTCAACATGCCTTTCGCCCCGCCATTGCGACGCGATCGACAGCGTTCGAACGCCCGGCCGCAATAGCTAGCGCCCTAGAAATCGGAATCAGTAGCCGTCCCACATGTTGATGGTAGCGGCGACGTCAATGTCCGCAATGGTCGATTGCTGCCTGAAGCCGAACGTCGGCTTGACGGCTATCGTCGCGGATCCGGGAATGACGGCTGGAGCAGTGTTGGCCGGCACTTACGCCATCATACTCCACGCCCGATATGGCCGTAATACGGACATGCTTTGGTCCGGTCGCAGCCGCGGGGCTGGCCCTTGAACCTTTTGGCGCAGACGATAGTTATCGCGGCGTGCGGGCCGGGCCCCTCTGACGATCGCAGCAGCGAACGTGATGTCGGACCGCATCGAGTGCGCTCGAGGCCCGGTCTGTAGCTGTCCGAATATCCGGCTTCGGTCACTCGTTTGATGTGTCAAACGAGGGAAAACCATGGAAAGCCTGCTAGCGATCTTTTCCGACCCGGGCGCGATCGCGGCCCTGGTCGCGCTTGTCGTCATGGAGGTCGTGCTCGGGATCGACAATCTCATCTTCATCTCGATCCTGACCAACAAGCTGCCCGAACATCAGCGCAAGCGCGCGCGCCGGATCGGCATCGGCCTCGCGCTCGGCATGCGCCTCCTGCTGCTGTCGATGATTGCCTGGATCGTCGGACTTACAGCCCCAGTGTTCGACCTCGGCTTCGCCGGCGCCCCGGATCAATATGGGCAGCCCACATTCGAGACGAACTTCTCCTGGCGCGATCTCATCCTGATCGCCGGCGGGCTCTTCCTGATCTGGAAGGCGACGAAGGAGATTCACCACAGCGTCGATCATACGCCCAGTGACGACGTGCTCGACAAGAAGAAGGCTGTGGCGCTGAATTTCGGATCGGCGATCGTCCAGATCATCCTTCTGGACATGGTCTTCTCGATCGATTCCATCCTGACTGCCATCGGCATGACGGACAATCTGGCGATCATGATCATCGCGGTCCTGGCGGCCGTGACGGCCATGGTCCTGGCCGCGGATCCGCTCGCCCGGTTCATCGAACGCAATCCGACGGTCGTCATGCTCGCGCTCGGATTCCTGCTGATGATCGGCGCGGTGCTGATCGCTGACGGCTTCGGCGTGCATGTGCCCAAGGGCTATATCTACGCGGCGATGGGCTTTTCGGTGATCGTGGAGGCGCTGAACATGCTTTCGCGGCGTGCCGAGCAGCGCAAGCAGGCGGTCAGCAAGCCGGAGGTCTAGAGTCGAAGGGGGAAGGCGGCTGCGAGCTGTTCAGGAGTTTGGCCGCAATCCGCGAGCGACCGCTTCGGCTTCGCTTGCTGATTCTCGCGGCGGCCGAGCCGAGCGACGGGATGGGGGCGGTGCCGCCGATGCCGAGCGGCTGATCATCCGAAGGTATGGTCCGGCCATCTCCCGGTAGAATATCGGTACCGGCAAAAAAGGCCCATTCTTTCCGAAGCTTCGAAAGGCGGATCGCAAGGTCGCGCGGATCGAATTCGAGACTTCAGGGAAGGGTCATTGCAGTGAAAAGCAGCTCCGAGACCATTTCGGCCATCAATGTCAGCACGCGCTTCGTCTCTACCAATGGCCGCACGCTCGCCTATCGCGAACTCGGCTCGGGAACGGCATTGATCCTGTGCCTCCGATTCCGGGGCGTGCTGGATTCCTGGGATCCGGCATTTCTCGACAATCTCGCGAAATCCTTCCGCGTCATCACGTTCGACTATAGCGGTCTCGGCCAGTCGACGGGAGATGCCAGCTACCAGGCCGAGGCACTTGCGCGCGATGCAATGGATCTCGCCGATGCACTGGCGATCCAGAGGTTCGTCATTGGCGGCTGGTCCCTTGGCGGACTGGCGGCGCAGGTCGTCGCAACCACGATCCCCGAGCGCATCAGCCATGTCGTTCTGATCGGCACCTCGCCGCCGGGAAAAGTCGCTTATGGCAGCGAGCCGATCTTTCTCGAGCACGCCCTTCGGCCCGATTATGATCTCGAAGACGAGATCGTCCTGTTCTTCGAGCCGACCTCGGACGCGAGCCGCAAGGCTGCCGCGGCGTCGCACGCACGCATCGCATCGCGCGTCGCCGACCGCAGCCCGGCCATTCGCCCCGAAACCTATATGCGCCTCCTGACCGAGCGAAAGGAGGAAGAGATCTTCCCGGATCGCGGCGGCTATCGCGAGTTTCTTGCAACCGCCGGCATCCCGATCCTGGTCGTTTCGGGGGATCACGAGATCGTGTTCCCGGTGGAGAACTGGTTCGAGCTCAACCAGGTCTGGAAATCCTTGCACCTGCTGGTGCTCCCCCAAATGGGTCATGGGCCGCAGCATGAAGCGCCCGACCTGGTCGGCGACCTCATCGCGAGCTTTGTTGCCACGCGACCCTGATCGATGCGCTGGCCCTACATCTGATCCAAGCGGTCGCCACTGACCGTGTCGATCGGGAGGGCGTCAGGAGAAAGCGAGCTTCGCTCTCCGGCAAGACATGGCTGACGCACTCGCCCCCCCGCGTCGAGCCATAGCCCGCAGACATCATTGCCCCCG
>Ga0335075_10018903_pt1 | contig 10209 bp, 13 predicted proteins | sample Lox_Sample_24_FD_206723 | JGI IMG/M metagenome (GOLD analysis project Ga0335075, IMG submission 206723) | Soil microbial communities from Loxahatchee National Wildlife Refuge, Florida, United States - Lox_Sample_2.4 | ecosystem: Environmental > Terrestrial > Soil > Wetlands | place: USA... | reverse complement strand
GCCGACGGCGGCGACCGAATGCCAGGACCTAATGGGCATGAGTTTTCGCACCTTTCATTTCGACGGCGCCGTTCGGGTCCCGAGTTACCTGGCCTGGCTGATGCAATGCGACATGCGGGAGACCTACATGTTTCATCGTCGGGTCCTCAAACTTCTGCAGTGGCACTGCCCACCAACTCTGTGGCACCTGAAGACTCCTGTGCACATGTTCGCCCTCGACGCCCTCGTCGAGGCGTATCCCAACGCAAAATTCTTGTGGAGCCACCGCGATCCCGCCAAAGTCATGGGATCGGTGTGTAGCCTCATCCGGTACGTGCGGAGCTGGAGTAGCGACCGCGATGACCCCCAGGAGCTCGGCGCAGAGCAGCTCGACAGCTGGGCCGAGGCTATTCGTCGGGCCATGGACTTCCGCAAACGTGTTGGCGACGGCCGGTTTTCCGACGTCGCCTTCGCGGACCTGCAGCACGATCCGGTGCGCACCTTGCAAGCCAGCTACGCCTCTTTGGGACTGACGTTCTCTGATGCCACCGCGCGTTCCGTCAAGCAGTGGGCGCGTGAACACAAGCCCGGGGCACGCGGAGCGCATGACTACGATTTAGCGGACTATGGGCTGACGCCCGAGCGTGTCCGCGAACGGTTCGCGAACTACCTCGCCACTTACGACGCGACCGCATGACACGCCCGATCAGGCGCCGACGAAACAAACTCGCTCCCGATCCGGACGTCCGCCAGGCGATCGTGGCCGCCGCATCGGAAATCGTTCGTGAACAGGGAGTTCGGGGGCTCAGCATCGCTGTGGTGCTCGATCGCGCTCAGCTGAGCACCCGCGCTTTCTATCGGCATTTTGAGTCGAAGGACCAACTGGTGGCCGTGGTCTTCCTTGAGATGGCTCTCGCCGAAGAGCGCAGACTGCGAAGAAGAATGGCGAAGTCTCCCAGCCCAGTCCACGCTGTTGCCGCATGGATCGATGGACGCCTCGACCTCGTATTCGATGCCAACATCAAATCCGATCTGCGCCAGCTGTCTTTGGAGGCACAGTCACAGATGTTCGCGGCTCCTGACCTTATTCAACCCGCCTACGAGAAGATGCTGAAGCCACTCATCGAGCAACTGCACGGCGGTCTGATCCTTGGCGTGTTCCACGATATCGAGCCGGTGACAGAGGCACAGTCCGTTCAGGGCGTGGTGTGGGCGAGCACTGAACGGCAATGGGCCGCAGGTGATTGCCAACGTACCGAAGTCCGCCAACGTACCCTCCGGTTTTGCTTGCGCGGACTAGGAGTGGAACCCAGAACAATCGCTGAGATCGCCACGCGCGATTGAGTACTGAGGAGCAACGATGGACTTGGGGCTGGCCGGATCGAAAGCCGTCGTCACCGGCGGAAGCAAGGGCATGGGGCTGGCGATCGCGCAGACCTTGGCGACCGAAGGAGCCAGCGTCGCCGTAATGGCCAGAAACAGGCCAGCTCTCGCCGCCGCGGTCGAATCACTCCGAAAGGCAGGCGCTCCCGACGCCGTGGGAATCAGCGTGGACATGGCGGACCCGGGTTCGATTGCCGACGGCTTTTCCGAAGTGTCCGAACGCTGGGGAGAGCTCAACAGCCTGGTTCACACCATCGGTCCCGGCGACGGGTATTTCGAGCAAATGGACGACAGCGACTGGGATGCCGCGTTCGCGCTTGGCACCCTGTCAGGGGTTCGCTCTGTTCGCGCGGCGCTGCCCCTGCTGCGCGCCGCCGAGTGGGCCCGCATCGTGACGCTGTCGGCCCACTCTATTCAGCGGCAGAATCCGCGCATCGTCGCCTACACCGCATCGAAGGCAGCGCTGTCCAGTATCACCAAGAACCTGTCGAAAAGCCTTGCCAAGGACGGCATTTTGGTGAACTGCGTCTGCCCGGGAACAATCGTCACCGCCAGCTTCACCGAGCAACTCAAGGACGTCTTAGCCGCCGAAGGTCTCGACGCCACGAATCCGTACGACGTGATGACCTGGATCGACAGCAACTTCCACCAGCCCTGCGATCTCGGCCGCGCGGGGCTTCCCGAGGAGGTTGCCTCGATCACCACTTACCTGGTATCGCAGCGCAACGGCTATGTCACCGGCGCGACAGTGAATGTTGACGGAGGCTCGGACTTCGTCTAGTAATCCGATTGGCGAGCATGCCGCGGACGAATGCGAATTCGACCATTTCGGCGAAAAGTCGCTCCTTCACCGGTGGTCTTGACGCGGCGACTGCTGCAGCCACCGCGATCGACCCGCTGGCGTTCCTCGGCCTGGGAGGCTCGGGTGAGCTGACCGGCAAAGACCAAATATCCCAGGCCCCTGGCGGCCTGGGATATTTGGCGGTTACCGTTGCTTTGTGGGTCAGACGAAAGCTGGTGCGGTGGAGCGCTACCTGGCCTGCCTGGCAGTCCACGATTGGGACGGCCTGGCGGCCACCATCGCCGACGTCGATTTGGTCAGGAACGGTCCGTACTGCGACGTCGTGGAAGGCAAGCAGCCGTATCTGAAGTTCCTGCGCGGCGTGTTCGCCTCGATGACGGGCTACCGGTTGGACGTGCAGCGAATCTCACACGCCTCGGATCGAGTGTGCTACGTCGAGCTGAGCGAAACCTTCGACATCGACGGCGTCCCCACCCGATACCCGGAATGCCTTGTGTTCGAGCAGAATTCCGACTGCCTGATCAACCGGGTGAGCGTGTTCATCAAGCAGGTGAGTCCCCCATGACGGCGGCCTGGGCTTGGATCATGAAGTTGACGGCCTCGTTGCGCGTGACCGAGGACAGCACCTGCACGGCCGCGCGCATCATGTCGCCGACCATCAAAGTCGGCCCGTTGCTCAGGTTTTCGAACGCCTCGCTGATGACCTGATCGATACCGGCAGCATCCGGCGGCGTCTGGTCTTCTGAGCTGAGAACCCCGCGGCTGTGCTCCAGACGGCGCAGCGCAGGCGTGTCGGTCTTGCCGAGGATGAGACCGAGTACGTCGACACCCTTATCGTGCAGTTCGCTCCACAGCGCTTCGGCGAAGACCATGTCGAACGCCTTGGTGGCGCCGTAGGCCACCATGTTCGGCCCACCGGCGAGTCCTGCGCCCGAGCCGAACAGCACGATGCCGCCGCGGCCTCGCTGCACCATCGCGGGGGCGAAGTGATGGCACAGCTGCATCGGCACCGTGCAATTGCGGTGCACCATCGCTTCGGCGGTGCTGATCGGGTTGGCTAGGAAAGGCTCAAAGTTGGGGTCGGCTCCGGCGCAATAGGCCAGAAATCCGATATCGAGGTCGCCGGTCGCCGCGGCGATGACGGACGCCGCGTCGTGCTCGGTGAGATCAACTGCCAGCGTGCGGGTTTCGACGCCGGTGCGGTCGGCGATGCCGGCGGCCACCTCGTCCAGCACCGCCCGGCGCCGCGCCACCAACACGACATTGACCCCGCGCTCGGCGAGCCCCTCAGCGAAGGCCGCACCGACGCCGTCGGATGCACCGGCCACCAACGCCCACGGTCCGTACTTGGCTGCGAAGGTCATAAAGATTGTCCAATCGGTGCCACCCGTACCTGGACGAAATGGCGACGCGCGACACGCCACCCGTCATCGGTGCGGGCCAGCTCGTCGTCGTAGAAACCGGAAGCGTTCACACCGGAGCTGTTGTCGGCAAGCATGATCAGCGCGTCGACGTAAGTCCGGGCCTCGGCCTTATCGCCCACGACCGTGATTACCTGATTGGTCAACCGGTGCATGGTGTGGCCGGCCATCGCATGCGCCTGCTGCATGAACTCCGTCACCGCGTCCACACCCTGCCAGGAACCGACTTCGCCGTAATCCAGTTCGCAGTCGTCGGTGAAGACGGTGCGGAACAACGGCCAGTCGCGCCGGTCGATCCCGGTCGCGTAGCGCAGCAGGACATCGGCGATGTCCTGGCGGTCTTCTCGCTCGGTCACCGGGCGTCTCCGTTCGGGTGGACGACGATTCGCGGCGGGCCGTCGGACTTTCGGGCCAGGTCGAGGGCGTCCGGCACGTCTTCGAGGCCGACGACCGCTCCGACGCTGGGGAGCGGATCAAGTCGGCCGGCAGCGATCGCATCGAGGGTCCCGTACCAGTCCTGTGGGTGTGGGCCGCCGCCGAATTGGATGGTGACGCCCTGACGGGTGGCATCGGTGACGTTCAGCGAATCACCGCTATACCACCCACCGGCGCAATAGATTCGGGTGCTCATGTCCACGGATTCCACGATCTTCTGGATCAGCCCCGCGGTGCCGACACATTCGAAGACGACGAGAGAGCCCCACAGCCCTCGCTCGGCGCGCAGCTCGCGCCACACGTCGAATGGTGACTTGTCGGCGGGATCGACGGCGATGTGCGCCCCGAAGCTGTCGCAGGCGAGTTTGCGGCGGTCGGATTTGTAGTCCGACACGATAATCGGCTCGACGCCCCGGCTAGACAGTGCGGCGACGGCCGACAGCCCGATCGCGCCGGTGCCGACGACGACCGGCACCTCGCCCGGCTCCATCCGCGCCGAGCGGACGTAGAACTCGCCGACCGCGAACGCGTCGGTGAGTGCAGCGGCGTCATTTGGTACGCCGTCGTCGACGGCTTTGGCCAATGCTTCGGCGATGACCACCAATTCGCCGAAGCTGCCCTGCGCCTCGGGGTGCTGGCCGATGATCCGCGCGCCGTGGGCTCCGCCGCTGACCAGACGGATCGGGATGGACGTCACCCGGGTGCCGATCGGAAACTGTTCCGTGCAGTCGGGTCCGTGCCCGACCACCTCGCCGACGAACTCATGGCCGAGCACAATGTCACGGTTCACGTCATAGAGCGAGCGACCGGTCGGGTCGTTGATTCCCATCTCCGGGTGGTCCATGAAATGCACGTCCGAGGCGCAGATCGCGGTGCTCAGTGTTCGCAGCAGCAACTCGCCCGGACCGGGAATCGGGTCGGCGATCTCACGCACATCGAGGCGCCCGTCGCGCAACACCACCGCACGCACCCGCACTCCCTCGTGTTGCCAGTTTTCGAATACTCGAGATAACATCTCGATAATTTGAACTTCACACTAAGAACCACGCACGAAAGAAGTCAAGATATTCCGCCGTCGGCTCCCACCACTCGCGTCCTCGATGTCGTCGAGTTGCTCGCCGGGCCCGGCCACGAGCGACTGAGGTTTTCCGATGTGGTGCGCAGACTCGGGCTGACCCAGGCGACCGCGCATGCCATCTTGACGACGCTGTGTGACCGCGGTTGGGCCAGCCGCGATCCGGTCGACAAAACGTTTTCCCTAGGGCCTGCCTTGGCCGTGGTGGCGACACGAGTCGAGACAGCGCGCCCGCTGGCGCACTCCGCCCGAAGGGCGGCGTTGCAGCTTGCCGAGGAATTCGGTTATGCCACATCGGTTGTCGAGCGATTCGGTGATTCGCTGGTGATCACCGCGTTCCAGGACGCCGGCCAGCAGTCCGGCGGCGCACCCGGCGACCGGATCCGCTATGCCCCGCCGTTCGGGGTTGCATTCGCCGCCTGGGACGATGCCGGCGGACAGCGCGAGTGGATTCAGCGCAGCGCCGCAACGAATTCCGCGCTGGCGCGTCGCCTCGAAGAGGTGCTGACCCGCACGCGTGAGCGCGGGTTCGACGTGGACTGCACGACACCGGCATTGACCGAGGCGGCCCGGGTGGTGGGCACTCTGCCCAGCGACGGGCTGCCCGACCATGTTCGCGAGATCACCGATCAGCTGCTGATGGAGTTCACCACGATCGGCTTCCTCTCCGACGACGACACCGCGCGTCAAGCGCAGCCAGTGGCGACCATCGCCGCGCCGGTGTTCGAACACCGCGGACGGGTGGCGATGATCGTTGCCGTCCACCCGCTTGCGGCCCTGACCCGCAAGCGGATCGACTCCATCGGACGGCGCGTTATGCAAGCAACGACGAACCTACACAGGAGCGCCTCGAATGGACCTGCAACGGATCAGCGACGAACTAGAAATCACCGCGCTGCTGAATAGCTACGGCCGCGCCGTCGACACCAAGGACTGGGATCTGTATCGCTCGGTGTTCACCGACGATGCGCACATCGACTACTCGTCGGCGGGCGCCATCGCCGGTAGCCGCGATCAAGTCGCCGATTGGCTGGCGCAGGGCTTCGCCGCGATTCCGATGTCGATGCACTACATCACCAACATCGAAAGTCAGATCGACGCCGACACCGCGCGGGTTCGCGCGATGTTCTACAACCCCATGCAGCTGCCAGGGATAACCGGGCTCAGTTATTGCGGCGGCTACTACCACCACCAACTCGTCCGCACCGACGATGGCTGGCGCAGCCGTAACCTGCGGGAAGACAACGTCTGGTTCGTCAACTCGCCCGGCGCCTGAACAGGCGCGTTCGTCGGCAACTTGTTAAATTAGCTAAATACTTGCTATGCTAACTAAGTACGCCCGATCTATCTAAGGAGCACGCTATGCCGCGCACCGATAACGACACCTGGGACCTGGCCACCAGTGTGGGAGCGACCGCGACGATGGTTGCCGCCGCCCGAGCAGTCGCCACCAAGGCAGACAACCCGCTGATCGAAGACCGATTCGCCGAACCATTGGTCCAAGCCGTTGGCGTGGATTTCCTGACAAGGTGGGCCGCCGGCGACCTGGCCGCTGTCGACGTAGACGACGACGATTCCAGCTGGAAGCTCGAGCAGATGCCCGATGCGATGGCCGTCCGCACCCGCTTTTTCGATTCGTTCTTTCTCGATGCGACCCAGGCCGGCATCCGCCAGGCGGTGATCCTGGCGTCCGGGCTTGACGCCCGCGCCTACCGGTTGGACTGGCCCGGCGGTATGACGATCTTCGAGGTCGACCAGCCTCAGGTGATCGCTTTCAAGACCAGCACGCTCGCCGACCTCGGCGCCGAGCCGACTGCCGATCGCCGTGCGGTCGCCGTCGACCTCCGGCACGATTGGCCGGCCGCGCTGATCGAAGCCGGCTTCGACAAGAGCCAACCGACCGCGTGGATCGCCGAGGGACTGCTCGGTTATCTGCCGCCCGATGCCCAAGACCGCCTGCTGGACAACATCTCTGCGCTCAGCGCCGACGGCAGCCGCCTTGCCACCGAGACGATCCCGGACATGTCCGAGGTCGACCACGAGCAGGCACGGGAGATGATGCGCAAGGCCACCGAGAAGTGGCGTGCGCACGGTTTCGACCTGGAGTTCTCCGAACTCGGGTATGAAGGCGAACGCAACGACGTCGCGGCCTATCTGGACGTGTTGGGCTGGTACTCGACCGGCAGGCCGATGAGTGAGCTGTTGGCAGACAACGGTCTTCCGCCTGTTTCGCAGGGCGCGGGCAATAGCGACTCGGTATCGTTAGCCGACACGATCTACTACACCTCGATCAAGTGACCGCCGCAGCGCAACGTCGCGGTTTAAACGAGGCCGTCACACGGTTCTGGAGTTTCGCCGCCCCGGCCTACAACCTGCCGTTTCTGCAGCAGTGGGTTTACCGGCCGGCGCACGACGAAGTGGTTGCACAGCTACGCGCGCACTCCTCTGGGCATGTAGCTGACATCGCTTGCGGTACAGGAATTTTGGCCGACCGAATCGGACGCGAACTGCACCCCGTGAAAGTCTACGGCGTGGATATGTCCGACGGGATGCTCAAGGCGGCCCGCGCCCGCTCGACGGATGTGCGGTGGTTGCGCGGCCCGGCCGAGCAGCTTCCGTTCGATGACGGGGCCCTGGACGCGGTCGTGACCACGTCGGCGTTTCACTTCTTCGACCAGCCCGCGGCGTTGCGTGAATTCCACCGGGTGCTGTCATCTGGCGGGCTGCTGGCGGTCTCCACTCTCAGTGCTCGGCAGCCCCTCCTGCAAGGCCCCGCGACCAGCAGGTGGAAGCCGGCGCATCACCCGTCGCCGGCCGAGATGCGGCGGCTGTTCGAGGGCGCAGGCTTCACCGTCGCGGAGCAACACCGAGTTCGGCGGCCGCTGTTAACCCGGGCCATCTCGGACTTGATCACCGTCGGCATCAAGGGCTGACGCCGTCCCCAACAACTCGGTCGCCGGCTCGTCCCAGCGGTCGAACCACCGAGGAGCAGTTCAGAAGCCGTCGGAAAATGCTTCTGCGCAAACAGAACCGAGGTGAACTCACCAGCGCGCTGCCTGCAGACACTGCGCCAGCGTGGCGTCGTCGACAGGTTCGTCGGTGAACCGCCGGATCGTCCGCGCGGTCGACATCGCCTCCCAGATATCGCTGGTTGCTCCCGGCATGCCGCTCCCTTCTGGTCTGGCTTCCGTGTGCCGTCGGGTCAGTGCGCACACCCCCGGCTCGCAGCACCGTCAACATCGCTTGCGCCCGCATTTATTTTCGGCGTTTGATCTGCCGCCGACCCGATGATCTGGGTCTGGGAGCATCTGGACGGCAACTTTCGGATCAATCCGCTTTTCGCACAACCAGTTGGCAGTATCTGCTTAGCTTTAACCCGGGGGATGACCGCCATCGGTTACCGCACGAAGGAGCCAGTGATGTCCCTCACAAAATTCATTCTGCGTCGGGTGATAGCCGGCGCGCTCGGCGCCGGGGCGATTACCGGCGCGCTGTTATCCGCCGCCATCAACGCCGCGGCTGATCCGCCGTCGCGGCCACCCAACTGCTCAGCTGCGGACGTTGCCGGTGTCGCGGCTGGCGTTGCGACGTCGCTCTCGACCTATCTGTTCACTCATCCGGATGTGAACGGGTTCTACACCAGCCTCCAAGATCAGCCCAAAGATCAGCTCCAAGGCGACGTGCAGAACTACTTCAGCGCCAATCCGCAAGAGCAAGCTGACCTCGAGGGCATCCGTCAGCCGCTGACCGATATCAGGGAGCGTTGCCAGTGGACTCCATTGCTGGGGCAGGGCGCCCCGTGACCTCGAAGGACAACGCGATGACTCCATGGGTGCGGTCTTGGATTGCCGCCGCGGCAGCGGTGTTGGCCATCACGTCGATCCCGGAAATGTATGCCGTCGTGCAGCCGTCGGGGGTGGCCAACGCCGACGTCTGCGCGAGCGTCGGCAGGCGTGTTTCGGTCAGCGGGTGTACCAACGTTGCCGACACGGTCAACTCCTATGTCCCGCCGCCGGCCGACTATGCGCCGCTGCCGCAGGATTTTCCGCCCCCACCCCCGCCGCCGCCGCAGCCGAATGTCTGCGTAGGCGTAGGACGGCGAGTCCATGTCAGCGGGTGCACGTAGGCGATCGGCGATCGCGATGCTAAGTCGCGGCGGGTGCGGCGCCCTCGACAGCTCTGGGTGCCGGCAATGCCGGTGGCTGACGCGCGGCTTGGTGCAGCCGCAGCACGTACGCTCGTCTGATATCGAAGCGCAACGGCTCAAGCCACCGGTTTTCCGGCGCGCGCTGATTGAAACGATCGACGTTGTGAAGGGTGATCGATGAGGATTCCGGGTGTAGCCGCTGTGGTCGGCGGTCTAACCGGTGGTGCAGTGGACATGTTGCAGGCCGGGGTGAACGGCGTGGCAACCGCTGCGGGCGCAATGCAGATGCTGGCCGGCCCGGTGGTGAATTCGGTGAGTCAATCGACCTCCCGGGTGCTGGGGACGAGCAGTCCGTCGAACGACAAGCCGGACGGCGCCGCCGCGACCGTGCGTTGGCAAAGCGGACGCCGGGTGCACCTGGACCTTGATCCGCTGTTGCCGTTCCCGCGCTGGCACGAGCACGCGGCGATAGTCGAAGAGCCGGTCCGCATGATTCCGGGCGTGGCCACCGCCCACGTCGAGGGTTCGTTGGGCCGGCTGGTCATCGAACTCGAGGACTTCGACCACGAAGTCGACAGCGACGCTGTGCTGGACCGGGTTCGTGACGTGGTTGCGTCCGCGGCGAGCGATCTGGCCGCCGCAGGAGCCGAGCCGGAAATCCGAACCGCCCCCTTCGCCGACCCGGGTAACCCGTTGGCGATCCTGGTGCCGCTGACTGCGGCGGCCTTTGATGCGGTCGCGATCGGCGCCGCAGTCACCGGCTGGGTGGTCAGACTGCCCGCAGCGCCGAAGACCACCAGGGCCGCGGCTGCCCTGCTCAACAATCAGCCGCGGATGGTATCGGTCCTCGAGTCGCGACTGGGCCGTGTGGGCGCCGACCTCGCGCTTGCAGCATCGACAGCGGCAGCCAACGGGTTGACCCAAGCGGTTGGCACTCCACTGTTGAACCTCACCCAACGAGTCCTGC
>Ga0335075_10018900_pt1 | contig 10210 bp, 14 predicted proteins | sample Lox_Sample_24_FD_206723 | JGI IMG/M metagenome (GOLD analysis project Ga0335075, IMG submission 206723) | Soil microbial communities from Loxahatchee National Wildlife Refuge, Florida, United States - Lox_Sample_2.4 | ecosystem: Environmental > Terrestrial > Soil > Wetlands | place: USA... | reverse complement strand
CTGCTCCGGCCGCCCCGCAGGACGAGATATCGGGGCGGGCACAGCTGGCCGTTTCCGTCCTGGTCCGCGAGCTCAACGACCTGATCTCGCCCATGGTTGAGCAACTCGACGCGGGCCTTCCGGCCAGTTCGTAATGACGGAAGAGAGCGCCACTTCATTCGGGAGCATGGCCGGTACCTATGACCGGGTGCGGCCCGGACCCGCGCCAGCTGCGGTGGACTGGCTAGTCCCGCCTGGCTGCGCCGTCGCAGTTGACCTGGCCGCCGGGACGGGCCTGTTCACCCGCGCCCTGGAGGGCCGCGCCGAGCAGGTTATTGCCGTGGAGCCGGACGAACGGATGCGCAGCGTGCTCGCGGCGCGGTCACCCGGCGTGCGGGTTCTTGACGGCCGGGCCGAGGACATCCCGCTCCCGGACGCCTGCGCCGGCGCCCTGCTCGTATCGCACGCGTGGCATTGGTTCGACTCAGAGCGGGCAGTCAAGGAGATCGCACGGGTGCTGGCGGATGACGGGACGCTCGGCGTGCTCTGGACCAGCCGCGACCGCAGCCAGGAGTGGGTGGCCAGGCTTGATGTGATCGGATCGCCGGACGAGCCGTGTACCCAGGACCAGGCCATGGAGCGGCTATCGCGGCAGCATACGGTCACGATGCCCGAGGGAGCGCCGTTCGGCGCGGCTGAAACTGCCTCCTTCGGGTTCGAACGCGTCATGACGGCGGACGACGCACTGGACTGGCTGGCGACGGCCAGCCAGGTCATCACTGCGGACCCGGCCGCCCGGGCGGCGGGCTTGGCCCGCGCCCGCGAAGCACTCAGGGCCCGTGCCTTGCTGACAGGCAGCACGGAACTGGTCTCGATACCGATGAGATCGTGGTGCTGGCGGGCACGGCGGCTGCCGCGCTAAGCCGCCGCGCTAAGCCACGTCCCATATCCGCGCGTACAGATCAGGCCGCCGGTCGGTGAACAGGTCGTTCAGCTCACCGATCCGCTTGTCCCGCGCCTGCCGCAAGTCGATCGTGGCGGTCAGCACGGCTGCCCGGTTCTCGCACACCGGACCGGCAGCCGGGTAGCCACCATGCCGCAGGATGACTGAGCCGCCGAGCCACTCCACGCCTCGCTCGGTGCCGCACCGGTCGGCCACTGCGATGAACACGCCGTTCGACGCGGCTGCCGCCTGTGCCGCGACCACCTCACCGGATCGCTCGCCAGGCGGTGCGGGCGAGCCTGACGCCGACCAGTTCACCGGGGCCGCGATCAGGTCAGCGCCGCTCAGCGCCGTAAGCCGTACCCATTCGGGGAACTCCAGGTCATAGCAGATCATGAGCCCGACGTTGCCGAACGGCAGCTCCACCACCGGCGGGGCCTCATCGCCTGGCGTGAAGATTCTCTTCTCGGCATCCCACAGGTGCGCTTTGCGGTACACCGCTCTGGTGCCGGACGCTTCGACGATCGCGGCGCTGTTGTACAGGCGCCCGTCCGGCCCCAGCTCGCAGAAACCACCGGCGATGGTCAGGTCGTGCTTGGCGGCCAGCGACCGCCACTCGCGAAGCGTGATCCCGGACGCCGCCGGCGACGCGAGTGCGCGCGCCTCGCCAGCGTCGGAAAATACGTATCCGGAGTCCGACAGTTCTGGCAGCACTACTAGCCGGGCACCCGCGAGCGCTGCCTCCGCGACCGCCGTACTCGCGGCCTCCCGGTTGGCCTCGAGTTGGCCCACAGCGAGCGAAAGCTGTGCGACGGCGACGACAGTTCCGCTCCCGGCCATTCCGACATACTCTCTCAGCCGGATCTCGCCTGGCATGCCTAATTGGCTCATGCGCGCGCCGCCGAGGATGCGGCTGGCCCGCCGTACCGCGACGATGATCGCGCGCCCCCACGGCTGCCTGGCAGGAAAGGTGGGCTATTCGTCATTGCTGCCATGGACGGTCGCCAGGCAGGCTAGGGCCCATGCGCACGGTGCTGATCGTTTTGTTCGACGGAGTGCAGAGCCTGGACGTGACCGGGCCGCTCGAAGCCCTCGCCGGTGCCCGTACCGAGACGGGCGAGCCGGGTTATGAGGTTCGTACCGCGAGCCTCGACGGAGGTCCCCTGCGCACCTCCAGCGGCCTGCGCCTGACGCCCGATGGCGCCCTGCGCGCGCTGCCGGACACGCAACGCCTCGACCTCCTGCTTCTTCCCGGTGGTCACGGGGCGCGGCACGCCGCCCCGGACCTTATCGCCTGGCTCCGCGACCACGCCGGCCAGGCCGGGCGCCTCGCGTCCGTCTGTACCGGCGCGTTTGTCCTCGCCGAGGCGGGCCTCCTAGCAAGCAAGCGGGTCACTACCCACTGGGCTTACTGCGACGAGCTCGCGGCCAAATACCCGGACCTCACGGTTGACCCCGACCCGATCTTCATCCGCGACGGGAACCTCATCACCTCCGCCGGCGTGACCGCCGGCATCGACCTCGCGCTCGCGCTGATCGAGGAAGACCTCGGCCGCGCGATGGCCCTGACCGTCGCCAGGCACCTCGTCGTCTTCCTGCGCCGCCCCGCCAGCCAGTCCCAGTTCAGCGCCCAGCTCCAGGCGCAGACCGCCATCAGCAAGCCGATCCGGCACGTCCAGCAGTGGATCACCGAGCACCCGGCAGAGAACCTAACCGTCGAGGCACTCGCGCTGCGGGCGAGCCTCTCCCCCCGGCAGTTCGCCCGCGCGTTCGCCGCGGAGGTTGGCCTGACCCCAGGCCGCTATGTGGAGAAGGTCAGGATCGAGGCCGCGCGCCGCCGCCTGGAGGACAGCGCGGACGGGATCGAGCAGGCCGCCCGCGCCTGCGGTTACGGCACCCCCGAGGCGATGCGCCGCGCGTTCGTCAACTCCCTCGGCGTCAGCCCCGCCGAGTACCGCCGCCGATTCACCACGAAGGAGAACCATGCAGATCGTCATCCCGCTCTTCGACAGCTTCGCACCCCTTGACGCCGTCGGCCCCTACCAGGTGCTCGTCCACCTGCCAGGGGCCGCAATCACCTTTGCCGCGCAGCGGCCCGGCGGCGTCAGCGACGCATCGGGGTCCTTCACCCTGCAGGCGCAGGCGTCATTCGCCGATGTGCCGCACCCAGACGTCATCGTCGTGCCCGGCGGTTCCGGCGAGGCGGATCAGCTGAGGCCGGGCGCGCTACATGACTGGCTGCTTGAGGCCGACAAGACGAGTACGTGGACCTCGTCAGTCTGCACCGGCTCCCTCATCCTCGCGCGCGCGGGACTCCTGGCCGGGCGTGAGGCGACGACCAACTGGCAGGCCCTGGAGGAACTCGAGCGACTCGGTGTCAAGGCGCTCCGCGAGCGGTACGTCTTCGACGGCAAGTACGTCACCGCGGCAGGGGTCTCGGCGGGCATAGACATGGCCCTCGCCCTTGCGGCGAGGATCGCCGGCGATGACGTCGCCATGGCGATACAACTCGGCATCGAGTACGACCCGCGGCCGCCTTTCAACGCTGGCTCGCCCGCGACGGCGCCCGCGCAGATTGTCGCGGCTCAGCGTTCGGCGAGCCGCTTCGCGGGAGCTAAGGCCGCGAACTAGGGCTTTCCAGAACCACCCGGCAGGCGGGCTATCGATGACGGCCCGCCCGGTGGACATCAGCGGCGTCGGTTGGTCAGCCGGTCACTGAACCTGCTGGCGGAATGGTGCCCGGACCAGTCACGCTGCAGCTCAGCGACGACGGGTCGGTCACGGCGAGAGGCTGCGCGAGCTTCGGTGGCTCGGCAAATGACGGGCGGCGGAGGTCCAGCATGTCCAGCATCGGTGCGGCGTTGGCGTCCCGGTACGTCAGCGCGGGCAAGTTCCACTTCGTTTCGACCAGCTTCAGGATGCTGGTGTGGTCGTAGACCTGATGCGAAACGAAGTCGCGTCGCGCCCAGGGCGAGATGAGCGCGAACGGCACCCGGAACCCATACCTGTGGAAGCCGTCGAAGCCGTCCTCTCCAGGCAGCAGGATCGGGCCGATGCTGTCCGGCGCGATGGCGGCCGGCGGCGGCACGTGGTCGAAGTAGCCGCCGTGCTCGTCGTAGGTGAGTAGCAGCGCCGTCCGGTCCCAGTCCGGCCCGTTGATCAGCGCGTTGACCACGCTTGCCGTGAACTCTTCACCCACCACGATGTTCTGCGGGTTCTCCTCAGACTGATTGGTGTAGTCGGGCTCGAGGAGGCTGTAGTTAGGGAGCGTCCCAGCCGCCGCGTCGGTGAAGAAATCGGCGATCGGGATCACCTTCGTTCCCACGTTCTTGACGTAGAGCGGAGGGAACAGCTCGGTAGACGACGTGGTGCTGTAGTAGTTCTTCCAGGTAATCCCGTTCGCGTCGAGCTCGTCGAAGATCGTGCCGTTGGCCGGGTAGTCCGTAGGCCCCGGTGTCGTGTCGTCGATCATCCCGAGAGAGGTCGCCGCCAGCAGGTAACGCCGGTTCGGGTAGGTCTGGCCGAGGAGGGAGCAGTGGTAGCGGTCCGCGATCGGGAACTGCCGGTACACGGAGTAGTAGAAGGGCTGGTCCTCCTCCTGCCAGTAGCCCATGGCCACGGCCCCGACGGTCTCGGTGGTCAGCGGGTCAATCGGGGTGCTGACGAAACCGTCCATCCGTCCGTTGTCATAAGCGTTATGACTGGCCGTCCACTCCTGGCTCGGCCGCGCCGGCAGCTGGCATGTGGTGGGCATCCGGAATGCATGCTGGATCTGCCCGTTGGCGTAAGGGTTCGTGGCGGTCGGCAAGCCATCCGGACCGATCCGGAAGCCGTCGGCCCCTGGCCGGAACAGCATTCCGAGCCGGTTGTCGTAGGAGTGATTCTCCATCATGAGCACCACGACGTGCTCGATCTGGGGGATCGTGTCAGTGCCCGGGGCCAGGTCCGGATAGGGCAGCGATCCTGGCTGCCGAAGCGGCCGGCCGTTCCCCGTTACCGTCCACGCGCCGGTGCCAGCAACAGCGCCGATCGCTAGTCCTGCCTTCAGCACTCCGCGCCTGGCGATCGGCTTGTCCGGCTTTCCCCGGCGCTCGTCGCCCTGCCCTGCGGCCATCTGAACTCCTCGCGGCGCCCATCGGAGATTGGTTCGTGATCCGCAGGCGAGTATGCCGACGCCCCGGAACCCTGCGGCAACCGCGCACCGACGCTCAGGCGACGACGCGGTGGAATCTGCGTGTGGCTTACTCCGATAACTTCACGCGTGTGACGATCACCGCTGCTCAGGTTCTGAAGGCAGGGTCAGCATGAGCGACTGGATCTTCCAGGGCAACAGCAAGCAGTACGACCTGGATGCCGCGATAGCTCGCTCGCGGCTGCACACGTGGCGGACTCCGCGTTACCGCGACAGGACTGCTGCCGGCGATCGTGCCTGGCTGCAGGTCGTCGGACGACACGAGCCCGGCATTTACTACCTGGCGACGATCACTGCTCCCACCTACTCCGACCCCGAATGGCGTGACGGCGACCCGCCGTCCGCGCGGTGGCGGACCGACGTGCGGTTCGACTACCGCATCGACCCGCCGCTGCTGAGAGCGGAACTGCTCGCAACGGCCGAACTGGCCTCGTTCCGGCCGTTCCGCGGATTCCAGGGCTCGACGGTGCCGTTGCCTGCTGACATCGCCGCGACATTGCGGGAACGGGCTGCGCCACGCCTGGACGCGCTAGGACCAGACAGCAGCCCGCCGTAAATCGAGTGCCATTTCGCTAGGCTTACCGGCGTGTCAGATCACTACCGCGCCCCCGGCTGGTTCACGCGTAACGTCTTCAACCAGACGGTCGCGTTCCTGACCAGGCAGGGCATCAGCGTTCTCGGCTCGCGGGTCCTGGCGGTGAAGGGCCGGACGAGTGGCCAGTGGCGTACCACCCCGGTGAACCTGCTCACCTACGATGGCCGCCGTTATCTCGTCGCGCCCCGCGGCGAGACGCAGTGGGTGCGCAACCTGCGGGCTGTCGGCACCGGCGAACTACGCCTTGGCAGAGGCGCCGAGCCCTTTCGCGGCCGGGAGCTCACCGACGATGAGAAAGTGCCGGTGCTGCGCGCCTACCTCAAGAGATGGAAGGCGGAGGTCGGGATCTTCTTCGAGGGCACCGGCCCAGACTCCAGCGACGACGAGATCCGCGCCATCGCGCCCAAGCACCCTGCATTCGAAGTGCTCGCGGTCAAGTAAGCCGCGTTGCTAGCGATACGCGTTGCTAGCGATGCTCATGGCCCAGGTCGACGATGCAGAACCGGTTCCCGTCCGGATCTTCCAGAACGATGAAGTCCGGATCCTCCGGGAAGCGATCCCAGTCGACTCGCCGGGCGCCGAGCGAAACGAGCCGGGCCGCCTCTGACTCCTGTTCGCTGATGTCGGCGACGTGCAGGTCAAAGTGCAGGCGGGGGTAACGTTGCGGTGGCGTTTGGCTGAGCTGGAGTGCGATCGCCGTTCCGGCCCCGTCTGGTGGCACGAGCACCTTCGCCCATCCGCCGTACCCGTCCTCGCGCAGCCTGTAGCCCAGGGCCGATGACCAGAACTCTAGAGCTCGCTGCACATCGCTGACGCCGAGCACCACCACGCCAAAGTTCAGCACGGGCCGAGTGTAGCCATCACGATTGCCGGCCGCGCGGCCAGCTCAGACGTGCGCTGCGCGCGCGGCAGTGCCGCTTACTCGCTGGCTCGCGGTCAGCGGCGGCTTCATACTGGCGGGCATGACCAGCGCGCTGCCGGCCACGCCGCAAGAACTTTGGTCCGAACTGGATGACCCGTGGCGCGAAGCGTTCCGCCAGGGGTGGGAGGCGTTCCGGACAGGGAACATCCCCGTCGGCGCGTGCGCATCCACGCCAGATGGCGTCATCGTGCACGCTGCCCGCAACCGCGTAACCGACAGGAACGCGCCCCCCGGCGAGGTGTTCGGCTCAGCGCTGGCCCATGCGGAGGCGAACGTGCTGGCCAGGCTCCCGTACCGGTACACGGGACGGCTGGTGCTGACTACTACCCTGGAACCCTGCATCCAGTGCTCGGCGGCGATCCGCCTCGGACCGGTCGCCACCGTCCGGTACGCCGGCGCCGACCCGCTGTGGGACGGATGTCACGACTTCAGCGCGCTGTCTCCCCGCGAAGCTGCCCGGCCGGCAAAGGTGACGATGGCCGGCCCGCGCGGCGACGATATCGGCGTGTTCGCCACGCTCATGTCGCGGCTCGGGCCTGGCCTGGTACGCGGCGCGGCCGCCGAGTGGCTGAGAGCGTCGGGCCAGGGCGTCCTCCTCGATCTCGCCATGCACCTGCAGGAAAGCGGGGAAGCGCTGCGGCTTGCTGCCCTAGAGGTGGATGCAGCGTTCGAGTCCTTGTGGCCCCGTCTGCGGTCCCTCCGCGATACACAGGTGCCGGGCTGACCGGGAAGCTCACTGGCCGCCGCGGTCCTTGCTCGCCTGGAACTCCTCCCACGCGCGCGGACCGCCCGGCGAAGTTCCCTTGAGGAACACGACGATCAGCAGCAAAATCACCACCAGCAGGGCGATCCAGCGGTCATGACGGCCGGCGGCGGCAAGCCCGATGATCGCCGCGACGGCTACGGCCGTGGTCACCCAGCCCTCGTATGAGGCAGGCGACAGGCCCCAGCCCACCCGACGTGGCCCGAACCAGGCCTTCTGGCCAAGCAACGGCTTGGTTCTCATGGGAGCGCTCTTCCTTCCTTCCTGCCCGGCCGGTCAAGGCTGCGGCCTGTAGCGATGCCATTGCGATGGTAGCTAGCCGCAGGGATCGCAGACGAGGGCGTTTCCCGGAATACTGGTATTGCGACGGGTCACACATGGCGGAGGTGCGACGATGTGGCGAAGAAGGCGCCGCATCCAGCAACTGGAGATCGAAATCGAACAGGGCAAGGCGGAACGGGCCGAGCTGCGGCGCCGCCTTGACTGGTTCGAGGCAATCGCGGCAGCCGCGGGAGCGGCCCCGCCGGACACCGGTCCTCACGGCACGGGTCCTCACGGCACAGGGCTACCGAGCACCGGACAGCCGAGCACGGCACTGCCGAGGCCAGACAGGCAGAACACGGTGCCGGCGCTGCCGCCGAACCTCCTCGCCGCGGCGCGTGACCTACGCGGCCACGACGTTCCGGTGCGCCTGGATGTCGCCGGAGCCGAGGTGATTGCCGTTGTCGGTGGCCCGGGAGATCCGCGGGAATGGTGGACGGCCATCTGGCAAACGGCCGGCCAGGAAGCCGGCGCTGAAACAGCTAGTCAGAAAGAAGCGCCGGCGTGATCCGCATCCGGCACCTCACGCTGCCAGCCGGCCTGAGCGCCGTCGTCCTCAGAGACGGCAAAGGCGGGATTCAGGTCTTCGTCTCGGACGCCTTAGCCCCGGACAAGCAGCGCGCGGCAGTCCGGCTCGCGTTGCGCTCGATCGATCGGCGGGGTTGGCGCGCTGGCCTGCTTCCCATCCCGGTCGGCCTCCTGCTCGGTACCTTCCGGCGGAGCATCACGCCGATCACCAGGTTGGTGCGCACGCATGCGATCGCAAGTTCCGCCGCCGCGCTTCTGCTGGCTGCCGGAGCGGCCGCGCTGATCGTCGGGCTACCGCAGCATCACGGCCCGGCAGTGGCAGGGCACGCACCACACCGCAGCCAGTTGCACGCGCCAGCGGCCGGACGGACGCACAGCGCAGGCAAGCAAAGCCCCGGCCACGGCAAGCTGCCGGCGCCGCGCGCAACAGCGGTAGCAGCCCGGTCGACAGGCACACCGCCGGGCGCGATCACCCCGAGTCCTGCCCCGCGGTCCGCGGCACCGTCGGCGTCTCAGTCCGCGACACCCGCGCCGAGCAAGTCACCAGCCCCGCAGCCGTCCGGGACACCGTCACCGACTCAGCCTGCGCCGTCGCCATCGCCTTCGCCACCTCCATCAGGTGGCGGCACCTGCGTGGTCATACTCGGCATCTGGATCTGTCTGTAAGCCGCCCGCCCGGCAAGGCCAGCCACACCCTGCTAGTTTGCCGGGGGCAAATCCGGCGTACCGGGCCCTGAAGGCCCGGAAACCAGCAGGGTGTTGGCGTAACGGGTTACCTTCATCATGCTCGCCGCTCCCCTAGCCCGTCGGTACCCTCCTCGTCCTGACGCCAGTTCCTGGCCAGCGCGATGAGACCGCGAACCACCTCGGGCGGCAGTCCGGGCGTGCTTGCCAGATGGCTGAGCGTCGGGTCGTCATAGCGCGCGTCCGACTGCCCGGGGATCGCGCTGGGCTCGCCGCCCGCCATTATCCGGCGGCATGAACCGGGCGCCCAGCCAAACAGGTTCTCTATGACGCCGAGAGTGCTAGGCGAGACGCGCTGGCCATTCTCTAGCTTGCCCAGGGTCCGGTCAGTAATGCCGGTGGCCGCAGCGAGCGCGCGGCGGTCGCGCATGCCGAGTTCGACCCGGCGCGCAACGACGTAGTCGGCCAGCCGTCGCCAGTCCTCGGTGATCATGGACCTGTCCTTCCCCGTAACGGCGAAGTATCTGGGGCCAGTGATTTGACTCCGAAGTGTACAGCTTCACCTCATGGCTTGACATCACTTCCTGTCTCTTCCTAAACTTACCACTTAGTTCCAGTCAGTTCGCAAGCTGGCTCAGGCAGCAGGTCTGGATTAATTTGTTGCAGGTCGCCAGACCCTGAGCGGGGAGTGTCCATGGGCGGCACCGACAAGCCCGGTGAGCACCGTGGCCACAGCAGCCACAATGGGCGCGGCGGCCGTAATGGACGTAGTGGCCGGAGCGCAGCCCATTCGGATATCGGCGCGCGCGGCGCCTTGTATGAGCAGTACTACCGGTCGCTTCTGCAGCTTGCAGCGCTGCTGACCGGTGACGCTGGCCTAGCGGAACTCGTGGTCGCTGATGTCCTCGCCGCTACGCCGCTAGCCGCGGCCGGCTGGAGCGCCGACGACTGCTTGCGCTACCTGCAGCGGCTCGTTCTGATCAGGTGCCGCCGCGGCGCTGGTCGCTACCGCCGCCAGTCAGTGGGCCGCGCGGAGCATGCCGCTGCCGACTTCGCTCGCTTGCCGGTCGTCATGGCACTGCTCGGCATGCCGCGGAGCGCACGGGAGGCCGTCGTGCTCACTCATTACCTAGATCTCCCGCCCCGGCAGGCAGCTGCCATCGCCGGCGTGAGCGAGACGCTGCTGACCGCCAACCTGGCCACCGCGATGCTCGCGCTCGACGATCAGCTCATAGGACTTTCCCCGGATTCATGATGCCGTCCGGGTCCAGTGCGTGCTTAAT
>Ga0335075_10018899_pt1 | contig 10211 bp, 8 predicted proteins | sample Lox_Sample_24_FD_206723 | JGI IMG/M metagenome (GOLD analysis project Ga0335075, IMG submission 206723) | Soil microbial communities from Loxahatchee National Wildlife Refuge, Florida, United States - Lox_Sample_2.4 | ecosystem: Environmental > Terrestrial > Soil > Wetlands | place: USA: Florida... | reverse complement strand
CTGGGCGGCAAGCACGGCACCTGGTACCAGCGCGACCTGGCCGCAGGCGACCGGCCGTAGCGCGCCGGGACTGGCCCGGTCGCCGCTGCGGGCTGGCCCGGCGCCGCAACAGGCTGGCCCGGTCGCGGCGTATCGGTGGGTACAGTTCGTTTCGTGCACCACCAGCTCGTTGAGGCGCTGTCGCGGGGGCTGCCCGCCGGCCGGCTCGTCGTGGATCGTGATGTCCTCGCGGCGATGTCGCACGACGACGCGGAGTGGGCACCGGCGGGCCGGGCGGCCGTCGGTGTCCGGGCCAGGACCGAGGCCGACGTCGCCCACGTCGTGCGGGTGTGCGCGCAACTGGGGGCGCCGGTGGTGCCGCGCGGCGCGGGGACGGGGCTGGCGGGCGGGGCCAACGCGGTCGACGGGTGCGTCGTGGTCGACCTGGCGCGGATGGACCAGGTCCTGGAGGTCGACCGGGACAACATGACCTGCGTCGTGCAGCCGGGGATCGTCAACAACGACCTGAAGGCCGTGGTGGCCGAGCAAGGCTTGTGGTACCCGCCGGACCCGGCCAGCGCGCCGTGGTCGACGATCGGCGGCAACGTCTCCACGAACGCCGGCGGACTGTGCTGCCTGAAGTACGGTGTCACCCGCGACTACGTGCTTGGCCTGCGGGCCGTCGTGGGCGGGGCCGCCGGGAGCGCGGGGCACGGGACCGCCTACGGCGATGTGGTACGGCTCGGGCGGCGGACCACCAAGGGCGTGGCCGGCCTGGACCTGGTGGGGCTGCTGGTCGGCGGCGAAGGCACCCTCGGCGTCATCACCGAGGTGACGCTGCGGCTTCGCCCGGCCCTGGCCGGGACGCCCCGCACGATTGTCGGCGCGTTCCCCTCCCTGGTTAGCTCGGGCGAGGCCGTGTCGCTCATCACCCGCCGGTCGCTGCAGCCGTCCGTGCTTGAGCTGCTTGACCGGACCTGCCTGCGGGCGGTGGAGGACTGGAAGCACCTGGGCCTCGACGCGGACGCGTCCGCGCTGCTGCTGGCCCGGGTGGACACCCAGGGCGAGTCCGGCGACGCGGAGGCCACGGCGATCGCCGCGGCCATGACCGACGCGGGCGCGCTGTGGGCCGAGCAGTCATCGGACCCGGTCGAGGCGGAGGCCCTGTTCGAGGCGCGGCGCCTGGCCTACCCGGCGCTTGAGCGCCTCGGCCCGGTGCTGACCGAGGACCTGTGCGTTCCCCGGTCGGCGGTGCCGGCGGCCCTGGCGAGGATCGAGCAGATCGCCGCCCGGCACGGGGTCACGATCGCCTCGATCGCGCACGCCGGCGACGGCAACCTGCACCCGCTGCTGGTCACCCCGCCGGGTGACGAGCCGGCCCGGCTGGCCGCCCAGGCGGCGTTCGAGGAGATGATCGACGCGGCCATCGAGCTGGGCGGCACGGTCTCCGGTGAGCACGGCATCGGCCTGCTCAAGCGGCACGGCATGTACCGCGAGCTCGACCCGGGCGCGATCGCGATGCAGGAGGCCGTCCGCGCGGCCCTGGACCCGCTGGCCATCTTCAACCCCGGCAAGGGGTAACGGAGCCGCACGCAGGGAGGGCCGTGACCGACCGGTGGCGGAGGGGGAGGCTGTGGTTCGGGTGAGGTTCTACTAGGCTCGGAGCATGAGCAACGCTGATGCTGTTATCGCCGCCTTGCGCAGCGGGTTCGACGATCTCGCCGGGCGGGTCTCCGGGCTGACCGACCAGCAGCTCGCCGGGCCGACGGGCGCGGACGAGTGGGATGTCTCGCAGGTCCTGTCGCACCTGGGCAGCGGGGCGGAGATCGCGCAGAACACGCTACAGGTCTCGCTGGAAGGCCAGCCGAACCCGGGGGTTGAGTTCAACAAGACCGTCTGGGCCCGGTACGACGCGGCCAGCCCGCGCGAGCGCCTGGACTGGTTCCTGGCGGCCAACGAGGCGCTGACCCAGTCCTTTGAGTCGCTCAGCGAGGAGACCCGCTCGAGCCTGAAGATCGACATGGGCTTCCTGCCCTTCCCGGTCGACGTGGCGACGGCGGCCAGCTACCGGCTGAACGAGCTGGCCCTGCATTCCTGGGACGTGCGGGTCGGGTTCGACCCGGCGGCAACACTGGCCCCTGAGGCCACCGAGCACCTGCTGGCCCTGGCCGGGAACCTGGCCGGCTTCCTCGGCAAGGCCGACGCCCTGGATGGCATGACCGCCGTGATCGCGGTCACGACGACCGACCCCGGGCAGGCCTGGACGCTGAGCCTCGGCGAGAAGGTCACGGTCAGCGCGGGTGCTCCCGAGCAGGCCGACGGGGCGCTCACCCTGCCCGCCGAGGCCTGGGTCCGGCTGCTCACCGGCCGGCTGAAGCCGCAGTACACGCCGGAGACAATCGCCGCGACCGGGGCGGCCAGCCTGGACCTGCTGCGCCGGGTCTTCCCGAAGTTCTAGGCCACCGCGTTGGCCAGGTCCTCGCCCGCCTGCAGGCGGGCGAGGTTGCCCGCGAAGGCCGCGGCCATCTGCCCGTAGGACTCGACGGTGACCCCGCCGATGTGCGGGGTGACGATGACGTTGTGCCGCAGCAGCTCGTCACCGGGATCGACCGGCTCCTGCCAGGTGACATCGAGGCCCGCGCCGGCCAGGTGGCCGCTCTTGAGCGCGGCCAGCAGCGCGTCGTAGTCGACGACCGGGCCTCGGCCCACGTTGACCAGGTAGCCGCCCGGGTGCAGCGCGGCCAGCGCCTCCGCGCCGATCATGCCGCGGGTCTGCTCGGTCAGCGGCACCGCCACCACCAGGGCGGCTGACCCGGCCAGAGCGGCGGCGAGCCGCGACGTCTGGAAGTAGCGCTCCGGGGCGAGCAGGGAGCGCACCGAACCGGGCAGCTCGGCGTAGGGGCTGCGGGCGACCCCCAGGGGCGTGGCACCGAACGCGGCCAGCCGGGTGATCAGGGTCTCGCCGATCGCCCCGGTGCCCAGGACGGTCACTGTCCGGCCGGCCAGCGTATTGCCGATCGGCTGGCCGAGGACACCGGCGGCGACGCTGTCCTGCAACCGGGGGAAGTGCCGCAGCAGGAGCAGCAGGTGCATGATCGCCGCCTCGGCCACGGCGATCGCGTTTCCCGTCGCGGCTGAGGAGATGTTCGCGACGGGGATTTTCCGCTGCCGGGCGGCATCGAGGTCCACGCCCTGCACGCCGACGCCAAACTGCTGGACCAGCGCGGGCTGGGTCGCGTCCATCAGCGCCGCGTCCACGGTTCCGCCCAGCGGCACGAGGACGTCGACCTTGCGCGGGTCAAATCGCGACCTGTCCTTCGGAATCGTCACGAACTCGACGCCGGGCATTTCCGCCGCGATCGCGTCGCGTACTTCTGGGAATTCCTCACCGCACATCCCGATCAGCATGACCTCACGGTATCGGCCCGTATCCAGGCCAGCCCGCGCGGCCGGCGCCGGGCCCGCTTTTCGCCACCTGGCCCGCTTTTCAACCATTTGCCAGCCATCGCCGTCTCAGTGATAGAGAATTAACGACGGGACGGTGCATTATGCGGGACTGGTGGGCTGGAGTGGCCGCCGCACTGCGACGGCATCCGCGGACGGTCGCGGCCGGAGGCGGCGGGCTGGTGGCCGTCGTGGCCGGGGTGATCGCGGCCGTGCTGCTGCTCACGGCGCCGGGCGCCCCGCCCCCTCGGCCGGCCCCCGAGCCGACCCGGGCGGCGGCCGGCACGGCGCGGGCCCGGCCCGTCCAACTGCTGTCGCCCTTCACCGGCGAGCCAGTCCCCCGGCTCGAGCCGGTCATCGCGGTCAAGATCGACAACATCGTGAGCGCGCGCCCGCAGACGGGCCTGCAGGACGCGGACATCGTGTACGTGCTGCCGGTCGAGGGCGGGCTGAGCCGCTTCCTGGCGGTGTTCTCCTCCCGGCTGCCCCCGGTCATCGGGCCGGTGCGCAGCTCCAGGGAGGACGACCTGGAGCTGATACGGCAGTTCGGCAAGCCGGGGTTCGCCTTCTCCGGGGCGGCACCGCACCTGCTGCCGTTCGTGGAGCGGGCACCGATCGTGGACCTGTACGCCGGGCTGCCCTCGGTCGCGCCCGCCTATTACCGGTATGACGGGCGGGTCGCGCCGTACAACCTGTACGCGTACTCCGCGGCGCTGCGCGCGGACGCCAAGGGCGCCTCGGTGGCCCGGGACATCGGCTTCCGGTTCGGCGCGGTGCCCGCCTCGGCGGCCGGAGTGGCGGTCTCCGCGGCCGGGTACTCAGCCGGGTACTCGTCGTCCTCGTTCACCTTCCGGTGGTCGGCCCGCTCGGGCAAGTGGCTCGTGTCGATGGACGGCTCCCCCGCAATGGTGACCTCGGTCGGGCCGTCGGCCGCGCAGGCCCAGCTGGGCGCGCCCACCATCGTGATACAGCACACGGTGATCCGGACGTCCCGGTTCCTCGAGTACGGCAAGCCGCCGCCCTACGCGCAGAGCGTGGGCAGCGGCACGGCGGTCGTGCTGCGCGGCGGCAAGGCCTACACAGTGCACTGGTCGCGCCCGTCGGCCGATGGCGGCACCAGCTACACGCTGCCCTCGGGCACGCGGATGACCTTCGCGCGCGGCCAGGTCTGGGTCCTGCTCGTGGCCTGACCAGGCATAAATCGTTACTTGAGCTAACGACATGTAGACTTGGGCGAATGGTAGACGGCATGGCTCCCTGATGAGCCCAGGTTCCCCAGGGCAACGGCCTCGCCGGCTGGCCAGCCGGGTCCTCATGGACCTCACGCCGCTGAAGGTCTCCCGCGACTACCGGGCGCTGATCAGCGGCCAGCTCGTCTCGACGCTGGGCACCCAGCTGACCGCCGTCGCGGTGCCGTTCCAGGTCTACGCGATGACCCGGTCCTCACTCGACGTGGGCCTGGTGTCGCTCACGCAGCTCATACCGCTGATCATCGGGTCGCTGTGGGGCGGCACGCTGGTTGACGCCATGGACCGGCGCAAGCTCCTGATGGTCGAGGAGATCGCCGCGGCCATCATGACGGCGGGGCTGGCGCTGAACGCCGACCTGCTGCACGCGCTGTGGCCGCTGTTCGTCTTCCCGGCCGCGACCGCGGCCCTGGGCGGCATCGACAGCTCGGCCCGCAACGCGATGATCCCCAACCTGGTCGGCCTGGAGCTGATCCCGGCGTCGAACGCCTTGTTCCAGTCGCTGTTCCAGCTGGGGTCGATCGCCGGCCCGGCCGTGGCCGGGCTGCTGCTGGCCGGGGCCGGGATCAAGGTCGTCTTCTGGCTCAACGTCGCCACGTTCCTGGCGTCCATCGTGGCGGTGTCGGTCATGTCGCCGCAGCCGCCCCAGGGCACCGCCGTCCGCCCGGGGCTGCGGTCGATCATCGACGGCTTCCGCTTCGTCCGCACCTCACAGCCGGTCCAGGGCGCCTACCTGATCGACGTCAACGCGATGGTCTTCGGCCTGCCCAGGGCGCTGTTCCCGGCGCTGGCCGCCACCACGTTCGGCGGCGGCGCGACGACCGTGGGCCTGCTGTACGCGGCGCCAGGGGTGGGCGCGCTGATCGGCGCGGTCACCACCGGCTGGGTCGGCCGGGTCCGGCGGCAGGGCCTGGCGGTGATCATCGCGGTCATCGTGTGGGGGGCCGCGATCACCGGCTTCGGCCTGGTGCCCTGGCTGTGGGGGGCGCTGCCGCTGCTGGCCATCGCCGGCTGGGCCGACATGCTCTCGGCCGTCTTCCGCAACACGATCATCCAGTTCTCCGGCCCCGATGAGATGCGCGGCCGGCTGATGGGCGTGCAGGTGGCCGTGGTCACGGGCGGGCCCAGGCTCGGTGACCTGGAGGCGGGGGCGATCGCCAACGCGTTCGGCGACACCGCGTCCATCGTCTCGGGCGGGCTGGCCTGCATCCTCGGGGCGCTGCTGGTCGCCCGGGCGCTGCCCGGCTTCCGGCACCAGCAGGTCTCGGCGCGCACGGCGGCCGCGGAAGCCGCGGCCCGGGAGACGGACGTCGAGGCCAGCGCCGAGGCCTAGCTGGCTAGCGTCCTGGCAGGGGTCAGATCCGCGGCGGCGGGTAGGCTCCAGAACCGATCGCCACGAAGGAGAACACGGTGACTCAGGCCGGCCTTGCCTCCGCACGAGCCAGTAGCGCCCAGCTGGCGGAGATCGTGCCCCAGGTGAACGACGAGCAGTGGGAGCTGCCGTCGGCCTGCGCGGGCTGGCGGGTGATCGACGTGATCGCCCACCTGGCGGCGCTGGCCCACGAGGCCGTCGAGCCGCCCGCCGCCGACCCCTCGGCGCCCAAGAACCGCGAGCGCTACCACGACCTGCGGGTCGACCAGCGCCGGGGCTGGAGCCACGCCGAGGTCATCGACGAGTGGCGGCGGTTCACCCCGCGCCAGCTCAAGGCCCTGGAGGCGGGCCAGGACAAGCCCGGAGCCGATGACCCGGTGGTGGTACCGGGCCTGGGCACCTACCCGCGGCACCTGGCCGCCAACACCATGGCGTTCAACGTGCTGTGCCACCTGCGCTACGACATGCTCGCGCCGGGCGGCCCGCTGCCCTTCACCGTCCCCGAGGCCACCGGCGACCTGGTCGCACCGGCCGTGGAGTTCATGCTGGCCGGGATACCGCAGATGCAGGGGCACGACCTCGACGCGACCGTCACCGAGCCGCTGGTCCTTGACTTCACCGGCCCGGGGGCCACGACCGTCACGGTCCACCCGGTCAAGGGCGGCCCGGACGGCCGGCTGACCGTGGCCCCCGGCGCCGACGGCGCTGTCCGGATCCGCAGCGCGGCGACCGACTTCATCCTCTGGGGCACCACCCGCAAGCCCTGGCGCGACTATTGCGAGGTCACCGGGGACGCCTCCGCCGCCGAACCGTTCCTTGACCGTCTCAACATCGTCTGAGGCATCGCCGGAGACGGCCGGCGTTCCTGGCGCTAGCCGCCGGTGGCGGGCAGCTGGTGCCCGAGGTAATCGAGCTCACCCGGGCTGAGCCTCAGGCCGAAGGTCGCCGTCAGGGCGTCTCGCCACTGCGGCCCGGACAGGTCGCGGCGCTCCTTGACGTAGCCGGGGCGGGTGACCGTGTAAGTGCGGCCGCGCAGGGAGATGATCGCCTCGGGGGCGCGGCGCACCACGACCTGCTCCTGGGTGAACCACGAGTCGGGATGAGTCGCCGTGTAGTGGTTGGACAGCACCACGTCCACCGGCACGACGATCGCGTCATCGAACCCGTACTGGGGTGCCCACTCGTCACCCTGGAGTTCCCACAGGTCCCAGGAGCCGGGCCGGTCGCCGGGCCGCACGTCGTAGGTCCAGCCGTCAACCTGGTGCGGGCCGGGAACGTCCAGCGGAACCGGCCCGGCGGGCGACGAGCCGAAGCCGACATCGGCCAGCCAGCGCTGGCCACTGCCTGGATCGGCGACCCGCAGCGTCAGGTGGGTCCGCGGCCCGGCTGGCCCGGGCCGCCAGACCCGGGCCAGCCGCCGGTCGACGTCGAACCCCAGCCGCTGGAGCACCGCGCCGAACAGCTGCCCGTGCTCGTAGCAGTATCCGCCCCGCCGGGCGCCCACCAGCTTGGCCTGAATCGACTCCAGGTCAACGCGAACCCCTCGGCCCAGCAGGATGTCGAGGTTCTCGAAGGGGAACGCGGCCAGGTGAGCGCGGTGCAGCCGAGCCAGGGTGTCACCCGTCGGCGGCAGCGGCAGGCCGGCCAGCCCGGCCCGGGACAGGTACGCGTCCAGGTCGAGCTGGTCGATCCCCCAGTCGTCGCGCGACGCCGCCGGGGCGGGGTCAGTCATCCTGCTCCGGCGGCGCGCCGGCCGAAGGTGCCCGCGGCGCCACCTCGGCGGTGGCCGGCGGGGCGGTCAGCATCCTGGCGATCAGCGCGCCCGCCGCGACGGCGCCGCCAACCGCGCCCACCGCGGCCAGGCCCCTGGGCAGCCGCGGTCCGAGCGTGTACTTGCCGGGGCCGGCCGCCGCCAGCGTGACGGCCAGCGTCAGGTAGGCCACCGGCAGCTCGACTCCGTTGCGCACCGCCATCAGGCCACCCGAGCGGTTGTGGGCCGCCGCCACCGACATAGCGCCCGCGATGGCCAGCGGGCCCGCCGGGAAGGCGATCCCGGTGACGGTCAGCACCCCGCCCGCGATCTCGGTGGCGGCCGCGGCCGTGGCCATCTCCCGGCCCGGCGCCAGCCCGTTCTTCTCGAAGATCGCGCCGATCCCGTCCAGGCCTGGCCCGTGGAACTTGCCCCACAGCTTCTGGGACGCATGGAATCCCATGTAGGAGCCGAGCAACAGTCGAGCACCGAGGAGTGCCGCATCACGCATGGCGTCGCCTCTCCGCCGGGGAACGGTACAGGGCATTTATACCGACCCGGAGCGCCGGCGGCTAGGCCGCGACCGGGGCGGACACTGATTACAAACCGGTGATAGTGACGCCGGAGGCGGCCCGCGCCGCCTGACCTCGGCCGATCCCTCCCTAATGTGGAGGGGCAATGGGACCATTCGGGCCCGCGGGCCGCTGACTGGCCCGCGACCCACCAGTGGGGGGTGCGGCGTGACGCTGATACTGATCGGCCTGGTTGGCGGGGTGATCACCGGGCTGTCGCCGTGCGTCCTGCCGGTCCTGCCGGTCGTCTTCCTGGGCGGCGCGGGATCGGACGCGAAGGCCGGCGGCGAGCCGTCGCGGCGGCGGCCCTACCTGGTCGTGGCGGGCCTGACGCTCAGCTTCGCGGTCTTCACCCTGTTCGGCAGCCTCATCCTGGCCAGCTTGCACCTGCCAGGCGACGCCATCCGCTGGCTGGGGCTATGCCTGCTCGTGCTGGTCGGGCTGGGACTGCTGGTGCCGCCGCTCGGGCACCTGATCGAGCGGCCGTTCTACCGGTTCCCGCAGCGCATCACCGGCACCGGCGGCAACGGCTTCGTCCTCGGGATCGCCCTGGGAGCGGTCTTCGTACCGTGCGCGGGGCCAGTGCTGGCCGCGATCACCGTGGCCGGCGCTACCGGTCACGTCGGGGTGCGCACGATCGGCCTCACCCTGGGCTTCGCGGCCGGCACGGCGATCCCGCTGCTCGTCTTCGCGCTGGCGGGCCGGGGCATCAGCCAGCGACTCGGGGCCTTCCGCCGCCACCAGGGCGCCTTCCGCGCGGTCAGCGGCGCGGCCATGATCGTGCTGGCCGTCGCCTTGACGTTCAACCTGTCCGACATCGTGCAGCGAGACATACCGAACTACACCCAGGCGGCGGCCAATTCCCTGGAGAAGGGGGCCTCGGCCGCCCAGGGCGGCAGCGGCGACCCGTCCTTGCAGGCCTGCCAGACGGCCGCCCTGTACGGCGGCTCCGGGCTTGAGCAGTGCGGCGCCGACCCCGGCTTCCGTGGCATCCAGCAGTGGCTCAACACGCCCGGTGGCCAGCCGGTCACGGCGGCCGCGGTCAAGGGCAAGGTCGTCCTGGTCGACTTCTGGGCCTACTCCTGCATCAACTGCCAGCGTGAGCTGCCGCACGTCGAGGCCTGGTACAAGGACTACGCCGCCGACGGGCTCGAGGTCGTCGGCGTCCACACGCCCGAGTACGCCTTCGAGCACGTGCCGTCCAACGTCGCCGCGGGCACCCGCAGGCTCGGCCTGACCTTCCCGGTCGCGCTGGATAACTCCTACGACACCTGGAACGCCTACGACAACCAGTCCTGGCCCGCCTCCTACCTGATCGACGCGACCGGCCAGATCAGGCACGTCGCCATCGGCGAGGGCGACTACGCCCAGGAGGAGCAGCTCATCCGCCAGCTGCTGCTGGCCGCGCACCCCGGGCTGGCCCTGCCCAAGGCGACCAATATCCCCGACACCACGCCCGACGACCCGGCGCAGACCCCGGAGACCTACCTCGGCGCCCAGCGCCAGCAGGGCTTCGACGGCACGACCGGCTACGCGACCGGCCAGTTCACCCTGCCCGCCGTGCTGTCCGCGAACTCCTTCGCGCTGTCCGGCGCCTGGAACATCGGCTCGCAGTCCATCACCGCGGGCTCCGGCGCCGGGATCAAGCTGGCCTTCCACGCCTCGGCCGTCTACCTCGACGTCGGCGGCACCGGCACGCTCACCGTCTCCTCCGGCGGCACCAGCAAGGTCATCCGCGTCTCCGGCGCCCCCGACATCTACACCGTGGCCACCAGGCAGCCCGCCCAGGACGGCACCGTGACGATCGCGCTCTCGCCAGGACTGACGGCCTACTCCTTCACCTTCGG
>Ga0335075_10018898_pt1 | contig 10212 bp, 9 predicted proteins | sample Lox_Sample_24_FD_206723 | JGI IMG/M metagenome (GOLD analysis project Ga0335075, IMG submission 206723) | Soil microbial communities from Loxahatchee National Wildlife Refuge, Florida, United States - Lox_Sample_2.4 | ecosystem: Environmental > Terrestrial > Soil > Wetlands | place: USA: Florida... | reverse complement strand
TCCGCCGGCATGCATAAGGTCCGCTTCGACGATCTGGCGAATGCCAAGGTGACGACGCACCGTGATCTGTACTTCTCGGAATACTTCCAGGCCTTCGGCTTCCATGAAAAGGAAGCGGGCACGTTCTACATCACCGTCGACGGACAGAAGGAAACGTTGTTCGATCCCAATAATCCGCCGGCAATTACGACCACGCAGGGATCCGTCGAGGAATGGCGGATTGAGAACCGCACGGAAGAGCTGCATGGATTTCACATGCATCAGATTCACTTCCTGATCACGGCCATCAACGACGTGCCGATTGCGAAAGATAAGCAGCAGCTGTATGACGTGTTTGAGGTTCCGTACTGGAATGGCGACGCTGCTACGCCGTATCCGAGTATCACGGCAAAACTGGACTTCCGTGGGCCCGATATCGGCGACTTCGTCTACCACTGTCACATTCTCGATCATGAGGATGGAGGCATGATGGCGATCATCCGCGTGCAGAAAGCGACACGGGGGCACGGGCAGCAGGCGCGTGCCGACGGGCGCCAGCGCAAGCTGGCCGGCCAAAGTCATCTGACAAAGTTGGCCGCCGCGCGCTGACATTTGAGGGGTGGATTCGCGGGGTGCCGACAGGTACTCCGCGTTCCGTCATGACAGAAGATCGTCTCACAAACGACGCGCACGAACTCTGAAAAATCCCGCGGCGACGTCCGCAGATTTTGCACGCACTGGCAATGCCTTGAACATGAGAACACGCCGAAGTTGATTGCATGCGTTTTTCTTTTCTTTGTTTCATTTCGGACATGCGCGCGTAAGCTTTCCGTGCGAATCGGTATGGCAATCAGTGGGGGCTGAGCGTCTGACCTGTCCGCGTGGAGCCTCACCATGCTCAAAAACCTCTATGGCGAAAAACGCACAGCGCGTTCACAGCAGGAGCTGAATGCCATCCTGCTCTCCCATGAGCGCTATGTGACCTATCGCGGCGGCTCGCGCGCGCAGCTTGCACACGCCAATCTCGACGGCCTGATCCTCGCCAATCGGAAGCTTATGGAAGCGGACTTCTCCGGCGCTTCGCTGGTGCGTGCGAGCCTGTATGGATCGAATCTGGAGCGGGCCAGCCTCTATTGCGCCGACCTGCGCGATTGCAACCTCCAGTCAGCCAAACTTGCGCGCGCCGATCTTCGCGGCGCTTCGTTCCGGGGCGCGAGCCTCGCCTATGCGACGCTGGATAACGCGGACCTCCGTGCCGCGATGATGATGTATGTCGGCGAAGAAGGCATTTCGGTTGTCGATCGCGAACGCAGCGAGCGTGCGCATGGGCCATCGTCCGTCGACTTCTCGAATTGCTCGCTAAAAGGCGTCTCCTTTGGCAATGCGAAGCTCGACGGGGCCAATTTCAGTGGCGCTATACTCTCCGGGGCGAATTTCAAGGGCGCGAAGCTGACAAATGCCACGTTCAAGGGCGCGGTCCTGACCGGCGTAAACATCAAGGACCTCTCGGTCCTACCGGAGTCCCTGGAGGGCAGCGTTATGGATGTCACGCCGGAAGCGACAGCGAAATTCGATCATCTGAAGACGCGCCTCGACGCGCATCAGCAGTGGATATCATCCGGGGGGACGCAGGGTGCCCAGGGCGTGTTCGACGGAGAGGATCTGAGGCCTTTGCGCGACCTGCTGGTTGGACGCCCGCTCTCGGGCCTTTCGCTGCGCAACGCCGTTTGCATTGGGCTGGATTTCTCAGGCAGCCAGCTGCAGGCGGCGAAATTCGACGGCGCGGATTTACGCGACACCAATTTCTCAAATGGGGATTTGCGCGGCGCATCGCTTCGGGGCGCAAAGCTCGCGCACGCATCGTTCGACAAGGCCAACCTCGGAAACTTGCCCCTCACGAACGGTTCCGCGCTGGCGCCGGACCTGACCGGCGCGGAGGGGACGGAGGAACAGTTTCTGCGCGCGGTGCTCGAGAACAAGATCACCTCGCTCGGCCTTGCACTCGTAAGCCAGCCTTCTTTACCGCCGTCCGACTAGTTCGGCTCGATCAGTGCGATCAATCGTCCGGATTCGAAATCGACACCGGCCGAGATTGTCACAGTCGCTTTGTCCGGGCCCGGATCTATAGCCTGCTGCGAATGCCGGTGATGCGGCCATTAAAACGCGAGCGCGAATCCAAAATGCGCCTTCGTCGGGTTCTCCCGAAAGGTGTCGTTGTGTGATCAGGGGCGTGACTTCGCCCTTGCGCGGCCAAGAAGAGCGGCGGCCGCGTTGAACGGCCGCCGCTTTTCTTACGCATTATTTTTGTCTTTTTAGGCCGCTACAGCGCGCAATCTTACAGGAACGATGAGTGAAATAATCACGGCGACGATGAAGGTCAGAAGCAGGCTGACCACGATTACAGCGCCTGTCGGAAGATCGAATACTGAGGACGCGATGAGCCCGGCGACGTATCCGATGAGGCCGACCGCGTAACCGATGACGAGGCGCGTGCCCTCCGCAAAGCGTTTCGCCGCCAGCGCGGGTACAATCAGGCTCGCGAACACCAGATAGATGCCCACGAGCTGTACGGACTGAGTGACTACCAGCGCGAACAGGAGGTAGAAGCCCGCCTGACCGATACGCGCGCGCATCGTGAACCATACGAGCAGTGCGACTGCATAGAGGATGGCGATAGGGATGAGGTTCTTGATCGACACCCACAGGATCTGACCGACAAGCAGGTCTTTCAGATGCTCGCCACCATGCGGATTGTTGGCGAGGATGAGAAGCTCGATGCACGCCGCGACCACGAACAGCACGCCAATCAGCGCTTCCTGCACTTCGGGCCATTTTTTCTCGGTCCATGTCAGCAGCAATGCGCCGATGAGCGCCGCGCCCACGGCTGCCACCTGCACGCGCCAACCTTCCGGTTCGAAGCCGAACGCGTCCGCGGCCGTCACACCCAGCCCCGCAACCTGCGCGATGGCCAGATCGATGAAAACGATGCCGCGGTTTAATACCTGCTGGCCCATTGGCACATGGGTCGCAAGAACCAAGAGCCCAGCGAGGAATGCTGGCCAGAGAATGGAAAGTTCCAAATTGCCGATCGTCATTTCTTCAATCCTGCGAGAAGGCGGTTGATGGTGTCGTCATAGAGCCCGAACAAATCCTTCGCACCGTCCGTGCCACCGACCGTGAAGGGCAACACCACCGCAGGAATATGGGCATGTTCGGAGATAAAGTCCGACGGGCGATCGTCTTCATACGCTGCGCGGATCGTGAACTTCGCCGGCGTTGCCTGCAGCTTCTGCAGAACTTCGGCGAGATAGCCGCTGGACGGGGGGACGCCGGGTTTCGGCTCGAGGGGCACGACTTCGTGCAGGCCGAGCCAGTTTTCCATGTAAATCCAGGCATGATGCTGGACTGCGATGTTTACGCCTTTGAGGGGCGCTGCTTCGGCCGTCCATTTTGCGACAGCGGCATTCCAGCGTTTGTCGAAATCGGCGAGACGGCTCGCATAGTAGGCCGCATTCGCGCCGTCGAGTTGCGAAAATCGCGCGGCAAGCGCCTTCGCGACGGGCGGCATCATGCGCGGATCGGTTTGGATGTGCGGGTTACCTGCTGCGTGAATATCACCGCCCGCGCGGTCCAGACGCGAGGGCTGTTCCAGCAAATGCACATAGTTCGTCGCATCGAACGCGCCGGGCTGACCCACCGCAATTTTGTCGTTGTCCGATTGTTGCAGGATCATCGGCAGCCAGCCGATCTCCAGTTCCGCACCGTCGCATACCGTGATGTCTGCGGTGCGTGCCTTCGCGATCAGGCTGGGCCGCGCCTGGATCTGATGCGGGTCTTGCGCGCCGGTCGTCGCGGTGTAGACGTTGACTTTGTCGCCGCCGATCTCCGTTGATAGCGCTCCCCATTCGGGCTCGCAGGCAAACACGTTCAGATTGGCGTGGGCCGGGGTTGAAAATGCGAGCGCACTGAGCGCTGCACTGATCAGGATTTTACGCATGGACATTTCTCCTTAGTAGCGATGGGCGCCGTGCGGCCCGTAGATGACGGTGTATTGGAAGAGGATTTCATCGTTTGGCTTCAGATCGCTCTGGTCGCGCGTGTACTGCACACGGAAGCGCCCGAACTCCGATGTATCGAATTCGAGCAAAGCGGTCTCGGCGCTCGGCGAATGGCCGAAATCGTCGAGCGCCGTTCCGGTCAGCAACGGTCCGGGCGTGGAGGTCGACAGGCCCGAATAGCGTAGCCCAAAGCTCCATTGCGGCATGAACTGATAGACGCCCTGTGCGTACCAGCCGAAGCGGTTCTGCGCGAACTTGTCGCCGTTGTAGAACCCGGCCTCGCGTCCGTAGAAGAGTTCGCTCGACAGCGTCAGATTGTTCACAGTCGGATTGCCGCCCGGCGCCCATTTGTAGACAAAGCTGCCGATGCCGAGATCGTCGGTGCCGGTGAACAGATTGCCGTCGGTGTCGCGATTCTTGGCGCCGGTGTGAAGATAGGATAGCGCCGCAAGATATGAGCTGCTCTCGTTGATGTCATTGCCGGTGTGGACAAAGGCGGTATACGTGCCGACACCGTCATGCTGCGCACCCGCCGCCGGATAGGCATCGCCGCGGAAGGCTTCCGCGCCGAATTCCAGAAACTGGTCGGTCGGCGCAAGCCAGCGAACCTGCAAGCCGTCGTCGCCATATTGCGAGTTCAGGAAAGCACGATAGGGCAATGGTGCATCCGAAAACGACCAGTCATGCGCGTGACGCTCGTTCAGATAACCGATGCCTGAGAGGAAGCGGCCCGCCTTGAGCGTGAGCCCGTCGGGCAGGTCTTTTGTCTGGATATACGCTTCTTCGACGGAGAGCGAATTGTCATCCTCCATCGAGAAATCGAGGAAGCCCGACAGATAAGGGTCGATATTCGCGGCGAACGAAACTTCGGACTCACCGAGAGAGAACCCGCGCGGCGGCAATCCGGACTCGTCGCCCTGCGCCACGCCTCGGATGACCTGCTTCTGCGGATCGCGAGACGATGCGGCATAGAAGCCGTTCAGCACTGCCGCGATGCCCGGATTGAAAGCATTGTTCGATGCCGGCGCCGCGGGCGGAGGCGGCGGCGTATTGTCCGCAACCGCCACATCCTGTGGCGCCGCGTCGGGCGCTGGCGTCGCGATCTGGGTTTGAGGCTGATCGAAAGTCTGCCCTGTGGATGGCGTCGTGGATGCCGCGTTGGATGCGACCGCGACCGGTGCCGCATGGGACGGCTTTGCGACCGCAACGCGGGCGGCTTTTGCTTCGGCCTCGGCCTTGGAAAGACGCACTTCCAGCGAATGAATTTTGGCGTCGTAGTCATGCTGCATGAGCTTGATTTGCGCCTTGATCGCGGCGAGGTCCGCTGCCTCGTCAGCGAGCGCGGGCGATGCTGCGAACAATGCCGCAATGATGGAAATGGGAATAAGGCGATGCATGGTCTAACTCCGAAATGGGCGCACGCTCGCCACAGGCGATGTGCTGTGTGGAACGCGCGCGATTTCTCACGCGAGCGTTCGACCGTTCAGGGATCGGGAGTTAGATGCGCGGGGGCGCGCGGCTCTGCCAGCCATGTGATGCGGTTTGCGCCGGGGGTGCCGGATCGTTCGCGGCTGCAACGAAGAACAACGCGAACGAGGGGAGTGCAAAAGCGATGGCCGACGGCGTTACGAACTGTCCGGCGTGCAGGATCACCTGGCAGATCGGGCAGCTCGTCTGATCGTCGTTCGCCGGCGGCTTGCCTGGTTGTGCAGCCTTGCCGGCGTCGAGGGTTGTCGAGACCGTCCAGGGCTTGATGTGGATATGGACCTGCGCGACGAAGGACTGGAAGGTGAAGGCGAGGAGCGTGAACAGCGTGATCGCAAGGCGGCCGGCGCCCGCGCGTTGCGCTTTTGCCTTCGATTTTGCCCTGATGGGACGGAACACGCGGCTGCTCACCCGAATACGGCGCGGAATGTAGGCGCTCGGGCGGACATGGGCAACTCAACTCCCCGTCAGGTCAGGACGTCAGCGGCCTCGGGGTGCCGCCGGAACCACACCACGGCGTAGGGACAGGTGGGGACTATTTTGAAGCCATTCGCCCGCGCGAGCGCGGCTATGCCTTCCATCAGGCGGGCCGCGGTGCCTTTGCCGCGCGCCGCCGGCGGCGACTCCACATGTGGAATGGTGACGATATCGTCCGTGCGTCGATAGGTGGCGAATGTCGTGTAGCCATCTTCTTCCAGTTCGAACCGGCGGGCGTCCTCGTTGTCGACAACTGTGCTCATGTTCGCTCGTTGATCCATGCCGCCATCAGATCGATGGCGCCTTCGCGGTTGTGTTCACTGTCTTCGAAATAATGCGCGCCAGGGATCAGTTCCACTGTTTTGTCGGAGGCCGCGATGCTGTCGAAGATCTTGCGTGCGTCGCTTGGGAACACGCCCATATCGGCCATGCTCTGCACCACGAGCGCGGGCACCGTCAGTTTGGCGAGTTGTGGCGGTCCCTGGCATTCCGATGTCTCCAGGCTCCACATCGACAGCCACGCGCGCAAAGTGTTCGCGCGTCCGATGCCGAACGGGCTGCGGTTGGCGAGATGTGGCGGACCGGCGTAACAACCGGGACAAGGACGGTCAGTCGGTTCAATCGCGGGATCGATGAAACGCAGATCGGCCCATGTGCGGAATAGCGGGAAGATGCGGTCGGGAATTCCGGCCGCGTTCAATCGCGCAAGCTCTGACTTCGCCCAATCGGTGATGCGCTGATTCCGTCCGCGCTGGGCGGCGCGGTATCGCGTTACGAAGTCCTCTGAAAACGGCGGACCATTGTGTTCGCCGAACGGGTTGAGCGCCTCGTCGGTCTTTGGGGGATCGGTTTCGTCGATCACCGATCCATCCATCCAATTCGTCAGAACCTCCGGACGTCCGGGATGCGCATTCAACGAAATATAGAGATCGCCCTTCGCATCTTCTTCGGCGTCTGCCTGATACGCGGCCATCAATGACCCGCCGCCCGAATTGCCCAGTAGGACGATTTTCTCGACGCCTTGCTCGCGCAGCCATTTCACACCGACGCCTATATCGGTCCGTGCATGATCGAGATGAAATAAATCCTCCGCGCCGCGATAACGCGTATTCCAGCCCAGAAAGCCAAAACCACGCGCGGCGAAATAGGGCGCCGAGTAATGCTCCGCAAAATCGACATTGTAGTGCGTCGCGATCAGGGCAATGCGCGGACGCCTTCCCTCCGGGCTCCAATACAGGCCCTGGCATGGATGCCCGCCCGCGCCGGCGCGCGGCATGCTGGGCGAGGGGAGGCCGACAAACTCGCGCGCAATGCCTTTCACACACGCACCATCAGCTTGCCTTTGTTCTTGCCCGCAAACATGCCGGCCAACGCGCTCGGCATTCTCTCGAAGCCGTCCACGACATCGACGGGCGCCTTGAGCTTTCCTTCATCGAGCCAGCGCGCAAGTGCCGCTTCGGCCTGCGCTTTGCGATTGTAGAAATCCATCACCACGAAGCCTTCCATCCGGATGCGCTTGGTGACGATGAAGCCCGGCACGCCGAACGGTCCGGGTTCAGGCTTGCTGGTGTTATACTGCGAGATCGCGCCGCAGCAGCTTACGCGGCCGAATACGTTCATGCGTCTGAGCGCCGCCGCGAGAACATCACCCCCGGTGTTGTCAAAGTAGACATCGAGGCCGTTCGGGCACGCGTCCTTCAATGCCTTGTCGAGATTTTCCGCGGTGTAGTCGATGGCCGCGTCGAAGCCGAGCTCCTCGACGAGCCATTTGCATTTGTCCTTGCCGCGCGTGGTGCCCGTGACGTGGCAGCCGGATATCTTCGCAATCTGTCCCGCGATCGAACCCACCGCGCCGGCAGCGCCGGACACGAGCACCGTCTCGCCCGGGCGCGGGCGACCGACATCCAGCATGCCGAAATATGCGGTGAGCCCCGTGATACCGAGCACACCAAGAATGTGTTCCGGCTTGTGTTTCTTGTCGTGCCTGGTCAGCCCGCGCGCAGGGAAAGCCGCATATTGCTGCCAGCCGTATTCGCCACTGACGAGATCGCCAGGTTCGAAGCCCTTCGCGCAGGACGAGACGACCTCTCCCAAACCCCAGCCGGCCATCACGTCGCCGGGATTGAGCTGCGAACGATAGGTTGCGCCCTGCATCCATGCACGGCTCGCGGGGTCAAGCGAGAGCAGGGTCGTACGCACCAGCACTTCGCCTGCCTTCGGCTCCGGCATTGCAGATTCCCTGAGATCGAAATTGTCGGGACCTACTTCCGCGGCGGGTTTGCGTGCGTAGATCCATTGCTTGTTGACGGCCACGTCATCCTCCCACGCTTGTCTTTTTCCAGCATGGCGCGGATCGTTGGGGAATACGAATCCACGCCGGGAACATTTGCCCCTTCACAGGCGTTTCTAGGCGGGGACGCATCACTCAAAGAGGGAATAGCCATGAAGAAATTGCTGATTCCGGTTGTTGCCGCCGTCGGGCTTCTTGGGTCCGCCGCCACGATCACGGCACCTGCTCCGGCGAATGCCGCGGCGGTGGTCGTGAAGGTCGGTGCCGGTCATCACCATCGCCGCCATGTTTGCGGTGGGTGGGGATATCGTCATCACGTTCGCTACTGCCGCGTCTGGCGCTGGCGCTACTACTAAGCATACCGCGATCGAATAAGGAGGCCGGGCGCGTCGCCCGGCCTTTTGCTTTTCAGCCGAGAATGATCTGGAGCTGGTGCGTTGCGCCGTCATCGGCAAGCGCAATCTGCGATCTGGCCTGGCCTTCGAGCATTTTCCCGTCCAGTTTCGCCGCCAGAATTCCGTGGCAGACGCCGAGCGGATTTTCGACGGAGATTTCGTACTTTGCCGTGCGATGGCGATAGGTGATCTCAAACCCCGGCCAGCTGCGCGGAATGCATGGATCGATGGCGAGCGTATCGCCCTGAAGCCGGAAGCCGAGTAGCCATTCAAGCGCGGTGCGGTACACCCATCCCGCCGAACCTGTATACCAGGTCCATCCACCGCGCCCCACATGGGGCGGCATGGAATAGATGTCCGCGCACACCGCGTACGGCTCGACGCGATAGCGATACATCCCCGTCTGGTCGCTGGAATGATTGATCGGGTTTAGCATGGACAGAAGCTCCGCCGCCTTGTCGCCGTCACCCTGCATCGCGAACGCCAGCGCCGCCCATGCCGAGGCATGCGTATACTGGCCTCCGTTTTCGCGGATGCCCGGCGGGTACCCCCTGATATATCCGGGATCGTGCTGCGGATGGTTGAAGGGCGGCGTGAACAACATCGAAAGCTTCTCGTCGCGTCGAACGAGATATTTGTCGACCGCTTCCATGGCGCGCGCGGTGCGGGCCGGGTCTCCGGCGCGAGAGACAACGGCCCAGGATTGTGCGATGGAGTCCAGGCGGCATTCCGTGTTCGTCACCGAGCCCAGCGGCGAGCCGTCGTCGAAATAGGCGCGGCGATACCAATCGCCGTCCCATGCTTCGTTCTCGATAGACGTCTTCAGCTTCGCCGCCGCGTCGCGCCATGCGGTCGCGTGCGTTGGGTCGCGTCTGTCGGCAATCACGGCAAAGGCATTGAGCGTTGAACAGAGCAGCCAGCCGAGCCAGACACTCTCACCCTTGCCGTTTTCACCGACGCGGTCCATGCCATCATTCCAATCGCCGGTCCCCATCAGCGGCAGGCCGTGCGCGCCCGTGGCGAGGCTTTTGTCAAGCGCCAGCGCGCAATGATCGAACAGGCTGACTTTCCGCTCCGAGACCGTCGGCTCAAAAAATGCGTCATGCTCGCCCTCGTGGAGCACCGGGCCCTCGAGGAATGGCACCATCTCATCCAGAACTGCTGCATCCCCGGTCGTGTTCACATAGTGCGCCGTGACATAGGCGAGCCAGGCGCGATCGTCCGACATGCGTGTGCGGATGCCGCGCCCGGATTCCGGAAGCCACCAATGCTGCACATCGCCTTCCACGAATTGCCTTCCGGCGGCGCGCAAAATGTGCGCCCGCGCGATCTCAGGCCGCGACACACAGAGCGCCATCACGTCCTGCAATTGATCGCGGAAGCCGTAGGCGCCGCTCGCCTGATAGAAGCCGGTGCGCCCCCACACCCGGCAGGTGAGGACCTGATAGGGGAGCCAGCGGTTCATCAATATGTCGAGCGCGCGGTCCGGCGTCTTCACCTGCACCGCGTTCAGCGTTTCGTTCCACGT